>Ga0082335_1000356_pt1 | contig 117842 bp, 89 predicted proteins | sample Subgrocontami58m_FD_72375 | JGI IMG/M metagenome (GOLD analysis project Ga0082335, IMG submission 72375) | Subsurface groundwater microbial communities from S. Glens Falls, New York, USA - GMW37 contaminated, 5.8 m (SPADES assembly) (version 2) ... | reverse complement strand
CCAGGATGGCCCCGTTCCAGATCGGCGGCCCCTCCCCCGGATACAGGCGCGCCCGGACGGTCGAGTGGATGCCGTCGGCCGCGACCAGCAGGTCTCCCTCGGCAGAGTCCAGCCTGGCGCCGGTCCGGCGGTTGACGAAATGCGCCCGGATGCCGCTCGCGGTTTCGTCCCAGCCGGACAGATGGTGGCCGGTGACGACTGCATCCGTCCCCAGCCGCTCCCGCGCCGCATCCAGCAGGATCATCTGCAACTCGCCGCGGTGGATGGAGAATTGCGGCCAGTGGTAGCCGGCGTCCAACCCCCGCGGCTCCGACCAGATGCGCTGCCCGCGGCTTGAATAATAGGCCAGTTCGGCCGTGGGAATCGCGGTTTCCGCCAGACGCTCGCGCAGTCCGAGCTCCGTCAATTCGCGGACGGCGTGCGGCAGGGTGTTGATGCCGACACCCAGCGGCTCGATAGTCTCGACCGACTCGAAGACGCGGCAGGCCACGCCGATCTGATGCAGACTGAGCGCGGTGGCCAGGCCGGCGATGCCGCCGCCAATGATCAAGACCGTCATGCCGGTGCGCTCCTGGAAGGTTCATCCGATGCCCCTCTATCACACCCCGGCCGGCCCCGTTGAGATGCTGGAATGGGGCACGGGCGAGGATTTGTGGCTGCTGCTGCACGCCGCCGCGGCGGGACCGCACAGCCTGTCGGGCTTGGCCGAGGCGCTGCTGGCACCCAACCGCCGGATCGTCGCGCCGGCTTTGCACCTCTATGGCCAGACTCGCATCGACGCCCCTGGCGATCGCATCGACCAGCACGTCACCGTCGCCCGCGCCGCCCTGCAGATCCACCAGGCCATTCGCCGGACCCTATTCGGCCACTCGATGGGCGGGCTGGTCGGCGTGCTGACCGCCATCGGCGGCGCGCCGATCGACCGGCTGGTGCTGTATGAGCCGATCGTGGTCGGCTGCCTGAAACAGGATGACCCCCAGGACAGGGCGTGCCGCGATTGGGATCGTGGAATCCTGACGAAATTCGACGCTCTGCTGGACTCGGGACAGGTCGAGGCCGGAGTCGCCTGCTTCGTCGAAGCCTGGAACGAGGTCACCTGGGATAGGCTGCCCGCATCCGCCCGTGCGCGCCTGATCGCGGCGGCACCCGCCCTGGCGGAAGAAGTGCGAGCCGGCTCCCACCACGCGATGGCGGCGACGGATCTGGCGGCGATCCGCGCGGAGACGCTGATCCTGCAAGGGGCGGCCTCGCCGGCGATTACGCATCGGATGACCGCCCGTCTGCACGCGATGGTCGCGGGGTCGCGCCGCGTCGTGCTGCCGGCGTGCGGTCATATGGCACCCGTGCAGCAGCCCGTTCGGCTCGCCGCCGCGATCTGAGCCGCAACGATCGGATATCCCTTCAGCGCCCCCGATAGCCGATCGGATCGGTTCCGGGAGCCGTCATTTTGCCGATCCGACACCTGCCCCCGGCCAGGCCCTGAGTCCGACCTACCGCCGGCAGTCGATGTCCAATACCGACGCAGGTCGCAGCGCTGCAAGCATCCTGGCGAGGATCGCCTACGCGGGCCGAACCGCACCGGGATCGACGATGCCGAGAAAGACTTCATCATGCTTCATGGGTTTGCCCGAGGGATGGCGGTCGCTAACACCGAGGTGCCCCAGAGTTGTTTCGGCATCAGCCGCCATTCGGCGACGAACGCTGTGCCCAGCAGACGGTGCATGACGCCACCATGTGGAGCCGCGATCACTGTTGCACGTTTTCGAAACAATTTTGCCAAAGCCAGCATCACGGGATACAAAGCCTTGAACATGTACCCCGAATCGATCGTATGAAAGCCTGCGTCCTCGAGTTCCGCGTTCAGACTGGCCAGGGTATGACGCCTAAAATGACCGTAATAATCGTCATAGTTTGACCACAACTCATGCCGAGCCGGTACAGAAACGGTTAAGGCGCGCGCGTTGGGGAATGCTGTGCGAAGCTGCGACAGGAACAGCACCGGCTCGGGAAGATGCTCAGTAACGTCGAGTAACAGAAGGCAGTCCACTACGCGCCGCTCCGCCTCGGTCAGCGCAAAACAATCGACGCCAGTCCGTAAATAGGGCGCCAAGTCGGCGGAAACCGAAATCGGGCTAAGTTCGACACCGTGACAGTCTATATCGTGCTGACGCAAATATTTCAGAACGATGCCGCGTCCGCAGCCAATCTTGAGCACCCGGCCAAATTTACGGCCGGCGGAGGCCGATCCTATTTCGCGCAGGATTATCCGGTTGCGGGCGCGGTTCCAAAAATGCGCTTCGATCCCCTGGGGATAAGCGGCATCGAACTTTGCCAAATCGAATGCTGTCTCGACCATGCCTCTGCGGATCAACTTCCAATCATTTGGTATGGTAATTATCCTCCCGGATTTTAGCAACGCATTAGTTTTGGGCACAGTTGATGTTGCCGGTAGGTCTTCTTGCCTGCAAGTTGGATACAACAGAGTACACTCATCCGGTCATCCCCGTGCCCTACTCGGGCGTGACACACGGGTCCGTCGCCGTTTCGCGGTTCCGGTCGCTGATGAACCCCGCCCGTGTTCCGCAACAACTGCCCCGGACAGTACCGGCCAAGCGGTGTTCGTCGACGTGGTTCGTGTTTGGTTTGGCCAGATCAGCGAGCTGACCCGAGACGTCGTCGGCCGGGCTCCCAGGACTTGCAATCGCCTGGCAGCCAAAATTGGCACTGGAGTCTGTCGGTATCGAACCAACCTGGTGTGGGACGCAAGCGATGCTGTCCCCTCACACCACAGCTGCGTTCCCGCGACCGTCCACCGGCCGCTGGGCCGGTTCGCAAACCCAGCCATCATCGGCTAGCATGCAACCGAACAGGATGTTCCGTCGGAGACCGCCGATGCCACGTAAGCTGGTGACATATTCGTTCGTGGTGCTGGCGGGATTTCTCGGGTTGGCGGGCAGTCCGCACGCCGCCGAGGACACGGCCGATCTGCCCTACGTCCTATCCCTGCCCGACCTGTCGAGCCCGCGTGCGACCCTGGACACCTTGATGGAGAACGGTAAACAGGCACTGCAATTGTTCCACGAACTCGGCCCCGGCTGGCTGCCGCGCGCGCCGCTGCGGCGCATGACCGACACCTTGGACAGCAGCCAGATCCCTCCGTCCCATCGCCCGCTGACCGCCGCGCTGACCGTGATCCGGCTGTCCGTGGTGCTCGACCGGCTCGCGCCACGGCTCGTGGATGCGCCCGATGCCGCAGCGGTGGCGCGGGACCGCATCAAGCAATGGCGCATCCCCGGCACGCCGATCGTGATCGCGCGCGCCGAGGACGGACCGCGGGCCGGTCAATTCCTGTTCGTCGCGGAAACCGTCTCACTGTCCGCGGACCTCTATGCCGCATCGGCGCGGGTCGGCGGCCGGGGTCGCCTCGACCTGCATGCGCTGGACGATATCGCCTACGCACCCGGGCCATTGCTGCCGCGGTGGGTGATTGCCATGCTGCCCGCCCCCTTCCTCGCGCCGGTTCTGGGACAGGCCGTCTGGCAATGGATCGGCCTGGGAGCGACCTTGCTGCTGAGCGGCCTGGTCGCGATCCGCATCATCCTGTGGGGCGTGCGCCACGACAGGCGGGTCAGCGTGCCGGCCCGCCGCTACGGACAACCGGTCGCGGCCCTGATCAGCGCCATGGTCCTTGCGGCCTGGTTGGCGTTCATCGTCTTCGGCCTGAAGATCTGGGGAGAGGCCCTGACCGTCATCATCACGGTGCTGCAACTCGCTCTGCTGCTGACCCTGGGCTGGTTCGCCATCATCTCGATCCAGCGTCTGGCAGACATCACCATCCGCGCGAGCGGGTTCCGCGGCACCAGCATCGACGGCCATCTGATCAAGGTCGTCGGCACATTGATCAGCATCGGACTGGGGCTGTTCCTGTTCTTCACCGCCGCCGATCAGGTGGGAATTCCGGTGACGCCGCTGCTTGCCGGACTGGGGATCGGCGGCCTCGCCATCGCGTTGGCGGTGCGCCCCACCTTGGAGAATGTGATCGGCGGCCTCACTCTGTTCGCGGACGGGCCCGCCCGGGTGGGCGATATCTGCCGCTTCGGTGCCGAAATGGGCACGGTCGAGGAAATCGGCCTGCGCACCACAAAGGTGCGGAAAATGGACGATACGGTGCTGTCCATTCCGAACGCCGAACTGGCGCAGATCCGGATCGACAACATGTCGCGCCGCCGCAAATTCCTGTACAATCCGCGCCTCGGGTTGCGATACGAAACGACCGCCGCACAATTGCGGGAGATCTCGGACGAAATCCTGGCGTTGTTGACGCGCCACCAGAAGGTGCTGGACGACGGGTTCCGTGTGCGACTGGCCGGATTCGGGGATTATGCGCTCAACCTCGACGTGTTCGCCTATGTGGATGTGACGCGGATGCCGGATTTCCTTATCGTGCAGGAAGAGCTGAACCTGGAGATCATGGCGATCGTCAAGCAGGCCGGCACCAGCTTCGCGTTCCCGTCCCAAACGAATTACATTGCCAAGGATACCGTTCCGTGAAGGCGACGGACCGGGTCGCTGGCCGCTTGAGGATGATTTGGATCATGATACGAAGGCGCGGACCATGAGTGCGACAATCTCTCCCGCCGCGGTCGCGGATGGTGGGTTTGGCTGGCTGCGTCAGGCCACCACCCTGGTGCCGACGGACAAACTGCCTGCCCTGGCCGAGGCACAGGTCGACGCCTACCGCGTGGCCGAACCGTTTCCCCATGTCGTCATCGACAACCTGCTCGACCCTGCGATGCTGGACGAAGTGCTGGCCGTGTTTCCCGACCAGCAGGCGCCATTCTGGCAGCGCTTCCGCTCGGATCGGGAGACCAAACTGGCGCTCGACAAGGAAAGCCTGGTGCCGGTGCCGATCCGGCTGTTGTTGTATAGCCTCAACAGCGCCCCGTTCCTCGACTTCCTGGAACGACTGACCGGGATCGACGGATTGATCCCGGATTCGCACTGGGATGGCGGCGGATTGCATCAGATCCAGCGCGACGGGATGCTGGCGGTGCATGCCGATTTCAACAGCAACAAGCGCACCCACCTGGATCGGCGGCTCAATCTGTTGCTGTATCTGAACAAGGACTGGAAGCCCGAGTTCGGCGGGGATCTGGAGCTATGGAATCGCGACATGACGACCTGCGTGAAGAAGATCGCCCCCGTGTTCAACCGGATGGTGATCTTTTCCACCACCGACTACACCTATCACGGTCACCCGGACCGGCTGACCTGCCCGCCTGACCGGTCGCGGAAGTCCCTGGCGCTCTACTATTACAGCAACGGGCGTCCCGACGGGCAGCGGTCCGGCAGCCATTCGACCTTGTTCGTCCGCCGGCCAGGCGACACATTCAAGAGCAATTTCCAGCGCCGGCTGACCCCTCGCATGCCGAAATTTCTGTCACGACTGTTCAAATAGGACCCGCCGCGGCTGCCAACCAACGGGATGCACGCGGGGTTGGTGTGGCGGCTGCGCACGACCACGGCATGGACACCGGGAACATGCCGTCCCGCACCGTTGCTCATCCCTTCACCGCCCCCAACGCCAGCCCGCGCACCAAATGCCGCTGCAGGGCCATCATGAAGGCGACGATCGGCAGCATGATCCCAACCGCGGCCGCGGCCGACAGCGACCAGTAATTGATATCCTCGCCACCGTACTCCGCGATCGCCACCGGCAAGGTCTTGGTATCCGGCCCGGTCAGCACCAGCGCGAACAGGAACTCGTTATAGGCCAGCAGCAGGCTGAACAGCGCGGTGACCCATAATCCCGGCCGCACCACCGGCAGAGCGACCCGTGTGAATACCTCCCAGGAATTGCATCCGTCGATCTCGGCCGCTTCATACAACTCGTGCGGGACATCGACGAAGAAGCCCCGCATCAGCCAGATCGTGAAGGGCTGGTTGATCGCGACCAGCGCCAGGATCATCGCCAGATAGGTATTGGTCAGACCCAGAATCCGCGCCAGCACGAAGAACGGAATGGCCAGCAGGATATGCGGGAACATCCGCATCGCCAGCAGCCCGAACAGCACCCCGCGCGAGGCGGTGCTTTGCAGCCGCGACAACCCGTAGGCGGCCATGGTGCCGATCGACACCGACGTGACCACGGTACCTAGGGAAATCACCACCGAATTGATCAGGAACCGCCAGAACCCCTTCTCGATCCAGACCTGCTCGTGAAACTCCAGGGTCGGCTCGAAGAAGAACCGCGGCGGCACGGCGAACGCGTCCACCGGCTGCTTGATCGAGGTCAGGAAACCCCAGATCACCGGCATCAGATTGATCGCCGTGAACCCCGCCAGCAGCAGGAACAGCGGTACCTGGGTTCGCCATCGACGTCCCATCAGAACGCCCCTTTTTCACGCCGGTAGACCACCCGGATCATCACCGCCACCAGGATCGCCACAAAGATCAGGGTCAGCACCCCAAGCGCCGAGGCCTTGCCGATCTGCAACAGCCGAAACGCCAGGGCATAGGTGTACAAGGTGATCGTCTCGGTCGCGGTGCCCGGTCCACCGGCGGTCAGCACGTAGATCGTGTCGAAGAAACGGAACGCGTCCATCAGCCGAATCGCCAGCACGAAGACGATCAGCGGCCGGATCGAGGGCAGCATGATGCTGAACAATTGTCGCCACACGCCGGCGCCGTCGATCTGCGCGGCCTCGATCTGGCTCTGGTCGACGGTGTTCAGGCCGGCGAACAGCACCAGGATCATGAAGGGCGTGAATTGCCAGGAATCCGCCAGCACGACGGTCAGACGCGCCCAGGCGGGATCGCCGAGGAAGTCGGGCGGAAAGATGCCCCAATTAATCAGAAAGCCCGCGATCAGCCCCCAGCGGCCGATGAAGATCCAACGCAGGAACAGCGCAGCCACCACGGGTGTGACGATCGTCGGCATGAACATCAGCAGGTTCAGCACGCGCACGCCGAAGGTCAGCCGATAGAGCCCGTACGCCACCAGCAAGCCGAGACAGAATTCCAGCCCGACCGCGGTGGTGACGATCCCGAGCGTGCGGCCCAAGGTGTTCCAGAACCGCTCATCGGCCAGCAATTCGACGTAATTGCCCAGGCCGATGAACTCCCGGCTGCCCGAACCCAGGTCGTAATTCAGCAGACTCAGCCACAGCGCATAGCCGAGCGGGAAGATCATCACGCATAGCAGCACCAGCGCGCTGGGGGCCAGGAACAGCCACCAGGCGCCTTGCTGGCCGTGGAACGCGCCGTGTCGACGTTTACTTGTAATAGCCACGGGCCTTGAGGAAGGTCTCGGTCTCCGCCGCTGCCGTGTCCATCGCCTGCTTCACCGGCATTTCACCGGTGATGCCTTGCAGGGCGCGCCGGGTGATGAACTCGCAGACCGAGTTGAACTCGGGCAGCGCGGGCGCGCGGGTGCCGACCTCATAACAGGACAGTGCCGCGGGGTAGAACCGGTTCGCCTTTGCCAGTTCCGGATCGTCGACCACGGACTTGCGGGGCGGGATCAGCATCGACGCGGCGCCACGCATGCTGGCCGCACTGGCCGAGGTGGCAATGATGCGGAACAAGGTCTCGGGATCCTGCTTGCTGAAGGCCGAAATGGCGTAACCGTCGCCGGCGATGCGCTGGTGGCCCTGCGGCGGCACCGACCACTCGATCTTGCCGACGATCCGCGACTTGCTCTTGTCGTCCATCGACCCGGCCCTGGTGGCCCATTGCAGCCCCATGGTCGCGGTGTCCTGCTGCAGGGCAATCGAGCATTCGTCATTCGCTGCGGCGGTAAAGCCCTGCTGTGCGGTGCGGGTGACCTCTTTCAGCATCTCGATGGCGGCAACCCCCTTGGGGCTGTTGAACACCGGACGCCAGTCCTTGTCGAACCAACCGTCGCCCAGCGCATTGAGATACCAGTGGAGTTCGTTCGTCGCGGCGTCGACGGGTTTCAGGCAACTGATCGTGCCGGCGCGCAGCGGCGTGTTGAACGACTTCGCCAGATCACGATACTCGGTGAAGCTGGTGGGTGGTTTCTTGCCGGCCTGATCGAACAGGTCCTTCCGATAGAAGAACATCATCGTGTTGACCGTGTGGGGCATGACGTAGAGACGCCCCTCATGCTTGTAGGGCGCCAGGACCGAGTCCGGGTAATCCCCGAGATTGAACTCCGCCTTGTATTTGGCCCACAGATCGTCCAGCGGGCGGAACCAGCCGTTCTTGACGAAGGTCTGGAACGTGGTGTCGCTGGCCCAGATGATGTCGAGGCTGTCGGCCTTCGCCGACATCGCGATGGTGGCGAGTTCCATCGCCTTGTCGACCGGCATCAGTTGCGTGTTGACGGTGGTGCCGGGAATCGCCTCCCGCATTCGGGTCGCGTAATACTCCAAGGCCGGGTAGCGATGGCTGATCATCTGCACCGGCCCCGCCGCGCGGGCGGTTCCGCCCAGAATGGCCGGGGCCGCGAGGGCCGCCTGCAGCACGCGCCGCCGGTTGATGCGTACACCGTTCATTGACCGTCCCCTTCCGCTTTTCTTGCAGCCGATCCTATGCGCCGCGCGGCACGCGCGCCAGCCCCAACCCGTGCCGCGCAAGGGCCGTCGGGTGAGGGAAAGCAAGCCTTGGGGCTCCGCCCCGGACCCCGCGAGGGGCGTTGCCCCCTCGACCCCCACCAAGGCTAGGCCTTGGATGCCATTTATTGGGTCAGGGACGAAAGATCGCGGTCCAGGGGCCGTGCCCCTGGTGGGTTCGAAGGGCGAAGCCCTCGCGGGGTTTGGGGCGGAGCCCCAAGGCTTGCTTTCCCTCACCCGACTGCCCCCTGGTAGATCGGGCTTCCGATTGACAGGGCAACCGACGCGCGGGCACGGTGCGGCCTCGACAGGCACTGCCGGCCGAGCGAAATCGCTCGACGCTGGGTGGCGGACAGGGAGGTTGACTATGGACAAATCCGGGACCGGACCATCGCGCCGGCATGTGCTGGCGATGGCGGGCGCGGGTGCCGTTGTGGCCTCCGTGCCAGCATCGGCGCAGACGCTGCCCAGCTACTACCCCGCCGATTACGGCAAGATCATCGAGGCGTCGAAGAAAGAGACCTCGCTGCTGATCTATTCCGTTCTCGCGCAATACAACTGGGCGCCGGTCATTGCCGATTTCAACAAGCTCTATCCCTGGATCAAAGTGTCGACGCTCGACCTGGGCGGCGAGGAAGTGTTCCAGCGCTATTACGCCGATCGCGGATCGGGCAGCGCCACCGGCGCGATCCTGCTGACCCCTGCGGTCGAGACCTGGATGGATTTCGTCAAGCGCGGCAATCTGGTGCCCTATATATCGCCCGAGAGCGACAAGCTGCCGGACTGGAGCAAGGCGTATCCCGGGCTTTACACCGTATCCGCGGATCCGCTGGTCATGGTCTACAACAAGCTGCTGCTGCCGGAGGGCAAGCGTCCCCGCGGCCTGAAGCACCTGGCGGAACTGGCGCAGGCCAATCCGCGCGATTTCCGCAACGGCATCACCAGCTACGACCCGATCAACTCCACCTCGGCGCGCGATCTGTATCTGGTCTACCAGCAGAAATACGGCGATGAGGTCTTCAAGTGGCTGGAGATGATTGCCCCGGCCATGCGGCCCGAGGTCTCCGCCGGACCGATGCTGCAGAAACTGGGCGCCGGCGAGTACAAGGCCGCCTATTTCGCGTCCGGTGTCGTCGTATTCCCGAAGATGAAAGATCCGGCCCTGCAGAAGATCATGGACTGGACCTTCATGGAGGACGGCCAGCCGCTGTGGATCCGCCCCGTGGGCATTCCCAAGGATGGCAGCAGTCCGAATGCGGCACGCCTGATGATCGACTTCATTGTCTCCCACGCCGGCCAGGCTGCGTTCGGTCGCGGCGGGTTGACGCCCTATCGCGCCGACGTGCGCAAGGAAGAGGTCGCCAATTACACGATGGCCTCGATCGCCGAGGCGGTGGGCGGCGAGAAGAACCTGATGATCATCGGTTTCGATCCCGAATTGCGGAAGCGGGCGGAGGAATTCACCCCCCGCTGGAAGAAGATCATGCAGAAGAACTAGGCGGTGGCATCCGCATCCATGGCGGCGCGAACCGGTCCGGCCATCGACCGGAACGCGGCCATTCAATGGTTCGTGGCGGCGGTGACCCTGGTCCTGGTCACCGTGCCACTGCTGCCGATCTTCTACCAGGCGTTCCTCGACAAGCCGCTGTATTACCCGGACGCGGAGCCGACCTGGGAGAATTTCGCTGCCCTGCTGACCGAACCGGAGTTTCGCGCGGTCATCCTGAACACGCTGTATTTCGCCGGGGTGATGACGGTAATCTCCCAGTCGGTGGGCATCGGCTGCGCGATCCTGATCGGACGCACCGACCTGCCGGGGCGGCAGATTTTCGGCGACATCCTGCTCTGGCCGCTGTTCATTTCTCACCTGGTGCTGGCATTCGGCTGGTTCATCATGTTCGGCCCGTCCGGCTACATTACGCTCGCGGTGCAGACCGTCGCGGATATCGAGCCGTGGAATCTGTACAGCCTGACCGGCATGGGCGTGGTCGCGGGACTGGCGCAGGCGCCTCTGGCCTATCTCTACTGCATCGCCTCGGCCACATCGGTCGATGCGTCGCTGGAGGATGCGGCCCGCAGCGCCGGCGCCGGAACCTGGACGGTCCTGCGGCGGATCACCTTGCCGCTGATGCGCCCCTCGATCATCTACAGCACGATCATGAATTTCGTGATCGCGCTGGAAATCCTCTCGATCCCGCTGGTGTTCGGCGGGCCGGCGGGGATCGAGGTGTTCACCACCTATCTGTATAATCGCGTGTTCCGCACGACGACTCCGGCCTATGGCCTGGTCGCGGCGGCCGCCTTCTTCATGCTGGCGCTGGTGATGACCCTGATCGCGATGCAGGGCCGCTTGATGCGCAACCGCGCTCGATTCGTGACGGTGGGCGGCAAGGCAACGCGCCCGCGGGCCTTTCCGTTGGGCAAATGGCGCTGGGTCGCCTTCGCTTTCATGCTGGCCTATGTCGGGTTCGCCATCATCGCGGTCATCGGCGGCCTGGCCTTGCGGTCCGCGGTAACCCTGCTGTCGCCTTTGCTGCCGATCTGGGACCTGTTTACCTGGGAGAATTACGAGATCATCTTCCTCTACCCGGTCTATCTGCGCTCCATCGGCAACACGATCCAGATTTCCATCGCCGCGGGGATTATCGGCACCGCGTTGGTGACGTTGGTCGTTCTTGTCTCGACCCGATCGCCGTTCCCGCTGGCGCGCCGCTTGGAATATATCGCGATGGCACCACGGGCGGTGCCCGGGATCATCGCCGGCATCGGCATCCTGTACGCGGCGGCGATGTTCGGGCCGCTGGGGTGGCTGCGCAACACGATCTGGATCCTGGTTGCCGCCTATGTGATGCGCTACATCCCCGCCGGATTTGGCGCCATCGCGCCCTCGCTCGCGCAGATCAGCCAGGACCTGGACCGTGGCGCCCGGACGGTGGGGGCCGATTGGTGGCGCACATCCCGCTCGATCCTGGTGCCGCTGATCAAACCGGCGCTGTTCTCCTGCTTTTCGTTGATCTTCATCCTGTGCTTCAAGGAATACGTGACCGCCGTGTTTCTGTTCGCACCCGGCAGCGAGGTGATCGGCACCACCATGCTGCAATTCTGGCAGAACGGCGACAATGGTCCGGTGGCCGCACTGGCCACCATCCAGGTCGGGCTGACCTTCCTGTTCGTCTATGTCGCGCGCCGGCTGTTGGGGGTCCGCATCTATGGCTGAACTGCGCGTTGAGGGTCTGACCAAGCTTTTCGGCGCGGTTCGGGCGGTTGACGATATCTCGTTCACCGTCGGCGACGGAGAGTTCCTGACGTTGCTGGGCCCCAGCGGCTGCGGCAAATCCACCACCCTGGCCGCGATTGCCGGTTTGGACCGATCGGATCAGGGTCGGATTATCCTGGGCGACCGCGTTTTCTTCGACGGTGCCAAAGGCCTGTTCGTGCCGCCCGAACAACGAGAGGTTGGGCTGGTCTTCCAGTCCTATGCCCTTTGGCCGCATATGACGGTGGCGGACAACCTCGATTTTCCGTTGCGGCTCCGTAAGATGCCCAAGGCCCAGCGCACCGCGCGCATCGCCGAGGCACTCGCTTTGGTCGAAATGACCGAATATGGCGGACGCTATCCGTTCGCGCTGTCCGGCGGCCAGCAGCAGCGCGTGGCCCTGGCGCGGACCCTGGTCTATCGGCCATCCCTGCTGCTGCTGGATGAGCCGCTGTCGAACCTGGACGCCAAATTGCGGGAGCGCGCGCGCAGTTGGCTGCGGCATTTGCAACGGACCTTGAAGGTCACGACGGTCTATGTGACCCATGACCAGAGCGAGGCCCTGGCGCTGAGCGACCGCATCGCCGTGATGAACGGCGGCAAGATCGCCCAACTGGCCGATCCGCACACGATTTATGAGCGTCCGGCCGATCCGTTCGTGGCCGATTTCATCGGCAGCAGCAACTTCTTCCCGGGCATCGTGGCCTCGATCGGGGATGGCGCAGTGCGGGTGGCGCTGACCGGTTTCGGCAGCCTGCCTCCCCTGCGGGCGCCGACCGCGCGGGCGTTGACGGTTGGCGCGGCGGTGACCGTGGCGGTGCGTCCCGAACGCATCCGGATCGGGCAAGTCCCGAACAACGCGCAGAACGCCTATCCGGCAACGGTGGTGGAAAGCACGTTCCTGGGCGCGCGCAACCAGATCCTGGTGCGCGTGGGCGAGCAGGAGTTCCGGGTGGAGGTGGAGGCGGGGCCATCTGGTGGGGAGTCGGTGGTGGAGATCCCGTCGGAGGCGTGCATCGTGTTTCCGGGGAGAGGGTAAGGGCGGGGCTCCGCCCCGGAACCCCGCCAGGGCTCTGCCCTGGACCCGCCAAGGGCGACGGCCCTTGGAACCGGAACATTGTCGTTTGAATACTCGGGGCCTACCCGGACGGTGAAAGGTCCGAGTAGGCCCCGAGTATTCAAACGACAAAAGAATCGCATTCCAAAGGCCGCGCCTTTGGTGGGGTCCGGGGGCAAAGCCCCTGGCGGGGTCCGGGGCGGAGCCCCGCCCTTCCCACTCCCCCACCAACCGATTAAACCACCCCAAACGGAGGACAACGTCATGCAGCCCACACGGCGCGATCTGCTGAAAACCAGCCTGCTGGCCGGCACCACCATTGCCCTTCCCTGGCAGGCCGCCGACGCACAACCAGCCGCCCCCCCGCGCGAGAAGACCATGATCCTCGTCTGGGGTGGCCGCGAAGGCCGCTGGGTCGATTACGAGCTCTGGAACCCATACTCCATCGGCGCCAACCACCAGAACGGCTCCAATCTGATCTATGAGCCGCTGGCCTATTACAGCGCCTTCGCCGACAAGATGCATATGTGGCTGGCCGAGAGCTATGCCTTCACCCCCGACTTCAAGCAACTGACCATCAAGACCCGCACCGGCATCACCTGGTCCGACGGGGTCCCGTTCAGTGCCGAGGACGTGGCCTACACGCTCAACAGCCTGCGTGATCTCGGGCCGAAAGTCCGCTGGGGCATCGATGTACGCCAGGCGGTGGAGAAAGCCACCGCCACCGACGCCAGCACCGTGGTGGTGGACTTCAAGATCCCGTCGCCACGCTTCTTCGTCTTCATGAGCTACAAGTATGACATCGGCGTCTACATCGTGCCGAAGCATATCTTCGACGGGCAGGACTGGACCACCTTCAAGCATTTCGACACCACCAAGGGCTGGCCAATCTCCACCGGCCCCTGGCAGGTCACCGCGGCCTCCCCGCAGCAGAAAGTGTTCGACCGGCGCGACAAATGGTGGGCGGCCGACCGCAGCCTGGCGCCGCTGCCCGCCGTGCTGCGCAATATCTGGTTGCCCACGGCCGGAGAGCAGCAGACCGCGCAATTGCTGATCACCAACCAGGTCGATGCCGGCACCGGCATGCAGCCGGCAACCTTCCCGACGGTGTTCAAGGCCAACCCGAAAATAATCACCCATTCCGGCCAGAAGCCGCCCTTCGGCTATCGCGACTGGTGGCCCGTCGCGCTCTATGTGAACAACGAGCGGCCGCCCTTCGATGACAAGAACGTCCGCTGGGCGCTCAGTCATTACATCGACCGCCAGCAACTGATCGAGGTGTCCTATCTCGGCGCCTCCGAAGTCTCCCCGCTGCCGATGCCGGACTACGCGCCGTTGCAGCAATACAAGGACGCCATCAAGGATCTGCTGGCCAAGCACGATACCCTCGCCTTCGACCGCAAGAAGGGCGACGCCCTGCTGACGGCGAAGGGCTACAAAAAGGGCGCCGACGGGATGTGGGCCGACGCCCAGGGCAAGAAGATCGACCTGGATATCATCGGCTTCGGCAGCACCGGCCCTTCCATCGGCCCGGTGCTGACCGAGATGATGAAGCGCTCCGGCATCAATGCGACCATGTCGCTGCCGCCCGACTTCGACGACCGGTTCCAGAAGGGCCAGTATACCGGCGCCATCTATGGTCATGGCGGCAGCGTCAGCGAACCCTACAACACGCTGAAACTGTATCAGAGCGCCTCGGTCGCCGTGCCGGGCGGGCATCAGGTGAATTTCGCCCGCTGGAAGAACGCCGAATACGACAAGATCGTGGACGAAATGTTCTCGGTCCCGCCCACCGATGCGGCGAAACTGAAGGAGCTGTTCCACAAGGCGATGGCGATCTGGCTGCCTGACCTGCCGGATATCCAGCTCGTGCAGTTGCATCATCGTATCCCGATGAACACCACCTACTGGAAGAACTGGCCGACCGCCGAGAACGCCTATGTCAACGGCGCCCATTGGCACCTGACCTTCCCGATGGTGCTTTGGTCGTTGCAGCCTGCCTGATCACCCCTTTGGCCCGCGCAATCACGGACACGCCACGGTGCATCTGATCGACGTCGTCAAGCGCTGCGGCGTGTTCGTGGTCATCGTCTGGCTTGCCGCGTCGCTGAACTTCTTCCTGCCCAAGCTCTCCGGCCAGGACCCTGTCCGCACCAAGCTGCTCCAGCAGGCGCAGCTTGGTGGCTACGTGCAGCAGGGCATCGATGAAATGGTGAAGGTCTACGAGGCTCGTTTCGGTCTCGACCGGCCGATGTGGCAGCAATATCTGAGCTATCTCGGCGACGTGGCCCGCTTGGACTTCAACTACTCGATCGCCAGCTATCCACGCACCGTCAGCAGCATGATCGCCGAGGCAGTCCCCTGGACCGTCGGCCTGCTCGGCATGACCACCCTCCTATCATTCGTCATCGGCACCATTCTGGGCGCCCTTCTGGCCTGGCCCCGAGCACCGCGCTGGATGGCCTGGCTGATGCCGCCTCTCTGGGCGCTCCACGCCATCCCGTTCTTCCTGCTTGGCCTGATCCTGATGTACGTCTTCGCCTTCCAGGTGCCGCTGCTCCCCATCTTCGGCGGCTACTCAGCCGGCGCTCGGCCCGAGCTGACCATCGCCTTCATCCTCGATGTCGCCCGCCACGCCGTCCTGCCCGCCCTGTCGATTATCCTGGTCGCCACCGGCGGCTGGGCACTCGGCATGCGCGGCATGATGGTAACGACCATGGGGGAGGACTACGTCACCTTCGCCGAGGGCAAGGGACTGTCCAACCTGACCATCTTCATGCGCTATTGCCTGCGCAACGCCATCCTGCCGCAGGTCACCGCCCTGGCCCTGGCCTTGGGGCAAATCCTGTCCGGCGCCGTGCTGGTGGAGGTGATCTTCGGCTATCCCGGCATCGGCGCGCTGCTGTTCCAGGCGATCCGGGAGAACGACCATTTCCTGATCCAAGGCATCGTCTTCACGGTGATCGTCGCCCTCGGCCTGACCACCCTGATCCTGGACCTGTTCTACCCGCTGCTCGACCCCCGCATCAGCTATCGGCGGACCTAGCGTTGCGACTCCGACCGATCGCGCCGGCGGGCCGGCACCTTGGTACCGCCCGCGGGAAGCACGAACCCCTTCGGGCATGCCCCAAGCGGCCCGCTTCGCCGATCCGCCCCAAGCCGGCTCGCCGGACGAGGTGTACCAAGCGATTGTTTGGGGGTTCCGATCCACGCGACCGGCGGGTCCCATCCGTCACGATCGGACCACGCGCATGAGCGGCTTCCTGCGCTACCTGAGGCGCAACAAATCACTGGTGCTGGGCAGCGCATTGCTGCTGTTCCTGGCACTGTTCGTCATCATCGGCCATTTCCTGGTGGATGTGGAGGATGCGCGCGCCCTCTCGGTCCGCCCGCTGCAACCGCCATCCTGGCGCTATCCGTTCGGCACCGACCGCCAGGGCCGCGACCTGCTGGCGGTGATGGTCGCGGGCACGCCGCTGACCCTGCGGATCGGCTTCATCGCCGGCTTCCTCGGTGTCGGCATCGGCACCGTGCTGGCCTTCGTCGCCGCCTATTACCGCGGCTGGGCCGACACCATCATCCGCGGCATCGCCGATATCGGCCTGACCGTCCCGGGCCTGCTGATCCTGATCATCATCGCCGTGTCCATCCCCGGCGGCCTGTCGGTCAACCAGATGGCCATCGTCGTTGCCTCGCTGGCCTGGCTGAATCCGACCCGCACCATCCGCGCCCAGGTCCTCAGTCTGCGGGAGCGTGGCTATGTCGAAATCGCCCGCATGTCCGGCATGAGCGGCCCCGCCATCATCCTGTTCGAGCTGATGCCAAACCTGCTGCCCTATCTCGCCGCGACCCTGGTAAACGCCGTTTCCTCCGCCATCCTGGCCTCGATCGGCCTGGAGGTCCTGGGTCTCGGCCCGATCGACGCGCCGACCCTGGGCATGACGCTGTACTGGGTGAACTTCAACGCCGCGATGATCAATGGCTGGTGGTGGTGGTGGACGGCACCGACCGTCATCATCGTGCTCGTCTTTCTGGGCCTGTTCTTCGTCACCGTCGGGTTGGACGAAATCGCCAATCCCCGTCTGCGCAAATCCGCATGAGTACGGGGCCATGAGTCCGCACTCGATCCTGCGCGTCCACCGCCTGCGCGTGGCCTTCGACCACCCGTTGGGCACCGTGCAGGCGGTGGACGACGTCTCCTTCACCTTGCTGGCCAATGAGCGTCTCGGTCTGGCCGGCGAGTCCGGGTCCGGCAAGTCCACCCTGGCACTGGCCATCCTGCGCATGATCAAGCCACCCGGACATATCCAGGGTGGGGAGGTCCATCTGGACGGCACGGAATTGTCCTCCCTGGATCAGGAGGCCATCCGCCGCGTCCGCCTGGCCGGGATCGCCCTGGTGCCGCAGGGCTCGATGAACTCGCTGAACCCGGTCATGCGCATCCAGGCCCAGATCGCCGATGCCTTGGCCGACCATGGGGTTGTGCTGTCGAAGGCCGAACTCGCAGCCCGCGTCGCCGACCTGCTGCGCCGGGTGGGGCTGCGGGCGGAGGTCGCGGACCTTTATCCCCACGAACTCAGTGGCGGCATGAAGCAGCGCGCCTGCATCGCCATCGCCATTTGCCTGAGCCCCAAGGTCATCATCGCCGATGAGCCCACCAGTGCGCTGGACGTCGTGGTGCAGCGCCAGGTGATGGAGACCCTGGCCCGCGTGCAACGCGACCTCGGCGCCGCCGTCATACTGGTTGGCCATGACATGGGCCTGATGGCGCAATTCGTTGATCGGCTTGGCATCATGTATGCCGGCCGCCTGGTGGAAATCGCCCCGATCGGCGAGATCATCACCCGGCCTCGCCACCCCTACACGCAGATGCTGATCTCCAGCCTGCCGTCGCTTGAAGCCCGAGGCACCATGCATGGCATCCCTGGCCTGGCGCCACTGCTGCGCGATCTGCCGCCCGGCTGCGCCTTCCATCCGCGCTGCCCCAAGGCGGATGCGCGCTGTCGGACCGAGAAACCGGCGGTGCGAGACCTGGCCCCCGGCCAACAGGTGGCGTGCCACCATGCGTGATACCGAAACCTGTGCGCAAATGCCGGTGCGGATACGGATGGCAGGCGCATGACCACGCTGATGGAAATCCGGCACGTCACCAAGCGATACGGTGGCGGGCGGCTGTCCGGCGAGGGCATGACCGCTTTGTCCGATCTGTCGATGACCATCGACGCGGACCGGCCCTCGATCACCGCGGTGGTGGGCGAAAGCGGCAGCGGCAAGACCACGCTCGCCCGCATCCTGCTGGGCCTGACCCCGCCGACCGAGGGCGAGGTGCTGTATCGCGGCCAGGACCTGACGTCGCTGTCCGGCGAGCAGCGCCGCGATTTCCGCCGGGACGTCCAGGCTGTCTTCCAGGATCCGTATGAGGTCTACAACCCGTTCTACCGGGTGGACCACGTGCTCAACACGCCGGTCAACCGCTTCAAGCTGGCGGCGAACCGAGCGGAGGGGCGGGAACTGATCGCTGGGTCCTTGCGGGCGGTGGGATTGCGGCCCGAGGAAATCCTGGGCCGCTTCCCCCACCAGCTTTCCGGCGGACAGCGCCAGCGCATCATGGTGGCACGCGCCGTGCTGATGCGCCCGCGCCTGATCGTGGCGGATGAGCCGGTGTCGATGGTCGATGCCTCCTTGCGGGCGACGATCCTGGGGTCCTTGCGGAAACTGACCGACGAGATGGGGATCTCGATCATCTACATCACGCACGATCTGGCGACTGCCTATCAGGTCAGCGACAATATCCTGGTGATGTATCGCGCCTGCGTGGCCGAGGCCGGCGCGGTGGAGCAGGTGGTGAAGCAGCCGCAGCACCCCTACACGCAGTTGCTGATATCCTCGATCCCCAAGGTCAGCACGACCCGCGACTGGCTGGCCGATGAGGGGGACGAGACCATCCGTGCCATCCCCGGGCACGATGGCTGCCGCTTCGTGGAGCGCTGCCCCGTCGCGATGGCCCGCTGCGCTGGATCCATTCCGCCGCTGTATCGGACCGAGGCGCATCGCGCCACCGCGTGCTTCCAGTTCGATGCGTCCCCCGAACTGGCACCGGCCGAGATGGGGCAGGTGCTGGAGGGGGCTGTGGCGTTGCCGGCGCCCGTGAAAGGGGTCAACCAACCGTGACGAGCCACGCACGGCGCAACCGGGGCGATATCCCGGTTGCAACCCAACCTCGGTAAACCTGCGCGCGCGCAACGCCAGGGATCACCTGGCCATGTCGAAACGAACCCGCCAACGTCGCGTTCCGGATGCTGCGGGATTGGATTGGCACGGCGTTTGTACTTCTGGAAACGGCTCGCATTGGCGCTATATTTGAGTGGAACCAAATCCCACCGTCCGTTATGTTTCGCGGGTTGCATGAGGTGGTGGATGAGATTTATTGCCCGGGTACTGCCGGCCCCAACCCCGCCAGACCAAAGCTCGCCCACCCTGGCCGCCCTGACCCTGGCCCGTCGGAGCTTGGCCCTTGTGACCTTGGCTCTTGTGACCCTGGCCTCGGCTTCGTCCATGGCGGGACCGATACTGCCGGCCGTGCCAGTAGCCGATCCGATGCCGGCAATCGTGCAGTCCGGGATCAGGCTGAACCTGGTTCCGTTCGTCACGGTACCAAATGGAAACCCGCAATTGATCCAGCCGGTGGGCGACGGCAGCGGCCGGCTGGCGATCAACGAGAACGGCGGCCGCATCTACATGACCACTCAGGCGGGGGGATCCCTCAGCGCCCCGTATCTGAATGTCGCCACGGCCGTCACCGGCTTCAATCCCGATATGATGGGGCTGGCCTTCCACCCCGACTTCGCCACCAACGGCAAATTCTACACGGCCTACCATGCGACGACCGGCAGCGGTATCGCGCCGATCCCCTCATCCACGCCTGGTGTGAACGAGATCGTGATCAGAGAATGGACCGCGAGCAGCCCAGGCGCCGCGACCTTCATCGGCAGCTCGCGTGAGGTCATACGCGTGTCGATGCCCAGCCAGGGGCATACAGTAGGGATGATCGCATTCAATCCGAATGCGACCTCGCCTTCGAACCCCGACTACGGCAAGCTCTATGTCGCCATAGGCGATGCCGGCGACAACCGCAGCTATGCCGAGAACGGTCAGAACCTGGCGGTTCCCTATGGCAAAGTCCTGCGCCTTGATCCGACGCCGAACGGGGCCGAGGGCTTCACCGTGCCGAGCGACAATCCGTTCGTCGGCCAGCCTGGGAAGGAGCCGCTTGTCTGGGCCTATGGTCTGCGCAACCCGCAATACCTGTCCTGGCAGCACGATGGGGCGGGGACGATGATGTTCATCAACGACATCGGCGAGGGGTACCTGGAGGAGGTAAACACCGGTGTCGCCGGCGGCAATTATGGCTGGTCGACGCGCGAGGGTACTTTCGCGACCTTTCGCGATCCCACGCTAGGCGTCGGTTACACTGATCTGATCTTCCAGCTTGGTACCGGGCCAGATGCGGGCTTGCTCTATCCGGTCGCCCAGTATGATCATGACGAGGGCAATGCGATCGGCGCCGGCCTCCTCTACCAGGGCAGCGCGATCCCGGCCCTGGTCGGAAAATACATTGCCTCCGACATCGTCAACGGACGGCTGTTCGTCACCGATGTGACCGGGCTGGTGTCGGACAACGATCCCGCCGGCGTGGTCGGGTTCGAGGAACTGCAGTTGCTGTATGAGGGTACACCACGTAGCCTGCTGGATGTTTTGGGTTCGCAAAGGGCGGACGCGCGGATCGGTGTCGATGATAACGGAGAGCTCTACCTCCTGACCAAATACACCGGGGAGATCTTCCGGCTGACCGCAGCGAGTGAGAACGCTGTCCCGGCGCCGCCGCCGCTGCCGATCCTGCTGATCGGCCTGGGCTGGCTGCTGGCACTGCGCCGCCGCGCACAAGGGCGAGCGCGGTCGCATCCGTCCCGAGGTGCCGTATCTATCAGGCGATATCGCTCGAACTGGCGCTGAACTGAGGCCCAGGAGCGAATTCGGAGGAATCGCACAGACGGGGTGACTGAGGCTGTGGCGTACACCGCCGGCTCCAGGACTTGTGCCGCGCTACGTGTCATGGTGGTCGGCCCCCGCTATCCGTGCGGTTCTGATTCGGCCGGAACGAACGTATCGCCTGCCTGTTACGCATAAGCAGACAGAACAAGAAGACCGCGCGTCGCTTTATCGATGAAATCCGCCAGAATCTCCAGACGCCCTCAGCGTCGCTGCTGGTGAGAGCATCGGAAAATCTCAGGCTCATGGCCGCCCGAAGTTCGGACTCTGCCCGCTGTGAGTACCGGTAGACCAATGGGTCTCGCCCTGCTAATCGGCGCACGGCTTTGCACAAACCGTATGGTGACCCGACGACCACCCCTCGGAGTTACCGCCTCACGCGGCAGGGATCCGTTCAGGATCACCCTTGCGAAATTTATCTATTTTATCTATTATGGATAAATAGGAGGCTCCCATGAAGGTGACGTCCACAGACTTCCAGCAGAATGTCGGGCGGTATCAGGACGCCGCCATGCAAAAGCCGGTCGTCATTACCAAGCATAACCGCCCGCACACGGTGCTGGTGTCCGCCGCCTTGTTCGAGGTGCTGACCAAAGGCCGGGTCGCCCGCCCGGTGGAGGATTTGGACGATGAAACGCTGCGGGCCATCGCCAACAGCGAGGTTTCGCCCGAGTTTGCCCATCTCGATGAGCTTCTCAAAGACTGGTCCCGGTGAGCCTGCCGTCTCCAAAGCCTGGCCCGGTAATTTCCTCTGCGTATCTGTGGCAAGGGAACATAACCGTGGAGTCGAGGAAGGGGTGAAGGACCGCCCCTGCGCCATCGTTGCCGCCACCAGGTCACCGAAGGGCGGGAGGTCGTGACCGTTGTGCCAATCACGCACACGCCGCATACCTAACCAGCCGACGCCATCGAGATCCCGCCCGCCCTGAAAGCCCATCTCGGGCTTGATGGCATAGAGTTTCCTATCATCTTCTGATAATCATAAGAGCATGGAGCGCGACGCGTCTCTCGACGCCCTGCTCGGGTTGGATGGGCAGGTCTATGTCATCGATCCTGACGGTGACCATTGGGTCCGCTTCGTCGTGCGTGAGGTGCCGGTCACGACGGCCAAACCGCACGGGCTCGATTACAGCCTGACGCTCCACGGGTTGGACGGTGATGGTCTGGTGGGTTTCGACAATGCGCATCCGGTGCGCACAGGGTCAGGACCGGGCGGCAGGGCGGGGGGTGCGCATGACCATAAACATCGGCTGCGGACGGTACGACCCTACGACTACCAGGACGCGGCGAAGCTGCTGGAAGATTTCTGGGCCGAGGTTGATGCGCTGTTGCGCGAGAAAGGAGTGATCCGATGAGGACGATGAAAATTGGTATCGCCTCCTATGACGACTTCAAGGCACGCACCATGGCGATCGCGCGGGGCGAGCTGAAGCCGAGCGCCAACGAACCGAAGGTGTGGTTCTCGTCGACGGAGAGCTTCGCGCGCGTGCTGTCGCAGAAGAACCGCGCGCTCCTCGCCACCATCGCCGAGACGCATCCGGACTCGCTGCAAGAACTGGCGGAGCGAACGGGCCGCAAGGTCTCCAACCTGTCGCGCACGCTGAGAACGATGGAACGCTATGGCCTTGTCTCCCTGCACAAGGGCGAGCGTGGTCGCATCCGTCCCGAGGTGCCTTATCAGGCGATATCGCTCGAACTGGCGCTGAACTGAGGCCCGGGAGCGAATTCGGAGGAATCTCATAGAAGGGATGACGGAGGTCGTGGCTTACACCGCCGGCACGAGGACTTTCGCCGCGCACCGTGTCATAGTGGTCAGTCCTCGCTATCCGTGCGATTCTGATTTTCGGCCAGAACGAATGAATCGCCCTCCTGTTACGAATAAGCGGACCAAACAAGAACTCCGCGCGCCGCGTTATCGATAAAATCCACCAAAATCTCCAGCCGCCTCTTTGGGTCGCTGCTGGTGAGAACATCGGAAAGTCTCAGGCTCAAGGCCGCCCGAAGTTCGTAATCTGCCCGCGGTGAGCACCGGTAGACCAATGGGTCTCGTCTCGCCAATCGGCGCACAGCTTCATACAAACCGTATGGGGACACGACGATTACCCCCCGGAGTTAAACCGCGTCGTGATACGGGCCTATCTACACCCGTACTGACATGAAGGAGACCTACGAGCCGATGTGGGTCCTCGGCGGTGGACTTCTGCGGCCGAGGACCCACGGACCCACATTGGGCGGGCGCGGCTGTAAGCCGGACGAGAGGGCTCTTACTGGGGCCATCGCTCCTCGGGACTTTCCTGGGCGAAGACGGTCCGACGGCGAGAGACACCGAAGGATAGCACCCTGAGGCCGTGTCTTTACGCCGCCGCCCTGATCGGCGACGCAGGACGCCAGCTGTGCATTTATATGGCCGCCAACCGGGATCAATTGCCCCGCGGAGCCGATCGCTGCGTGGGGTGACCAACTACCGATCTTCCAGTTATCTCTCTTCAATGATAAGCTTCGCATTCCTACTGCTAACTGCTAAGTGGGAATTTGTGTCTTTCGCGTTATTGCAGCGTTGATTGAATACGCGGAGTACCACCTTTCCGGCCCGCGTAGTGTTACCCCTTATTTCATCACTGGCAATGGGGAACTCGTCCCAAGCACCGTCAGGGGAGTGCCATTCGTGCCGATTAATAAAGACCAGTCCTTCGTCCTCGCCCGGTTCACCCAAACGTGCGAGCTGAAAACACCAAGTCGAACGGCTTCCATTCGCGTGAATAGTTCCACTTGTAAAGCTTGCCCTGACCGGTACGCCAGGACGCATGGCCTCACATTCCCCAGCAACTGCACCTCTACCTCCTATTGGCAAATTGGAAAACTTCGCGTCTAATTTGCACTTTGTACAGAAACCATTGGCTGATTCTTGCTGAACACAGGTGGGGCCCACAATGATTGGTGCCGGTACGTGCATCTTAGGTACACGGACATCCCATTCGCATAGGTATTCGGGCTGCTGAATGCTCATTTTCACGACCATGTTGCCACCCATAAATGCATTATTTCCGATACGTTTGAGCGTGAATGTGCTTACTCCACCAAACTGTAACGGCACGCCCTCGATCGGACTTTCGGCTTGCAAATTGGATGGCAGAGCGATCGAGCGAACCGACTGAAGATCTTGAGGCTGAGGATTTTGCCTCGATAAGGAAGGAGGGAGACGGATCTTGAATAAAACCTGAGATTCGTCCTCCCCGGGTTGTGTCCAGCAAGTTGCCCTTGCGCGTTGAACACATGCCGTCCATGCACTGACAATGTTTGGATTTGCAGCCACAATCTTTTGCTGGAAGTTCTGCCTGAATGCTATGTCACTAGTATATTTGTCACTGAAACTCTCCGACCATGTACGGACGCTCCTCTCGTCCCTCGATTGCTTGAAGTCTCCGCTTCCATATCCGACAATGTCAATTCCTGCATCGGTGGAGGCAGCACGTGCCTCCTGTTCGTTTCGAAATTTGCTCAATTGAATCCATCGGAAAACGGATTGTGAGAAATTCACATCGTTGTAGGTCTGGCTGACATCGAATAACCCGCGCTCCAGAATTTGGGAGCACTCCTGCGCCCGTGCCTCGGTGGCAACGATGGCCGTGGCCAAAACGACCCCTGCAATTAGGCGGCTGACTACGCCGTTCTTACGTGCCTGCATACCCCACCCCGCTTCGAGATATTCGTTATATAGTTGTTCGAAGCGTACCATGGATTGTGGTCCAAGGCAAGACGATATTGGCGCAAGGTTAATTTAACGGAGTCAAATTTCATGGCACGCTTTTTTGGGTATTCAGACGAACGGATTTGTCGGGTGCGGAAGCGGGATTCGATCGCACCGCGTCATCTTGCGTGCGCAGCAGCGTCTCCCTCAGCATCGTCGCGATCCCAAAGGCAGATTAGCGCCGAACAAGCCCCCTTTGCTAAACGACCCTAACGATTCAATTTGTTCCCACACAGGACACTGAGGTCCGACGGCCAATATGTGGTGTCATACTTGGGGCTAAATGATCTTCTTACTTTGTCCGCCAAGCGCAACAGGTGGCCAATTGGTCCGTCCCGGCCAATCGGCGCAACGTGCCATTTTGCACAAATCGCGTGGCGGCCATCATCACCCCCGGATCAAATCCAGCAACTCTTCCTCGCTCAAACGAGCAGCGGTCTCGGTCCCATCCAACAACTCCGAAGCCAAGTCCCGCTTATCCCGGTGCAGCGCCAGAATCCGCTCCTCGATACTGTCGCGCATAATCAGACGATACACCGTCACCGGACGCTCCTGTCCGATCCGATGCGCACGATCCGATGCCTGGTCCTCGACCGCCGGGTTCCACCACGGGTCCAGGTGCACCACGTAATCCGCCGCCGTCAGGTTCAGCCCGGTGCCGCCGGCGCGCAGGCTGATCAGGAACAACTCAGCCCCACCCGCCTGGAACGCCGCCACCCGCTTCTCCCGCTCCGCCGATGGCGTGCTGCCGTCGAGATACTCGTAGCGGATGCCGCGCGCATCCAGGGCCGCGCGCACTAGTTCCAGATGTCCGACGAACTGGCTGAACACCAGGGCCTTGTGGCGATTCCGGATCAACTCCTCCACCAACTCCATAAACGCCCCCAACTTCCCGCTCGGCACCCCAGCCGCGGCATCGATCAGGGCGGGATTACAGCAGGCGCGCCGCAACCGCGTAATCTCGGCCAGGATCTGGATCTTCCGCCTGCCCTCCTTCGCGTCCGACGCCGCGATCCGTTCCAGCGACCGCTGGCGCAGGGCCTCGTAGAAGGCGGTCTCCGTCTCCCCCATCTCGATGTTCAGGGTCTGCTCGGTGCGCGGCGGCAACTCGCTCAGCACCGCGGCCTTGGTCCGCCGCAGCAGGAACGGGCGGATCAGGGAGCGTAACGCCTGACGCGCATGCGGATCGCGGTCCCGCTCGATCGGGCGGGCAAAGCGCTTCTGGAAACCTTCGCGAGACCCCAGAACGCCAGGGTTGACGAAACTGAACAGGCTCCAGAGTTCATCGAGGTAGTTCTCGATCGGCGTGCCGGTCAGCGCCAGCCGGAACCCGGCCTGCAAGCCCTGGGTGGCGCGAGCCCGCTGGGTTTCGGCGTTCTTGATGGCCTGCGCCTCATCCAGCACCGCCATCTCCCACGGCCGGCTCGACAGCGCCTCGCCTGCCTGATGCAGCAGCCCGTAGCTGCACACCAGCACATCGCGCGGCCCCAGCGCCGCGATCAGGGCCGTGCGATCGCCCACTGCCGCCAGGCGATGCGTGGTCAGTGTGGGTGCGAAACGGGCGATCTCCGCCTCCCAGTTCGGGCAGACCGAGGTCGGCGCGACCACCAGGCACGGCCCTTCCTCGGCCCGCTCCAGCATGACGGCGATCGCCTGGACCGTCTTGCCCAGACCCATGTCGTCCGCGAGGCAGGCCCCGGCGCCCCAGCGTGCCAGCCGCGACAGCCACACAAACCCCTCGATCTGGTAATCCCGCAGTTCGGCCTGCAACGTGGAGGGTATCACCGGGGTCCAGTGTTCGGCGGCCTTGATGCGCGCCACGTGTTTCTTCCAGGCCGCGTCGGTCTTGACCTCGCCGGCATCCTCCAACACCGAATCCAGCGCCGGTGCGCCCAGGGCATGCACGCGCCGCCCGGTCCGATGCGGCTCCGACACCGCCGCCAGACGCTGCAACTGCGCCTGCAACTGCCGGGTCAGCGCGACGAAGCGCCCATCCCCCAGCGGCACGAACCGGCCCTGAGCCTTGTCCAGCCGCTCCAACAGAAAGCGCATCTCCAGCACCTGGTCGTCATCCAGCGCGACCGAGCCCTCCACGCTGAACCAGTCGCGATCCTGCCCGACCCGCATCTTCAGATTGCCGGCCGTGACCGGACTGACCCGCATGCTGCGCCCCTCCGGCCATTCAACCGAGACCGGGCCGGGGTAGGCACGCAGTTCCAGCAGCAGTTCCAGGCAGCCTTCGGGGTCCTCGACCACCAGTTCGTGCTGCTCGGTGCCGCAACGGTCACGCAGGGTCGGACAGGCCTCGATCAGCGCGGTCCGTTCGGCCAGTTCGCGTGGCAGATCGCGGTTGGCCCGCATCTGTTGGCCGCCGATGCCCGCCAGCACGGATCGTCCGCCGAGGCCCGCGACATAGGCCGGACCGTCGGCGCCGAACGGGCGGACCAGCAGGGTCAGCGTCAGGCCCTGTTCATAGGGCACCAACTGGACCACCGGGGCAGCTTGCCCTTCCAGGCCTGGTTGCTCGACTTCGGCGATTTCGGCGCGGATCGGCAGGGTGGGGCTGTTCCGCCGCACCATCGCAACGACCTGGTCCCGCGCCGCGGCCGGCACGATCAGCCCTTGCCGGCCCAGGATGTCCTGCACAGCCAGCATCTTTTGCGGAAACTCGACCACGCGATAACGAGTTGGCGTTTCGGCTTCCAGGAACACAGCCGGACTCTCGGCCGAATGCGACAGCGCGAGCCGATAGCCCTGGGGGTGTTCGGTCACGACAAGTTCCAGCGGATAGGACACGAGTTCCAGGGGGTGCGAGCGCTGTCGCGAGTCGAAGACCGTGGGGTGCCCGACCAGCGCGGGAAGCGTGCGCGCAGGGTCGAAGAAATAGGCTTCCGGGTTGTACCAGCCCGTCCCGCCTTCCTTGCGGATGGTGCGCAGTGCCCTGCGGTCATGGTCGGTCAGATAATCCAGCCGCGGATCCTGCTCATGCAGCCGCTTCATCGTCACCGCTCGCCCGTCGGTCCAGCCGTCCCTTCCCTTGGCCGACTGTTCAGCGACTTCGATATCCCGCGTGCCCGGATTCACGAACCAGGCGAGGCGTTTCGCCTTGCGGGACGCCTTGATCGTTTCTGTCTTCGGCCCGCTGGCATCGAGGAACGCGTCCAGGCTTTCCAGCGCCCGCTCCCAGGAATGCCGCGTCCGGACGATCTCGGTGAAGCTCACGACCTGGCTGCCCGCCTGCGTGTCGAGCCAGGCTTGGTATCGGGCCGGGTTCCCGGATACCTGGGTCAGGATTTCGGCGTAGATCCGCGCGATCAGCGGCAGCTTGTCCCGCAGTCGCACGAACTGTTCGGCAAGCTCATGCTCCTGCTCACGGCTGAGCTCCACATCCACGGCGTGCTTGGCGAGGGCGAGACAGGCGGCCGACAGTGGCTCGGGCGGCGTCACCGCGCCGAGTCTCTCCAGTAACAGACGTGCCTTGGCGTCCATGCCCTGCACCAGCCAGAGCAGGGCCTGCATTGAAAGGAAACCGATGTTATGGGGGAAGGAGTCCTCCTCCGCCAGGATGATCTCGATCCCGGATTGGATCTCCGCATGCAGCTTGGGGTCGTTGACCCGTAGTAATGCCATCAGGAAGAACAGCCCGAACTCGCCGTCCATAAACACCTTGCGCCGGCCCATGTCCTTGCGAAGGGCCTTCAGGGCGTCCCGGAAATGCCCGAGGGCCGCGTCGTTATGCCCTTCCAGGAAGGCGACCGAACCCTCTGTGGCTAGATGCGCGAAGGCATCGCTCTCATCGAGCCCGATCAGTCCGTACCGAACCGCGCGGAAGTTGCCTGACAGCAGGTCGTATCGCAGCACGGTAACGCGGAAGTCGTCGAAGCCTTCGTCATCGAGCCGGGTACGAGCCAGTGCGATGAGCATGGGCAGATCCGGATCCGGTACACCGGCGACAACGAATTCAACGAGCCTGGCTTCCAGTACGGCCGCCAGCATGGGCGGATGGCGGGTCTCCAGCCACGCCAGGTCGATCCGCGTGTCGGAGAAGACATTGGCCAGATACTCAACCGGGCGATGGGGCGACCAATCCCGCTTGAAGCGCTCCGTGGCGGCGGCGAAGCCCTCCAGGTCGTTTTCGTAGATCGCCAGACGGATCAGGCGATGCAGCGTGTCGCGATCGCCGACGGCACGGAAATAGTAGTATCCCGCCTGGGCGGTCACCGGAAACATGGCGCGGACCGCAGCGGCGAGTGTCGCACCATCCTCGGACGCCATCGCATCGACCGCCACCGCGTGTCGCAGCGCCGGCACGCAAGCGAGGGTCCCGTCCAGGAAACCCTGGCGGTGAAGCTCGTCCACCGTCACGTTCAGCGTTCGCACCGGCCAGGGCTTGCCGTCGGACGCGCAGAGTTTGGCACGGGTCACGCATTCCGAAAACTCGGGTTTCCCGGTCGGGAAGTAGATCAGGCTTTTCAGGCGCAGGAGTCGCTTGCGGTCGGCCGGCAGTGCGGCATAGCGCGCCAACAACGGGTCTGCCCGAGAGGCTGTCAGAGTCGAGTCCATGGCGACACTAGATCGCACACCGCCCCGCTTGGGAACCGGTAATCGTCACGCCAAGCCGTCCTCGGCAGGTTGATGGACCGGCCCTGGCAAGCCCAACCAAGGCACCCGTCCGGAGCCCCCAAATGCCGCCGCCCACGACCACCCGGCCCCCACTACCACCCGGCCCCACGACCCGGCACAATGCGCCCCTCATGGACACCGAACCCTACCCTCACCCGGATCCCAGCCCAGCCGAGGCCGCCATGGCCGCGCGGGTCAGCGAAGCCGCCGCCGCCCGCGAGCCCATCCAGGTCCAGGGCAATGGCACCAAGGCCGGCATGCTGCGTCCGGTGCAGGCCGCGCGCGTGCTGTCTACCGCGCACCACACCGGGATCACCCTCTACGCCCCCAAGGAATTGATCATCTCCGCCAACGCCGGCACCCCCCTGCCGGAGATCGAACAGGCGCTGGCCGAACAGGGGCAGCATTTGATCGCCGAACCGCCGGATCTGTCGGCGCTTCTCGGCCCCACCGACCGCCCGCAGACGATCGGCGGGATCGTCGCCACCAATCTGTCCGGCCCCCGCCGGGTCGCCTGGGGCGCGACTCGGGACCACGTGATGGGAATCCGTGCCGTGACCGGCCGGGGCGAGGTCATCCATTCCGGCGGCCGGGTCCTGAAGAACGTGACCGGCCTCGATCTGTGCAAGCTGTTCACCGGCAGCCACGGCACCCTGGGGGTCATCACCGAGGTCACCCTGAAAGTCCTGCCCGCGCCGGAAGCCACCGGAACGCTGCTTCTGCCCACCGCCGACCCCACCGCCGCAATCCCCCTGCTCTCCGCCGCGCTCGGCTCTCCCTACGGCGTGTCCGGGGCGGCCTGGCTACCGGACGCGGGCGCGGTGCGAGCCGGACTGCATGGGGCGGCGGCACTGATCCGCATCGAGGATTTCCAGGCCTCCGTCGCCTACCGCACGAACAAGCTGCGCGGCGAATTCAACCATCCCGCCACCGAGATCCTGGACGATACGACCTCCCGCGCCGTGTGGCGGGCCATCCGCGATGCGCGCCCGCTGCATGTCACACTGGGCGACGCCGTCTGGCGGGTCTCCGTTCGCCCGTCGGCCGGAGCGGGCGTGCTGGCGGCGACCGGGCTTGACGGGTTCCTGGACTGGGGCGGCGGATTGGTCTGGCTGACCGGTCCCGCCGACACTGCGACCCAGGCATCGGTCGAAGACGCGGTTCGCCTATCCGGCGGCACCTGGACCCTGATGCGGGCGCCCGACAGTTGCCGAAACGCCGTCCGCGTCATACCGGATGAGGCCGCCCCGCTCGCCGCCATCACGCGGCGGCTGAAAGCGGCGCTGGACCCGGCCGGTATTCTCAACCCCGGTCGCCTCTACGCGGGTCTATGATCCACCATGCAAACCAATTTCACAGCCGAACAGCTTCGGGACCCGGATATCGCGTCGTCGAACCAGGTTCTGCGCACCTGCGTGCATTGCGGTTTCTGCACCGCGACCTGCCCGACGTTTCTGCTACTGGGCGATGAACTCGACAGCCCGCGCGGGCGCATCTACCTGATCAAGGACATGCTGGAGACCGGGCGGCCGGCGACGCAGGACGTGGTGCAGCATGTCGACCGCTGCCTGTCCTGCCTGTCCTGCATGACCACCTGCCCATCCGGCGTGAACTACATGCACCTGGTCGACCACGCCCGCACCTATATCGAGCAGACTTATCGGCGCCCGCTGCCCGAGCGCCTGTTGCGCGGGTTGCTGGGGCGGTTGCTGCCTCGGCCGGACCTGTTCCGGGTGGCGCTGATCGGTGCGCGTGTGGCGCATCCGCTGGCGGGACTGATCCCGGGGCAGTCGATGCTGGCCAAGCGGTTGCGGGCGATGCTGTCCTTGGCGCCGGCCCGAATCCCCTCCCCCAGCGCGACGGAAACTCCTGGGGTGCATAAGGCGATTGGGGTTCGGCGTGCCCGCGTCGCGCTGCTGACGGGGTGCGCCCAGAAGGTGATCGCACCGCAGATCAATGAGGCCACCATCCGGCTGCTGACCCGCATGGGGGTGGAGGTCGTGGTGTCCCAGGGCGCCGGCTGCTGCGGCGCGCTGAACCACCATATCGGGCAGCACGATGCCGCCATGTCGTTCGCCCGCGCCAATATCGAGGCGTGGAGCCGTGAGGGTGAGACCCTGGATGCCCCCTTGGATGCCCCCTTGGACGCCATCATCATCAATGCCTCGGGGTGCGGCACGACGGTGAAGGATTACGGCTTCATGTTCCGGGAGGCCGAGGCGCCGTTGCGTGCCCAGGCGGAACGGGTTGCCGGGATGGCCATGGACATCACCGAGTTTCTGACGCGGTTTGGTTACTCGCCCACGCGGTCGCCGAGCGGTTTGACGGTGGCGTATCACTCGGCGTGCAGCTTGCAGCATGGGCAACGGGTAACGGGGGAGCCGAAGACGTTGCTGGCGCGTGCCGGGTTCCGGGTGAAGGAGCCGGCTGAGTCGCATATCTGCTGCGGGTCGGCGGGGACGTATAATTTGTTGCAGCCGGAGATCGCTGGGCGGTTGCGGGATCGGAAGCTGGGCCATCTGCGGAAGACGGCGCCGGATTTGATTGCCGCTGGGAATATTGGGTGTATCACGCAGTTGTCGGGCCATGGGGTGCCGGTGGTGCATACGGTGGAGCTGCTGGATTGGGCGTCAGGAGGTCCCGTGCCTGCGGCGTTGGGTGATTTGTTGCCGGGTTAGGGTGGGGCGAGCCGAGCGAATCGTTTTTGACTGTGAGCCGTGTTGTGAGATAAGGAGTCAACGAGGATGCTTTGGCTCTTGCGCTCTCTGCGGGATACCTGAACAAGGAAATTTTCGCGTTAGGTCTGGTCACGGCGCAGGCTGAGACACTGATGACCGTCACGGAAATGGGGTCAAGAGTGCCGAGGAGGGAGGGGGATTTTTGTCTCATTTTTGCGTCAATGCCGCGTAACGTATTATATGGTAAATCGGGCGCGGGCTATTGCCCAGCCGAACTATCTGCACCACGGCGCGCTTTTGCGAATTCAGATTCGACGATGACTAATTCTCCGGTGGAGTCCTGCTTTGCGCCAAACATCACAAGGGGCGCCCCATTTAGCATTACATTGATGAATTTTGTCCGACTCTCAGCAAACAGATTGCCGAGATCATGGGCTTCCCTAATCAACGATTCGTATTCTGATTCAGTTGTAAGAGACTCGCCTCCAAACCGGTTGAATAAGAATTTGTGGACAAAAAAATCCCGCCTCTCTTTTGTTGATCGCATGTCATTGGTTAAGTCATCTAAAAAACTGTGCTTCTGCATTTCACGAATAAGGTTTCCGAAGGTCTTTGACGCAAATAGCGCGAATGACGCATCCATGCTTAGCTCATCATTCGCAAGCGACTGCAAGAATGCTATGATTGTGAATTCTAATTGTTGCAATTCAATGAAAGTGCATCCCAACGCATGGGCAAGAGCGATAGCGCTGTCTGACCCCGAGAGACGGTAGCGAAGCTGGCCAACTTGAAGGTCGTGCACAACAATCCTCCTATATGGTAAGTGGCCGGTGCAACTGATGGTCTCCCCGGCATGGGGGCCTATGACATCAAGGGCAACAATTTCTCTGAAAGCCTGAAGAGAGCTATTGGCCCTCCAAAGTCGAAGCGCTTTAGTAGTTGTCCGTTCAATCCTGTTGTGTCGAATACGAACACGTCGGCAACAGGAAATTGTTTATTTTGTAATGTTGCGTCGTCGATCTTCCATACAGGTTCAAGAATATCGTGGGCAACGGCATTGCGTATCATCCAAACCACCACGCTACTGTTGCGTATCAGGTCGTCTGAATGATTACGCCGCTCCTTCCAACTGCCATACTTCACTTCGAGGGCGGAGTTTAGTTCCATCGCTAATAATCGGTATGCTAGACGCTCAAGCAAGGTTCCACACAGTTCAAAATTTTCTGTCGACATCTCTAAATCTCTTGAGCCTAATGAATGCTTCCCAAAGACGATGAATTCTGGGGGGTCGGGCAAGCTCACTTTTAGCCCGAAGCTAATCGGACTCCCAACCCGATACGCGAAGCGAAAGAAGTCTTGCGCCCATAAGACACGCTCCACAGAAGTCATGCGCCTTGTCATGCCACCAACCTCGAAATCGTGCTGTTGTGGACGTTGTAGGTCCGGGCAATGTCGCGGATCGGCTCGCCGTTGTCGCGCCGCCGGATCGCCTCCTTCTGCTGGTGCGGGGTGAGCTTCGGCTTGCGACCCATTTTCACGCCGCGCGCCTTTGCTCGCTCCCGTCCTTCTCCCGTGCGCACACGGATCAGGTCGCGTTCGAATTCCGCCAACCCGCCCAACACGGCGACCATCAACCGCCCGTGTGCTGTGGTGGTGTCTGCCCATGTGTCACCAAGGGATCGAAACCCCGCCTTGCGGTCGGTGATCGCGGCCAAGGTGTTCAACAGGTCGCGGGTGGATCGTGCCAGCCGGTCGAGCCGCGTCACCATAAGCACGTCACCGGCCTCAAGCTCGGCCAGCACCTTGCGGAGCTGGGCGCGGTCGGTCTTCGCCCCGCCCGCCGTCTCGCGGAACACCTTCTTGCATCCGGCCTTGGTCAGTTGGCGCACCTGTGCGTCAACACTCTGTCCGTCCGTGGACACCCGCGCGTAGCCATATTTCATGGACTCAATATGCAGCTAATTTACGCAGCGGAAAAGTCCAATCTTTTCAGACCTCAATTTTTGCTGCAAAATTCTTGAATGCCAAGCCATGCGCCAACCGAATAACACACGAGCACCATGAGTAACCGGAACGGCAATCTCGACAGCCCCTGCACGCAGCATGCGATCAAAACCCACGGCAGCCGAATACGTGCCGGAACAAACCAATACCACGCCGAATCCATGCACCCCCATCTGCGCACCCACCTTGACGCCCCCCGCCCAGCGCTCCCAAATCAATCTCATGGACACCGTGCTCGACCACCCATGGACCACCGAGACGTTCCTCGCCTGGGAAGACCGCCAGGAGGGCAAGCACGAGTTCGACGGCATCCAGGTGGTCCCCATGACAGGCGGCAGCGTCGCGCATCAGGATATCGTCTTCAACCTGCGCGTGCTCCTCGCCCGCCTGCTAACCGGAACATCGTTCCGCGCCCTCCACGAAATGCGTCTGCGCATCGGTGAGCGAGTCCGCTACCCCGATGTCCTGGTCTGCCCAGTCACCGTCCCCCAGACCCAGCGCACTCTGACCGACGCCATTGTGGTCTTCGAGGTCCTGTCCGACGACACCGCCGCCACTGATCGCGTCGTGAAACTGCGCGACTATGCCGAAATCCCGTCCCTGCAATACTATGTCATGCTGGAGCAAGCCTCCCGCGCCGCCATCATCTGCCAGCCGGCAAAAGGCGGCGCCTGGATCACCAGCCCGCAAACCCGGGGCGCCATCGCACTGCCCGAGCTGAACCTCGCGTTGCCCCTGGACGACATCTACCAAGGTCTGTCCTTCCCGCCGGACATGACCGCCTAGCAAGGCCCCGGCCCGAACCAGAACCCCGGGCGCCACGCCGGGATAGCAGCAGGGACCTCTAATTCTTGATTTGTAACTCATGGCAATTCCGGTGGGACGATGTCAGGCGTACCGTTTGCCTCAGGCGTCCGCCTCCCTCTTCGCGCGGCGTGCTGCCCCGATGAGCAGCATGCGGTCATGCACGACGCTGAGTATTTCGGTCACGCCGTCCGGCGCCACCCGGTAGACCACCAGATGCCTGGGTTGACCGACCCGATGCTCGCGCGGCACGAGGCGACGCACGGACCGGAGATGGAGCGTTCGGACTCCCGCGACTTTGGGAACATCGCGCGAGCCGGGCATCGCCGGTGAGTCGCCGATCGCGGTCATGGCAGCGATGATGAGGCGATTGTAACGGGCAGCCGCGTCGATGCCCCATCGACGCGCACTCTCAAGAAGAACAGCCTCGATCCTGTCCTCGGCATGGCCGACAACACGGTAGGGCACTTAGCTTTCGTCGGCTGCCAGCCGGTCGCGGAGGCGCGTCATCATCCGCACATGCCAAGCCTCGGCACTCTCGGGCCCGGCGATCGTCACGTAACGTCCGGCCTCGGCGTCAGCGATACCGGCGTTGGCTTCTGATACAATTTCATCCTCGACCTCGATATCCGCCGCGAAACGGCGAGCGGCCTCCAGGAGATAGGCGTCCGCGCTCTCGACGCGGCCAGCCGCGATCTGGCGGTCGATGATCGCCTGGATCTCGTCCGGCAGTCTAACCTGAATGATGCTCATTCGCCCTCCGCGGCAACGGGATAGATCGGCCATGTGGATCAATCTATCACAATCGGGGAAAAGCCGAGAACGCCTCGATCGCCAACTCGTTCACAACCGATTGCGCCCTCGCCATGCCCCAGTGTCGGCATCGACCACCGGTCGCCAGGAGCCTGCTCATCCCCGGGGACAATTCACCCGTACAGGACCCATCGTGGGCTGCCGTACTCACGCGGGCCATGCGACCGAAGCGGCCCTATCTTCCGACACACCCGAAATCTCTTGAATGGCGGCCGTCACTCGATGCACGCCTGCGCGCCCTGCCGGAGTCGCCACGCTAAGCGCTCCGAACGCTAATCGGCCGCGTCCGCCGGGAAAATAGCCATCTGCCCAATCGGCATGCAACCTTGAACAAAAGGTTAACCGCATGGATCCGGAACAATACCCCCCGAGTCCCGCATTGTATCGTAACAAAAACCCCCTATATCCGCGCCTATCCGGAACGGATTACAGAAAATCCACACTTAAAGTAAAATCTCAAGAAACCCAACAAATATAAACGATATCAGTCACATGAAACCCAATCCCGAACCCAGATATGAACTCCGGCGGAAACGCTCAACAACCTGACTCGCCTCGGATCAATAATGCGACGCACCCCGTTAACCATTGCCCAAAATTCAGGCAAATCACCGCCATACCGGGGTTTTTGATCCCCAAAACCCGTATCGGATCCTCAGGACTCGCTTTTTTCTTGCCATCGATGCCGTCCGCAGCCTAGAACAAAAAGTAAACACAAAAGGCTCACCGGGTCGCCGAACCATGCCCTATCCTGCTAACGCTCCACTTCGTACGCAAGAATCGCACACCGACGGTCGAAAACAGCGCGATGACATCATCGCTCCCCGCACCATACGCCGGTCCTCGCTCCCTGGCGCCAGGCCTCCAGCCATCCTGCACATCGACCTTGATAGCGCCCGTTTCGCGTCATCACGGCGACCGAGGACGAACGATTGCAGCCAGCCGAGCTGGCGTGATGACGGGCGGGCTGGGCAAGCAAGGGGCAACAACATGCGGCTCGGTCAGCCCGACACAGGGGATGCCGACCCCATTCCCCCCGGGCGCAGGGCACAACGCAGAATCGCGGCACGTCATTCTTGATTTTCGCCTCCTGCCCGACATCAGCACAACGCCCCGTTGACGCACTCGGCCCAATCCTCCGGCCACAAGACCGCTCGCCCTTCCCGCGCCCCAGTCCACGTGGCAACCTCACCCGCAGCAAAATAAGGAAACGACCATGCCTCGCATGACGGGTGGAGAAGCGATCGTCGACAGTCTGCTGCGACACGGGATCGATACCGTGTTCGGCCTGCCCGGCGTGCAGGTGTACGGGTTGTTCGATGCATTCTCCCGCAACGCCAACCGGCTGCGGCTGATCAATGCCCGCCACGAGCAGACCACCGCCTACATGGCCCTGGGCTATGCCTGCGCCACCGGCAAACCCGCCGCCTATGCCGTCGTCCCCGGCCCCGGCGTGTTGAACACCACCGCGGCACTCGCCACCGCCTGGGGCGTCAATGCCCCGGTGCTCTGCCTGACCGGACAGGTGCCCAGCGCCATGATCGGCCGCGGCCGCGGCCAGTTGCACGAGCTGCCCGACCAGCTCGCCACTTTGCGCACCCTGCTGAAATACGCCGACCGGATCGAGCACCCGACCGAGGCCCCCATCAAGGTCGCCCGAGCCTTCCAGGAAATGATGTCCGGCCGCCGTGGTCCCGCATCCTTGGAAATGGCGCTGGACCAGTTCCCCGCCCAGGCTGAGGTCACGCCACAAGACCCGCTGCCACTCTACCCCAACCCGACCCCGGACCCGGAAAAGATCGGCCGGCTGGCCAAGATGGTGCAGGATGCCCGCAATCCGATGATCTGGGTCGGCGGCGGCGCCCAGAACGCCTCGGCCGAGATCCGCGCGTTGGCCGAACGCATAGGCGCCCCGGTGGTCGCCTTCCGCGGCGGGCGTGGCGTGATGGATGACCGCCATCCCTTGGGGCTGACCATTGCGTCGGCCTACAAATTATGGCCCGAGACAGACCTGCTGATCGCGTTCGGCACCCGGCTGGAAGTGCCAACCATGCGCTGGGGCGCGATGCCGGCCGGTGTGAAGATCGCCCGCATCGACATCGACCCGATCGAGATGCGCCGCCTGCAGGTCGATCTCGGGATCGTCGGCGACACCGCCGATGCCGCCCGCGCCTTGACCTCGGTGGTGATCCCGCGCAACGAGCCCGCGCGTGCCGCAACCATCGCCCAAGCCAAGGCCGACGCCGCGGTGGCGATCCAGAAAGTGCAGCCGCAGATGTCCTATATCGAGGCCATTCGCGAGGTGCTCCCCGAAAACGGCATCCTGTGTGATGAGATGACCCAGGTCGGCTACGTCTCCTGGTTCGGCTTCCCGTTCCACTCGCCCCGCACCTTGGTCACATCCGGCTTCTCCGGCACCCTGGGCGCGGGATTCCCCACGGCTTTGGGCGTGAAAGTCGGCCAGCCGGACCGCCCCGTGGTGGCGCTGACCGGCGATGGCGGGTTCCTGTTCGGCGGCTCGGACCTGGCGACCGCCGTGCAGCATGGCATCAACCTGGTGACGGTGCTGTTCAACAACTCGGCCTACGGCAACGTGCTGCGCGACCAGCGCCGGCTGTTCGATGGGCGCGAATCGGGATCGGCCCTGCGCAACCCCGATTTCCAGACCTACGCGAAGGCGTTCGGCGTGCGGTCCTGGCAGGTGCGCGACGCCAACGGGCTCCGCGTGGCCCTGGCCGAGGCCCTGGCGGCCAATGCCCCCTGCCTGATCGAGGTCATCACCGACATCACCCAGGAATATGCGCCATGGGAGTTCATCGCGCCCGGCCGCGGCTGAACCTGCTTGCATCAGGAGGCGACTGTTCGCTCAGGTGAAGTGCCAAGTGAAGGGTCGAGCGATGTGTCAGTCGCTCGCCTCGGTCGCGGCCGGCGCACTGCCCCGGATCCCGGTCTCGTCCAGCAGGTCGAGATAAGGCGACAGCGTCAGCAGGAACGCGGTGATCTCGGTGACCAGCGCAACGGCCGTGATCGGCAGCGGAATCGCGCTCGTCGCCCGCAACAGCAACTGGTGGTCCGGCCGCAATCCGATCTGCCAGCCTGGCGGCGCGCCACCGACCAGGCCGCGGACCAGCGCGAAACTGAGCTGACGCACCGTGGTTTGCGCGTTGGCCGCCGTGCTGGGCACCCGTCCGAGGAAGGTGTGCAGGACCAGCTTGCCGTGATCCCCGTCGGGATGGACAAACGCCCGCACGATGCGACCGCGCCATTGCACATTGAAGGTCGGCGGCGCCTCGGGATTGCGCGGCGTCAGCCGCCCGGCGGGATCGACGGCGAAGGGACCAAGCTCGAACGGTGAGGCGATGGGCATGCCGTGATCTCCAGATCTGAAATGCGGTTGCGTGCACCGGGGCCTGACGACGCAAGGACACCGGTTCAGCTTGCCCTGAGAAGATGAACGATCCATAAACGCCGCCTCATGTCAGTTGTCGACGACGTCCGTTCAGTCCTTGCTCCACCCCATCCAGCGGGCCGTCCCTTCATCCTCGGCGGCCTCGCCGTCATCATGCTCGGCCTCGTGGTGGGGACCTGGCTGTCCTGCATCGGCTTGGCGTTCACCCTGTTCTGTCTGTTCTTTTTCCGCGATCCGGAGAGGGTGCCGCCCGGACGGCCCGGGGCGATCCTGGCCCCCGCGGATGGACGTATCGTTGCCATCGCGCCCGCTGTGCCGCCGGTCGAACTCGGTATGGGGGAAACGCCCCGCTGGCGGGTGTCGATCTTCCTGTCCGTGCTGAACGTGCATGTGAACCGGGTGCCGGTGGACGGCGTCGTCACCCGCATCGCCTATCGCCATGGTGCATTCGTCAGCGCCAGCCTTGACAAGGCCAGTGAGGACAACGAACGCAACGCACTCGCCATTCGTCTCGCGGATGGCCAGCAGATCGCCGTCGTGCAGATCGCCGGGCTGATCGCCCGCCGTATCCTCTGCTCGGTGCGCGAAGGCGAGGCGATCCATGCCGGCGACCGCTTCGGTATCATCCGCTTTGGCAGCCGGACCGACATTTATCTGCCGGAAGGAATCCGCCCACTGGTCGCGGTCGGGCAAACCATGATCGGTGGCGAAACCGTCGTCGCCGAACTCCAGGCCTGATGATGCAGGGTCTCGCATGCCCGTGAACATGTCCCAGCGCCTATCGCCAATCCATCGCCTGCGACGGTACCGCCCAAGGCGGCGCCCGCGTTACACCGGGCCGTCGTTCAACCGCATCGTCCCCAATCTGATGACGATGATTGGTCTGTGCGTGGGCCTGACCTCCATGCGTTTCGCGCTGGAGGGCCGGTTCGGCGCCGCCGCCGTCGCCATCACCGTATCCGCCGCGATCGACGGGATCGACGGCCGCTTGGCGCGGCTGCTGAAAGGCACCTCCAAATTTGGCGCCGAGTTCGACAGCCTGTCCGACTTCCTGTGCTTCGGCGTGGCGCCAGCCTTCACACTGTATCTATGGTCGCTCCAATCACTGGGCGCCTTTGGCTACACGCCCTGCCTGATGTTCGCGGTCTGCATGGCATTGCGATTGGCCCGCTTCAATGCCTCGCTCGACAGTGCGCCGAGGCCCGCTTACGCGTATAATTTCTTCACCGGCGTCCCCGCGCCCGCTGGAGCCGGCGTGGTGCTGTTTCCGTTGTTCCTTGGGCTCGAAGCCCAATCCCTCGGCCTCGATTGGCTGCTGGCCACCGCGCGCCATCCCGCGGTCTGCGCGTTCGCGCTGGCCGGCACGGCGCTGCTGTCCATTTCGACGGTGCCCGTATGGAGCTTCAAGAACTTCAAAGTCCCATCCACCTACGTCCTGCCCCTGCTGCTCGGTACCGGGCTGTTCGTCGCGTTGCTGGTCGCCGATCCCTGGGCGGCTATGGCGGCCGGGGGACTGATCTATCTCGGCATGCTGCCATTCAGCGTGCGCAGCTTCCATCGCCTCCGCCGCGAGGCAGAGGCGATGCATGAGGCCGAAACAGTCCCGGTCGTCGCGCCTTAAACCGGGCTATCTCCCGGAGCCATCGCCAGCGCTAGAGCGGTTCACCATGACTGGAAACCGCAAACCGCTCTGGCCTCCTGTTTTGCCGTATGATGCACACGTTGTTACGGTCGCCTCCGCGTGATCATGCGCTAGCCATTGACCTGCCGCATCAGCGCGATCCAACGGTCCAGCGCGGGCAACAGCACATCGTCCTTTGCCGACTCCAGGCTGACCACGACCCGGGACACCCCGATATCGCGATAATGCTTCAGTTTGTCGGCATCCGCCGGCACCCCGAACATGGTCACCGGGACGGAGGCCGGGTCGCGGCCGGCATCGCGCGCCATTTGCTGGAACTGCGGCAGGAAGGCGCTGACGTCGCCATAGTGCGGCCGCGACCCGTGCGGCACCCAGCCGTCACCATAGGCGATGGCCCGGCGAGCACCGTAGGGGAAGGCGCCGCCGACGATGATGGGGGGATAGGGGGTTTGGACCGGCTTCGGCCAGGCCCGCATGGGCGGGAAATCGACCAGATCGCCGTGATATTCGGCGATTTCCTGGGTCCAGATGGCCTTCATCGCCTCCACCCGTTCCCGCACCAGCTTCCAGCGCCCCTTGAAGTCGGTGGTGCCGTGGTCCGCCATCTCCTCGGCGTTCCAGCCGCCGCCGATGCCGAACAGGAACCGCCCCTTGGACACCTGGTCGATCGAGGCCACCAGCTTCGCGGTCTGGATCACATCCCGCTGCACCACCAATGCCACGCCGGTTCCCAGCAGCAGGGTCTTCGTCACCGCCGCGGCGGCGGCCAGGGACACGAAAGGGTCCATGCACTCGGCATATTTCCGCGGTAGCTCGCCGCCTTGCGGGAACCCGGACTGGCGCGATACCGGGATATGCGAATGCTCCGGCGCCCAGAGCGACTCGAAGCCCCGTTCCTCCAGCGCGCGTGCAAGGTCGGTCGCTTCCATCGCGTAATCGGTAAAGAACATCGCGGCGCCAAATTTCATGGTCGAATCCCCGTATTGATCGATCTACTCTAGAACATGATCCCGCTGAACGGAACCGCATCGGCGTGTGGATCAGGCTCCAAGGCAATGAGGCGCGCGCGTTCTCCGGGTCCCATCACGGCGACGAGCGGTGTCGCCATGACTGGAAGCCGCAATTCGCTCCGGATCTTTGTCGTATCAAATGTTTCGCACGCTGTTACGGTCCGCTCAGGGCGATCATCCTCTAACCTGGCCGCGTTCCACATATACCTGTATGGCCCGCGGGCTTGAGAAACCCGACCCGCCCGCGCACATTGGCGAATGGACGGAGCCTGATCGATGATGCTTACGCGCCGGCGCATGATGACCGCATCGGCTGCAACCACCTTGCCCGCGCCCTTCATCCGTTCGGCCAGGGCGGCACCGCGGCGCGTGACCTTTGCCGCGCCTGGCGGGTTGTTTCAGCAGTTTTTTGAGACCCACATCTCCAGCCTGTTTCGCAGACTGAACCCCGGCCTCGACATCAACTATGTCCCGGTCACCAGCCCGACGCAGGCGCTGGCGATGCTGCGCACCTATCGGGCGGCGCCACAACTGGACGTCGCGATGCTCGATGTCCCAACCTCCCGGCTGGCGGCGGAGGAGGGGCTGGTGGAACCGATCGCGCGCGAATCGTGGCCGGTTCTGGCCGAATTGGCGCCGACGGCGTTCTTGGAGGGGCTTGCCGCCCCGATCACCGTGCAGGACAGCCTGGTGCTGCTGTATGCGCCGGATCGCGTGAAGACACCGCCAACCGGGTGGAAGACGTTGTGGGATGGGGCGGCGGACCGGCGAATCGCGATTCCCGCACCGCCCAACCTGGCCGGCATTGCTTTCGTGCTGATCGCCAACCGTCTATTCGGTGGCGTCGATCCGGTGCGTTCACTCAGTAGCGGGATCAATGCGATCGCCCAGATCGCACCGCGAGTTGCGACATGGGACCCGAGGCCGACCACCTATGACGCCATCATCGACGGGCAGGCCGCATTATCGGTTGGATGGAACGCACGGGGCCGCATGTTTTCGCAGCGATTCCAGGGGCGGGTGACCGTAGTGCTGCCCGAGGAAGGTTCGGTCTTCAGTCCACATATCTGCAATCTGGTCAAAGGCGCGAGCCAAGCGGACGCGGCGGCCTCGTTGATCGCCTTCATGCTGAGTGTCGAGGGGCAGACAGCCTTCGCCGAACACATGTTTCTGGCGCCGGTGAATACGAAGGTCCGCCTCACCCCGGCCGTTCAGGCCAGCATCGTCGCCACGCCGGCTCAACTGGCCCGGATGATGGAGGTGGATTGGGGCGCGATCGCCGGCATCCGGGATTCGATCATAGACCAGTGGCGTCAGCGGATCATGCGTGTGGGTCTGCCGCGTTGATCCGTGTCACAAGTCCCAGGGATTGATCAGATCCAGCCCCATATCCGCGAAATCCGCGACATTGCGCGTCACCAGGACTTTGTTGTTGACCCGGGCCGTGGCGGCAATCAACGCATCCGCCATGGGCCGGGAGCCCTGGGCCATCAGCCGTCCCCAGTTGGTCGCAACCGCATCGTCGATCGGCAAGAGACGCGCCGCATAGCGCAGCCGCAGTTCATCCAGCCAGCGATTCAGCACGGCCGCGGCCCCTGGATCGGTCCGGGCCTTCATGGCGATGCCCTTCATGATCTCCCCGATGGTGATCACACTCAGGTAGATCGCGTTGGGATTGGCCGAACGGAGCCAGTTCACCGCCTGCGGCGTGCGCCTGCGCGCTTCCGAGAGCACGCAGGTGTCGATCAGATACATCAGAAATCGACGTCGCGGCCGGTATCGCGGGAGCGGTCGTTGATAGTGTCCACGACGTCATCGGGCCAAGCTGGGTCCGACAACAGAAATTCTGTGAACGAGAGTTCAGGCGTTTTCAGCGCGTCATAATCCCGGGCCGAGAGTACCACCGCCGCCCGCTGGCCGTGAACGGTCACGGTCTGCGGCCCCTCATCGCGGGCGCGCTTGACGACTTCGCTGAAGCGGTTCTTGGCTTCCTGCAATTGCCAATCGACGAGCATGGCGCCCTCCTCAATCTGTCCAGACAGTCCAGATTTAGTGTGCCGCCTGCCGAACGTCAATCACCCTTTTCCAGATCACGCGCCACCTCCGGCTGGTGCATCAGCCGATCGATCGCCATCGCATACTCGATGGCGGCGTCCGGCTGGAAATGCAGCTCCGGTGTGTAGCGAAGCCGCACCGCATGTGCGACCTGGCTCCGCAGATAGGCCGAGGCGCGTTGCATGGCCGGGATCAGCAGCCCCACATCCGACCGCCCGAGCCGCGACACGAACACGGTCGCGTGCTTCAGGTCGGGGCTGATCCGGACCTCGTTCACCGTGATCTCGGCCGTCGCCAGATCGGGGTCGCGGAATTCGCGCCGCGTGAACACCCCGCTCAGGACGTGGCGGATTTCCTCCGCCACGCGCAATTGCCTCTGGGACGGACCGGCATCTCGCTTCTTCAACCCGGGACCATCTCCACTTCGAAGCACTCGATAACGTCGCCTTCCTGCAGATCATGGAAGTTGGCGAACGACAGACCGCATTCGTAGCCACGCGCTACTTCGCGGACATCGTCCTTGAAGCGCTTGAGCTGCGACAATTCACCGTTGTGGATCACCACGTTCTCGCGCAGGACGCGCACGCCACTGCCACGCTTGACCAGACCCTCGGTGATCATGCAACCCGCGACCTTGCCGGTCTTGGTGATGTTGAAGACCTTGCGGACCTCCGCGTAGCCCAGGAACTTCTCGCGGGCCTTGGGCGCGACCTTGCCCTTGACCAGCTTTTCGATGTCGTCGGAGACCTCATAGATGATCGAGAAGTAGCGGATATCCACCGATTCCCGTTGTGCCAGTTCCCGTGCCTGCGACGTGGCGCGGACGTTGAAAGCGACGACGACGGCGCTGGACGCCTTGGCAAGCTGGATGTCGCTTTCGGTGATCTGCCCGACGCCGGCCAACAGCACGCGGACTTTCACTTCCTCATGCGCCAGTTTCAGGACCGTGGCCTGGATGGCTTCCGCGCTGCCTTGCACGTCGGCCTTGATCAGGATTGCGACCTCTTTCTGCTCACCCGCCTGGATGCGAGCCAGCATCTGGTCCAGCGTACCGCGCGCACCGGCGGCCGCGCCAGCCATCTTGTCCCGCTGCCTGCGCGACCGGAATTCCGTAATCTCCCGCGCTCGGCTTTCGCTTTCCACCACCACCAGCGGTTCCCCGGCCGACGGCGCACCGCTCAAGCCCAGGATTTCGACGGGAGTCGACGGTCCGGCTTCGCTCAGTGGCCGGCCCTTGTCGTCGAGCATGGCGCGCACCCGGCCCCATTCGGCACCGGCCACGACGATATCGCCCTGCCGCAACGTTCCGCGCTGCACCAACACCGTGCCCACCGGGCCGCGGCCACGATCGAGGCGGCTTTCAATCACCGTCCCTTCAGCCGTGCGGTCCGGATTGACGCGCAGGTCCAGGATTTCGGCCTGCAACAGGATGGCTTCTTCCAGCTTGTCGAGCCCGGTCTTCTTCAGGGCCGAAACTTCGACATCCTGGGTCTCGCCGCCCATCTCTTCCACGACGATGTCGTGGCTGAGCAGTTCCTGCCGCACCCGCCCCGGATTCGCATCCGGCTTGTCCATCTTGTTGATGGCGACGATCAGCGGCACGTTCGCTGCCTTGGCATGACGAATCGCCTCGATCGTCTGCGGCATGACGCCGTCATCCGAGGCCACCACCAGCACCACGATATCCGTCACCGCCGCGCCGCGTGCCCGCATCGCGGTGAACGCTTCGTGGCCAGGCGTATCGACGAAGGTGATCCGCTGACCACTGCCCAACTGCACCTGATAGGCACCGATATGCTGGGTGATGCCACCGGCTTCCCCACCCGCCACATCGGTCGAGCGCAGCGCATCCAGAAGCGAGGTCTTGCCGTGGTCCACATGGCCCATGATGGTCACGACCGGCGGGCGTGGCACCAATTCCGAATCGACGTCCGCGGCGCCTTCGATCCCGATTTCGACGTCGGATTCCGCGACGCGCCGCACACGGTGGCCGAATTCCTGCACCACCAGTTCGGCGGTGTCCGCATCCAGCGACTGCGTGATCGTCGCCATGACGCCGAGTTTCATCAGCGTCTTGACGACCTCCGGCGCGCGGGCGGCCATGCGGTTGGCCAGCTCCTGGACGGTGATCTGCTCGGGTAGAATGACGTCTCGCACGACTTTGACCTGATCGGAGCGGAGTCGTTCAAGCTCAGCCTGGCGCCGCTCGCGCTCACGCTGGCGCCGGACGGAGGCCAGCGAGCGAACCCGGTCGTCCTCGCCCTCGATCGCGGCCTGGACGTCGATCCGTCCGGCACGGCGGCGATCATCGACACCCTTTTTCGGCGCCACAACCAGCGGCTTGCGGGCCGGCAGCCCACCTGGGCCGGGGCGGCGCGCCTGACGGGCGTCCTCTTCTTCATCGGCCCGCGTGCCGGGCCGTAGACGCAATGTCTCGCCGGCAGCGCCGGGGGCAGCCGGCGTCGCGGCCCCGGGCCTCGCGGCCGGTGCAGCAGGGGCTGCCACAGCGGGTGCGACCGGCGCCGGTGCGGCAGCGGTCGCCGGTGCGGCCACCTGCTCCTGGGCAGGCTGCCCTGGTTCCTGCACGCTGGGCTGCTCGACCGGACGCGGAGCGCTCGGGCGTTGGCCGGCGGTCACTTCCGCGGCCTCCCGCGCGGCGGCCGCGGCGGCCTGTGCGGCGGCTGCCACGTCGGCCTTGCGCTTTTCCTCGGCTTCCACGGCAAGGCGGGCGTCTTCCTCAGCCTGCCGGCGCGCCTCTTCCTCGGCCACCTTGCGGGCTTCTTCCTCGCGGCGGCGTGCTTCCTCGGCGGCGGAGAGGATCGAGATTTTCTCCTGTTCCCGCCGTTCCGCATCGCGTCGCGCCGCGTCACGCTGTTGTTCAACCAGCGCACGCTGACGCGCCGCCAGTTCGGTGGCGGTCAGCGCCCGTCCCGCGCCCGGCGCCGGGCGGCCCGTTGGGGCTGGTCCGCGCGCCTGTGGAGAGCCGGTGCCGGCCGGCGTTGGCGTCGGTGCCCCCGCCGCGGCTGACGGCGCCGCGACCGGCGCGCGCTTCTTGCGCACTTCGACCTGGACGACTTTCGATCGTCCGTGACTGAAGCTCTGCCTGACGGAGCCCGCGTCGACGGTGCGCCCCAGTTCCAGGCGTCCCGCGGGGCGCAAGGAGAGCCGACCTTTACCGCCGTCCTGATCGTTGGTTTCGCTCATGCTTTACCCGTGGCACCCACTTCAATGTTCACGCCGGCGGTTTCCCGCCTGTCTGTCCCCATGGACACGCGTCCGAATCCTCGTAGTCCCGCCAGCCGTCCCGCCTCTATCACCAGGGCGTTGGCCAGCTTGCCGGGCGCGATCGCGACATGGACAACATGGTCCTTCGCAAATATCCGCCCCAGTGCTTCCGCCGGCAAAGGATCGATCACACTGACCGACACCGCCGCACCCGACAGAAACCTTGTCCGCTCTGCTTCGCTGCCGTCCGAAGCCTGGACCGCCAACCCGGCCTGTCCCCCGCGAACCCACTCCCGCGCCTTCTCAAATCCCGCGATCGCCTGTCCTGCTCGCCGAGCGAGGCCTAGCAACTCGCCGATCCGCCGCAGCAGCGCCGCCTCTAGCATTTCGCGAAGGTTTGGGGGCACCGACACCGGACCACGAGCAGCGCGGGCGAACGCACGCACGAGCTGACGATACGCGTCTCCTTGTGCGCCGGGGTCTTGTAACACATCCCTCGACGCGCTCAACCATATTCCCCGTCCGGGCAGCCTTGCGGCCAGGTCTGGCACCAACGCGCGGTCGGGGCCGATCACAAAGCGGATCATCCGCTCCTTCGGCTGCCGTTCGCGCGTGACGATGCAGCGCCGGAGCGGTCCGGTTTCCACCTCGTCCGTCGCGTCTTCAACCAGGGACGTCTCGGCCAAGAAGGTCCCGGTCACGGACGCCCCACTCAGGGACGCCCGGGCCGGCGTCCCCGACGCCGTCCGCAAGGGTATTCCAGACGGCATCGCGGTTGGGATCAAGGCCTCAGTCGTGACCGGCCTCCCTTGTTGCTTCGACTTCCCCTGCGTCCGGCCCTGCGTCCGCCCCTGCGGCCGCATCGTGTTCCGCGTCCGGCGCGGCTTCTTCATCGTCGAACCAGTGCGCCCGCGCCATCATGATCACGTCGTTGGCGACGGCTTCGTCCATCTTGTCGGCGCCGACGATCTCGATCAGTTCGTCCGAGGCCAGATCGCCCAGGTCGTCCAGCGTCTTGATGCCTTTCTCGCCGAGCGCGACCAGCATGGCGGGGGTGAGGACATCGATGCTGGCGATATCGTCGGAAACACCGAGTTCGATACGCTTGTCGGTCAACTCATTGTCGCGATTCGTGATGAAGGTTTCCGCTCGCCGGATCAGTTCCTCGGCCACAAGGTCGTCGAACCCTTCGATCGCCGCGACTTCCTCGACTGGCGTGAACGCCAGTTCCTCGACCGAGGTGAAGCCCTCCGTCACCAGCAGCCCGGCGATCATGTCGTCGACGTCCAACGCCTCGACGAACTGGCCGGAGCGACGGCGGAATTCCTCCTGCCGGCGTTCGCTTTCCTCCGCCTCGGTCAGGATGTCGATGTCCCAACGGGTCAACTGCGAGGCCAGGCGCACATTCTGCCCGCGGCGCCCGATCGCCAACGACAACTGTTCGTCTGGCACCACGACCTCAACCCGGCCGGCTTCCTCATCCAGCACAACCTTCGTCACCTCGGCCGGAGCCAGCGCATTCACCACGAAGGTCGCGGCCTGCGCGCTCCAGGGAATGATGTCGATCTTCTCGCCCTGCAGTTCCTGCACGACGGCCTGCACGCGTGAACCGCGCATACCGACGCACGCGCCGACCGGGTCGATCGAGCTGTCGCGGCTGATCACCGCCATCTTGGCCCGAGAGCCCGGATCGCGGGACACCGCCTTGATCTCGATGATGCCGTCATAAATTTCCGGCACTTCCTGCGCGAACAGCTTGGCCAGGAAACCAGGATGCGTGCGGGAGAGGAAAATCTGCGGCCCGCGCGGTTCTTCGCGCACGTCGTAGATATAAGCGCGCACCCGATCGCCGTTTCGGAAACTTTCCCGCGGGATCAGCTCGTCCCGCCGCAGCAACGCCTCCGCTCGGCCCAATTCCACCATCAGGTTGCCGTACTCGGTGCGCTTGACCACGCCGTTGATGATCTCGCCCACGCGGTCCTTGAATTCGTCGTACTGACGCTTGCGCTCGTATTCGCGCACCCGCTGGACGATGACCTGCTTGGCGGTCTGCGCGGCAATACGCCCGAAATCGATCGGCGGCAGCGGGTCGATCAGATGCTGACCGATCTGGATGTCGGGCTTGAACTTGCGTGCGATATGGACGGGGATCTGGGTTTCCTCGTTTTCGACCGTCTCGACCGCTTCGGTCCAGCGGGACAGCCGCACATCGCCGGTCTTGCGATCGATCGTCGCGCGGATGTCCTTCTCGTGCCCGTATTTGGCGCGCCCGGCCTTCTGGATGGCCTGCTCCATCGCCTCCAGCACTTCCTCACGGTCGATCGACTTCTCTCGCGCGACAGCGTCGGCGACCAGGAGCAGTTCGGGGCGGGCGATAGCGGTATCCATGGGCGACCTCGATGCTTGGGTCTTGGTTCAGTTGGTCTTCGGTGGGCTCGCCGTGGCTTCGATCAAGGCATCGGTCAGAACGAGCTTGGCGCGGCGCAATTCGGCGAGTTTCAATTCAACCTCGGTCCCGTCGTCGAGGCGCATTCTTGCGATTTCGTCATCCGCGCCAAGCACAATCCCAGAGAACCGTTTCCGGCCGTTCACGGGAAATTGTGTTTCGGCCCGAGCAAGATGGCCGGCGAAGCGGTTCCAGTCTTTCACCCGGGTCAACGGGCGGTCAATGCCGGCGGAACTGACCTCCAGATTCCAGGCGCCGGGAATGGGATCTTCCACGTCGATCATGGCGCTGACCTGGTGGCTGATCGTCTCACAATCCTCGACATTGATCTGCGCGCCGTCGGCGCGGTCGGCCATGATCTGCACAGTCGGGCGTTCGCGCCCGAGGACGGTGATACGCACCAGTTCGTAGCCCATATGGAGGAGCATTGGCTCGACCATGGCGGTCAGGCGTTGTTCCAAGGTCGTGTGGTTGGGTTCGCTTGTCACCAAAACAAAAAAGGCGGCCGGTTAAGGCCACCCCCCGATAGTCAGCGGAGAATGTAGAGTGACTGTCACATAGCCGTGTGATCGGCGGTTTGCAAGCCTTGGCGACGGAACGGCGGCAGCCATGCAAGCGATGTCAGGCCAGAAGCGCCTGACCGGGACGCTGGCTAGGTGCGATCAGGCATTCCCGAGGTTAGGATGGGGACACAAGCCGAGCGGGTCCGTCACCCGCCGGCATCTGGGAGGACATCAAACCATGACCGGCCATCCTTTCGCCTGTCCGCACGCCTTTTGCCGAACCCTGCCCGCCCTATCTGACACGTTCCTGGCCGGCCTGTTCCTGGCCGCCATGTCGCTGCCCGGCGTGTTGCTGCGCGGCGTGTTGCTGCGCGGCGTGTTGCTGCGCGGCGTGTTGCTGTCCGGCGTGGTGCTGGCCGGCACGGTCTGGGCCGCCCCGGCCACGGCGCAGGACAAATACCCGTCCAAACCGATCCGCGTGATCGTGCCCTTCACCGTCGGCGGCCCTACCGACATCGTCACGCGCATCATCGGCGCTCGTATGGCGGAGCTTCTCGGCCAGCAACTGGTGATCGACAACCGTGGCGGCGCGGGTGGCAAGCTGGGCAGCGAGATGCTCGCCAAGGCGACCCCGGATGGTTATACCTTGGGGCTGGCCACGGTATCGACTCACGCGATCAACCCAAGCCTTTACAAGACGATCGCCTATGACCCGCTGAAGGATTTCGCTCCGATCGGCAAGATCGGCGACATCCCCCTGCTGTTGTCGGTGCACCGTTCGGTGGCGGCGACCGACGTCGCGAGCCTGGTCGCTCTGATCAAGGCCAATCCCGGGAAATACAGCTATGGCTCACCGGGGATGGGCAGCATGGGGCATCTGTGTGCCGAAGTCCTGAAGACCACGCATGGAGGATTGGACATCGCCCATGTGCCGTATCGGGGCGGCGGACAAATGATGAATGACCTCGCGGCCGGACAGATCCCGATGGTGTTCGAGGGCACACCCACCAGCCTGCCGCAAATCCAGGCGGGCACGATCCGCCCGCTGGCCAGCGGGTCGCTGACCCGGACTCCCAGCCTGCCGGACCTGAAGACGATGGACGAGCAGGGCTATAAGGGCTTCGAGTGCGCCGCTTGGTTTGGCCTGTTCGCCCCGGCGAAAACGCCCCAGCCCATCGTCGTCCAACTGACCGCCGCGCTGAATACAGCGCTGGCCGACAAGACGGTGGATGCCCGCCTCCGCGAACTCGGGGTCGAGCCCAGTCCCGACACGAGCCCCGACAAGCTGACCGCGTTCCTGAAGGCGGAACTGGCGAAATGGACGCCGATCATTCAGGCTGCCGGCGTGCAATTGGATTGAGGCCGGTGGATTGAGGCCGGTGGATTGACGCCGGTGGATTGACGCCAGTGGATTGACGCCAGTGGATTGAGGCCGGCGAGTGTCCGCTCGTTGGCCTGACCCAGGTTCGATCCGACAGATCGGCGGCGACCGCGCTCGTCCAGCCCCGCTCGGCCGCCAAAGCGCTACGCCATGGCTTCGGGCCAGATCATTGCCGCCCAAATGCAACGTCGAAAGTGAACGTCCAACGGGTCTTTCAGTGTCCGTCCGGGAACATAGTCGCCTTTTCAGGGGGATACCGTGCGGCGGCTGGCAGGCGCGGCCCCGAACGCGATGCGGGGTCATCGATGAGGGGCTGCAACGCACCAGGCGGCCACGGTATCCCCCTGAAAAGGAGCATTATTCCGGTCGGACACTCAGGCACCGCTTTTCAGGCGCAAGTCTTCGTACGGGGCCGAGTACGGGTGTCCAGCGATCAGGCCGAGAGCGGATTCCTCAACCCGTGATCCTTGGCCGTTGAGAAATGCGAGCTGCCAGATCGGTGCATAGACGGCTCGTTCATGGATCAATTGTTGCATCTTGTGCAGAATCGTCTCCCGGCGTTCGCGGGTGGTTTCAGTGGCCTGCTTCGCGAACAACTCGTCGATATCGGGATAACTATCGTAGACGTAGGCGCCACCCTTGACGACGAAGGTCTCCATCCTGGTGGCGGCATTGCCGAAGGCGCCACTGCCACCCTGGATGATGTTACGGTATTTCTTCTCGGAATAGCCCTTGTTGAAGGCGGCCCGTTCGATCGGACGCAGTCTTGCCTTGATGCCGACTTCCTGGAGGTTGTTCAATGCGGCTTCGGCCAGGTTGGCATAGGACGAATCGCAGTAATAGTCTCCGGCATCGAACCCCCCGGGGAAGCCCGCCTCGGCCAGCAGGGCGCGCGCGCGCGCCTGATCGAAGGTCGGCGAAGGCGGTTGCCAGTAGAAGTCGTAGTCTTTCGGCACGATACTCCCTGTGATCAAGGAATACCCCAGGGTGAGGGCACGGTTGATGGAGTTGTAGTCGAGCGCGAAGGTGGCGGCCTTGCGGACGCGCACGTCGTGCCAGGGCGATTTCGGATCCCACTGGTCGGCGAAGTACAGCCAGAAGGGGGAATTGATGATGACCGGCTTGAGCTCAAGGCCGGGAGAGCGCCGCAACTCCTCGGCAAGTTCGCCCCGAATGGAGTAGGCGATATCGACCTCCCCGCGTTTCAGCGCGGCAAGCCTTGTCGTTTCATCCGGGATGACTTTCATTATCAGGTGTTTCACGGTAGCCGGATGGCGCCAGTAGCCTTCGAACGCCTCCAGCACCAGTTCCACGCCCGGGTTGAAGGACACGAACTTGTATGGTCCGGCGCCGATCGGCGCCTTCTTGAATCCGTTCTCCCCGACACTTTCAACATAGGCCTTCGGCACGATCCAACCCGCGCCGGTGACGCCCGCGTAATAGGTCAGGAAGTCTGGCCATGGCGCATGCAGCCGGAAGACAACTTTCCGCGGATCCGGGGTCTCCACCACGGCGACCTTGTCCTTGACGAACTTCGCGGCATTGCCGCGGTAACGTTCGAAGGAGTATTTCACATCCTCTGCCGTGACTGGCGCGCCATTGTGAAATGCCGCTCCCTTCCTGATCACGAATGTGTGGCTGAGACCGTCTGCGGATGGCGTATAGGACTCCGCCAAGGCGAGATCAAAGGGCTTGCCGGGCATTGCCTTCATCATCCCGTCATGCATGGCGTAAAGCAGCATGAACGGTGTCACGAGCCCCGGAGTTTCGGCGGGGTCGAACCACGTGGGCGCCAGTGAGATATGCGAGGCCCAGACAAGTTGCCCTTTCGGTGTGGCACCGGCGGGACCAGCGTGGGTGGCGAACAGTCCGAGCGCGGTCATGGCCAAGAGATCGCGTCGGGTGAAGTCAGCGATTGAGCGTCCTTGGCCGGGTTGTTGACCGTCAGCGAGCGACGGCGCGCGCTCGCCGTGCCAGTTTGTCACGCCCATATCTGCCTCCCAGTCGTCTGTTTTCCAGAGCATTGCATTACAGATAGGTCAGATATGCGTTGGCTTCAATGTATTTGTTCGAAATAGCGAAATATTGACATTTGATTCAAGTATTATATCGCGTTTCCCTATCAATCAGCCGTTTTTTTCGGGAAATCGCCCCCCGAAACCACAGCGCACAGAACTAATTCCCATGGCCCGGGATCAATCGCGATGACGCCATCCGGTCGCAGGGATGGACCGGGGAGAAACTGGCACAAACCCAGAAGGTCGGTGAACTCGGACGAGGTCAGCCAGCGCCGCTGCTCCGCGACCATCCGACGCGCCCAACGCAGGGCGCCGCCAAAGCCGCAGATTCCGACGCTGAGGAACCCCAGGAAAAGACCAAAAAGCGCCGGCGGAGGGGTGCCGGGTGCATAGGTCGCGGCCAGGTCCGGCATCGATGAGTTCGGCGCGGATAGGCCTGGCGCGGATAGGTAGGGCGTGGGTAGGTCTGGCGTGGGTAGGTCTGGCGTGGAACGGGCCGAAGCGGATGGATCTGGCGCGGATAGGTCTGGCGCGGAACGGGCCGAAGTGGATAGGTCTGGTGCGGATGGCATCGTCCCTGGATACTGGGTCCGCAGGTGAGTAACAAACCGGAGGCGGACAGGCCGCGCACCGGCAAACCGGAGGCAGGATGCGTATCGCTCTGGCCCTGTTGCTGGCGGCGCTGTCCCACCTGGCCGCCCAGGCCGCCTGTGTGGTGACCGAGCGCGCGACCGTCCCGCTGACGGTCGTGGAAGGCGTGGTCATGGTCCCTGCCCTGGTGAACGAGCAGCACGCCACCTTCATTCTGGACACCGGCGCGCAGCGGACCGTGGTCACCCGCGACGCGGTCGCGCGCCTGGCACTGTCCCTGGACGAGTGGGTGGCCACGACCACCCGCGGGGTTGGCGGCATCGAGCGCCATCGCAACGCCAACCCCAATGCCTTCACACTGGGCAATGTCAGGCTCGAGCGGCGGACCCGCACCCGCGACACCAGCATGACCGTCGGCACCCTCCCCCTCACCCGCATCGGCCCCCACCAGATCGACGGTCTCCTCGGCCGCGACTTCCTATCCCCGTTCGATCTCGTCCTGGACCTGCGCCGCCAGCGTGTGACGCTGCATGAGGTCGTCGGCGATTGTTCGGGCCGGTTCCTGCCCTGGCGAGGTGCCTATCGCGCCTTGCCAATCGAAAATCCGACGGATACCGCTCTCGTGGTGCGGCTGGAACTCGACGGGGTGCGATTACGGGCGCTTCTGGACACCGGCGCCAGCACGACCGTCCTTGCCGCGCCAGGCATGGCACGGCTCGGCCTGACCGCGGAAAAGCTGGCGGGCGGTCAGGCCGGACGGGCGAGCGGGCTGGGGCCGCGGCCCATCACCATGGTGCGGCATGTGTTCCGGGAGATGCGGATCGGCCAGGAAGTGTTCCACGAGCCAGCCCTAATGGTGGCCCCAATCCGGTTGGTGCCGATCGTGGATATGCTGCTGGGCGCGGACTGGCTGGCAAACAAGACCGTCTGGGTGTCGTTCGCGACGCGACAGGTCTTCGTCGCGGATTGAGAGCTGCCGGACGACACCGGCATCGTCCGCCCCACTGGCTGCCCCACTGGATGCCCCACTGGCTGCCCCACTGGCCGCCGCACCCGACCCTGGCCGGGGCATGACGGTAAAGCGACGCCCAGGACTGTGCGTGTGTCCCAATAATCCACGCACTGGGTCGACACACCGCTTGGTGGTGCGAAATAGGAGCCGACATTCCTGGGTGTCGTCTGAGCCATGCTCCCGGATGGCGCTTATCCCACAGCCTCGACGGCCGGCCGCGCGTCTCGGCGGTGCAGTATGATGGCCGTCGCCGCCAATTGCAGCCCGATACAAACGACAAGAACCGCCGTGTAATCACCGGTCAGATCCCGGATGACCCCGAACAGTCCGGGCCCCAGGGCCAAAGTGAACTGGACGATGGCGCCGCTGAGACCGACGATCAGGCCGAAGGAGACAGCCGCGAACTCCCGGTGGATCAGGATCGACGGCAGGGTGATCACATTGCCAACCGAAAGGCCGAACAGAACGCTACCGGTATAGAGCACCGCCGGACTGGCCGGCCAGGTCAGCATCATCCCCAGACCGATCGCTTGCAGCAGGAAGCTCGCGGCGCTGGCGCGTCTTTGATGCAGTCGATGGATCACGGTGCCAAGGCCGAGCCGGCCGGCCATCGCGGCGATGCTTGCGAGGCTGACGGCGAGGCTGGTTCCGGCGGCTCCCAGATTCGGCAACAGAAACGACACCATGTGCACGATGAAGCCGACCTGCGCCGCGGTGGCCAGCGCGAAAGGCAGAGAGACCGACCAGAACCGTCCATCCCGCAATGCCGCCGTCCGATCCGCGAAACCGGGGCGCGGATCAACGGACGTGTCCGACGCGGCCGGGCGGGCGCCGCCAACCAATCTCGGGCGACCGATGCAGACCAGAATGATCGGCACGACAATGCAAAGGCCGCCGAGAACAGATCGCAGCACGGCATCCCTCAGCCCGATCCCCTGACTGAGCTGCACCAGCAGCGGTGCCACGATGAAGCCGCTGGCACTGGCTCCGTTCAGAGCCAGGCTGATGGCGAGGGCTCGGCCGCGGTCGAACCACAAGGCAAGCGTGGTGGCGATCGCGGTGCCCGTCGTGCTGGCCCATCCCGCCGACATCACGGCGCCGGCCACGAAAAGCTGCCAGGGCGCGGTGGCGTGGCTGAACCCGCAGGCGCCGGCGCCGAGAAGTAGGACGCCACCGATCAGGACCACCCGCGGCCCGAACCGAGCGACGACCCCATGCACAAACGGCATCAACAGCGCGCTGCCGAGATAGAAGCAGGTGGTCGCGGCGGTGATCCAAGCCGCCGGCCACCCATGCATTGCCCGCAACTCGGCCAGATAGACCGCCTGGCCGTAAAATCCGAAGCCCCAGGCGAAGACCGCGATGCAGAAACAAGCCAGGATGATCGGCCAGTAACGCGCTAACTCCCGATCGTCTGGTATCATCAGGGGCACGTACGAAACCTTCCAAGCAGGGGCCGATAGTCCCGCGATTGGGTGACGAGCGCCATGTCGGATGGTTCGGCGACGGCCGATATGTCGGGTGGGCTCGCCGTCTCGCGGTTGGGGCGGCTGATCACACATCTCAGCGTTCGGAGAAAATTCTCCCCCTCCCCTTGCGGAAGGGGGTTGGGGGGGAGGGAATTCAAGCAATATCCGTGCGGTTTCACCCCTTCCCCCGCCCCCTCCCGCAAGGGGAGGGGGAGAATTTTCTCCGAACGCTGAAATGTATGAATGCCGTGGTCTTGAAAATCAGCGATACCGAACGGCAAAGCTTCTGGGTCGGACCTGGTTCACCGGCATCATCGGGCGTGCTGATCCAGAAAGCGCCGACAGGTCCCGAAGTCGGTGTCGAACCCGGGCGGCAGCGGAACGTTCTTGCTGTTGGCGAGGCTTTTGGCATAGGCGACCATCTTTGCCGACGGCATCGCGCCGGCGTTTGTGGGCTTGCGGCTTGATGACCCGACCGAGGAAACGGCGGGGGTCGTCTCGACTGGTTCGGCCGGCTTGGATCTGGACGTCCGGCGACGACCGGGCGCTCGCTTGGCCGTCGGTACTTCGACGGAGCGCTGGCGTGACCGAGGTTTCCGGTCCGTCGCTGCCCGCCCGCGCCCTCGCGGGGCCGTGCCCGCCTCCAAATCAACCGTGCTACCGCGATGCGCCCGAAGCACCGCGATCAGCCCGTCCGCCATCGCCGCGATCCCATCGATCACCGACCGAAATTCCGTTCGCCCCGACACGATATCATCCAGTTGCATCTCCCAGCGCGCTGTCGTGCCGGGATCGACCAGGCTGGGCGCGGCGGCCCGTAGCATCTCGAAAATCTGCAGTCCCGCCGTGGTGGGGACCACGAACTTGCCATCCGCGGCCAGGAGGTTCTGGCGTTTCAGCCCCTTGATGATCTCGGCTCGCGTGGCCGGCGTGCCGATGCCTTTCGCCTCCTTCAGGCGCTCCCGCAATTCAGGGTCCTTCACGAAACGCCAGGCGTTCTGCATGGCTTCCACCAAGGTGCCCTCGCTGTAACGAGGTGGCGGTTGGGTCCGTTTGGCCTCGACCTTGGGATCGGTCAGCGTCGCCGTTTCCCCGTCGGTCAGGTCAGGCAGGGTTTGCTCCGCGTCGTTCTCCTGGTCATCATCCGGCATTTTCGCGCCGTAGACGGCTTTCCAGCCCAGACGCAGTGGGATACGCCCCGTGGCGCGGAATTCCACCGCCGGTCCGCCAGCGACCGGGACATTCATCGTGGCGACGGTCTGGCGGTACTCATAGTCGGGCATCACCGCGGCCAGATAGGACCGGCAGATCAGCGCGAACAGCCGCTTTTCATCGTCGATCAACCGATCGAGACGTGGTGGCAGATCATCCAGCACATTCACGTTTGGGATCACCGCGTGATGGGCGACGCCCTCCAGGCCCTTGTCATGGAAATGGCCCGATTTGCCGCGTCGGATCACCGGGTGGGCGATTTCCAGATGGGCAAATCCCCGCACGGCGAGCAGCGCGCCGACGATGGTCGGGACATCGCCGACCTGGTTCTCGCTCAGGTAGCGGGCTTCCGCCCTTGGATAGGTGATCAGCTTCTTGCCGTCGCCGTCGTAGAGTTCCTGTGCCACCGCCAATGTCTTGTCGGCGTTCCAGCCCCAGCGTTGGCCGCAGGTCTTCTGGAGCGCGGGCAGATCGAAAAGCCGAGGCGGTGCCTGCCGCTTCTGGTCGACCGTTACGCTAAGCTTCCCTTGCACACCGGCGGCGGCACGCGCGATCGCCTCGGCCCGGGCCCGGTCGGTGATCCGGCGGGCGGCCACCGGCGCGTGACGCATGATGAAGCTACCGGCTGCGACGGTCGCGGTGGCGATGATTTCGAAGTAGTCCTCCGGCCGAAAGTCGCGGATTTCCAGTTCCCGCAGACAGACGATGCCCAAGGTCGGGGTCTTGACCCGCCCGATGCCGATCACCCCGCGTATTCCGGGCGCCAGCAGGGTCTTCGTCGCCGTACGGGTCAGCGAAAGATTAAAAATCTGGTCGGCCTGCTGGCGAGCCACCGCGGCCTCATAGAGCGGGCGCAGTTCGAGGTTCGGTTTCAGGCGCGCGAAAGCCTGGCGCAGGGTCGTCGGGTCCTGGGCGGTGAAGATAGCGCGCTGGACCTGACCGCGATAGCCGAGATGGGTGAGGATTTCCTGGCCGATCAACTGCCCTTCCCGGTCGCAATCGGTCGCCAGGATCACCTGGTCGCACCCTTTCAGTGCCGCCGCGATGGCCTTGAGTTTCGCCGGCTTGTTGCCTTCCCCCGCCGGCCCCGTGGGGTAAAGCCCGTCCGGCTTCAGCAGGATGCAGGACCATTGTTTCCACGCGGGGTTGACCTCATCCGGTTCCGCCAGCCGCAGGAGATGGCCTTCCGCGGGCAGGATCTGTCCGAACCTATCGCCGAGGGCGGCCCGCAGGTCTTTGGCCTGGCTGGATTTCTCCGTGATAATCAGGCGTCTCATGCGGGGCGGTGGTCCATGGGCCGGTGTATCCTCGAATCGCCATTCTGGAACATAAAACGAACATACGGCGTCCGCAACGCCTTACGCACGCCTTACGCTCGCCGCCGTGACCGTATGTTCCGGCGTGTCGTGCTTTTCAACCGCCATACTGGGGCTCGTGAATCGCCGTGCTGGAGTTGGAGAGCATGCGCTTGCAGGGATGCTCGGGTCGCGGCCTGAGCACGACGACGGGGCAGGACGCCGCCGGCCGGTCATTGAGTGGATCAATCGGAGTATCCGCGAACGGCCGATCCTACGCGATCGCCAGGCTCAACTGCCGCGCCGGGCCCGGTTCAGTGTCGAGATTCGACATCGTAACCCCCAGCAGGCGCACACCGAGCGCGGTCGGGAAGAACGGGCGCAGCAGGTCGAGGCCCATGTGCTCGATCTCGGTCTGAGACTCGATCGCGCCGGCGCAGGAGCGGGCGCGGGTGATCTGGCGAAAATCGGCGTATTTGAGTTTGACCGTCACCGTGCGGCCGACCAGGCCGGTGGCGCGGTACGCTGTCCACACTTTTGCGAATACAGGGGTCAAGACGGGCACCACCTCCTCCCATTCCTTCAGGTCGCGTTGGAATGTGGTCTCCGCGCCGATGGATTTGCGCTGGCGATCGGCCGTCACCGGCCGGTGATCCTCCGCGCGGGCGGCATCGTAGTAATAGTCGCCAGCCTTGCCGAACCAGGCGGTCAGGTCGGCACGTGAGTGCTGTCGCAGGTCGCCGCCGGTCGCGATGCCCAATTCCGCCATCTTCCGTGCCGTCGCCGGCCCGACGCCATGGAACTTGCCGATCGGAAGGGTGTCCACGAAGGCTGGCCCCATCCGCGGGGTAATAACGAACAACCCGTCCGGTTTGCGATGGTCGGACGCCAGTTTGGCGAGGAACTTGTTGTAGGACACGCCGGCGGACGCGGTCAGGCCGGTCTCCGCCCGGATGCGGGTCTTGATCTCCTGCGCGATCGCGGTAGCGGTGCCGCCGTCTTCCAGGCTGGCAGTCACATCCAGATAGGCTTCGTCCAGCGACAGCGGCTGGATCACGGGCGTGTAGCAAGCGAAAATGGAGTGGATCTGCCGGGAGACCGCCTTGTAGACGTCGAAGCGCGGCGGCACGAAAATCAGCTCCGGGCATTTCCGCCGCGCCGTGACCGATGCCATAGCCGAGTGGACACCATAGCGGCGGGCCTCATAACTCGCCGCCGCAACGACGCCGCGTTCCCGTGCGCTGCCGACCGCCAGTGGGAGGCCACGCAGGGCCGGATTATCGCGTTGCTCGACCGACGCGTAGAACGCATCCATGTCGATATGGATGACGCGGCGAAGGCCGGACGCGGGGTTCGATGGGGTTGACATGGCGTGCACCGGACTCGGTGAGGTCACGGAAGCATACAATATGCACCCAAAACCGCGCATCATCGCAGCTTGATAGTTGCTAGACTCGGGGCAGTGCAGGCAAAATGAGTGATCTTGAAGCGGCCAAAGGAAAAAACCGTGCCCCCAGCGAAGCGAGCCGCCCCCGCGGCCAAGAAATCCGCCGTTCCAGCAAAGCAGGCCGCACCGGCAAAGAAGGCCGCGGCCGCGCCGAAGAAAGCAGCCGCGAAAAAGGCCGCGCCGCAGGCGACGGTCACGCTGAAGCAGATCGCGGCTCAGTTGGCCGAACGCCACGACATTTCGAAGAAGCAGGCCGAAGGTCTGCTGAGCGAGATGGTCGCTCTGACCACCGAACATCTGCAACAGGGCGACAAGATCCGCCTCACCGGCCTGGGCATCCTGCAAGTGCGGGCGTTGCCGGCGCGGATGGGCAGGAACCCGGCCACTGGCGCGGCGATCCAGATCAAGGCCAGCAAGAAGATCGCCTTCCGGGCGGCCAAGGAATTGAAAGCGAGCGTATAGGGGGATCGATCGCGTCAGCCGCGCCTGGAGTACACTTCCCGACGTGCAGCCCCGGCGGGAAAACGGGAAACGCGCTTCAATTGCTTGGTTTGTCGCACCTTTGACACGTCGTTGTGGGCTGACCAACGTGATCCCGCTCAGGCGCGGGCGCGACCGTGGAGTCATGCCCAGGAGCGCGCGGCCACCAAAGGTTATCATTCCAGCCCGACCATGACCGTCTGCCCCATGACGCGGTGGTCTCGCCAGCACTCCGCCAACCGGTTTTCCCGCTTGAACGATGGGCCCCACCACACCGGTACTTCACGCCAGTCGGTCCCCGCGGAGCCGTCGCCGGCATCGATTCGCCAATCGGGATCATGCGTCCGGCAGGGTACCCCGCCCTGCGTAATACGGTTGTGGTAGACCGAACCAATCGGGATCATGCGTCTGGCAGGGTGCACCACCGCGGCGCCCACTCAGCCAGAAACGTCTGCATCACCACCGGCTGGGTCATCTCCGCCGGTGCGTGGCCCATACAGGGTCGCGGCCACGATAGCGGGCACCGGTGGGTCATGGTCAGACTCCGGCCCAGACCACCCGGTGCCACCCAGGAACGGGAGCAACCGCGCGCGGTGACACCATCGTCGATCCTGTCATGAACACTAGTCGCCAGAGCGGGTCTTCAAGCCCCGCCGCACCAGGGCAGCCCAGATCTCCTCGGCCGTATCCGCGAATTCAAACGACGCCAGATCGGCTTCCTCGATCATCCCTTCGGCCACCAGCGCATCGAATGCGATCACCCGCCGCCAATAGACCGCATTGAACAGCACGATCGGGATCGGCGGCATCTTGCGGGTCTGCGCGAGGGTCAGAATCTCGAACAACTCGTCCATGGTCCCGAAGCCGCCGGGAAACACCACCAGAGCGTTTGCCCGCATCGCCATGTGCATCTTGCGCATCGCGAAATAATGGAACCGAAACGTCAGCTCCGGTGTGGTGTAGGCATTCGGTTCCTGCTCATGCGGCAGGCGGATGTTGAACCCGATGCTGGGGGCACCGCACTCGAACGCGCCGCGATTCGCCGCCTCCATGATGCCCGATCCGCCACCGGTCGCGATGACGTTGTCGCGCCAGCGGTGCTGCGGCGCAAAGGCTCCTCCTCGCTCCGAGATAATGCGACCGAATTCCCGCGCGGCTTCATAGTAGGGCACCTGCGCCGCCAGCTTCTCCAGCCGCGCCCGCGCAGGGCCGGTATCCGCCGTGGCAAGAGCCGCCGCGAGTTGTTCGGGCGACAGTGTACGCGCACTGCCAAACACGATCACGGTCGACCGAATGCCCCAATCGCGCAGTCCCAGATCGGCTTTCGCAAATTCCAGCGCGAAACGGATATCGCGCATTTCCTCCCGGAGCAGGAAATCCGTGTCCTCAACCGGCAAGCGGTAGCTGCGGGCGCGCAATTGTTGGCTGTTGTCTGTCATGTGACCCCGCATCGTCTCATTCCGTCATGACCGTGTTCGGCAGACCCGTGGAGCGTCGCCCCGACGCACCCGAAAGGGCGTCCGACTGTTCCTGGCTCGGTCGGACGCCTGATGGATGGCGGCGGCAACGTCTGCTCCGTCGCCAGCCGACCTTCCAGGAACACGTCGCCGCGCGGCGGTGGGGTGGCGGCATGGCCGCGGTCACCGTCATAACCGCCCAATACTCCTGGGGATTACGCCATGCCACCCCAATGTAGCAGCGCAATCAGACAGCCTCGCCACGACGTGAGCCGCCACCGACCCGTCACCGACCAACGCGGTGCGGGTCTTGCGTGACTCGTCGGCTAGGAAGCCTGGTCCGATCATGCGACGATTAGAATCTCGTTCTGACCGTTGGACAATGGGGGTGACCGGACTCGTCATCCCGTGGCAACCCCATGCATGGCTCTCTCGCGCATAACCCTGGGGCATAACCTGGAGCATGACCCTGGGGCCTGTTCGCGTAAACCCGATGATAGGCGATGGTTGCGGCGTGGTGAAACAGGTTCCCATCAGCAACGGCGTGATCGCACCGACAGAATCCGGCTCCGGCATTGATCGGCTGCCAGTCGACGACGCTCTGCTGAGCGTCGGCAGCCAACGTCAGGGTCTGTCGTCGGCCGAGGCCGCGGAGCGATTGCGTGTCCACGGCACCAACCGTGTGGAGCGTTTGGCCAGGACGCCATGGTGGTTGCGTCTTGGTCGGGAATTTGTGCGATTTTTCTCCCTGATCCTCTGGGTTGCCGCCGCACTGGCTTTCGTCGCGGATTGGTATGATCCCGCCAACGGCATGAGCCGGATCGGCGTCGCGGTCGTCGCGGTCGTTCTGATCAGTGGCGTATTCACCTTCTGGCAGGAGTATCGCGCCGAACGAACCCTTGATGCCCTGCAAAAGCTGCTGCCACAGCAGGTGCGAGCCATGCGGGATGGGACGGTCGTGGCGTTGCCCACCAACCAACTCGTGCCGGGCGATATCATTCTGCTGGAGCAAGGCGACAACGTCCCCGCCGATGCCCGGGTGATTGAAACCACCGGCATTCAGGTCAGCAATGCGGCGGTGACCGGAGAATCCCTGCCGCAGTCCCGCAGCGCCGATCCGTCGTCGGACACCGATATCGTCACCGCCAGGAACATCCTGCTCGCCGGCACGGCCGTCCTGTCCGGCCGCGTCAAGGCGGTCGTCTTTGCGACGGGGCCACGCACCGAATTCGGCAAGATTGCGCGGCTCACACTGCTCGGAGACGCACCCGTCTCGCCCTTGCGGACACAACTTGCGGATCTGAGTCGTCTCATCGCCGGGCTCGCCGTAACGATCGGACTCAGCTTCCTCGCGATCGGCGTGATGGCGGGCATGCCGTTCTGGCAGGGGTTCATGTTCTGCATTGGCATCATTGTCGCCATGGTGCCGGAGGGTCTGCTTCCAACCCTGACGCTTGCGTTGGTGCTGGCGGCGCAACGCATGGCAAAGCGGAATGTGCTGATCCGCCACCTGACATCAGTGGAGACGCTTGGATCCGCCAGCGTGATCTGCACCGACAAGACCGGTACGCTCACCGAAAACCGGATGCGCGTGCAAGAGGTGATGCTCGCCAATGCGATCGTGCCGCTAGCGGCGATGTCACCCGACCTGGCCCGCGATCACGCGGACTTCTTCCAGGTGGCCGGTCTCTGCCATGAACTGCGGCAAGACGAGCAAACCGGCCGGTTACGGGGCGATCCCATGGAGATCGCCTTGGTGGAGATGGCGGAACGGGCGATCGGGACGCCGCCCCACGCCACACGGCTGGCGGAGCACCCCTTCGACTCGGATCGCATGCGTCAATCGGTCAGCTTCGCAATGCCCGACGGTGTGTTCCTGTGTTGCAAGGGGGCCCCGGAAGTCGTCCTGCCGCTATGCCGTGAGATCGTTGCCGGGGGGCGGATCATGCCGCTTTCGACGGAGGCCAGGGACGCCATCGTCCACACCCAGAAAGCCATGGCGGCGCGCGGGCTGCGGGTCCTCGCCTTCGCCTCGAAGCGACGCTCCAGCACGGAAGCCGACGCAAGCACCGAACAGGATCTCGTTTTTCAGGGATTGGCGGGTCTCGAGGACCCACCACGCCCGGAAGTTCCGGACGCGGTGGCCCGGTGCCATGCGGCCGGGATCAAGATCATCATGATCACCGGCGATCATCCGGACACGGCGGTCGCCATCGCGCGCGAAATCGGCCTGATCCGCTCCAGCACACCCGTTGTCCTCACCGGCGAGCAAATGCGCCCCCTGTCGGTGCGGGACCTGGCACTGGCGCTCGACCACCCCGAGGTCGTCGTTGCCCGTACCGCGCCTGACCAGAAGCGACGGATCGTGGAGGCTTTGCGGAACCAGGGCCACATCGTCGCGGTCACCGGCGATGGCGTTAACGACGCGCCGGCGCTGAAGGCCGCCCATATCGGCATCGCCATGGGCCTGGCCGGGACGGACGTCGCCAAGGCAGCCGCCGACATGGTCCTGCTCGACGACAACTTTGCCAGCATCGTCAGTGCCGTCGAGGAGGGACGCGCGGTATTCCAGAATATCCGCAAGTTTCTCACCTATGTGCTTGTGCACAACGTCGCCGAGTTGGTTCCGTTTCTTGCCTTTGCGTTGTTCCCCATCCCGTTGCCCCTGACGCCGATCCAGGCCCTGGCCGTGGACATGGGCACCGACTCGCTCACCGCGCTCGGGTTGGGTGTCGAACGGCCCGGACCGGATGCGATGCGGATTCCGCCCCGTTCGCCGCGCCGGAGGCTGATGGACGTGCCGCTGGCGTTGCGCAGCTATCTGTTTCTCGGCGTCATGGAAGCCATCGCGGCGATGGCGGCGTTCTTCTTCGTCCTCGTCACCGGCGGTTGGCAGTATGGCGAGAGTCTGCCGACGGACAGCGCGGTCTATCAGAGCGCGACCACCGCGTGCCTGACGGCCATCATCGTGGCTCAGATCGTGAACGTGTTCATCTGCCGCAGCGCCATCCGGTCGGTCTTCACCATGAATCTGTTCGATAATCCTGTGATCCTGGCGGGCGTCGCGCTGGAGATCGGCCTGGTGATGCTGATCAACTACACACCATGGGGCAACATGCTGCTGAACACCCAGCCCGTTCCGGCGGCGCTTTGGTTGTTCCTGCTCCCATTCGTCATCGCGATGTTGCTGGCGGAGGAGGGCCGCAAGTGGCTCGCGCGTTGGCTCCTTCAAACCAGGCCATCAGATCGGCGAACCAGCGCGGCGTTTCGCGACTAGGGCATGGCACCCTGCCTCGCCGTGGACACCGGCCGGGATTGATCTGACCAGGGAAGCCTGGGACCTGACCAAGGAAGCCCGGCGGCGGCGCCACAAGACCCCAATACTCGCGGCCGCAACCTCCAGCGTCAAAAATGTGCATATCAGCCAACCTCGGGGCTTCACAGCGCCGCAAAAGAATGCTGCAATGCACAAAATTCGAACCCGGACGGGAGCCTGCATAGAAGTTAGGCATTTTTCAGTCAGGAGCAGCAGACCGCCGTGACAACACTGCCCAGAATTGCCATCATCGGAACCGGTGGAACCATTTCCGGCGTCGGCCGTGACCGGCTCGATTTCTATGAATACGGCACGTCCGGCCGCTTCATGCATGTCGAGGAACTTATCGCCAGTGTGCCCGAACTGGCGCAAGTGGCCCAGGTTGTGCCGATCCGGTACAAGAATGTCGGCAGCGGTGAGATCGGGCCAACGGACTGGCTGGCCTTGTTGCGTATCATCCACGAAACCGCGGCGGCGGACCCTGCTGTCGGTGGATTTGTCGTGACACACGGCACCGCGACCTTGGAAGAAACCGCGTATTTCCTGAACCTGGCCATCAGAATCCCCCAACCCATCGTCGTCGCCGGCGCCATGCGTCCATCCTCCGCGCTCGGCACCGACAGCGGTGTCAATCTGTTGAACGCGGCCCGCGTCGCGGGATCGCCCGGCGCCGTGGGCAAGGGCGTCCTCGTGGTGCTGAACGATGAGATCAACGCGGCCCGCGATGTCGCCAAGACGTCCAACTACCGCGTGCAGACCTTCATCTCCCGCGATTTCGGCATTCTCGGTTATGCCGATCCGGATGCGGTGACATTCTATCGCGCCCCCATCCGGCGATCCGCGCCTGACACCGAGTTCGATGTGGCGGGTCTGACCGAATTGCCGCGCGTTGACATCGTGCCGGCCTATGCCGGGGCTGACGCGGCCTTGGTCGCAGCGGCCGTTGCCGCGGGCGCCAAAGGCATCGTATCCGCCGGTTTCCCGTCAGGCTCCCCGTCCCCGGCGCAAAAGGAAGCGTTGAAGAAAGCCGTCAAGGCCGGCGTCACGGTCGTGCAATCCTCCCGCTCCGGCAGCGGCCGGGTGATCGACGACAAGGTTGCCCTGCGTGACGCGGGCTTCATCGCGGCCGACAGCCTCACGCCGCAGAAATCCCGCATCCTGCTGATGATGGCGCTGACCAGGACGGCCGATCCGGGAGAAATCCGGCGAATCTTCAACGAGTATTGAACCACGACCGAGGGAAACCGCACATGACCCATGCAGGTGCCGTGATCTTGACCGACAGCCCGTCGCCCGTATCGCGATCGGCGGAACCGACCACCCTCACCGCTCGCCGGGCCGCAACGACGTTCGCGGCGGAGGTGGCGGGCATGCCGGTCCATGGCGATATCAGCCCCGAATTGCTGGTGCAGTTCGTCTCTCTGCTGCACCGCTATCGCGTCCTGATCATTCCGGAGGTGGATGTTGATCCGGCGGATTTGGTGGCCTTCAGCCGCCGCTTCGGCGACCTGGAGATCCACGCCCGTTTCGACAATACCTTGCCGGCACACTGCGAGATATTTTGTGTCGGCAATGTCGAGCAGGACGGCATGAAGGCCTCGTTCTCTCGCGGGGTGGAACAATGGCATGCTGACAGCTCCTACCGGGAGGTGCCGAGCGACGCGTCGCTGTTTCATGCGAAGATCGTTCCGGCAGAGGGGGGAGAGACGCTGTTCGCGGACGCGACCGCGGCGTGGCGGGCGCTCGACCCGGCCCTGCAACAACGGATCGATGGTCTTTATGCCATCCATTCCCTGGAGACGTTGCGCCAATGGGGGCTTCGGCAGAACCCCGACCGGGACAAGCAGCCGTCCTCCCAGGTGTCGGCCTATCCGCCCGTCCGGCAGCCACTGGTGCGGGTTCATCCGGTCACGGGCGCCAAGTCATTGTATGTCTGCCCGGCGGTCATCAGCCATATCGAGGGGATGGCGCAGGCCGAGAGCGATGCGCTGATCAAGGCATTGGCGCAACATGCGACCCAACCTCGGTTCGTCTACAGCCATCATTGGCACCAGGGCGATCTGGTCATGTGGGACAATCGCGCGGTGCTGCATACCGCCAGCCTGTTCGACCACACGCGATACCAACGCCTGATGTATCGCACCACGGTCGCGGGCAACGCCTTGGGGCTGTCGGCCTGAGCGGTGTGCGTCGCCACTCACCCTCGGTTGACACGCGCCGAACGCTCGACGTGTCACAGTCTTCGGGTTCGGCGATGAGCGCGGGATTTCCCGGCGGCTGTCTCGGGTGGCTTCGCTTCGGCGCAGGGCTGCCGGTTCGCCGGACATCCTGGCCGGATGGCCACAAGCCTGTGTTGGCGAGCACCCGACGCCGAGGCGCCGTCCGCCCATGAACCTTTATGCCCTGCTCCGAGCCGGCCGGCGCGAGACACCGTCTGTCGTGCTGACCTACGCGGTGGCGGCGGTTGCGGGCTATGTGGCGATGCGCCTGTCCGTGCCGTTGCCCTGGATGATGGGAGCGTTACTGGCGACTGGTGCTCAGGCCCTCAGCGGCCGGAGGCCGGCGGTGCTGCCCGTCGGGCGACGCGTGGGTCAGATGATGATCGGCATCGGCGTGGGTCTGACCTTCTCCCGCGATGCCGCCCTGGCCGTGTTGTCGAACCTGCCCGCCATGACGGCGGCCGCGCTGTTGACCATGGCCGCCGGGGTTGGGATCGCGCAATTGCTGGCACGGATGACCGGGGTCGATCAATTGACCGCCGTGATGTCCAGCGTACCGGGCGGGCCCGCCGACATGGCGAACCTGGCCGAACGCTACGGCGGCGACCCGCTGACCGTGGCCCTGGCACAAACGTTCCGGATTGCGCTGATCGTCACCTGTATTCCCCCGGCGATGATCCTTGCGGGCATCACCGGCAACCAGGATGTCGGCGCCGAAGCGGCGATCCCGTTCGCGCCAGTCGGCCTCGGCATTCTGACCATCGCCGCGGCCGGAGCGATCGTTGTGCTGACCCGGCTTGGTCTGGCCAATGCCTGGTTCCTCGGTCCTTTGTTGCTGATCGGAGGCCTGACCGCCAGCGGTGTCCGCCTGTCCGGCATGCCGTTTGAGCTGGTTGCCATCGCCCAGGTGCTGCTGGGTGTCAGCCTGGGCACCACCTTCGATCGGCGCTTTCTGATGCGTTCCCCCCGGTTGCTGGTGGCGACGGTGGTTTGCTCGGTGCTGCTTTTGGCGGGGTGTGGCGGGATCGCGGCGCTGTTGTCGGCGCTGACCGGTCTGAACCTGGCCTCCCTGGCGGTGGCCCTGGCGCCTGGCGGGCTGCCGGAAATGGTGCTGACGGCCAAGGTCCTGCATCTCGGGGTTCCGATGGTCACGGCCTTCCATGTGGAGCGGGTGGTGCTGACCCTGTTGCTGGCCCCATACATCGTTGCCGCCGTCGCCTGGCTGACCCGACGCCCCCGGATCGAGATCGTCTCCGGTTCGGCGGATTGATGATCGGCCCCGGTCATCCTTGTCAGATGCGACGCCCGACATGGACCCGAGGTCGCTGCCCGCTGCCCTCTCTCGCGGATATTGGTCGGCGAATCGGCCCGAACCGAGGCCGGCCGAGCACGGCAAAAGCGTTTGACGCTTATAGTGATATGTGTTGGGACCGGACGGTGCCCGTCAGCACTGGGAATCCGCGGCAATGACGCTGGCCCGCTGCGGCAGCTTCGTGATCTTCGTGCCTTCGTGGTGGAGAATCGCGGACCCGCGGCTCGTAGCGGCCGATCCCGTGGGATTCTCCCGGACGAGCAAGGTGTCTTTGGTTACGCCCGCGATTCTCCACCACGAAGGCACGAAGATCACGAGGGAGCAGGTGTGCTGCGGCGCGTCAGTAGCATGGTTCTCCGAACTGACGGAGACCGTCTCCAGCCAACAGATGACACAATAGGAACCAAGCGTTTCCCGCTGTTTCGGGGGCAGCGGGACAACACCCCAGGCCCGACCATCAGGAGAAATCGCAATGAATGGTGTCACATTTCCGCCTTCCATCATCGAACGCGTCGTCGCCCGCCGCGGCACGGAGCATGTGTTCGCCGACCTCGATCCGAAGCGCACTGCGTTGGTGGTGGTCGATCTGCAGAATGCCTTCATGGACGATGAGGTCGGCCATGCGGTCTGCCCGGCGGCACGCGACATCGTCCCCAACGTCAATCGACTGGCGGCGGCGATGCGCGCGGCCGGTGGCGCGGTCATTTGGATCAAGAACACGTTCGACGAGACATGCCTGACCGAATGGTCGGTGATGCAGGATATGTCGACACCGCAAGGACGCGCGAAACGTGCCGCGGCCATGACTGAGAACACCAAGGGCCACGAGCTCTGGCCGACCCTGGAGGTGCGGCCGGAAGACGAAATCGTGAAGAAATACCGCTTCAGCGCCTTTCTGCCCGGCGCGTCCGACCTGCCCGACCGGTTGCGCGCCCGTGGCATCGATACGGTCCTGATTACGGGCACAGTCACCAATGTCTGCTGCGAATCTTCCGCGCGGGACGCGATGATGTCGAATTTCCGCGTGATCATGGTCAGCGACGGCAACGCCGCGATGACGCAGGCCGAACATGAGGCCTCGTTGACCGCGTTCTACCTGACGTTTGGGGACGTGATGGACACGGACATGCTGGTCGCGTGCCTGTCCGGCGCCAAGCGCCTGGCCGCCTGACCCCGCCACACCGGTCGCGCTGGCCCAAAGACGATGCCTGATGGGTCAGCGCACCAAATCACCGACGTCGCCCGCATGCGCCCGAAGGCGCATGCGGGCGGGGATCGCGGTGGCCCAATGCGTCAGGATCCAGACGGTGTCAGACGAAACGCGCTGAGCGGCTCTTCCGCATAGGGTCGCGGTCCCCGGACCAGCGCCGCCGCGCGATCCATGTCGATGACCATGGCCTGGAGCTTAGCCATGTCGTCGGGTTTGGGACTGAGACCGGCGGCTTTCACGCGTGCCTCGAACGGGATGTCTGTCATCGATCTTGCCTTTCGCCAAAGTCTTGTTGCGTCAGCACGCGAAGGCCGGGCGCCGGCCACGGGTGCCCAGTGCCTTTTCCAACGCGTCCCCGACTTTCAACACCAGTGCGTCCTCAAACGGACGGCCGCCAATCTGGAGCGACAATGGCAGGCCGGTGGCACTGTAACCGTTGCAGATCGACAATCCCGGGTTGCCGGTCACGTTGAACGCCCGGTTGAAGAACGGTTGGAAGCCGGAGGCCATCGAATCCTCCCCGATCTCCCGCGCCGGGCAGCGCGCGGTCGGGAACACCAGCACGTCCACCGTTTGCATGACCTCCGCGACCTGCGCGACCAGGCGCGCGCGTTCCCGCTGGGCATTGACGTAGTCGGCGGCGGCGATGAAGGCGCCCACCATGAGCCTTTGCCGCCCGTAGGCCCCGTAGCGCTCCGGCGACTCGCGCAACCAAGCCTGGTGGTACGCGAAGGCCTCGGTGCGTGAGATCAGGCTGCCGACATCGCCATACACTCCGAATGGAGACAACGTGACGTCGCCGACGGTGGCGCCCATGTCGCGCAATACCATCAGCGCGTTCTCCAGCGCCTCGATCGTTTCCGCATCGGTGCTCAGGTCGGTCTCGAAGAAATGGCGGACGACGCCAACCCGCAGCCCCTTCAACCCGCCACCCAGACCGGCGGTGAAATCCGGCGCGGACACGGAAGCGCTGGCGGCGTCCAGCGGGTCATGGCGGGCGAGCGCCTGCATCATCAGGGCACAATCCTCGCTGGTCCAGCACATCGGGCCGGCATGATCGAGCGAGAATGACAGCGGCAGAATGCCGCGCCGGCTCAGGAAGCCATAGGTCGGCTTCAGGCCGGCGATGCCGCACCACGCCGCCGGCCCGCGGATCGATCCGCCGGTATCGGTCCCCATCGCGCCCGCGCACAACCCGGCCGCGACGGCGGCACCGGAGCCGGAGGACGACCCCGACGGATCCCGCGTCAGGTCCCACGGATTGCGCGCCGGCGGCCAGGGCAGGTCGAAGGATGTGCCGCCGATCGCGAACTCCCAGGTGGACAGCTTGCCGGTGAACACGGCTCCCGCCTCTCGTAGGCACTGGACCGTGAAGGCGTCCTCGGCCGGGACATGGTCCTTGAACAGGTCGGAATGACCCGTCGTCGTGATGCCGGCGGTGTTGTAGATGTCCTTCAACCCGATCGGGATGCCGTGCAGGGGGCCTTTCCAGCCGCCGGCCATGATCTCGGTCTCGGCCTGTTTCGCCGCGGCGAGCGCCTGGTCTTCCAGCACCAGAATATGGCTGTTCAACTCGCCGTCGAGCGACTTGATGCGGGCCATATAGGCCTCGGTCAGTTCCACCGGCGACAGGGTCTTGGCGCGGATTTTCGCCGAGGCCTCCGCGATGGTCAGGAAGTGAAGTTCGCTCATGGTGGGTTCCCTTCCGCGGTTGGAGGTGCCGGTTTCCCAACAAGCCTCGCAGCAGGATTAACGACAGTCGGATCAGCGTTCAGGCCTCGCGGTGCGTTGCCAGTCACGATGGTGCCGCCATGACCGGTCCGCATCACATCAGAGCGGCCTGACCATGACTGGAAATGGAAAACCGTTCTAGCTCTCTGTCCTTGTCGCATGATTCACGGTGTTACGTTCCGCTCAGCGTGATCACGCTCTAGTCCAGGCTCACTTGGGTAAAGTCCTGCATCCAGCTTTGCACCGGGCGGAAGCCACGCAGCTTGGGAGAGAACGCGCGCGGATTGAGATCATGGACGATCCAAAGCCAAGGGCTCTCTTCCACCAGGATCTCGTGCGCCTGGGCCAGCAGCTTGTCGACCTCAGCGGGATCAAAGGTGTTGGCGACCTGGTCGAGGATCCGGTCATAGGCCTCATTCCGCCAATGCCCCCAGTTGGAGGATACCGGGGTCGCGGCCGCGCTGTGGAACCAGCGGAACCATACCGATGGGTCAGTCCAGGTCAGGCTGATATTCATGGCGTGGCGACCGCGGTTGATCGTGCTGTCGGGCGGCTGGCGGAAGCCCAGCAGCATCTGGCCCCATTCGACAACGTCGAACTCGACCTTGAAATGGGCCTCTTCCAGATTGCGCTGGATCAGTTCGTTCATCGGGATCGGCATCATCTGCCCCGATCCGGACGTCGAGATCATCACCTTGATGCGCGCCGGGTTGGTGGGGCCATAACCGGCCTCCTTCATCAGGGCGCGGGCCTTTTCGATGTCGTGGCCAAACAGGACCGGGGGTTTGCCGTAGTTGACGTCGCCCGGGGCCACGAAACCGCTGGCCGGCAGCGCGGTGTCGTTCAGCAACTGCACCAATCCCGCACGATCCACCGCCCAGTTGGCCGCATGACGCACGCGCTTGTCGCGGAACGGGCTGTCGCCCTGCAGGCTGAACACCCAGGGCCAGATATGCGGATAGATCTTCGTGGTGATCTGGAACTTTGCCTGGCGCAGGGAGGCGATCCCGTCCGGTGGCGGCACCTCGATCCAGTCCACCTGACCCGAACGCAGCGCCGCGAGGCGGGTATTCGCCTCCGGCATCGGGAACAGGGTGACGCGATCGACCTTCGGGCGCCGCTCCGGTGCCCAATAGGACGCATTGCGCTGGAGTTCGATGCTCTGCTGCTGCACCACGCGGGTGATGCGAAACGGTCCGGTGCCGGCGGGCTGGCGGGAGAACGCGACCCAGTCGCGCCCGACCTTTTCGAACTGGGCCGGACTGGCCATGGGAACCCAGGCCAGAAGCTGCGGGAAAAAGCTGGTCGGCAGCTTGGTCCAGATCGCGACGGTGAAGTCGTCGATCTTCTCCCAGCGGCTCACCTGCGGGACACGGGCGCGCGCAATGCCGGAGGCGGCGACCTCGAACTGCGGCGACTTGTCGTCGTAGAGGCGCGCGAGATTCCACACCACGGCGTCGGCGGTAAACGGGCTGCCGTCGTGGAATTCCACCCCGCGGCGCAAATCGAACCTCCATTTCAGGCGGGTTTCGTCCACCGCCCATTTCGTGGCCAGCCCAGGGCGGAAGCCGGTGCGCCGGTCGTCAGGACCCAGCAGATCCCAGTCCACGAGGGGTTCGAAGACGGGGTAGCCGACGAAACGCATGCCCTCCGCGCCATTATTCGGCATGCCTGTGGTTGTCGGGATATCCGATGCGGTCATTGCTATCCGCAGGTGCTGCTGACGCTGTGCAAGCGCCACGCCTGGCACGGCAAGCGACGCCGCCAATCCGAGGCTCGCGCGCCGGCCTATTTTCCATTCGCCCAAATGTGCCTCCCGCAACGCGCCCGCCCGAGCCTCCCACCGCTAGGAGGCTGTTCAGGCCCGTTTGTTGAATTCATTCCGTACCCGCTATGCCCGTTCCTGATCGTCAGGCTGGGCGCTTGGTGTGTTCGGTTGTCCGTGCAGGGCACGGACAACCGACCGCCCTACACCATGCGAACCTGCGTGAAATCCTGCGACCAGCTTTGCGCGGGCTGGAAATCGGCAACCTTCTTCGACATCGCCCGCGGATTGAGGTCATGCACGATGAACAGCCACGGCGCTTCGTCCACAATAATTTCGTGCGCCCGTCGTAACAGGTCGGTCTGCTCCGCCTGGTTGAACACGGACTGCGCCTTGCGCAACAGCGCGGTGCACTCCTCGTGCTTCCAATGGCCCCAGTTGTAGTTCGTGGGCGAGAAACTGTCCGTCGCGTAATAGCGGAACATCGAGGACGGGTCGGTGTAGCTTAGACTTATATTGATCCCATGCACCCCGCGCGACTGCGGCGTGGTGGGACCGTTGCGCACCGCGACGAGCATCGTGCCCCACTCGACGACATCGAACTCGATATCGATGCCGACGGCCTTGAAGCTCTGCTGCATGAACTCGTTCATCGGGATCGGCATCATTTGTCCCGAACCCGAGGTCGAGATCATGATCTTCGCCTTCACCGGCTTGCCGGGTCCGTAGCCGGCCTCTTTCAGCAGCGCCTTCGCCCGCTCCGGGTCGTAGGTGTATTTGTTGGCAGGGTTGCCGAAGATCGGATCTTCCGGCGGGTACAGACCGGCCGCGGGCTTGGCGGAGCCGTTCAGCAGCTTGACCAACCCATCCCGATCCACCGCGTAATTCATCGCACGCCGAACCCGCACATCGGCAAAAGGGGACCCTTCCAGACAGTTGAACGCATAGGGATAGGTGTGGGGATACGGCCACAGGCTGATCTGGAACCCGGCCTGACGCAGCGACGGGATGGCGTCGGGCGGCGGCACCTCGATCCAGTCCACCTGGCCCGACCGCAACGCGGCCACGCGGGTGGTCGATTCGGGCATCGGATAGACGACCAGTTTGTCGAGCTTGGGGATGCGCGCCTTGTTCCAGTAGGTTTCGTTGCGGGTCATCTCGGCATACTGGCCGGGCACCACCTTGGTGATGCGGAACGGACCGGTGCCGGATGGCTTCTTGGCGAAGTCGGCCCAGGTCTTGCCGACCGCGTCCCATTGCGTTGGGCTGGCAATCAGCAGGCGCGGCAGCAGATAGGGAAAGAAGCTGAACGGGTATTTGGTCGTCAGCACGATGGTACCGTCGTCGGCCTTCTCGAACTTGTCCAGCATCGACACCGTGGCCCTGACGATGGGAGAGGCCGTGGCATCGAATTGCGGCGATTTGTCGTCGTAGACGCGGCGAAAATTCCAGATGATCGAGTCGGCTGTCATGTCCGAACCGTCATGGAAGGTCACGCCCTTGCGGACCTGGCAGACCCAGCGCAACGGGTTGGCCTCGTCGATCTGCCACGACGTGAACAGGCCCGGCGTGACGTTGGCGAGTTCCTTCGGCTTGGTGAAGTCCCAGTTCACCGTGGCGTCATAGGCGGGGTAGCCCAAAAACCGGAAACCCTCGCCGCCATTGTTGGGAATTCCGTGCGTCGTTGGCAGGTCCGATGCGGTCATGCCGATCCGCAGCACTTGCGGCGGCGCGGCCTGGGCCTGGCCGGGAATGGCGGGAAGGCTCGCGGCACCCGCGGCGGCTGAAATGAATCCACGTCTAGACAGCATCAATGACATCCAATCGTCGACAGCGGTTGGGAAGTTCGGGGGCGTTTGCGGCGTCCCCGAACTGGTCACTGCAAGCGCTATGCCATGACTGGCTGTTTCGCCGCGACCGACGCATCGGCGATCATCCCAACCATCGTGTCGGTGTCGATGACATCGCAGAACGTATGCGCCATCGCCGACAGCGTCGCGTTGTGTTCCTCGTCGTTGAAGGTCGCGTTGCCATCGGCGATGAAGAACACCTTGTAGTTCATCATCATCGCATCGCGCGCTGTCGATTCGCAGCAGACCTGGCTCGCCGTGCCGGTGATGATCAAGGTGTCGATCCCACGGTCTTGCAGAATGGCATGCAGGTCCGACGCCCCGGGTGCGAACGCCCCGAACCGGCGCTTGCGCACCTTCAGGTCCCCAGGCTGTACATCCAGGCCCGCCCAGAGGTCGTGCCCGAAGGCGCCAGGGGTGAAGGTGTCGATCATGCGTTGGCGACGCGCTGGCGTGCAGAAATGGTTGAAATAGGTCGACCAGCCGGCGATTGCCTCGGCATCGAAGGTATTCTGGATATAGACGACCAACCCGCCGCCATCCCGCAGGGCGGCGGATATCCGGTTCACATGCGGCACGATATCCCGTGCCGAACCGATTTCCGCCACCTGTCCGGGGGCCATGAACCCATTCTGCAGGTCGACTACAATATGGGCAGTACGGTGAATTTCGAGGCTATCGAAAATACGCAGCCCGCCCCGACGCTCCGTGGCACGGGCGATTACAGAGGGATAGATCGCTGGTTTATGCATCTATTGCTCCTATTATGTGCATATATTTTCGCCATCCCGATAATGGCTGTGCCACCATGCACCAAAATTGCATAAAATACACCCGAATCAGATAATTCCCCTGGACAGCCCGGCATGACGCGTTAAAGATTGGGCATTCATGTTGCATTGCAGCATGAACGACCGCGCAGGGAACCCGCCCAATGCTCGTCTTCGCCATCAGACGCCTGTTCCAAGCCATTCCCATTCTTCTGGGGGTCTCACTCGTCGTCTTCGGACTGGTCCATATCGTCCCAGGCAACCCGATCGACATGCTGATGCCGCCCGAGGCCTCACCCGAAGTCATCGCCCAGATGAAGGCGGCCTTCGGCTTCGACAAACCTTTGTACGTCCAGTATTTCCTTTGGCTGTTCCGTGCCATCCAAGGCGATTTCGGCCTCTCGGTCTTCAACGCCACGCCCGTTATCGGTCAATTGATGACCGCGCTGTCGAACACGTTCATCCTCGCCATCCTCGGTGCCAGCCTGGGCTTCGCCCTTGGCATCACCTTAGGCCTGACCGCCGCCCTGTTCCACGGACGCTGGCCCGACAAGTTCTTCTCCGCCCTCGCCACGATGGGCGTATCCCTGCCGCATTACTGGTGCGCCATCGTCCTGGTGCTCGCCTTCGCCGTGCTGAACGATTTCCTGCCGGCCCAGGGCATGGGTGATGACTCCCTGCCGCTGTATCAACGGTTGGAGCATTTGGTGCTGCCGGTCATCACCCTCTCCCTGATCCCGATGGGCGTGATCGGCCGGCTGGTGCGCGCGACGGTGCTGGAAATCCTGGGCCAGGACTTCGTCGGCGCGCTGCGGGCCAAGGGCCTGCCGAGCTGGCCGGTGATCCGGCATGTTTGCAAGAACGCGGCGCCGCCGGTGCTGGCGATCATGGGTTTGCAATTCGGCTACCTGCTGGGCGGGTCGATCCTGGTCGAGACGGTGTTCAACTGGCCAGGCTCCGGCAACCTGCTCAACCTCGCGATCTACCGCCGCGACATCCCGGTCCTGCAGGCCACGATCCTGGTACTCGCCAGCTTCTTCGTGATGCTCAATCTGCTGGTGGACATCGCCCAGGCGGCGATCGATCCCCGCATCCGGCGCTGACGGAAGGTCCCCCCATGTCCGAAGCCACATTCGACCTGCCCAACCATCGCGTAGCCGCGGCCGACCAGCCCGCCGCGCCCACGCAAGGCTACTGGAAATCCGTCGGCCAGCGCCTCATCCGCGATCCTGTCACCATGGTCGTCACCTTCGTGCTCCTGGGGATCCTGTTCATCACGATCGGCGCTCCCCTGGTCACCAGCGGAGACCCCTATTCCGGCGGCATCCTCACCCGTCTCAAACCCATCGGCACACCCGGCCATTGGCTCGGCACCGACGAAACCGGCCGCGATCTCTGGACCCGCATCTGTTACGGAGGCCGCATGTCGCTGCTGGCCGCCATCGTGCCGGTGTCGATCGCCCTGGTCATCGGCGGCTTCCTCGGTGTCGTCGCCGGTTTCGTCGGCGGCAGGCTCGGCAACCTGATCATGCGTGTGATGGATGTGTTCTACGCCTTCCCGTCCATCCTGCTGGCGATCGCGATCTGCGGTATCCTGGGCAACGGGTTGCGCAACGCGATCCTGGCGCTGTCCATCGTTTTCATTCCGCCTTTGGTGCGTGTCTCGGAAACGGTCACCGCCCAGGCGCGCCAGCTCGATTTCGTGGAAGCCGCGCGCGCCTCCGGCACCACCACGATGCAGATCATCCGCTATCACGTGCTGGCGAATGTGCTGGGTCCGATCCTGGTCTACGCCACCAGCCTGATCAGCGTCTCCATCATCATCTCGGCCGGCCTGTCCTTCCTCGGCCTGGGAGTCACGCCGCCGCAGCCGGAATGGGGCCTGATGCTGAATTCGTTGCGACAGGCCATCTATGTGCAGCCCTATGTCGCCGCCCTGCCCGGCCTGATGATCTTTCTGACCTCGATGTGTTTCAACCTGATGAGCGATGGGTTCCGTAGCGCCATGGATGTGAGGCTGAACAAATGAGCGCCGCCCTTTCTCGCCCCATTCCCGCCCCCGTCGATCCGCGCGACCGTGGCGGTCCGGCCCAACCGATGCTGCTGGTGGAGGATCTGCGCAAGCACTTCCCCGTGCGTGGCGGCATGCTGAACCGTCAGGTCGCCACCGTGCAGGCGGTCGATGACGTCTCGTTCTCGGTCCGCAAGGGGGAGACCCTGGGGATCGTCGGCGAGTCCGGCTGCGGCAAGTCCACCACGGCTCGCCTGCTGATGCGCCTCGTGGCACCCGACGCCGGCACCGTGACGTTCGACGGCGACATGGTCGGCGCGCCCGGCGGCATCACCGTCAACGACATGCGGCGGCAGATGCAGATGGTGTTCCAGGACAGCTACTCGTCCCTGAACCCGCGCATGACGGTGGCCGAAAGCATCGCCTACGCGCCGCGCATGCATGGGTTGGCGGCGCAACAGGCCTATGACCGCGCCGAAACCCTGCTGGGCCAGGTTGGACTGAACCCGCGCACCTACGCGCGTCGCTACCCGCACGAACTGTCCGGCGGGCAACGCCAACGGGTGAATATCGCCCGCGCCCTGGCCCTGGAACCGCGCATGGTGATCCTGGACGAAGCGGTCGCCGCGCTCGACAAATCGGTCGAGGCGCAGGTGCTCAATCTGCTGGGCGACCTGAAGGCACGGTTCAACCTGACCTATCTGTTCATCAGCCACGATCTGAACGTCGTCGAGTATATCAGCGATCGTGTGCTGGTGATGTATCTCGGCCGCGTCGTGGAAACCGGCCCGGTGGAATCGATCTACAGTCGGCCCCGTCACCCGTATACGCGGGCCTTGTTCGCCTCGAAGCCGACACTCGACCCCGACCGGCGCACCACCGAGATGCCGCTGACCGGCGACCCGCCCAATCCGATCAATCCGCCATCGGGCTGCCGTTTTCGCACCCGCTGTGCCTTCGCCCAGGCAATTTGCGCGGAGAAAGTGCCACCGCTGGAAGAACCGCTCTACGGCGAGGGGATCGGCGACTCGCCCCATTTGGTCGCCTGCCACTTGCCCGAGGCTCAGGCCGCGATGGGGGTGCATCATGCTTGACGCGACAGTGCGCGAGGCCGCGTTGGACGTCGAGGACCTGACGGTTCGTTTCGTCCGGCGAGGCACCGATGTGGCAGCGGTGAACGGCTGTGCCTTCTCCTTGCAACGGGGCGAAACATTGACCATCCTGGGCGAGTCCGGCTCCGGCAAGAGCGTCACCCTGAAGGCAATGATGGGGTTGCTGCCGGATTACGCGCGGATTTCCGGCAAGATCCGGCTGGACGGCCGCGACATTCTGGCCATGCCTCGGGCGGCGCAAGCAAAATTGCGCGGACGGGCGATCTCCATGATCTTCCAGGAACCGATGTCGGCCCTGGATCCCGTCTATACGATCGGCCATCAGATCAGCGAGACGATCATCCAGCATGAGGGGCTGACCAGGGCCGCGGCCTGGAAACGCGCCCTGGAGCTGCTGGAACAGGTCCGCATTCCCTCGGCCGAACGGCGGCTGAAGAATTTCCCGCACGAAATGTCTGGCGGCATGCGCCAGCGCGCGATGATCGCACTCGCCTTGGCGTGCCGGCCCGATGTCCTGTTGGCCGATGAACCGACGACCGCGCTGGATGTGACCGTGCAGATCCAGATCCTGCTGCTGCTCCGCCAGTTGCAGCAGGATCTTGGCATGGCGATCGTTTTCGTGACCCATGATGTCGGGGTCGCCGCGGAAATCTCCGATCGGATCGCGGTGATGTATGCCGGCCGCTTCGTCGAGACCGGCACCACGCGGGAGATCATGCGCGATGCCCGCCACCCTTACACGCAGGGCCTGCTGTCCTCGACCGTGCATGGCGGTCTGCGCGGCAAGGTGCTGGAGACAATCCCGGGCACTCCCCCGAACCTGGCCAGCCTGCCGCCCGGTTGTGCCTTTGCGCCACGCTGCCGATACGTCACGGATCGGTGCACCGACGGCGATATCCCCGTGGTGACGCGCGAAAGCGGTGCCATGGCGCGATGCGTCAGAGCGGCGCTGTAGGGCGATGTTTCAGGGCCGCGCCGTCGCGCGATGTTTCAGGGCCGCGCCGTCGCGCGATGTTTCAGGGCCGCGCCGTCGCGCGATGTTTCAAAGCCGCGCCGTCGCGCGATGTTTCAAAGCCGCGCAGCAGCGCGCTGCGTCATGTGAGCCGCCCCGATGATCATGTCTCCATCGGCCACACCCCACCGTGCCAACGAAGGTCTGCCACCAGGATTTCCCATACCAAACCAGGCAGGTCGTGGACGGCTCGCCCCCGGCCGCCATGACGAACCCGTGACGACGCGGCTGCGATGACGTGAATGAAACAGTGTTGGCGCAGTGTTACGGATGATTGACTTGCAAGGCCTGATGCCAGGAACCGTCGAACCCTGACCGGAAACAATGCCATGACCCAGCTCACCAAGGAAGAATTCGATACATTGGCGGCTCAGACCGGCCTGCCCCTGTCCGACGCCCAGAAAGCGACCCTGTTCGCCGTTCATCCGACCTTGCAAGCGCTGATCGCCCGGGCGGGGGCGCCGATGCCGCGGGAAGCCGAACCCTCCCTGACATTCACGGCGGAGATCCGCTGATGGCTGACTTCCTCACCATCGCCGAGGCGGCGAAGCTGATCGCCGCCCGGAAGCTGTCGCCGGTCGAACTGACAAAGGCCTGCCTGGATCGCGTCGGGTCGATGGACCCGGTTTTGAACGCCTTCCTGCTGGTGACCGAGGAACGCGCTCTCGCGGACGCGAAAGCTGCCGAGACCCGAGCCATGGGAGGCACGTTGAAGGGACCGCTGGATGGCATCCCGATCGCGCACAAGGACATCTACAACACTGCCGGCATCCGCACGACCGGCCATTCCAAGCTGCTGGAAACCAATATCCCCGACACGGACAGCCAGGTCGTCGCGAAATGGGATGCCGCCGGCAGTGTCCTATTGGGCAAACTGGCCACGCATGAGTTCGCCATGGGCGGGCCATCGTTCGACCTGCCCTGGCCCCCAGCACGCAACCCCTGGAACCCTGCTCATTTTACCGCCGGATCGTCGTCCGGCACCGGCGCGGCGGTGGCATCCGGCATGATCCTGGGCGGCACCGGATCGGACACCGGCGGATCGATCCGCGGCCCCGCGGCGCTGTGTGGGATCGCCGGCATCAAGCCGACCTATGGCCTGTGCAGCCGAACCGGCGTGCTGCCGCTGTCGTTCACCATGGACCACACGGGACCGATGGCCTGGACGGTCGAGGATTGTGCCCTGTTGCTGCAAGCCATGGCCGGTCACGACCCGTCCGACCCCGCCAGCGCCGATCGCCCGGTCCCGGACTTCACCGCGGGCCTGTCGAAGGACGTGAAGGGCCTACGAATCGGCGTCGTGCGCCATTTCTTCGAAACCGACAATCCCGTCAGCCCCGCCACCCGGCAGGGCATCGATCACGCCCTGACCGTGTTCGAGCATCTCGGCGCCGAAATCCGTGACGTCACGCTGTCGCCGATGATGGACTACCACGCCGTCGGCTCCGTCATCCTGACCTCGGAGGCCTACGCAGTGCACGAACCCTGGCTGAAGGAGCGTTTCAACGACTACGGCGAGTTGTTCCGCGATCGGATTGCCCTCGGCGGCTTCATCCGGGCCGTGGACTATGTGCAGGCGATCAGGCGCCGGCGCATGTTGATCCAGGAGATGAAGGACGCGATGACCGGTCTCGACATCCTGGTGTCCGCGTCGCAGCCTGGAGAGGCGCCGCTGATCACTGAGGTGCCGAAATGGACGAACCTGGAGAAACCGTCGCTGACCATGCCGTTCAACGTCACCGGCTACCCGGCCATGAGCGTCTGCACTGGCTTTGGCGTCGGTGGCCTGCCGGTCTGCATGCAGTTGATCGCCAAGCCTTTTGCCGAACCGACCCTGTTCCGTGCCGGCCACGCCTACGAGACCGCCATGGACTGGCGAGCCAAACGACCGCCGATGGCCCTGGCAGCCTGACATCGAAGCGCCTTGACCCTCACGGAAAACTGGGACGGCACACCAACGCCTTGTTTCAGAGCATGATCCCCGCACCGTTGTGGTTCCACTTACGCCCGATCACGCTCTTGGCTCGCCCATAGGAGGAAATCCAACCATGACCTCTGATCTGCATTTCATGACCATCGCCGAGGCCTCCGCCCTGATCCGGGCAGGCAAACTGTCCCCCGTGGACCTGACCAAGGCGTTCCTGGACCGGATCGCCGCGCTGGACAGCCAACTCGACTCCTATTTGATGGTGTTGGGCGAGCAGGCGCTGGCCGATGCCGGTCGCGCCGAGACCGAGATCGCCGCTGGCGGCTGGAAGGGGCCGCTGCATGGCATCCCGATCGGGCTGAAGGACATCTACAACACCGCCGGCACCCGCACGACCGGACATTCCGCCCTGTTCAAGGACCACGTCCCCACCGAGGACGCCGTCACCGTCGCTCGCCTGCGCGCGGCCGGCGCGGTGGTGCTGGGCAAGCTTGCCACCTGGGAGTTTGCCATCGGCGGCGCCTCCTTCGACCTGCCCTGGCCGCCGGCGCGCAATCCCTGGAACCCGCTGCATGAGCCTGGTGGGTCGTCCTCGGGTTCCGGCGCCGCGGTGGCGGCCGGGTTGGCCATGGCGGCGATGGGCACCGATACGGGCGGCTCGATCCGCGGCCCGGCCTCCTGGTGCGGCATTGCCGGGCATAAGCCGACCTATGGCTATCTGAGCCGGCGCGGCATCCTGCCGCTGGCGTTCTCCCTCGATCATGCCGGCCCGATGTGCTGGACCAGCGAGGATTGCGCACTGATGATGCAGGTGCTGGCCGGGCACGATCCGCTGGATGCCGGCAGCGCCGATGTGCCGATTCCCGATTTCGCGGCCGCTCTCGGTGGCGGCCTGGCCGGCATGCGGATCGGCGTGCCCCGCCATTTCTTCGAGACCGATCTGACCTGCGAGCCCGAGGTGCTGGCCGCCTTCAATACCGCGATGGACGTGTTCCGCTCCCTGGGCGCCACGGTCACCGACATCACCTTGCCGCCCTTGGGGCGGTTCACCGATGTGAACTCGCTGATCACCGCGGCCGAGGCCTTCGCGATCCATGGCGACTGGCTGCGCAAGACGCCGGAGCTTTATGGGGAGCGTGGGCGGCTGCGTATCATGGCCGGCGCCTTCGTTTCGGCGGAAACCTATGTCAACGCCCAACGGGAACGTGCTCGTCTGGTTGGTGTGGTGGCGCAGGCGATGACATCGGTCGATCTGCTGATGATGCCGACACGACAGATGGTGGCCCCGATCCTGGGCGGATACGATTCCTCCGCCGGTCCGTCGCTTACGCGGCCATTCAACATGACCGGCTATCCGGCTCTGTCGATCTGCAACGGGTTCAGCGGCGAGGGCCTGCCAATCTCATTGCAGATTGCCGGGCGGCCGTTCGAGGACCACTTGGTCTTGAAAGCAGGCGATGCCTTCGAGAAAGCCACCCTCTATCGCGGTATTCGTCCAAGCCTGTCCGCCGCCGCTTCCGCCCCTTTGGCCGCGGCAGCCAACTGAAGGAGCAACCAGCATGCCTGAGATGACGTTTGAGGCGCGCGTGAAGGCCACCGGACTGAACCCCAAGCCGGACGACATGCCGAAACTGCAAGCTTTGGTTCGGGACATGGATCGGGCCGCGGCGCTGGTTCAGGGTCCCCGCCCCTACGCGGAGGAGCCGCTCAGTGCTTTTCGGCTACCGGCACCGTAGCGGAGCCGTTGGGGGCCTCCGTGTCTGATCGCGCCGAGGGGACGTAACAGCAAGCGCTCCCCGTTCCATGTCCGACACCGGATAACCCAGACCACGCCCCTACGCCGCCTGCGCCGTATCCGAAACGACCTCCCGCACCGCCGTCTCCCACGCCTCGAACGCAAGCGCCATGGCCGCGACATCCGCCTCGTGCAGGGTGCCCCCCTGCCGTAGGCGCAGCTCGACCGCCGCGGCCACTCTTTCCAGCCGCAGGGCCGAGACGGTGCCCGCGGCGCCCTTCAAGGTGTGGACTTCCCGCTCCAGATGTGACGGATCGACAACGCCGGACCGCAGACGCTCCAGCCGGTCCCGGGTCTCGTTCTGGAACATGGCCACTACCTGGACGATGGCTTCGTCGCCGATCGCCTCGCCCATCATGCGCAATCCATCCGTATCGAGCGCAGCCAGTTCGACTTCGGCCAGCGGCATCTTTGGAACGGCATCGACCGGCGACACGGCGGAAGCAGGCCCCGCGAGCGCGGTCATCAAGGCGTTGAGCAACCTTGGTCGATCCACCGGCTTGGGCACGAACAGATTCATGCCGGCATCCAGGCAGGCTCTCACATCCTCCGGGAAGGCATTCGCGGTCAGGGCGATGATGGGCACATCGGCGAGCAGGCCGCCGCGCTTGCGGATCAGCCGGGTCGCCGCCAGACCGTCCATCTCCGGCATGCGCATGTCCATACAGATCACGTCGTACGGGAAGCTCGCGGCGGCGTCGACCGCTTCCAGTCCGTCACCGACGACATCCACCTGCACGTCGAAATCCTTCAGCAATTGCAGGGCCACGAACTGGTTGGTCGGATTGTCCTCGGCGAACAGCATCCGCAACGGGCGTCTGCGTCCAGCCAGGAATTTGGAGAAAATGACAGTCGCATCACCGTCATTGCGCTCGCGCTCGACGACATGGTCGGCAACTGGCAAGGTCAGATGGAACCAGAAGCGCGTGCCGCCGCCTACGGTGGATGTCACACCAATGGTGCCGCCCATCTGCTCGATCAGGCGCTTGCTGATCGCTAGGCCCAGGCCGGTGCCGCCGAAACGGCGGGTGATCGAGCTGTCGGCCTGCATGAATTCGCCAAACAGCGCGCCGAGCCGGTCGGGTGCGATGCCGATCCCGGTGTCGGTCACCGACCACTCCACCCCGACCATGTCCGCTCGTTGGAACAACTGGCGTGCTTCAATCGTGACGCTGCCGGTTTCGGTGAACTTGACCGCATTCGACACCAGATTGAGCAGGATCTGCCGCAACCTTCCGGCATCGCCCAGCAGCGCCGGTGGCAGATCGGGACTGCACCGCGCGTTGATGGCCAGGCCTTTCGCCATGGCGCGTGGCCCCAGGATACTGACCGCGCCATGCGTCAACGTGACCGGGGAGAATGCAGTGTCCTCCAGCTCCATGCGGCCGGCATCGAGCTTCGACAGATCCAGAATATCATTCAGGATTCGCAGCAGGCTGTCGCCGGAATCCCGGATCGCCACGACGATCTGGTGTTGGGACGGCGTCAGCGGTTCATCCAGCAGGGTGCCGGTCAACCCCAGGACCCCGTTCATCGGCGTCCGGATCTCATGGCTCATCATCGCCAAAAACCCGGATTTCGCTCGGCTTGCTTCTTCTGCGTGGCGTTCGCGTTCCCGCGCCAGAGCGGCCTGCGCCAGCGCCCTCGCCCCCTCTGCTTCCGCCCGCTCGGCCCGCTCCACCGCCAGTGCCTGCTGCTGCAACCACCATCGACCCAGCGCCGCGGCGGCGACCAGCAGACAGACGATGCAGCCCAGCGTGATCAGGCCGAGCACGGTGGCGACGTGATACCATTCTCGGAGAACGGAGTCGCGGGTCTGTGTCGCGCGCACCGTCAACGGATAATCGGTCAAGGTCCGCGCGGCCTTGAGGCGGAGTTCTCCATCGATCGCGCTCGATGCGGTCGTCGTCGTGATCCCATCGTTGACCGGCTGGCCTTGGACCGGCTGGCCCCGGACCGGCTGGCCTTGCGGTCCGAATGGCACGAAGCGGCCGATCGCCTCGGTCGCGGGATAACGCGCCAGCATCAGCCCCTCCCCCAGCAGGAGCGACACCGTCCGCCCCTCGCCAAGCGAGACCGATCGATAGAATTCATCGAAATAGCGCAACGAGATGGCGCCCACGAGGATACCGACCAGGTCGCCGTCCCGCACCCTGATGGCATGGGCAACCGGTAGCACCCAACCGCCCCCGGAACCGGCACGGACAGGCACGCCAAGCGACGTCGTGCGCGTATGGTCCGTCCGCACGGCCCGGACATAGTCGCTATCCGCCAGGCTGGCAGGCAAAGGCGGCCACCGCCCGGAGCTGTTTATCAGGTTGCCGTGCGGATCGAGCACCGTGATCGCTTCGACATAGGGCAGCCCGGTCAGCCGATCCCGCAGGGTCTCGTGCATCGGTCGTCCGGCGATCCACGCCAGGAAATGATCTCCATCGACCGCCGCCTTGTCCGCCAGGGACTCTGCGATGTTGTCCAGCACCAGATCCAGGCCCCTGAAGGTTCGGCTCGCCTGTTCGGCCAATGCGACGCTGATATTGGTCAGGTTCGTTTCAGTATTGCGAAGCGTGCCGTCCCGCATGTTCGTCAGGGCGAAGGTTTCCACCAACACGACGAGCGCGATCACCAGAGCAACGACCGAACCAATGATCCAGAGCGGGGCACGCCTGCCCTTCCCGGCAGTTCTGGTAACACCCCGGCCATTCATTGGATTGGATCCCGCGCGCATCGCCTCAGGGTGCGCGCAAGAAGTGAACGAAGGGTAAAAGCACACGGCCTTTTGTCAGGTCCGCGGGCGCTCCAACCACGCCAGCAGCGCCGGCCGCAATGGCCGCAGGCTCTTGTAGTGGACGATCTCCTCCGGCAAGGCGCGCACGGCCTCCGCCAGGCAGGCGGCGCGGGCTTGGGTGTCGATCACGCGGTCGAGTCGGTAGACATGGACCCGGATGCCGAACAGGATCGCATCAGAGGCCGGGAGTCGGCGGAGGGTCTGGCGCTCCACCCGCAGGAACAGCCTCTGCCCGGCATTGTCGGCGGTGACGTCGGTATTGGCCGTATCGCGCCACTTGCCGGTCGGCTGGAACAAGGTCGGGTCGTCCAGGATCGACCAGTTCAGCCGGGTTGCGATGCGGCCCGGCTTCACATTCCGCATGAACCGATCGACCGGACGAGCCAACCTGTCCGCATACAGCGGCACCGGGCCGTGCACCGACGCCAACGGCAGACCGATCTTCTCGTTCATGCGCCAGCGACTGGGGAAGCACAGCACGCCGGCGGTGAAGACCGGCGTCTCCCCGTCCAGTTGGATCAGGCACAAATCTTCCTGTACCAGACGACCGGCCACCTCCAGCGGGTCGAGGTTCGGTCGCGCGAGGTCCCAATCCTCCCCGGTCAGATGGTTCCGCAGGATGGCGCCGTCGCGGGTGAACCAGGTGGGATGGTATGCGCTCAGGGCGTCGGTGATCAGATCCAGGGTTTCCCGGCGGGCCTGGTCTGATTGCGGCAGCGCAGCGAAGACCTGATCATGGACGGTGGCCAGCAGGCGGCGCCGTTCGGCCATTTCCTGCTGATAAAGGGCGTCGATCTCGAACCAGGCCGCATCCGTCGTGGTCGTCAGGCCCATGGCCATGCGGAACGGCCCGGGCTCGAACGGCAGATGGATCGTCTCGGGCGGCAAATTCCGCATCGGTCAGCCCAGCAGGAAGCGACGGATCGCGTCGGTCTGGACCGCGTCCATCAAAGCGGGAGCGTGGCCAGCGCCCGGGATTTCCAGCGTTTCCGCGCCGCTGGCCCGCATCTGGGTCAGAGTGTCGGGCAGCAGCAAGTCGCTGTCGGCGCCGCGAATGGCCAGAATCGGTGCTCGGATGCGGGCGTAGAACGGTGCCATATCGACATCCACGGGTTCCTGGGCGCGGATAACGGTCGCGATGGCGGGATCGTAATGCAGCGAGACCCCGCCGTCCGGCAGGGAACGGGCGGAGGTCCGGGCCAGGGCGGCCCATTGTTCGTCTGTCAGGGCTCCGAACGGTGCATGAATCGCGCGCAGGTGACGTTCCAATGCGGGCAGGTCAGGAAAGCGAGTCGGGGCCGCGTCGCTGGCGAGGTAGTCGCGGATGCGGGCCAGGGCGGCAGCGGGGATGAAGGGGCCGATATCGTTCAGGATCAGCCGGTTAATGGGGGACCCGCCGGCCGCGGCGAGCAGCATGCCACAGATCCCGCCCAGAGAGGTGCCGACCCAGGCCACATCCCGCCCGATCGCAGCCAGCAGATGCCCCAGCGCGACCGCGTAATGCTGCGGCTGGTACAGCGTCGGATCGGGCAACCAGTCGGAACCGCCGCGGCCCGGCAGGTCGGGACAGATCACGTGGAAGCGATCGGACAGTGACCGGTCGGACAGCGCCTGGGCCAGCACGTCGAAATCCCGCCCGTTGCGCGTCAGCCCGTGCACACAGACGACGACCGGAGCAGAGCGATCGCCCCACGACACATAGGCCATGCGGTGAAAGACGCCCGCCAGCAGGTAACGGACCGACCCAGATTCGGGCTGCGCGGAGGAAGGCATGAGCGGGGGTCCGTGCGAGTGGGCCCCAATCGTGCCCGGGATTGAGCCGCCAGCCAAGCGGCAGCGATCAACCGCAGCGACCGGCGACAGCCACCGGCGGCATCCACCGGCGCGGCGCCGGTCCGTTCGATTGGCCTTGCCCGATTCGGCACGGGTAGCGTAGGGAACACCCGGTTTCCGCCGGAGTGCCGATTATGCGCCGCGTCATTTTATCTTTTGTTTTCATCCTTCTGTGCAGCGTCCTTGGCCATGGCGCCCGCGCATCCGGTGTGGCCTTCATCCTCAATTCCGGGGCTGCGTCGGTCAGCGTCGTGGACCAGGGCACTCTGAAGGAAATACGCCGGATTCCGATGTTGCGGGAGCCGCATCACCTGGTGCTCAGCCCGGACCGGAAAAGCCTGCTGATCGGCGACACGGCCGGCAACGAAATGCTGTTTCTGGACCCGGCAACCGGTGCCGTGCAGAAGCGCATGCCGATGTCGGATCCCTACCAGTTTGGTTTCAGCCCGGATGGCAACCACTTCACCGCTGCCGCCCTGGCGCGGAACCAGATCGACATCTACGAGGGCAAGACGCTGAAGCTGGTGAAGCGCTTCCAGGTCGTCGCGACTCCCAGCCATCTGGACTATGCGCCGGATTCCTCAACCGTGTTCGTCAGTTTGCAGGACAGCGACCGGTTGATCGCGATCGACCTGAAGACCCTGACCGTTAAATGGAATGAACCGGTCGGCAAGACCCCGGCCGGCGTGATGTGGCATGACGGGCATGTGCTGGTCGCCAACATGGGCACCGATTATGTCGCCAAGGTCGATCCCGCCACCGGACGCGTGGTGGAGAAAATCCAGACCGGAAAAGGCGCCCATACCGTGTTCATGGCACCCGACCGCAAGCTGATCTGGGTGAACAACCGGGCCGGCGGGACCACGGTCTCCCTCGATCCCGCCACCTTGAAGGTCACCCGCCTCTACAAGATCTCGGGCGGTCCGGACGATATCGAATTCGCCGCCGACGGAAGATTGTGGATCACCCGGCGTTGGGCCGAGACCGTTGCGGTGCTCGATCCGGCAAGCGGCGCGATGGAAACCGTGAAGGTCGGACGCTCCCCGCACGGGTTATTCCTCAACCCGCGCGCGCCGGACGCTGCCCGTCCGACGTCGAAGCCCTGATGCCCAAACCCTGATGCCCAAAATCCGATGATCGACCCGTTCGACGCGATTGCCGGCTGGCTGCAGGAGTACCTGCTGGTTCCCCTGCTGTACGAGATCGGCCTGATGCGGTGGGAGGATGTGTCCTACGGCTGGGCGCTGTTCGCCGTGTATGGCGCCTGCCAGGTGGCGGCCACCTTTGCGGTCTGCGTGCCGCTGGAGCACTGGCGCCCCGTTGAGCGCTGGCCTGACAAGGGAGCCGTATGGGTCGATGTGATCTATACCATCCTGTCCCGCGTCGGTGTGCTGCCGCTGTTTACCTTCGTGCTGTTCTACCAGGCTCAGGTGGCGCTGAACGGTGCATTGGCGGATCATGGCTGGGTACCACCAACCCTGGAGCGTTTGGTTCCGGCTCTGCTGGGGCAACCAGTCCTGACATTTGCCGTATATGCGATCATTCTGGATTTCGCGGATTATGTTCGCCACTATTTGTCGCACCAGTTCCGCTGGTGGTGGGCACTGCACTCGCTGCATCACGCGCAACGGCAGATGACATTCTGGTCCGACGACCGGAACCACCTGCTGGACGATCTGATCGCTTTCGTCTGGTTCGGGGTCATTGCCCTGATGATCGGCGTGCCGCCTTTGCAGTTTCCGCTGCTGGTGCTGGTGCTGCGGTTCGTGGAAAGCCTCTCGCACGCCAATGTACGGCTGTCGTTCGGCCGCGTGGGCGACCGGCTGGTGATTTCGCCTCGTTTCCATCGCGCCCATCACGGGGTCCGCGCCGCAGGGCAGGTCAGTTGCAACTATGGCTCGGTGTTTCCTTGGTGGGACATGGCATTTCGGACGGCGGATTTCTCGCGGGATTATGTGCGAACCGGTGATCCTTCGGGGGACGAGGCGCTGGCGACGGGAAGCTATGTGCAGCAGCAATGGGCGGGGCTGCGGCGGTTTCTGCGCTCGGTCGGGGTGGCGTAAGGGCGGGGCTCCGCCCCGTGCCCCGCCAGGGCTCTGCCCTGGACCCGCCAAGGCCGACGGGCCTTGGAACCCGGAACATTGGTGACTTGAGGATAGGGTCCTACACGGACGTTTGATCGTCCGTGTAGGACCCTATCCTCAGGTCACCAAAAGAATCGCATTCCAAAGGCCGTCGCCTTTGGTGGGGTCCAGGGGCAAAGCCCCTGGCGGGGTCCGGGGCGGAGCCCCGCCCTTGAACATCCCCGGCCCAAGAGCGACCATACCCCAGACCAAGCACCCAGGGGGAAACACCATGTCCGAGCTCCGCACCATCCTGCGCAACCACATGAAGGAAAAACTGGCTCGCGATGAAGTCGTGGCGTCCATGACGGTGCGCCTCTGCCGGTCCATCGAGATCACCCAGATCGCCAAAACCGCCGGCTTCGACACGCTGTATGTCGACATGGAGCACAACACGCTCTCGATCGACACCGTCTGCCAGATCTGCATCTCCGCCCAGCAGATCGGCATCACGCCGCTGGTCCGCGTGCCTGCCAACACCCCGGAATATATCTGCCGCGTGCTGGATGGTGGCGCGATGGGCGTCATCACGCCCCATATCCGCTCCGCGGCTGAGGCCAAGGCCATGGTCGACCTGGTGAAATTTCCCCCGATCGGTCACCGCTCGGCCGGCGGCGCGCTGTCGCAGTACCAGTATCGCAGCTTTCCGATCAAGGAGACCAATGCCGCGATGAACGACGCCACGTCGCTGGTCGTGATGATGGAAACCGTCGCCGCCCTGGAAAACGTGGAGGAGATCGCCGCGACCGAGGGTGTGGACATGCTGCTGATCGGCAGCAACGATCTCTGCGGCGAGATGGGCATCACCGGCCAATACGACCACCCGAAGCTGAAGGACGCGTTCCAGCGTACGATCGACGCCGCCCGTAAACACGGCAAGCATGTCGGCGTCGGCGGGCTGGCCGCGCGCGACGATCTGATGACGCAGTTCGTGCAGATGGGCGCGCGCTACATCTCCAGCGGCACGGACATGTCGTTCCTGATGTCGGCCTGCGTGCAGCGCGCACGGTTCGTCCAGGGGATAAAGATCTGATGGCCGGCGGAACCGTCCGCATCGCGGCGCAAGAAGGTGGCGACTTCGAGGCCTATCTGGCCACTCCGGCCACCGGAAAGGGCCCCGGGATCGTGCTGCTGGCGGAAATCTACAACGCCAATCATTGGGTTCGTGAAGTTGCGGACGGTTACGCCGAAGCCGGCTATGTGGTGATCGCCCCGGATCTCTACTGGCGTCAGGCGCCGGGGGAATACCTTCCCTATACGCCGGAAGGCCAGCAGCGCGGGCGCGAGCTTGGTTACGCCATGGACCTGGACCTGTTCTACAGCGATCTGAAATCCTGCGCCGACTGGCTGCGCAAGCGCTCCGACTGCAACGGCAAGATCGGCTCGGTCGGGTTCTGCCTGGGCGGGAAACTGGTCTATCTGGGCATGTCCCGCCATCTGCTGGATGCTGGCGTCGCCTATTACCCGGTGCAGCTTGGAGAGTTCCTGGAGGACGCAAAGACCATCGAGGGCCGGCTGATGATGCATTTCGGTGCCCTCGATCACCGCGTACCGCCTGACCTTTACGCAACGATCTGCGCGCATCTGCGGGACAAGCCGGACACGCATAATTTTTGGTATGAGGGCGCGGACCACGGCTTCAACCGGCATGGCTACCCGCCCTACCACAAGGACGCCGCGGCACTGGCACGGTCGCGCACGCTCGATTTCTTTGCCAAGCATCTGGGAGCACCGTCGAAATGAACGACAACGATCGGATCACCGACGCCAAGACCTTGAAATCCTGGCTGCATGACGGCCAGGAGATCGCGCTGCTGGACGCGCGGGAGGAAGTGCCCTTCGACGCGCGCCATATCCTGATGGCCGCCTGCCTGCCGCTCAGCCGGCTGGAAATGCTGGTGAACGACGTGGTGCCGCGCCGCTCCACCCGTGTGGTGTGGTGCGACGACAATGACGGTCTCGCCGAACGCGCCGCCGCCCGCATGACGGCACTGGGCTATACGGATGTATCACGCCTGTGGGGCGGCATCGCGGCGTGGGAGGCAGCGGGTCATCGTATCTACAGTGGCGTCCATGTCCCCAGCAAGGCATTCGCCGAGGTGGTGGAACACGAGGCCGGCACCCCCTGGATCGACGCCGCGGAACTGAAACGGCTGATCGACACCAAGGCCGATATGGCCCTGTTCGACACACGATCCTACGAGGAATACCACAACAACGCGATCCCCACCGCGATCAGCGTGCCCGGAGCGGAAGTGGTCTACCGCTTCGCGGACCTGGTGCCATCCCCAGAGACCCTTGTCGTGGTCAATTGCGGCGGCCGGACCCGCAGCATCATCGGGGCTCAGTCGCTGATCAATGCGGGCGTGCCGAACAAGGTCGTTTCGCTGAAAAACGGGACTCAGGACTGGCATCTGTACGGCTACCAGGTGGTCAAGGGCGCAACGGCGCAGGCGCCGGAGGTATCTCCGGCCGGACGGCTCGCGGCACGGGCCGCCGCCCAACGCGTGGCGGCCAGGTTCGACATTCAGGCGATCGACGCGGCAACGCTCGATGCGTGGCGAGCGGAAGCCGACACGCGGACCTTGTATGTGTTCGATGTCCGCGCCCCGCGAGAGTATCGGGCCGGACATGTACCCGGCATGAAGAACGTCCCTGGCGGTCAATTGGTGCAGGAAACCGACCGCCACGCCGCAACCTGGGGGGGCCGGGTCGTGCTGGTGGACGATGACGGCGTCCGCGCCACCATGACCGCGCATTGGATGAAGCAGATGGGCTGGGATGTGGCGACCCTGACCCTGGACATGGGCGTCGCGGGAACCGAGCGCGGAGCCTATGCACCGATCACGGTCGCGCTGGACCAAGGCGCGGTACCGGTCATCGACGTCGAAACGTTGCGGGAGCGCCTGGGGACACCGGGCTCGGTGGTCGTGGTCGATCTGGACTGGAGCCGCGATTACGTCGACGGCCATATCCCCGGCGCGCACTTCGCCATCCGCTCCCGCCTGGGCGACGTGTTGCCCGCGCTGCCCGCCGCGGACGCGGTGGTGATCACGTCCATGGACGGGGTCCTGGCGCGATTGGCGGCGTCGGACTGGCACAGCGTCTCAAAAGTGCCGGTCATGTGCCTGTCGGGCGGCACCGCCGCCTGGGTCGAAGCCGGACATTCCCTGCAGACGGGGGAGACGCACATGGCCAGCCCCCGCGACGATATCCGCCTGCGGGCGCGCGAACAGACGGGCAATGTCGAGGATGCCATGCGGGCCTATCTGGCCTGGGAGATCAACCTGGCGGAGCAGATGGCGAGCGACGACGATCAGCGGTTTCAGGTGATGGCGGGGTAGGAAGGGGTCCTGCTCGCCCCCGCTGACGCGGCGGGGGCGAGCATTCGACCGCCTCGGCCGTGGTCCTGGGGATTCACCCGGGATCAACGACATCGGCAACGGACGGCAGTGATCCCATGACCCGGACGGTTCGCCGCCCCTGCCGATATCTGCCGTCACGTCATCGGACCGCCTCCTACACCACGCCCCCTGCCCTCAATGCGTTCCGTTCCACCGGCGAATATCCGAGTTCTGCCAGCACCTCGTCCGAGTGCTCGCCCAGTCCGGGCGCCGGACGACGCACCTTGCAGGGGGTTTCGCCGAGTTTCATCGAAAACCCCAGCATGCGGACGGGGCCGAAGCCGGGATGCTCGACGTCCATGACCATGTCCTGGGACAGGATTTGCGGGTCCTGAAAGACGTCGGCCACGGACTGTACCGGACCGCAGGGAACGCCGGCCCGGTTCAATGTCTCGACCCAGTAATCGGTGGTGTTCATCGCCAGTTTGCCGCCGACGATGGCGTTGATGCGCTGGCGGTTCGCGACCCGTGCGGTCTGGGTCCGATACCGCGGGTCGTCTTTCAGTTCCGGCACGCCCAGGACGTCCATCAGGCGGCCGAAAAACGCGTCATCCGGCGGAGCGAGCGCAATCTGACCATCGCAGGTCGGGAACAATCCGTATGGTGCCGCGATCGGGTGACCGTTGCCGCTGCGCTCCGGGGCGCTGCCGGTCGCGAAGTAGTTGGTGGCGATATAGGCCAACATGCTGACCAGGCCATTGGTCAGCGCCACTTCGGTCTGCTGGCCCTGGCCGGTGGCGCGGGCATGCATCACGGAGGCGGTAATGCTGAGCGCCGCATACAGGCCGGCGATCAGATCGCTGATCGGCAGACCGGAGCGCAGCGGCGGATCGTCGGCTCGCCCATTCACGCTCATGAAGCCGCTCATGGCCTGGGCGATGAAGTCGAAGGCGGGACGGTCACGATAGGGGCCGGTGCTGCCGAAGCCGTTGATCGCGCAGGTCACCAGGCTGGGGCGGAGGTCCTGCAGGCGTTCGACCGTGAAGCCCATGCGGGCCAGAACGCCGGGGCGGAAATTTTCCACCAGAACGTCCGATTGGGTAATGAGTTTGGCCAGGATGTCGCGGCCCTCGGGCTTGCGAAGGTCCAGGCGGATCGAGCGCTTGTTGCGGTTGAACTGGGCGAAATACCAGGACAATCCGTCCTTGATCGCGCCCTGGCCGCGGACGGAATCACCCTCGGGCGCTTCAACCTTCAGCACGTCGGCGCCGAGATCGCCCAGCAGCGCTGTGCAGAATGGGCCGGACAGGACGCGGGTAAGGTCGAGGACGCGGAGTCCGGTCAGTGGCATCGTCGGGTTTCCTGTGCATGCATCACATTGGCGGTGACTCTCGCATAGCACGCATTCCGCCGGAGCCCTCGGCCTACCCGCCAGGCACGCTGGCTTGCGCGGCCGAACCGGAGGTCCGCGCGTACCAATCGTACCAATCCCAACCCATGTTGTTCAGATAGAAGGAGATAGGCCCGGTCAGGGAATTGGCAGATCCGACCACGACCATTGTGGCGACGGAACCGGTATAGGCGTAGAGAATCGCCCAGTTGAACGCCATCGCCGTGGGCTTGAGGGTGAGGTATTTGAAGGTGGTGCGCCAAGCGCTTTCCGTCGCGTCGAACTTGCCATCCGGGCTTGGTGCCACCGCCGGGGTGTAGGTGTCCCACCAATATTCATTGCCCACATAGATCGCATATGTTCCGATCGTCGATATCGCCACCAGAAGTCCCGTGTCGTACAAGCTCCCGGTGCCGGCATAGTAGATGGCTATCTTCTTCCCCGCCGATAACGCCTTCAACGTCAATCCGCGCAAAGCCGCTCGGCTCAGCGAGGCCTCTACGCTGGCGTGTTGGGTGCCGACCGCCTCCGGTGTGTCCACTGACGCGGACTGCGCATGGCCCCGGACCGGCAGCAGGAAGACCATCGCCATCACGGCCGCGGCGAAGAGGCACGGCACCAGGGAGCGCTTGCCGGGAACGTGAGCCGCCGTGCGCCGGCGACCCGAAACTGCCCGGCATCCCCATGATGCAAGTTGAGACGGCATGCAGGATCCCCGTTGTCGATGGGACCTTGCCCATGTCCCGAGCCGAGGCAGGAATATGCCGTCACCAAGACCGAAGCCAGAGAAAATTTCGCCGGATATTGATGACGGCCCCCCGATGATCAGCCCGAACGATCTGGGGGATTGGCAAGGCGACTCGAGCCCGCCGCAACCGTCCGCAAGGGCTCCGCAACGGATATGGCGCCATCGTGAATAGCCGGCCCGGTTGCGGCCCGCCCCTCCCGCTATCTTCGCCGCCGCCCCTACGCCGCGTTCGCCTGCCGAGCGATCTGGTCCAACGCGCGGAGGGTCGCGGGCTCAATTGAGGCGAGTCGCCATATCCCGGCCCCACGAGATCTCCAGCCGGTAATCCGGTTGCGGCAGCACCAGTTCGTCCTTGCTGGAAGCCACCGCACCAGGCCCGCCGGATTGCAGATCACGTTGCCGTGAGATGTCAGCCTCATACCCTTGGGTCCAGCATCCCGCTTCCCGAAACCAGCCGCGTGGCGCGCATATTTCTACGCCACCACACCCAGCAAGTTGTCGATTTTGGTAGGCAACTTGCCGAACCGGTCCAGTACCCGTCGCAAGGCAAGGCGACTGGTATCACTCGATCGGATTCTCACCGTCCTGTTAGTGAAATCTTAATGCACCTGCATCATGGTCTCAAGACATGGTCGAACTGAGTATGGCCAGTGTGAGGCGGAGCCCGTGACAGTCACCAGATTAGCGCCGCACACGGCGGCGAAGCACCAGATCCTGGCGGATCTCTCGGATTCTTTGTCCGCACTCTCCAGCCGCATGCGGGCCCAGCAAGCCGCTGCCGTCAAGATCACCGCGCTCACCGTCAAGGCCGACCGAATTGCGCTGGCGTCCTGGGAGCTGAACAAAATGCAAGGGGCGATGGCCCATAAAGCCGTCCAGGCCCTCGTCAAGGACGTCAATGACTTCGCGAGGGAGGTCGCCGAAGCGGCAAACCGCGCGGGCACGGAAGTGCTTTTGGGGAAAGAAGTAGCGGACGCCATTACCGCCCACGCCAACGACATCGCGACCTTGGCCCGAGACTTCGACACCCTGCCTGACGCTGCCGCGGTACGCGCGCGCCTGCGTCCGCTGGCCGTCACACTGAACACCTTGCCGGAACGATTGAAGGCCAGCAACGCCATGATGGCGGACATCACCGGTATCGGTGTCCGAGCCAACGCGCTCGCGGTCGATGGTGAGGCGCTGGCGGCAGGCGGGAGAAACGCACCCCAAGCCGCGGCCAAACTGTCTCGCGAGTTGCGCATCTTCGCTGACGAGGCGACCGCGATTTCGCTGAACATGGCCTCCGAGGCCGCCGGCGCGGTCAAGGCTATCGACACCATGACCCGGAGTACCCTCAACCTGTCACTGGGCAAACCCGTCTCGAGCGTGCCCGACACGGCGACCGACCGGCTTCTGAGGTTGGCCCAGGTCGGCCCGCGAAAAGCGCAGGTCTGGTGAATGCAACGATCGGCCCTGCTGACTGATCCGACCGCTCGGCCGTGCAAGGTTGTCCGTCGTGGGATGGACACCGCGCTCATGACAGAGCGGCAATCGGAGCGCTGTTCGGTCGTCCGAAGCGCGGCGACTGGTTATCGACCCGAATGCTGACATGCATGCCGCCGCTCCGCATCGATCAAGTCCAGTACGGACCGGGCCAAACGCGGTGCTGACGGAGCGGCTGGTGGCGCAAATCACCAGGTTGGGGCGGATTTCCCTCGGGCTCCCTGCGATGAAGCCCATGCATGAAAGCACGTCGGATCGGACATCTTACAAGCGATCCCAGACTTGGCATATCACGGTACGGATGCAACCGATGTGTTCGGCCTGATCCGGCCAGCCCGCCTCAAGCCGCCTTGGCCTGGCGAGCAATCTGGTCCAACGCGCCCAGGGTGTCGCGGGCGAACTTCAGGCGCGTCGCCACATCCATGTCCCGCGAAATCGCCAGCTTGTGATCCGGACGTAGCCGCACCAGCCCGCCCTTGCTGCTCAGCCACCGCACCAGACCGGCCGGATTGCAGAACACATTGCCCCGGAATGTCAGCACCATGCCCTTCGGTCCGGCCTCAAGCTTCTCGACGCCCGCTTCGCGGCACGCGCGCTTCAGCGCCACCACGCCCAGCAGATTATCGACCTCATCCGGCAATTTGCCGAACCGGTCCACCAGTTCCGCGGCCATCGCCTCGGTTTCGGCGTCCGACGCCAGGGCACCGATCCGCCGATACAGGCCGAGCCGCACCGGCAGGTCGCGGACATAATTCTCCGGGATCAGCACCGGCAGTCCGAGGGAGATATTCGGCGTCCAATCACGTTCCTGCCCGGTACGCTTGCCCTCGCCCACGCGGATATCGGCGACGGCGTCTTCCAGCATCTGCTGGTAAAGCTCGATCCCGACCTCCCGGATATGCCCGGACTGCTCATCGCCCAGCAGGTTGCCGGCACCGCGAATGTCCAGATCATGCGACGCCAAGGTGAACCCGGCCCCGAGTGCATCCAGGGTCTGCATCACGGTCAATCGTTTCTCGGCCGCGATGGACAGCCGGTGGTTGGGCGGCCAGGTCAGATAGGCATAGCCACGCTGCTTGCCGCGCCCGACCCGGCCGCGCAACTGATACAATTGCCCCAGCCCGAACATGTCGGCGCGATGAATGATCAAAGTATTCACCGCTGGCATGTCCAGCCCGCTTTCGACGATATTGGTCGAGAGCAGAATATCGTATTTGCCGTCGCCGAACTCGGTCATCACGCGCTCGAGCTCGGTCGGCGCCAGCCGCCCATGCGCCTGCACCGTTCGCGCTTCCGGCACGATCTCCTTCAGCCGTTCGGCCACCCGGCCCATATCCTCGATCCGTGGCACCACGCAGAAAATCTGCCCACCGCGGAAACGTTCGCGCTGGATCGCCTCCCGGATCACCACCGAATCGAACGGCATGATGAAGGTGCGCACCGCCAACCGATCGACCGGCGGGGTGGCGATGATGCTCATCTCCCGCACGCCGGTCAGCGCCAACTGCAAGGTCCGAGGAATCGGGGTCGCCGTCAGGGTCAGCACATGCACATCGGCCTTCAGCGCCTTCAGCCGTTCCTTGTGCGCAACGCCGAAATGCTGCTCCTCATCCACCACCAGCAGGCCCAGGGCGGAGAATTCGATGGACTTCGCCAGCAACGCATGGGTGCCGACGACGATATTGATTTCGCCGCTGGTCAGGCCGCGCCGCACCTCGTTGGCTTCCTTCGCGGTGACCATGCGCGACAACTGCCCGATCTTGATCGGCAGACCGGCAAAGCGGGCCGAGAAGGTCCGGAAATGCTGGCGCGCCAGCAGGGTCGTCGGGACCACGACCGCGACCTGAGACCCCGACATCGCCGCGACGAAGGCGGCGCGCAACGCAACCTCGGTCTTGCCGAAGCCGACATCGCCGCAGATCAGCCGGTCCATCGGCTTGCCGACGGCCAGGTCTTCCAGCACATCGGCGATGGCACGGGCCTGGTCCTCGGTCTCGGCGAAGGGGAAGCGGGCGCAGAATTCATCGAAACTGCCTTCGGGCGGGGCCATCACCTCGGCGTCACGCACCTTCCGAGCCGCCGCAATCCGGATCAATTCACCCGCCATGTCGCGGATGCGCTGCTTCATCTTGGACTTGCGGGTCTGCCAGCCCAGGCCGCCCAACTTGTCCAGCGCCACGCCTTGGGATTCGCTGCCGTAGCGGGACAGGACCTCGATATTCTCGACCGGCAGGAACAGTTTTTCCTCGCCGTCATAGATCAGCCGCAGGCAGTCATGCGGCGCGCCGGTTACGTGCAGGGTCGCCAATCCGTCATAGCGGCCGATGCCATATTCCTGGTGCACGACCAGGTCGCCCTCGGCGATTTCGGTGGCCTCAGCGATGAACTGGTCCGCGCGTTTGCGCCGGCGCGGCGGGCGGGAGATGCGTTCGCCCAGCAGGTCCTGCTCGCCGACCAACGCCATGCGATCGGCGACGAAGCCGCGTTCGACACCCAGGGTGACCAGCGACACCGACCCGGCCGGCTTGCGGCGCACGGAGGCAAACTCGTCCTCCTGCGCGACGTCCTTGAACCCGTGCTCCCGCAGCAGATGTTCCAGCCGCTCGCGTGAACCACGCGTCCAGGCGGCGACCACGATGCGCCGCCCCTCGGAGGTCCAGCGGTCAGCCTGGGCGCGAAGCTGGTCGAAGACGTTGGTCCCCGGCCCGCCCCCGCCGGACGACAACCCGCCCGACGACAACCCGCCCGACGACAATCCCCCGGTCTGGGCGAACACCGGACCCGGCCGCCCGCCACCATCGACGCCGATCGCGCCATCCGGCATCGCGAACGGGCTGAACGCCAGCCTCGGCCCGAACGACAGCATTTCGTCCCAGTCCGTTCGGCTGAGATACAGGCGATCCGGCGGCAAGGGCCGATAGGGCACCTCCCCATCCCGCGGCACCGCCTTCCGCGCCTGGGCATGATCGGCGATCATTTCCAGGCGCGCGGTCAGCACGTCGTCGGCTTGGTGATCGAACGAAACCGAGGCGTCGGGCAGATAATCCAGCAGGTTTTCCATCGTCGGATGGAACAGCGGCACCCAGTGCTCGATCCCCGGATGGCGGCGCCCGTCGGACACCGACAGATAGAGCGGGTCCTTGGCGGCGTCCTGGCCGAACAGGTCCCGCCACGACGACCGAAACCGCGCAATCGACTCCTTGTCCAGCGGCACTTCGGATACGGGACGCAACGAGAACGATTTCCGCTTGGCGGCACTGCGCTGAGTGGTGGCATCGAACTCGCGGATTGATTCGATGGTGTCGCCGAACAGGTCCAGGCGGACGGGATCAGCTTCCCCGGCCGGGAAAATATCAATGATGCCGCCGCGCATGGCGTATTCGCCGGGCTCCATGACCGTGCCGGCGCGGACATAGCCATGCGCTTCCAGGAACGCCGCCAGGACTTCCGGCTTCACCTGCCCGTTGACCTTCAGATCCATACTGGCGCCGGCAAAGGTCGTCCGCGGCGGCACGCGCTGCACCAGGGCGTTGACGGTGGTCAGGACGATGCGCGGGCCGCTCGGCTTTTCCAGCAGGCGAGCCAGGGTCGCGACCCGCTCCGACACCAGCATCGGGTTCGGCGAGACGCGGTCATAGGGCAGGCAGTCCCAGGCCGGAAAGCGCAGGATTTCGGCATTCGGCAACGCGAAGGCCAGCGCCTCGGCCAAGCGGGCCATGCGTGCGTCGTCGCGGGTCACATGCAGGATCGGGCCGGAAAATTCGCGCCGGCGCTGTGCCAGCAGGAACGCATCCCAGCCTTCCGGCGCGCCCCAGACGGTGACCGCCTCGGTCATCGCGGCAACGAGTCCCGGATGCGCAGCAGCATGGGGAATTGCGCGTCGGGCGGGATGGCGCGCCGTCCGGTCAGCCAATCCGCCAGGTCGACATCGGGGAGTTCCAGCAAAGCCTCCAGCGCATCGATGTCGTCTTCCGTCATCAGTGCGAGATTCGACCGGACGAAGCCGCCGATCATCAGGTCGTTTTCAAACGTCCCGCGATGGGTGGCTCGATACAGCAGGCGTCTGCGTCTGCTGTCGGACACGGCATGTTCTGGTTCTGTCATCAACGTGCTGTCATATAGACCCGCCTGTTGGACCTGTCAGCCCGTGGACTCGGATACGCTCACCCCTCTTTTCGCGCCCCTGACATCTCTCCGGGGCATAGGACCGGCCGTCGCGAAGTTGCTCGCGCGCGCCGTCGGGGGCGAACGCGTGATCGAACTGCTGTTCCACATGCCGGAATCCTACCTCGATCGCCGTAACCGCCCGACGATCCGCGACGCGCGAGCCGGTGTTGTTTCGACTTTGGCGGTGGAGGTGGTGCGGCACGACCGCCCGGCCAATAGCCGCCAGCCCTGGCGGATCGTGGTGAAGGACGACACCGGAACAGCGGATCTGGTGTTCTTCAAGTTCACGCGGGAGGCGCAGATGCCGCCCGGCGCGAAGCTGCTGGTGTCCGGCAGGATCGAAAGCTTCAACGGCCGCATCACCATGCCGCATCCGGACCATCTGGTGCCGATCGAGCAGGCGGAACGGCTGCCGGCGATCGAGCCGGTCTGGCCGCTGACCGCCGGTCTGTGGCCGCGACAGGTCGCCGCCGGCATCGCCCAGGCCCTGCAACTGGTGCCGACGCTCCCGGAATGGCACGATCCCGCCCTGCTGCGACGGGAGAAATGGCCCAGCTTCTCCGACGCGATCCATGCGGTGCAGTTGCCCAAGGACAGGGTGCCCGATCCGGTGGCCCGCGCCCGTCTGGCCTATGACGAGTTCCTGGCCGGGCAGATCGCGCTGGCGGTGATCAAGGGTCGGGTGCGGGCGCGTCGTGGTCAGGCCCTGGCCGGCGATTCGCGGCTGCGAACCATCGCGCTGGAACGCTTCGGCTTCCAGCCGACCGAGTCGCAAACCCAGGCCCTGGCCGAAATCGATGCCGATCTGGCCTCCGAGCGGCGCATGCTGCGGCTGCTGCAGGGCGATGTCGGCTCCGGCAAGACCCTGGTCGCGGTGCTGGCGATGCTGCGCGCGGTGGAGGCCGGCAAGCAGGCCGCCCTGATGGCGCCGACCGAGATCCTCGCTCGCCAGCACCATCGTGTGCTGTCCCGCCTGTGCCCGGTGCCGGTCGCGGTGCTGACCGGGTCGGTGAAGGGACGGGAGCGGACGAAACTGCTGCGCGGCCTGAAGGATGGCTCGATCCCGATCGCGGTCGGCACACACGCGCTGTTCCAGGATGCCGTCGAGTATCACGACCTGGCGCTGGCGGTGATCGATGAGCAGCACCGGTTCGGCGTCGCGCAACGCCTGTCCCTCGGCGGCAAGGGGGAGCTGACGGATGTGCTGGTGATGACCGCGACACCGATCCCTCGGACCCTGCTGCTGACCCAGTGGGGGGAGATGGATATCAGCCGCCTGACCGGCAAACCCGCCGGCCGCAAGCCGATTCGCACGACCTTGCACTCGCTCGGCACGCTTCCGAACGTGGTGGAGGGCATCGCCCGCAAGCTGGACGAGGGCGCGCAGGTCTACTGGGTCTGCCCGCTGGTGTCGGAGAGTGAGCTGGTGGATGTGGCCGCGGCCGAGGAACGCTACGCGGCGTTGCGCGCACGCTTCGGCGACAAGGTCGGCCTGGCGCACGGCCAGCAGACCAGCGAGGTGCGGGAAGCAGCCCTGGCCGATTTCGCATCAGGGGCAATCCGCCTGCTGGTCGCGACCACGGTGGTGGAGGTCGGCGTCGACGTGCCCCAGGCCAGCGTCATGGTCATCGAGCACGCCGAACGGTTTGGGCTCGCGCAGTTGCACCAGTTACGCGGCCGGGTCGGGCGCGGCGCCGAGGCCAGTTTCTGCCTGCTGCTGCACGAGGACTGGGTGAACGAGACCGCTCGCCGCCGCTTGACCCTGCTGCGCGACACCGACGACGGGTTCCTGATCGCCGACGAGGATTTCCGTCTGCGTGGCGGTGGGGATGTGCTGGGGACGCGGCAGGCGGGTCAGCCCGGGTTCCGTCTGGCCGATCCGATCGAGCATGAGGACCTGCTGCACATGGCGCATCAGGATGCGGCGGTGCTGCTGTCCCGCGATCCGGGCCTGACGTCAGAACGCGGGCGGGCGGTGCGGGTGTTGCTGCGGTTGTTTGAGCGGAGTGCCGCGATGCGGACGTTGGCGGCGGGTTAGCGGGCGGTGCGCCGCCTGTGCGGCGATCAGGCCGGCCACGCCCGGTGCCAGCCGCTGCCGTACCGCCCGGACGATCGGCCCGGTAACGATGAGCGGCGCCACGGCGCGCGCCTCCCACACCAGATTGTGATCGCCTTGCGGCCCGAATGTCGGGAACAGGGTGGTGACAATGGCGGCATTGGCAAAGCTGGTCCGATCGCCGGTGTCGAGATAGGACTCCACCGGCAGCCCTTCCGCCAGAATAACGTCATGCCTGGCGAGTTCCACGTGGTAGTAGGTGACGTCCTGCATCTGTACCTGCGCGATACTGTCGCCATTGATCAGGTGCTTCACCGGGATCAGCACATCGTCGACGAAAATGGCGTGATCGGGGGAGAGGAAAAGGTCTCGGACCGGCTGTCCCGGCGCGAACGCGCCCGCGGCAACGCGCACGGGCCAGACCTGTCGCGGGTTCGCATGGGTGGCGCATGCCACGTGGCGCTGGCCGATCCAGATGATCGGTCGCGGTTCGGCGCCGGATGCCAGCCGCACGCGGTCGCCGATCCGCAAGGTCTCCACCGGTGTTTCGCCGGCATCCGTCCAGACCCTGGTTCCGGCCGCGAAACAGGGGGCCGGGACGTCCGTGCTGATCGCGGTGGTCGAGGAGCCGGTGTTGACGATGAAATCGTCCAGCGTGAGGTTATCGCCGACGATATGCAGACCAAACGTCTGTCCGCCACCAAGCTGCATGGTCAGCACGTTGCTCGTATAGGCGATCGCAGTGGCGGATACATTCAGCAGGATGCTGGTGTTCTGCGTCACACCGGTGATGGTGCCGGCAAACAGGCTAGCGTTCTCAAGCTCCAGCACGCCACGGTCACCGAAAATTATTGACTGCTCGCTGTTGGAACCGTTGTGCAGATCGACCGTGCCGCCGTTGGTGATCAGGACGTCGCCGCTGCCCATGAGGGTGGGAGCGAGGTCGACGGACCCGCCATTGGCAAGGATCGAGCCGTCGTTGGTGAACGCCGTTGTTCCGGACACGGTGATAGCGGCACCTCCCGCCCTTTGCGGCACGCGCACCGCCGAAAGCAGGCCGCCTGCCGTATTCGTGAAATTCGCTGAATTGATAACGATCTCACCGGACGCGTCCTCCCCATGAGTGGCCGTCAGGACGCCATTGTTTTCAAACCCAGCGACGTTGACCTCAATCTGCGCGAAACCGGATGCATGGAAGGAAGAATCGGTCACGGTCAACGAGATGGAACCGTCATTGATGATGGCGCTGTCAGGCCCGGTTCCATTCAAGGCCAAAATATTCTCGAGCAGCGATCCGCCAATTGCATGGAGATTCGCGGTGGCGCCGAACGTCAGGGTTCCGTCGGCCTCGATTCCACCAAACCCGCTATACAACTGGAGGTCAACATCGACATCCGAAAACGTCTGATCTCCCGCAAAGTTGATGCTACCGCCCTGGAAGACCATGCTCCCCGGGCTGCTTCCGTCCGAAGCTCGCACGACGAGGCCGTTGTTGACGGTCAGGACCTCGCCGGTAATCGCGGTGACGGTGCCCTCAACGGTCAGGCCATCGAAGGTCGCCTTGTCACCGAGCCGGAAATCGCCAACGACGGTACCGCCGACGATCGTACCGAGTTCTTGAACCCCTACGCCGATGTTGGCGATCGTCAGCGTCTCGCTCGCATTGTCCAACGTCCCGCGAAGCAGGAGTCTGCCGCCAGGGCTTCCCCCGATCCGTTCCAGGCTGGACGCGGTGTAGTGGCCGGTGGCGATAACGGTTGCCCCCGAGGCAATCAGAACGGTGCCCTGGTTGGTGAAGTCGTTCAGCACTGCCCCGCCAGTGCTATCGACCGACAGCGTGCCATGGTTGATCAGAAGAGTATCAACAACTGTCAGAAGCCCGCTCGCGGACAGCAGCGTCGTTGGATCGTCCAAGGTCAGACTGTTGACGGTCGCGGTGCCGACAAACGAAAAATCAGCCCCGCTGCCATCGAACAGCACGTCGTCCGATGTGCCTGGGACTTGCGACGGCGACCAGTTACCGGGCGTGGTCCAGGTTCCCGATGTTGCCGCCACCCAGGTGATCTTTGCCATTGGCCTTGTCCCTTATGCCATATAGAAGTGACCAATTGGTCGGCTGCACATCGAAGCCCTAGACCCAGATATCCTGTAGCACTACAAGCGGATGTCGTCCTAATCTCGAAGCAAATCTCAGCTAATCCGAGCGGAACTCCGCGTGCCGACCCAGGCGGCACGATCGTCGGCGGGGCATCGTCTATGCGACGACGAAGCCTGCCGAACCCTACCCCCGACGTAGCTGGACCCAGGCTCCTGACGTTGCCACCACCCAGATGATCTTTGTCATCGTCGTGCTCCGGGAGCGGTATGCCGGTATCCTTGGGGGCACACGAATGACAACAGCGGAACCTTGCTTAAGGCAAAATATGCGGCGGTGCTGCTGTCCCGCGATCCGGGCCTGACGTCAGACCGCGGGCGAGCGGTGCGAGCGTTGCTGCGTTTGTTTGAGCGGAGTGCCGCGATGCGTACGTTGGCGGCGGGGTAGCCGGCGGTGCGCCGCCGGTGCGGCGACCAGGCCGGCCCCGCCCGTGCCAAACGCAGCCGTACCGCCCGGACGATCGGTCCTGTAACGACAAGCGGGGCCACAGCGCGCGCCTCCCACACCAGATTGTGATCGCCTTGCGGCCCGAATGTCGGGAACAGGGTGATGACCATGGCGGCGTTGGCAAAGCTGGTCCGATCGCCGGTGTCGAGATAGGACTCCACCGGAAGCCCTTCCGCCAGAATAACGTCGTGGCTGGCGAGTTCGACATGGTAGTAGGTGACGGCCTCCGTTGGGATCTGCGTCATGGTGTGGTCGTTGATCAGGTGCTTCACCGGGATCAGCACGTCGTCGATGAAAAGCGCGTGATCGGAGGAGAGGAACAGGTCTCGCGCCGGTTGGTCCGGCGCGAAGGCGTGGGCGGCGATGCGGATGGGCCAGACCTGACGCGGGTTTGGGTGGGTGGCGCAGGCTACGTGGCGTTGGCCAATCCAGACGATCGGTCTCGGTTCGGCACCGGATGCGTGCCGCACGCGGTCGCCGGGCTGTAAGGCCGCCGGCCGATATCAAGGTCATGCGGACGATCAAGGAAGGCGTGAGCGTCTACGGAGATTAGCCGCGCCTGACCGGCAGGACACGGCCCTCATGGACGGTGCCCCAGACCGGGATATCCTTGATCCTCGCCGCGTCCACCGTCAGCGGGTTCTCCTCCAGGATGCTGAAATTGGCGAGCTTGCCGGGCACGATGCTGCCGACCTCGCTTTCCATCCGTAGCGAATGCGCCGCGTTGAGGGTGATCCCCTGGAGTGCGCCGAGGCGGCTGGCGCGCTGGTCCGGCGCGGCGACGCGCCCGGACTCGGTCGTGCGGTTCACCGCGCAATGCATCAGGAATAGCGGCTGGCCGGGCGCCATCGGCATATCGGAGTGGAGCGAATAGGACACACCCGCGCGCTCGATGTCGCCGAGCCGAACCATGTTGTCGGCCCGCTCCGGCCCCAGGCCCTTCTGCGCATAGGCGTCGGCCAGCGCGCGCACGTAGTAGGGGTTCGCGCTGACGATCACGCCGAGCCGCTTCATGCGCTCGACCTGGTCCTTTCGCGAGACCGCGAGGTGGATGGCGAGCGTGCGGTGGTCGTAGCGCGGGCGCCGGCGCATGTTGGCCTCGACATTGTCGAGCACCATGTCGAGGCCCGCATCGCCGTTGACGTGGACGTGCACCTGATAGCCGGCGTCCCAGTAGACCCTGAAGGCGCGCGCGAAGATATCCGGCTGCATAATCCATTCGCCATGCCCCTCGCCGACATAGGCGTCGCGCAGCTGCATCGCGAGCGAATAGATGGCGCCGTCCGCGAACAGCTTGATCGCACGTGGCACCATGGCCGTCATGCCCTCGCCCCAGCCGAGCACTTTCTCCGTCTCGCTGATAGCCGTGTCGGGGAAGGCTGCGATAATCGACTTGCCATCCGGAATGAAATAGAAGCGGAAGGGGCATCCAGGCTGCGACAGAACCGCGTTCTGGGCGTCCTGCAGTTTTTTCGAGAACAGTCCGCCAGGCTCGCAGCCGAGCGTCACGCCATTGGCGTGATAGTAGTCCACGACGAATTCGAGGCCGCGCCGCAGCCGATCGGGCGTGGCGATCGCTGGCAGTAGCTTCGGCATGACGCCGAACATCCCACCTTCCCAGAAATGGCCTTCCTCGAGATTGGATTGCTGCCTCGCGGCCTCCGATAGGCCACCGATGAAGGCGGCATCAATCCCGTAGGTCTCCAGAGCCTTACCGTTGACGATGAATTCGTGGGCGGAGCGGTGCCAGACGATGATCGGCCGCGCGGTGCTGATACGATCGAGATTGGCCCGGGTCAGGGTTCCGTGGAATAGCGGGTGATAGCCCCAGGTCACGAGCAGCGCGGCCGGATCCCGGAGCTTTGCATTCGCCTCGACCAGCCGCGCGCGATAGGCCTCTTGGGTCTTCGCGCCGGGTACAACGCCCGTGGGCAGCACCCAGTCCTCAATCGCGATGATCTCCGAGACCATCGTCAGGCCGGTCAGCAGCGGATGGTCGTGCTGAGCGATCAGGCCGGGCGTTATCACTTTCTCCGCGAAGGTCTCGTCGACCACGTAGGGCTGGTCGCCGGCCGCCGCCTGCAACTCCTCGACCGAGCCGATGGCGAGGATGCGTGCGCCGAGAACCGCGACGGCGGTGGCGGAGGGCTTGTCGGGATCAAGGGTGATGATCTCCTTGGCGCGGAAGATTGTGACCCGCGGCAGGCCCCCGCGCTCGAACTGGCCGGCCAAGTCCTGGAGCGATCCCCCCGCGGCCCGTACCCTGCTGGGGAAGGCCGCTTCACAGACGAAGGCGCCAGCCGTGACCGAGACGGCCGTTCTCAGCATCTGCCGGCGCGACGGGAAAGTGCTGTTCCGGAATGCCTCGGCAAAGGCCGGGTTGCATACGACACACATCTGCCTGCCTCCGTCTGAATCCGGAAGTCCTTGGCGAGAGCACAGTGGACGATTTTGATCGAATTTACGGGTTTGGCGACGCCGCTCAGCAACTCCCCGGCCTCGCTGGCTGGATCGAGGTCGATCACAGCTCGCCACGGCACCAACTCCAGCGAATCCGCCTGACTGGCGGCGTCTCATGGTACACGATCAGCCACTAGCACGTAATACCAGTCCGCATGATTCTCGACTCATCCCCTGACGCCGAGAACCGGTGAAGCCGCGGGTTCCCGGGGACTGGGGGAAGGTCAATATCTATGGGGGCCGGTTTCACGCATCATCCCGCCCGACACCCCAACACAGATCCGCATCCCACCCGTACGGAATGCGGCTTGCCGGGCTGGCGGTGCATCGCTTACGCTGCACTGCGGCAGGATTATTGCCATTTGCCGCAAGGCCGGGCACAAGGATAGGCTTGCCCGCCTGAAACCCCGCCTGGTGTCCCTTTGGCAACGTAGTGCTTCTCGCTGAAAAGAGTCCGTCGATGGAAGAGGTTGTGAGACAAGGCCTGTACGATCCCCGCAATGAGCACGACGCTTGTGGCGTCGGCTTCGTGGTGAATATCAAAGGCCGAAAGTCGCACGACATCATCACCCAGGGCCTGAAAATCCTGGAGAATCTGGACCATCGCGGCGCGGTCGGGGCCGATCCGCTGATGGGCGACGGCGCTGGCTGCCTGATCCAGATGCCGGATGCGCTGCTGCGCGACTGGGCGGCCAAGACCGGCAAGACCCTACCGCCCTTCGGTCGCTATGCCCTCGCCATGTGCTTCCTGCCGCAGGCCGAACAGGCGCGCGAACACGCGATCCGCCATTTCGAGAAGGTCGTCGCCCAGGAAGGCCAGACCATGATCGGGTGGCGCGACATCGACACCGACCTAACCGGCCTGGGTGAGGCCGTCATCGCCTCCATGCCGGTCATCCGTCAGGCGATCGTCGCCGCCAGCCCGGCGATCCGCGACCAGGATGCGTTCGAGCGCAAGATCCTCGCCATCCGCAAGCAGATCCTGAACAATCTCCGCACCCTGGCGGAAAAGCGCAGCATCAAGGGACTGGAGGAGCTGTATATGCCCTCCTTCTCCACCAGGACCGTGGTCTACAAGGGCCTGCTGCTCGCCACCCAGGTTGGCAGTTTCTACAACGACCTGCGCAATCCGCTGACCCAGTCGGCGCTGGCGCTGGTGCATCAGCGCTTCTCGACCAACACCTTCCCGTCCTGGAAGCTGGCGCATCCCTACCGGTTCCTCGCCCATAACGGCGAGATCAACACCGTCCGCGGCAACGTCAACTGGATGTACGCGCGAAGGCGGTCCATGTCGTCGGACCTGATCGGGCCGGACCTGGACAAGATGTGGCCGATCATCCCGCACGGACAGTCCGATACCGCCTGCATCGACAACGCGCTGGAAATCCTGGTCGCCGGCGGCTACTCGCTGTCGCACGCGATGATGATGCTGATCCCGGAAGCCTGGGCCGGCAACCCGCTGATGGATGCCGAACGCAAGGCGTTCTACGAGTATTACGCCGCACTGATGGAACCGTGGGACGGTCCCGCCGCGATCGCGTTCACCGATGGGCGGCAGATCGGCGCCACCCTGGACCGCAACGGCCTACGCCCGGCCCGCTATGTGATCACCGATGACGATCACGTGATCATGGCTTCGGAAGCCGGCGTGCTGCCGGTGCCGGACGAGAAGATCGTCCGCAAATGGCGCCTGCAACCCGGCAAGATGCTGCTGATCGACCTGGAAGAAGGCCGCATCATCGACGACGCCGAGATCAAGGCGAAGCTCGCCCGCGAGCATCCCTATGCCGATTGGTTGAAGGAGACCCAGTTCAAGCTGGAAGACCTGCCGGACGGTGCGGAACGGCGGGCCTTGCCGCGGCCGAACGACATGGAAGCGCTGCTGGAGCAGCAGCAGGCCTTTGGCTACACGCAGGAAGACATCCAGTTCTTCCTGGAGCCGATGGCACGGGAAGGCGACGACCCGATCGGCTCCATGGGCACCGACACGCCGCTCGCCGTGCTGTCCGACAAGCCCAAGCTGCTGTTCAACTACTTCAAGCAGAATTTCGCCCAGGTGACGAACCCGCCGATCGATCCGATCCGCGAGGAACTCGTCATGTCGCTCGTCTCCATGATCGGGCCGCGGCCGAACCTGCTGGGACATCACGCCGGCAACCACTATCGGCTGGAGGTCACGCAGCCGATCCTGACCAACGCCGATCTGGAAAAAATCCACGACATCGAGAACCTGGCCGGCGGCGCGTTCCGCACCCGCACGATCGACACTACCTGGCCGGCCAGCGAAGGCTCCGCCGGGATGGAGCGCGCGATCGAGCGGGTCTGCCGGGAAGCCACCGAAGCGGTGCTGGACAACCAGAACATCCTGATCCTGTCCGATCGCGCCGCCAGCGCCGACCGCATTCCGATCCCGTCGTTGCTGGCCACCGCCGCGACGCACCACCACCTGATTCGTCAGGGTCTGCGCACCAGCACCGGCCTGGTGGTCGAAACCGGCGAAGCCCGCGAAGTGCACCATTTCTGCGTGCTCGCGGGCTACGGTGCCGAAGCGGTGAACCCCTATCTCGCGTTCGAAACCCTGGAGCAGATCCGCGTCCAGACCGGCATGCCTCTGTCCGCCTATGATGTCCGGAAGAACTTCCTGAAGGCCATCGGCAAGGGCATCATGAAGGTGATGTCCAAGATGGGCATCTCCACCTACCAATCCTATTGCGGCGCGCAGATCTTCGACGCGGTCGGGTTGTCGAGCGGCTTCATCGAAAAATGCTTCACCGGCACCGCCTCGACGATCGAGGGCGTCAGCTTCAAGGAAATCGCCGAAGAGGCCGTCGCCCGCCACCGCAACGCGTACGGCGACAACCCGATCTACCAGGGCATGCTGGATGTCGGCGGCGATTACGCGTTCCGCCTGCGCGGGGAGGCGCATGCCTGGACGCCGGAATCGGTGGCCCGCCTGCAACATGCGGTGCGCGGCAACCTGCCGAACGAGTTCCACGCCTTCACCCGCACCATCAATGACCAGAGCGAGCGGCTGCTCACGATCCGCGGCCTGATGCAGTTCCGCTTCGCCGAAACGCCGATCCCGATCGAGGAAGTCGAGCCGGCGAAAGACATCGTCAAGCGCTTTGCCACCGGCGCGATGAGCTTCGGCTCGATCTCGCGGGAGGCCCACACCACGCTCGCGATCGCGATGAACCGCATCGGCGGCAAGTCCAACACCGGCGAAGGCGGCGAGGAATCCGACCGCTTCAAGCCGATGGCCAATGGTGATTCGATGCGGTCCGCCATCAAGCAGGTCGCCTCGGGCCGCTTCGGCGTGACGACGGAATATCTGGTCAACGCCGACGACATCCAGATCAAGATGGCGCAGGGCGCGAAACCTGGCGAGGGCGGGCAGTTGCCTGGCCACAAGGTCGACGCGAACATCGCGCGTGTGCGGCATTCGACACCAGGCGTGGGACTGATCTCGCCGCCGCCGCATCACGACATCTACTCGATCGAGGATCTGGCGCAGCTCATCCATGACCTGAAAAACGCCAATCCGGTCGCGCGAATCTCGGTCAAACTGGTCTCCGAAGTCGGCGTCGGCACAGTTGCGGCCGGGGTCTCCAAGGCGCGGGCCGATCACGTCACCATCGCCGGATTCGAGGGTGGGACGGGTGCGAGCCCGCTAACGAGCCTGACCCATGCGGGATCGCCATGGGAAATCGGGTTGGCGGAAACCCAGCAGACTCTGGTGCTGAACGGGCTGCGCGGACGCATCGCGGTGCAGGTTGATGGCGGCTTCCGCACCGGCCGCGACGTCGTCATCGGCGCGTTGCTCGGAGCCGACGAGTTCGGCTTCGCCACCGCGCCACTGATCGCCGCTGGCTGCATCATGATGCGCAAATGCCATCTGAACACCTGCCCGGTCGGCGTCGCGACCCAGGACCCGATCCTGCGCAAGCGCTTCACCGGCACGCCCGAGCATGTCATCAATTTCTTCTTCTTCATCGCCGAGGAAGTTCGCGAGCTGATGGCGCAACTCGGGTTCCGCACCTTCAACGAGATGGTCGGTCAGGTGCAGAAGCTCGACACCCGCAGGTCGGTGGAGCAGTGGAAGGCCAAGGGCGTCGATCTCAGCCGCATCCTGTATCAGCCGGCCCCGAAGCCTGGTGTTGCGGTGTTCAACTGCGAAACCCAGGACCACCATCTGGACAAGGCCTTGGACCAGGAGCTGATCGCGGAATCCGCGGCGGCGCTGGAAAAGGGCGAACCGGTCCGCATCGAGCGCACGGTCCGCAACGTCAACCGCACCGTCGGCGCCATGCTGTCGGGCGAAGTCGCCAAGCGTCACGGCCATGCCGGCTTGCCGGAGGACACGATCTCGGTCGCGCTGACCGGCACCGCGGGGCAGAGCTTCGGAGCGTTCCTGTCGCGTGGCGTGTCGCTGCACCTGACTGGCGATGCCAACGACTATGTCGGCAAGGGCCTGTCCGGCGGGCGCGTCGTGGTGCGCCAACCGCTCGCCAGCACACGGGAGCCGACCGAGAACATCATCGTCGGCAACACCGTGCTGTATGGCGCGATCGCCGGGGAGGCCTATTTCCAGGGCGTCGCGGGCGAACGCTTCGCCGTCCGCAATTCCGGCGCCATCGCGGTCGTGGAAGGCTGCGGGGACCATGGGGCCGAATACATGACGGGCGGCACGGTGGTCGTGCTGGGGGAGACCGGGCGCAACTTTGCCGCCGGCATGTCGGGCGGGATTGCCTATGTCTACGACGCCCAGGCCCAGTTCAAGAAACTGTGCAACCTGGCGCAGGTGGATCTGGAGCCTATCGCGCCGCCGGAGATCGGTCTCGCCGACGCAGCCGGCCGGCCACGGCAACGCTCGGTCAGTGTCGAGGACAGCGGCATGGGCGATCCCCTGCGCTTCGATGCCGAACGCCTGCGCATCCTGGTCGAGCGGCATCTGCTGTTCACCGGCAGCACACGGGCGCGTGAGTTGCTCGATGACTGGGACACCGCTTTGTCCCGCTTCGTCAAGGTGATGCCGCGCGACTACCGGCGGGCCTTGCTGGACCTGCGGGCGGAGCAGGCCGCCGCCCGGACCGCCGCCGAGTAGCTCTCTCTCAGGTTGGGGCGGGGGCCGCGCGTTGGGAGACAATCCGCGCGCTGCGTTCCGCCTCCACCCCCTCCCCTTCACCGGCCATCTCCCCTGCAAGGGCAGGCGGGATCGGACTGTTTCGGAGACGACCATGGGTAAGCCGACCGGATTTCTGGAGATCGAGCGCCACGACCGCGGCTACGAAAAGCCGGCGGTGCGCCTGAAAAACTTCAAGGAATTCATCAAACCGCTGCCACCCGAGGAACTGAACGGCCAGGCTGCGCGCTGCATGGATTGCGGGATTCCGTTCTGTCACAACGGCTGCCCGGTCAACAACATGATCCCGGACTGGAATAATCTGGTCTACCGGGACCAGTGGTTGCAGGCGTCCACGACCCTGCATTCCACCAACAATTTCCCGGAGTTCACCGGCCGCATCTGCCCCGCGCCATGCGAGGCATCCTGCACGTTGAACATCGACGACACCCCGGTGACCATCAAGACGATCGAATGTGCCATCGTCGACCGTGGGTGGGAGGAAGGCTGGATCGTTCCCATTCCGCCCACTCACAAGACCGGCAAGCGCGTGGCCGTGGTGGGTTCGGGTCCCGCCGGCATGGCGTGCTCCCAACAACTGGCGCGCGCCGGGCATGCGGTGACCTTGTTCGAGAAGAACGATCGGATCGGTGGTTTGCTGCGCTACGGCATCCCTGACTTCAAGATGGAAAAGCACCTGATCGACCGCCGCATCGCGCAGATGGCAGCCGAGGGAGTCGAATTCCGCACCGGTGTCGAAATCGGCGCCGCCGTGACCGTGGACTCGCTTCTGGAAGAGTATGACGCCGTGGTGCTGTCGGGCGGCGCGGAATGGCCCCGCAACCTGGACGTGGCCGGGCGGGAACTGGACGGAATCCATTATGCGATGGATTTCCTCAGCCAGCAGAACAAGCGGAACGCGGGCGATCCGGAAAACCAGGCCGCGCCCGCCGGCACGATCAGCGCCAAGGGCAAGCATGTCATCGTGATCGGCGGCGGCGATACCGGGTCGGACTGTATCGGCACCTCGGCGCGTCAGGGCGCGGCCTCGATCACGCAGATCGAGATCATGCCGAAGCCGCCGGTGAAGGAGAACAAGGCGATGGTCTGGCCGGATTGGCCGACCAAGCTACGGTCGTCCCATGCCCATGAGGAAGGTTGCGCGCGGGACTGGTCGGTGCTGACCAAGACCGCGATCGGCGCGGGCGGCAAGGTGCAGGTGCTGGACTGCGTGCGCGTCGACTGGGCGACGGGTCCGGATGGCCGCATGCAGATGCGCGAGGTCGAGGGCAGCGGGTTCCAATTGAAGGCCGATCTGGTACTGCTGGCCATGGGATTCCTGGGACCGCGCCGTTCCGGCCTGCTGGAAACCGCCGGCGTGGAACTGGACCCGCGCGGCAATGTGGCGGCGAACACGGTGGATTACCGGACGTCACGGGACAAACTGTTCTCCGCCGGCGATATGCGGCGTGGGCAGTCGCTGGTGGTGTGGGCGATCCGCGAGGGACGGCAATGCGCGCGCTCGGTGGATCAGTTCCTGATGGGCACGACCAACCTGCCGCGATAAGGCGGCAACCCCGCCGCCATTGCGTCAGGCTGGGACACGGACGGAGCAACCCCCCTCTCCCGTCGCTACGGTATTCAAAGATCTCGCTGCGGAGAAAATTCTCCCACTCCCCTTGCGGGAAGGGACGGAGGGAGGGGTTTACAGCTATACCGGTGCCGTTTCACCCCTCCCCCCAACCCCCTCCCGCAAGGGGAGGGGGAGAATTTTCTCCGCAGCGAGATCTGTTAATGCCGTAGCTCGAAAGCGGACGAGGAGTGCCTTACCGGCCACATCCCCCGTCCTGTTACCATAAAGCCAGAACCCTCCCGCTCCGCCTCAATCGCGTGCGGCCAGGTCCCTACTCTCAAATCACCCCGTCTCGCTTCAGAGCCTCCACACCGTCCGCGCCGAGGCCCAACCACCCCCCATACACATCCAAATTATTCTCCCCCAATCTCGGGCTCGGCAAGGTCGGCACCCGATCCGCCCCGTGCAGCCGCAAGGGCGAATTCGGCACCACGATCGGGCCGAGGGATGGGTGGTCGATCCGCTCCAGCATGCCGCGTTCATGCATGTGGCGGTCGTTCATGACCTCCACCGCGTTGCGAACCGGCGCGCAGGGAACCTTGGAACGCTTCAAGGTGGCAACAACCGACATCTTGTCCAAGGTGCCGGTCCAGGCGGTCACCACCGCCTCGGTCGCCTCCATGTTCCTGGTGCGCTCTGGGTTGGTCGTGAAGCGGGGATCGTTCAGCAAATCCTCCCGCCCCATCGCCTTCAGCAGGTTGGTCCAGTGGGCTTCGGTAACGACATGGATCGCCACATGGCCGTCCGTGGTCACGAACGTGTTGTAGGGCGCGCTCGACAATCCGGCCTGACGGTTGCCGGCGCGCGGCGGGATTTGTCCGGTGCGGAAATTGTAGTCGTAGCTGGCGGCCAAGGAGCAATACACCGTCTCCTGCATCGCCACTTCCACCAGTTGGCCCTGGCCGGTGTGATCACGCTGGAACAGTGCTGTCATGACCGCCGCATACAGATGAATGCCGCCCATGAAGTCGACCAATGTGGGCCCGGCCTTGGTGGGAGGCCCATCCGGCTGACCGGTGACGCTCATGATCCCGGAGGCGGCCTGGATGGTGAAATCCATCGCCAGATTGTCCCGATCCGGGCCGGTGATGCCGAACCCGGTGCCCGTGGCATAGACCAGCCGAGGATTGACCGCCTTCAGCACGTCATAGCCCACGCCGAGATCATCCATGGTGCCCGGAGAAAAATTCTCCAGCAGCACGTCGGCCTTGGCGACCATCTGCTTCAGCAGCTCACGGCCCCGGTCGGTTTTCAGGTTCAGGGTGATCGCCCGCTTGTTGGCGTTCAGCATCGCCATGGGCAGGGTGGTATCGCCGGTGCCGCTCGCCAGCACGCGCCGGCGCAGGGGCTCCCCGCCCGGCGGCTCGATCTTGATCACATTGGCCCCGCCCTTCGCCATCAGGAACGTGGCATAGGGGCCCTGGAATATCTGGCCGAAATCCAACACGGTGATGCCCGCCAAAGGGACATTCGCCTGTGGGGTCATGGGTGGGGTGGCCATGGGAAGAACGCCTCTCTCGCTAATGTCATTGCCCCAACAATAGGCGGTCCCGCTGCCGATGGCGAACCCCGGGGCCGAATGGCTGAAGACGTCGAAGCGGGTCCAAGCCGAAATGGCCTGGGCGGATGGGGAAGAACAGGGCTTGTCCGGTGCCGTCCAGGCCCAATGTCCCCAACAGGCCGGACCGACCGGCCTGGCGCTGCACACCCGGGCGCTGCCCACCCTGGCGCCACCTGTGCGCGCCCAGCAGCGCCATGAATGACAGCCGAACCGGCACCGGCGTGTCCCGTGCCGGTTCGGCAG
>Ga0082335_1000354_pt1 | contig 118354 bp, 108 predicted proteins | sample Subgrocontami58m_FD_72375 | JGI IMG/M metagenome (GOLD analysis project Ga0082335, IMG submission 72375) | Subsurface groundwater microbial communities from S. Glens Falls, New York, USA - GMW37 contaminated, 5.8 m (SPADES assembly) (version 2) ... | reverse complement strand
TGAGAGGGGCCGGGGCCAACTGATGTATGGTTGAGATGATGTGGCACCGCCGGGAAACTAGGCGGAAACGGAGAACACAAACATCGACCTAAAGCGTCGGGAGAAACCGGTCTACTCGCCAGACGCGCTTACAACAAACAGGCCGGTTGCGACCGGCAGTGAGAAAGGAAAGTAAGGTGATCATACCAAACAAATTCACTATTGCCCGATTGATAAAAATATTATGTTTACCGTTGATATTCCTCTTTTTATGTGTGCCGGTAATTGAGGTAACCGCCATGGCCGAAACAAAAGGAAAGGTCACAGTGGGAGAGGCGGAAGATGTCGTTTTTTTGCCCTGGAAGATAAAATTGCCGGCGCGCATTGACACCGGGGCGACCTGTTCCTCCCTTGATGCACGGGATATTCGCATTGATGGCGGCATGGTCGAGTTTCGCTTGCCGGAAAAGTACGGCGGAACGCTCCTGCGTTTGCCAGTGAAAGGGCAGCGGAGCGTAAGGTCCGCTGATGGCCGCATGAGGCGTGCTCTCGTGGACATCGAGATCTGTATCGGCACAAAGCGAATTTTGACTGCGGTAAACCTTACCGACCGTTCCAAGATGGAATATCCACTTCTTATAGGGCGCAACGTTCTGACCAACGATTTTATCGTTGATGTCTCGAAATCGCACCTTTTCTCTACAACCTGCCTTACAGGAACGCCAAAGTGAAACGCCCTGCGGCCATTCTGGCACTTGTTCTCTTTGCCTTGACGATCTCCATCGTTGCTTATCGCATCCTTTGGCTTAAATATCCTGTCCTGCCGACTATTCCCGGCCAGGTATGGCAGGTCTCTTTTGAGGCACGCATACGGCCAGAGAAGCGGGAGGCTGTAATTGCGATCGCCCTCCCCGCCGAACAGGCCGAGAGGGTTCTCATAGAAGAACGGGTCACGTCTGATACGTTGAACTTCAATCTTTTTCCGGAGGGAGTAAACCGGATCGGGCTCTGGTCTGGAACTTCCGATAAAGAGGTCGTGATCATCACTTACAAGGGTGCTCTTCTTTTGAGGCCCACGCGTTTCCCGGCATCTCAAAACCCTACCCTTTCGTCAAATGTGCCCGCAATCACCCATGAAGAAGAAGCATTCATGGAGCGCTTCAGTGCGAGGTTGAAAACGCTTGATTCACAACAGCGATTCAAGACGGTTGCCTCTGTTACCGGAGGAAGGCAGGAAGAAAGTCTGAGCAGGGAAGACATCGATATATTGCATAAAATGGAAAAAAAGCATGGCAGGTCCGGTGCGCTTCTCATTCTCTTCAGGGCAGCAGGTCTTCCGGCACACGCGGTTTCGGGCCTTTTGCTTGCAAAAGGAATTCAAAAATCGCCTGCCACATGGGTGGAGGCTTGGGAAGGGCAGAAATGGCAGAGCCTGGATACGCAGACAGGGAAGATCTACACTGATCCGGCAATGCACCTTGCACTCGCAATGGCGGACACCCCGGTTGTCCAGGTAACGAAGGGGCAGGTGCTGGACACCAGGTGGAGCATGGAAAGGCAGATCATGAGCAAATGGCGCCTCCATTTCGAACGTATCAAGAGGTCGCAGCACCTCATTGACAAGTGGTCATTCTTCTCCATTCCTGAGGAGTTCCAGAATGTATTCCGCATCCTTTTGCTCGTTCCCGTCGGCGCCCTCATGATTTGCCTGTTGCGCAATGTTATAGGATTTCCCACGTTCGGGATATTCATGCCTGTGCTCTTGGCCCTGGCCTTCAGGAGCACGGGGTTACCATACGGTTTGGGGATCTTTGCAAGTGTGGTCCTAATCGGATATGCGGCTCGGCGGGGACTCGACCGGCTTCGTCTTCTCCTCGTTCCGCGGCTTTCCGTGCTTCTTACCCTCGTCATCATCTGCTTCGGACTCTTTGCCCTGATCGGCGGAAAGCTGAGCATCAGGGCGTTGATGGGCGTGGGGCTTCTTCCGATCGTCATCCTGGCCATGAGCATCGAGCGGTTTTTTATCCTCATCGAGGAATCAGGAGTCGGTGAAGCGCTTCGGACGGCTGCAGGGACGGTTGCCGTTGCCGTGATTACCTTTATTATTATTCAGTGGGAACCTCTTCAGCTTACCTTCTTCATTTATCCCGAGCTCCTTTTTGCTGTTGCCGGGCTCCAGGTCCTGCTGGGTCGTTACACCGGATACAGGGTGTCGGAACTTTTCAGGTTCAAGGCGGTGGCGAGGAAAAAGGGATGATGTTTCAGCTCTTCAAAGAACTGAGGGATGCAGGTCTCCTTGGCATGAACCGCCGGAATGCCGAATACATCATGCGGTATAATTCACGGGCACGGTTTCCCATGGTGGATAACAAGGTTCTGACCAAGCAGCTTGCTCGGGAATACGGTGTGCCGACTCCTGAATTGTACCACATGATCGAGCATCATGGCGATATTGCCGGACTTGAAGAGGCCCTGGGAGACCACATGGAATTTGCCCTTAAGCCGGCCTGCGGCTCAGGTGGGAGCGGGATTGTCCTGATTGTGGACAGGGGGCCGGAAGGATTTGTCAGTCAGAGTGGTCGCACAACATCCAGGAGGGACTTTACCTACCATATTGCCAGTATCCTCTCCGGTATTTACTCCCTTTCCGGACAGGAGGACGTGGCTATCGTAGAAGCGCTCATCCATCCTGCGCCCATCTTTGCCGAGGTAACCTACAGGGGTGTTCCTGACATTAGAATAATCGTCTATTGCGGGGTGCCGGTGATGGCCATGACCAGGCTCCCTACGCTGGCTTCCGACGGCAAGGCAAACCTTCACGCAGGGGCTATCGGCGCGGGCATCGATATGGAGAAAGGCGTGACACTTACCGCTGTTCATCGCTCAAAGGTTATTACGCATCATCCCGACACTGGAAACCCCATAGAAGGGGTAACCATCCCCTATTGGGACAGCATGCTCCTCACGGCAGCAAAGGCCTTCGAGATGACAGGGCTCGGATACATAGGGGTAGACCTTGTCATTGACCGTACCAGAGGCCCTCTCCTTCTGGAACTGAACGCCCGTCCCGGTCTCCAGATCCAGGTAGCGAATGAATCAGGGCTATGGGAGAGGCTTGTGGCTGTGAATCAGGCTCCCCCGGAAGTCTTCTTCAAAGCAGAGGATAGAGTGGCATGGGCAAAAAAAGCCTTTACCGCGCGGGAAAGACTGTAAGCACGCAGAAGGCGTTTCGCTCCTGGTCTTTTAAGCGGATACTTATAATCCAGTTGGGCATGTAATTGGATACATTAACCGGATACAATATATCCATATTAGAAACAGCATAATATCCATTCTGCTTCTTATTACCTAAAGTATAAATGATATTGATGGTTTATTATTTATAATCTTCAATGGCATGGTTATTGTATTCTTATTTGCCAACAAACCAACAGACATGAGATATGGACCATGAAGGAATGGGAGGATAAAGAAATGAATCTCAACTTTCGCAGGAGTGAAAAGTGTGTAATATATTGTAATTATTAATAGTATAGCGCCACAAAGTGTGATATATAGGTTTTGTTCCCCAACAAAAGCCAATTAACGCACGAGGTGACGCTATGAACCAGATTGTATCAGACATCGTATCCTGTGAAAACCAAATTCATCAGTTCTTTCTCAATCAGAAAATCGGCAGTCTGTTGAAACGCAGCAACAGTGACAAGCAAAAGGGCTTTTCTCCGGTCGCCGTGTTTCGTGTTCTGTTCACCCTGGTCTTTGCCGGCAAGAACCTGTTTCGTACCATGGAAGCAGGCGGAAACTGCGGTATGGCCAAGGACACGGTGTATCGGTTTCTCAACTCGGTTCATACCAATTGGCGCAGATTCCTTCTACTGTTGAGTTCCCGGGTGATCCGCGATGAGCTTGAGCCGCTGACCGGCGCCGCCAACATGAAGGTGCTGATCGCCGATGATACGCTTTACCGCCGCAATCGGAGCAAGCATGTCGAGTTACTTTCGCGGGTCTTTGATCATACCGACAAGCGGTATTACCGCGGATTCAGAATGCTTACCCTGGGATGGTCCGACGGCATCAGTTTTGTGCCCGTCTCCTGTGCGCTCCTGGCTTCCAGCAAGGAAAAGAACCGGCTGGTTCCCTTGCGTACGGACCTTGACCGTCGCACCAACGGAGCGAGGCGTCGCCGGGAGGGCATCCGCAAGGCAACCGATGTTCTTGTCGAGATGGTGGCCGAGGCCATAGCAAGTGGGATTAAAGCCAGTCATCTTCTGTTCGACAGCTGGTTTGCCTATCCCGCAACCATGAGGAAATTGCTTGCCAAGGGGGTGCATACCCTCTGCATGCTCAAGGTCACGGAAAAGATCTTCTATTGCTACCAGGGCGAAGATCTCCATCTGGCGGCCATCTACAGGAAAATTCGCAAGCGACGGGGCCGCGCCATGATTCTCGCCTCGGTCATGGTCGAGATCGGCGAGGATGACAAGGGGTGCCCTGTAGCGGCAAAGATCGTGTTTGTCCGGGACAGGCGCAACAAAAAATGGCTGGCCCTGCTGTCCACCGATACCGCCTTGGGCAACGAGGAGATCGTCACTGCCTATAAACGCAGATGGGACATCGAGGTATTCTTCAAGGTAGCCAAGTCGTTTCTCCATCTTGCCAAAGAATGCCAGGGGCGATCCTATGACGCGCTTGTCGCCCATGCCACTACGGTATGCTGCCGATATATCATGCTGGCCCTTGCCAAGAGGACGAACCAGGATCCCCGAACGCTTGGAACCCTGTTTCACGCCTGTTGCGATGAGCTCCAGCAGGCGACCTTTGCTGAAGCACTGGCCCTCGTGCTGATGTTTCTGGAACAGGCATTAGGCGACACCCCGAAAATGACCAGGGAACTGTTCCGATCCTTGATCGAGCGGTTTCTCAGGGAGCTACCACCAATTTACGGGGCACGATGGCTACTTGCATGGCAAAATAACGCCGCTTATTGTTAAAGAACAGGTAGATAGACCAATTTAAACGTGTGCGAAAGTTGAGAAATGAATCTTGTTAAGGCTGAAGACATCACAAAGAATTATCAGGTGGGCGAGGTAGTCATACCGGCCCTTCAGGGGGTCAGTTTTGCAATTGAACCGGCATCTTTTGTCTCCTTCATCGGGCCTTCGGGAAGCGGGAAGACAACCCTGTTGAACCTGCTCGGCTGCCTGGATGCGCCCACCTCCGGGCGCCTTACCGTGGCGGGCACAGACGTAGGGAAGCTGGACCGCAAGCAGGGCGCCCGCTTCCGGGGCGCCAACATCGGCTTCATCTTCCAGGACTTCAACCTCCTGCCGGTGTTGACGGTCTACGAAAACATCGAATACCCCCTCCTTATGGTGCAAAAGGTCGCGCCGGAAGATAGGCGGCGGCGGGTGACCACCCTCCTGGAGGCCGTGGGCATGGCGGATCAAAAGGACAAATATCCCGACCAGATTTCCGGAGGGCAGAAGCAAAGGGTGGCGGTGGCCAGGGCGCTGGTGGTCAATCCCAAGCTAGTTTTAGCGGATGAACCCACGGCCAACCTGGACCACAAGACAGCGTATCTGGTTCTGGATCTCATGAAAAAGATGCGTGACGGATTCAAGACTACCTTTATTTTCTCCACCCATGACCAGAAGATCGTGGGCGAGGCGGAGATCATTTATCAGCTCGAGGACGGCAAAATGAACGGCGTCAAGGGCAAAGGAGGTAAAAACAATGGGTAATCTCTTCAAGATCGCCATCAGGAATCTCTTACGCTACAAACGCCGGACCCTGCTGACTGCCTCGCTGATCACCGTGGGCGTGGTTTTTGTTCTTATTTTCGTTTCCGTTTCCGGTTCTTTCAAGAACATGATGATCGGCCAGATAACGGATTCCATGCTGGGCCACATGCAGGTGCATCGCAAAGGTTTTGTCGCCTCCATCGAGACCCTTCCTCTGAACATGAACCTCAAGGGGGGCGCCATCGGCAGGCTGGAAAAGATTTTGAATGAACAGCCGGAGATCGAGGCCTGGTCGCCGCGGATCAAGTTCGGCGGGATGTTCAGCAATTTTACCGAAACCTCGAGCATTCGGCTGACGGCGATCGATCTGGAAAAAGAGGTTAAAACGGTCCCGCTCCTCGAGAGCCGCGTGCTGGAAGGGGAGAAGAATCTGAAGCCCGGCGGGATCCTGATCCCGGAGCTGCTGGCCCGGGGAATGAAGGTAAAAACAGGAGATACGGTGGTCATCGTGGCGACCAACGCCGACGGCTCGGTGAACGGCAAGCAGTTCACCGTGACGGGAGTAATGGAGAGCGCTACCGGCCCAGGCGGCCGGGACGGTTACGTCCACCTGGACGACGCCCGGGAAATCCTGCGCATGGAAGGGCAGCAAGTGAGCGAATACGCCATCCGGCTCAAGGACTTCGGAAAGCTGGGCGCCTTCAGCGAAAAATTGGGAGGTCTGCTGGACAAAGAGTCGAACCAACAGGGCAAGCCGATCTTCGAGCTCCATACCTGGGAGAAGCTTTCCCCCTTCTTCAACATCGCCCGGATGATCGATCTGATGACTTTTTTCATCAAGCTCATGCTCATCGCCATCGTCCTGATCAGCATCATGAACGTGATGATCATGGCAGTGTATGAAAGAATCAGGGAGATAGGCACCATTGCGGCCATCGGCACGCTGCCGGGGAAGATCCTGAACATGTTCGTGATCGAGGGCTTCTGCCTGGGGATAGCGGGCGCCGTCATCGGCGATATTGTCGGGATCGCCCTGGTCTTTATCCTCAACATGTTGAAGCTGACCTACAATTTCGCCCAGCAGAAGGGGATCGTCCTGCAGGCCGGCATTGATCCCCTGGATATTCTCGTGATCTCGGTCACCGTCATTATCGTCTCGGTAATCGCCAGCCTCCAGCCGGCTCTCAAGGCCTCGCGCATGGAGCCGATCCAGGCCTTAAGACACGTATAGGAGGCGTCAAATGTTGAAAATTATCATGGTGTTTTTATCGCTGTTCATCGCCCTGCCGGTTTACGCCCTGGACGGCACGGCGCTCTTGAAGCAGGTGGACCGGAACATGAATCCCGAATCCTATGAGATGTACCGCAAGCTGATCAACCAGGAGCCCGACGGCAAGAAGAAGGAATACATGCTCTTTTCCGTGAAGAAAGGGACGGACAAGGTCGCCGCCCTCTTCCTCGCCCCGGCGAGCGAGAAGGGCCGGAGCACCTTGCGGCTGGGCGAGAACATGTGGTTCTACATCCCCAACGTGGGCAAGCCGATCAGGATCACAAGCCTGCAATCCGTTGTCGGCGGGGTCTTCAATAATTCCGACATCCTGCAGCTGGATTACGCCGCTGAATACAACGTCGAAAAGGTTGAGGAAAAGGGCAGCGAGTACCTCCTTTACCTCAAGGCCAAGACCAAGACCGTGGCCTACGACCGGCTGAAGATCTGGGCGGACAAGGCGAAAAAGCTGCCGACAAAGATCGAGTGCCTCACGGAGGCGAACATGCTCATCAAAACTATTTATTTCAAGGACGTCAAGGATTTTGGCGGCGGCATTGTCAGACCTGCCGTCATTGAGACGGACAGCCCCTTGTACAAGGGCTACAAATCGGTCATGATCTACGCGGGGATCAAGCAGAAGACCTTCAAGGATGAGGTCTTCACCCTGACCTTCATGTCCAATCTGGAGTCGCTGCGATGATAATACTGAGCTAAATATGGTGAACCTGTATTTAAGAAGAAAATTTGGACTTTGCAAGAGGAGAAAAGCGATGAGGAATATTGGGCGCAGGATGGCCGGAATCGCCGCCACGCTTTTTGCCATTACGTTTGCCATCAGTGGTACGGCTTTCGCCGGTGAAATCCCTCCGACATACGACCTTAAGGTGGCCTTTGACATGCCGAACTCCAAGATCATCGGCACGGCAACCATAGATACTCCGCAAGGCGCCGAACTTTCGATTTCGCGCGGGGACCTGCAGATCCGGTCGCTGACCACCGGGAGCATCAAGCTGGATCCAAACCAACCGGATCCTATCGAAATCCTAACGGACGGACCGATCCGTATTGACTTCGAGGGCGTTGTCCACAGCAAGGATAGCGATAACGTAAGCGAGGACGCCATTGTGCTCACCGACGTGTGGTATCCCGTCGTCGGGGGGATTTATCGCTATCGCCTCACGGTAACCCTGCCGCAGGATTTCGCGGCTGTCTCCGAGGCCGACAAGGTGCAGCGCACCGAATCCGGCGGGCAAGCGACGTACTCCTTCGACTTGCCGTACCCTCAACGCGACTGGGACGGCATCACTTTCGTCGCCTCGCGACAGTGGGCCTCGCTCACCGGCAAGTACAAGGATATTGACCTCACCGTTTACCTGCACCACCGCAACGCGCAGCGGTTGGACAAGATGCTGCGGGATGCACAGCGCTACCTGGAGCAACTCGAAGGGCTCTTGGGACCGTACCCCTTCCAGCGGCTCGTCATCGTGGAGAACCCACTTCCGTTTAATTATTCGCTTTCGATGCCCACCTACGTCCTCCTCTCACAGCGCTCTGTGACATCACTGGCACCGGAGGACAACGCCCTTAACCACGAGATCGCGCATGAGTGGTTCGGCAACGGTGTACTGGCTGATTATGAGGGCGGAAACTGGGCTGAAGGTCTGGCAAGCTATTTTTCCGACCACCTGGAAAATGAACGCCAGGGCCGCGCCTGGGAGCGGCGGCAGCGCATGATGAATGCCTACCAGAACAGCGTGACGGACAGCGCCGTACTACCGCTGTCGGAGTTTACCAGTAGCGATGATCGTGCCTCGAGATTTATCGGCTACGCCAAATCGGCAAACGTGATCCACATGTTGCGGCGACTGGTTGGCGACGACGAGTTCTTTCCAGCCATGCGCCGCTTCGTGACCGAGAACCTGTTCCGCATCGCGTCATGGACAGATATACGGGACACCTTCGAACGTTCGACAGGTAGAGAGTTCGGTTGGTTCTTTGACCAATGGGTCGGCGAGACAGTCTTGCCGGAGCTTGCTCTGGATCAGGTGGCGGTTGCCGCGGCCGGCGACAAGTACGATCTGCGGTTTGCACTGACCCAGAAGCCGTCCATGTTTTTGCTCGATGTGCCGCTCACTGTTTATTTCCAGCAGGGCCGAAGCAAGACGATGATGTTGCCAATCTCGGACGATCGTCAGGAATTTCACTATTTGCTGGACGAGAAGCCGGTCCGCATCGTGCTCGACGAAAATTACGATGTCTTCCGGCGCTTAACGCCGGCTGAGATGCTGCCCAATATCGACACGTTGCTCACGCGGCAGCGCGTGACCATGTTCGTATCGTCTGGCGAGGAGGTGAAGTTCCGGTCGCTCATCGACACGTTCAAGCGAGATGGGTTGCCAATAGCCATGTATGGCTGGGACCGGGGGGGCGCGCGGAAATCTTCCCAGGTCCCCGGCACGCGCTTCCGGCGACCGCCCTGGGCGCAGACGGGCACGCCTGGCGTACTGCCGCTGGTGCGGGCCGAAAGCGCGGCCGTGCCGGCGGCAGACATAAACGACTCCTCGCTCATCCTGCTCGGTGCGGACCATCCGTTAATCGCCAGGCTCTTTGGCCGCGTTGAGCTGCCGCGGGGAGGCTTCACCGTCACGGTCCTGAAGCATCCCCGCAGTCAGGGGGATGTGGTCGCCATCTTTTCAGCCAGCTCCAAGGTCCAGGTGGACGCTGCTTACGACGAACTTGTCAACCATCCGCCGCGATATAGCGCCGCAGCGTTCGACGCGGGCGAGTTGATCTGGAGTGAACCGCGGCAAGGGCAGCGCGGCATATCGCACGAGATGAGTATTAAAGATCGTTTAGACTGAGACGTTAGCCCGGAAATTGGGAGGTGTTCTTATGAAACACGGTTTTGAAACATTAGCTGGAGATCCCGTGACTTTCGGGCATGGCAGCGGTTTCGGGGATGGCGGCACCCTGCTCCTTTGGATACTGCTCATAGGTGTCGCGCTTGCAGCAATTGCCTTATGGAGCGAGTACATCAGGTTGGGCAAGTACATCAGGAGAAGGAACCATCCGGATCCACAAAACCCTATGAAAACACTGAAAGAAAAATTTTACAGAAAAGAAAGGCCCGTCCGATGAAAAAATATCTTGGTTTCGCAATGCTTTTTGTCTTCAGCCTCCTCCTGCCGGCGCCGGGCGTGGCCGGGGATGACTACACGTTCGATATCTCGGAGACGGAAAAGAAACCCTACCATTTCGGCGGCTACGTCGAATTCAAGCCGCTCCTCTTCGGACTGGACCAGGATGCTGCCTTCTACAAGCTGCGCTTTGCCAAGGACCCGCAGGGACAAACCCTGTCGGAGCTAAACGGCAAGGTTCAACTGGAGGGAAGCTATACCGGCGACAACTATCTTCTTTTCGCCAAAACGAACACCGATTTGAAGCATTCCTACGCGGGCGATGAGGAACGGACGGCCTTCTTCGAGGCCTACGGCTCCCTGAAACCGTCGTCGTCCCTGAAGATCGATCTGGGCAAGAAGACCATGAAATGGGGGAAAGGATACGCCTGGAATCCCGTGGCCTTCATAGACCGGCCGAAAGACCCCGACGACCCCGAACTGGCCCAGGAGGGGTTCATCGTGGCGACGGCGGATTATATCAAAAGCCTCGCGGGGCCGCTGCAGACCTTCTCCTTCACCCCTGTCCTGCTTCCCGTCTACAACCATGTGAACGATGATTTTGGCAACGTCGATAAACTTAACTTTGCCGGCCGGTTTTATTTTCTTCTCTACGACACGGATATCGATTTGCTTTTCCTGACCGGGGGGAGCCGGACGGACCGCTACGGCATCGATTTTTCCCGGAACATCACCACCAACTTCGAGGTCCACGGCGAGTACGCCTTTACCCGGAACAGCCGGAAAAGGGTCCTGGATGCCAGTGGTGGAATCCGCCAGGTGGAAGAAGACTCCTCCAGCTACCTGTTGGGCCTCCGCTACCTGACGTCCTTCGAGCTGACCATGCTCGCCGAATACTACTATAACGGGGCGGGTTTCAGCGGCGAGGCAATGGAAAATTTCTTCAATGCCCTGGACCGGGCCAATAATATCTTCCAGACGACGGGAAACGCCGCCGCCCTGAACAATGCCCAGCAGCTCACGGAGGGCGGCTACGGCCGGCCCAACCCGATGCATGATTATCTCTACCTGCGCCTGAGTCAAAAAGAGCCCTTCGATATTCTCTATTTTACCCCTTCCCTGACGGGGATCATGAACCTGCACGACCGGAGCTTCTCCCTCACCCCGGAGCTTGCCTATACGGGCATCACCAACTGGGAGCTGCGCCTGCGGACCGGGTTCCTGGCCGGGGGGCGCCACACGGAGTTCGGCGAGAAACAGAACGACTACCGGGTAGAACTGAGGATTGGGTATTATTTTTAGTTAATTGAGACGTTCGATCAGGGAAAGCCGGCGCGCAAAGACTGGCTGCCGGCGGTAAACGGCATCCGCGCGGCGCTGAAGTAGAGGCATGCGTGGTGCGGCATTGTGAGTGATGGCAGCATAGCTGTCCGCCGCTCAAATATCCTAAAAGGAGGAAAGATAAAATGAAAATAAAAAAAATAACATCCATTACGGCCATGCTCTCTTTTTTGGTGCTGATCGTCAACAGTGTGGCATTGTATATCGTTCCACAGGGGCGGGTGGCGCATTGGGCGGACTGGCGCTTTTGGGGTCTTACCAGGGAAGAATGGGCGGATCAGCACATCGTTATCGGTGTGCTCTTCTTGCTGGCCATTTTTTTACACACTTATTATAATTGGAAACCCTTTGTCTCTTATCTGAAAAACAAGGTCCGGCAATTCCGGCTGTTTACCCTGGACTTTAATCTTGCCTTGCTTATCACTGCTGTCTGCACCGTCGGCGCCTATTTTACCACTCCCCCTTTTAACTGGGTATTGGATGCCGGGGTGGCGATTAAAACGACTGCTGCCGTAAAGTATGGTGAACCCCCCTATGGCGGGGCTGAAAGCTCATCATTAATGGATTTCACTCGGCGCATCGGATACGATTTGGCCGAAAGTTCAGAGAGACTTAAGGAAGCAGGTATACACTTCGATAATGAGAGGCAAACGCTCAAGGAAATTGCCAAGATCAATCAAGTTTCACCCCAGAAGGTCTATTTGGCCATGAAACCGGCGATTAAAGAAGTCAGTGATAGTTTGGGTGAAACGCCAACAAGAGAAACGGGAGAACCGCCTTCGGTACAGGCGTCTGCATCGGGAGCAATGCCCTCGGGTCTGGGAAGAAAAACGGTGGCCGAAATCTGCCAGGCCTATGGAATCGATCCGTCAGAGGCCTTAAAGAAGCTCGAAGCAAAGGGGATTGACGCCCATTCTAATGATAAAGTGAAAGATGTTGCTTCAAAGTACGGCAAATCGCCTTTAGACCTTTATGAGATAATGAAGTAAACGATCATTGCTTCTCCTGCTAAGCTTGATTTTGTCAGATAGCATGCGATATCTGAAGATATATCAGCTCCATCAGCCGAACTGGCTGACAAAAACCAAGACTTCTTCCAGCTAACCCTCATGCCCGGCACGGGCACAACGAAGGATGAAAATCCCCCCGCCCTCCTTTGGCAAAGGGGGGCGGGGGGATTGTTCATATAAACCCTATTGTATCCAACCGGATACCGCATATGGATACAATATATCCATGCACGTTTCGGAAAAACCTGCTTTTCCGGAGAACTAACTTTCTAATAGTACAATGAATTTAGTTGCTTAAAGTCGTTATTCCTTAAATGGCACGGTCCTTGTATTCTTATTTGCCAACAGACCAATTAATTCACCAAAAAGGTGGTTTCTCCTCAGAGGTCAAGAAACATACACTGAGGATGATGAATTTGAAACGAAAGGAGGTGTTTAGCATGAAAAAGACCATTATAGGATTGAGCTTGATTTTAACGTTGGCGTTCGCAGGCGCGGCCCTGGCCTGGGGTCCGGGATTTGGCGGCCGGGCCTTCGGCGGGCACGGCGTCCCGCCGGTCCCAAATCTCACGGCTGAGCAGACCGCTCAGATTCAGGCCTTGAGGGATGGCTTTCTGAAAGAGAACGAGCCACTGCAGAAAGAACTGTACGCGAAGAGGGCGGAGCTGCGCAACTTGTGGCGGAGTCCGAATCCTGATCAGGCTGCGGTTGCAGCAAAGCGGACGGAGCTTGCCGGTCTCCAGTCTCAACTCCAGGAAAAGGCAGCCAACCACAGGCTCGAAATGAGGAAGGTGTTTACGCCGGAGCAATTGGCCCAGTTGCCTGCTTTCAGCCAGGACAAGGGATTTGGCCCGGACGCAGGCTTCGGCCCCAGGGGCTTTGGTTCTCCCAAAGGCATGAGAGGGTCACAGGGTCGCTGGTAACCAAAGGGGGCGGGGCGGAGAGACTTCTCCGTCCCCTCCCTCTCTTTCAGAACATAATAATATATAAGCATTACTTAATGGGAAGGATGAAAAAATGAGTCTTGTTAAGGCTGAAGACATCACAAAGAATTATCAGGTGGGAGAGGTTGTCATACCGGCCCTTCAGGGGGTCAGTTTTACAATTGAACCGGCATCTTTTGTCTCCTTTATCGGGCCTTCGGGAAGCGGGAAGACAACCCTGTTGAACCTGCTCGGCTGCCTGGATGCACCCACCTCCGGGAGCCTTACCGTGGCGGGCACAGACGTAGGGAAGCTGGACCGCAAGGAGGGCGCCCGCTTCCGGGGCGCCAACATCGGCTTCATCTTCCAGGACTTCAACCTCCTGCCGGTGCTGACGGTCTACGAAAACATCGAATATCCCCTCCTTATGGTGCAAAAGGTCGCGCCGGAAGAAAGGCGGCGGCGGGTGACCTCTCTGCTGGAGGCCGTGGGCATGGCGGATCAGCGGGACAAATATCCCGACCAGATTTCCGGAGGGCAGAAGCAAAGGGTGGCGGTGGCCAGGGCGCTGGTGGTCAATCCCAAGCTCGTTTTAGCGGATGAACCCACGGCCAACCTGGACCACAAGACAGCGTATCTGGTTCTGGATCTCATGAAAAAGATGCGTGACGAATTCAAGACTACTTTTATTTTCTCCACCCATGACCAGAAGATCGTGGGCGAGGCGGAGATCATTTATCAGCTCGAAGACGGCAAAATGAACGGCGCCAAGGGCAAAGGAGGCAAGAACAATGGGTAATCTCTTCAAAATAGCAATCAGGAATCTCTTGCGCTACAAACGCCGGACCCTGCTGACCGCCTCTTTGATCACCGTGGGCGTGGTCTTTGTCCTCCTTTTCGTTTCCGTTGCCGGTTCCTTCAAGAACATGATGATCGGCCAGATAACGGACTCCATGCTGGGCCACATGCAGGTGCATCGCAAAGGTTTTGTCGCCTCCATCGAAACCCTGCCACTGAACATGAACCTCAAAGGGGGCGCCATCGGCAGGCTGGAAAAGATCCTCAATGAACAGGCGGAGATCGAGGCCTGGTCGCCGCGGGTGAAGTTCGGGGGCATGTTCAGCAATTTTACGGAGACGTCGAGCATTCGCTTGACCGCGATCTATCCGGAAAAGGAGTTCAAAACCGTTCCTCTGCTTCCCGGCAGGGTAAGCGAAGGCCATGAGGAACTAAAGCCGGGCAAAATCCTGATTCCCGAGCTCCTGTCCCGGGGGATGAAGGTAAAAACGGGTGATAACGTGGTCATCGTGGCGACCAATGCTGACGGCTCGGTAAACGGCAAGCAGTTTACCGTGGCGGGCGTCATGGAGAGCGCCACGGGTCCCGGCGGCCGGGACGGCTACATCCACATGGACGATGCCCGGGAGATTTTGCGTATCGAGGGCCAGCAGGTGAGCGAATTCGCCATCCGGCTCAAGGACTTCGGCAATCTGGAGGCCTTCGGTAAAAAGTTCGACGGTCTGCTTGCCCAGGAACTCAATCAGCAGGGAAAGCCGATCTTCGAGCTCCATACCTGGGAAAAGCTTTCGCCCTTCTTCAACATCGCCCGGATGATCGACATGATGACTTTCTTCATCAAAATCATGCTCATCGCGATTGTCCTCATCAGCATCATGAACGTCATGATCATGGCCGTCTATGAGAGGATCAGAGAAATCGGGACCATCGCCGCCATCGGCACGCTGCCGGGGAAGATCCTGAACATGTTCGTGATCGAGGGCTTCTGCCTGGGAATAGCGGGTGCCGTCATCGGCAATATAGTGGGGATCGCCCTGGTCTTTATTCTCAACATGCTCAAAATCAGTTACAATTTCGGACAGCAGAAGGGAATCATCATGCAGGCCAGTGTAAATCCTGCCGATATTCTCATGATCTCGGTCACGGTCATCATCGTTTCGGTAATCGCCAGTCTCCAGCCGGCCTTTAAGGCCTCGCGCCTGGAGCCGATCCAGGCCTTAAGACACGTATAGAAAGGAGAAGACCATGAAAAAAGCGCTGTTATTAGGGATCATGTTTGTTTTCGCACTTACCGCCCTGGGGCATTCCGCTGGGGCTGACAAGACAAGGATAGCGGTCGTCTCGGACGGCAATACCGCGGCTTCCGCCGTTAGCTCCGCACCGGCAAGAGGTTCCTATTTTCTCATCTTTGACGGTAAAGGTGCATTTATTGAAGCCGTCGGCAATCCCCATAAGAATGCAAGTAGCGGTGCAGGCGATCTGGTTATCAATTTTCTTGCGGGGAAAGGCGCTACGACCATTGTAGCGGGTGCTTTCGGAGACAAGATGATTGCGGCAATGAAGGCAAAGCACATAAATTATATGGAGTTCAAAGGAACGGCCGCCGAGGCGGCAAAAAAGGCCGTAAAAAAATAGGAGGATTTCATGCTCAGAACAGCTATTTTATTTTTGTCCCTGCTGGCCGCTTTGCCGGCTTACGCGATCGACGGTACGGCGCTACTCAAGCAGGTGGACCGGAACATGAGTCCCGAGTCCTACGAGTCATATCGCAAGCTCATCAACATCGAACCGGACGGCCGGAAAAAGGAGTTCACCCTCTTTACGGTTAAAAAAGGAACCGACAAGGTGGCCTCCCTCTTCCTCACCCCGGCGAGCGAAAAAGGCCGGAGCACTTTGCGGCTGGGCGAGAACATGTGGTTCTACATCCCCAACGTGGGAAAGCCGATCCGCATCACGAGCCTGCAATCCGTGGTAGGCGGGGTCTTCAACAATTCCGACATCCTGCAGTTGGATTACGCCGCTGAATACAATGTCGAAAAGGTGGAGGAAAAGGGCGGAGAGTATCTCCTCTATCTCAAGGCCAAGACCAAGACTGTGGCCTACGACCGGCTGAAGATCTGGGCGGATAAGGCTAAAAAGTTGCCGACAAAGATCGAGTGCCTCACGGAGGCGAACATGCTCATCAAGACTATTTATTTCAAGGACATCAAGGATTTTGGCGGCGGCATCGTAAGGCCTGCGGCAATCGAGACGGACAGCCCGCTTTACAAGGGATACAAGTCCGTGATGCTGTTTGCGGGGATCAAGCAGAAGACCTTCAAGGATGAGGTCTTCACCCTGACCTTCATGTCCAATCTGGAGTCGCTGCGATGAAACAACGCTTCCTTATCGCCCTGTTTATGGCTTTCAGTCTCTTCCTGCCGCTGACGGGAAGCGCCGGGGATGACCATACGTTCGATCTCTCGGGGAGGAACGCGACGCCATGGCCGGCTATGCCCCACTATCGCCTGGACATAGCCGTTGATGTGGAAAAAGCGAAAATCCGGGGGATTGCCGAGATTGACGCACCTCTGGGCATTGAGCTGACCATTGACCCGAACGGGACGACAATCTTGGAACTGCGGAACGGCGGGAAGGAGATCGATCTTTATGAAATCGGAGAAGATGAGCAGATATCTGTGACCGCCGAGGGCCCCGTCCGCATTGTCTATGAAGCTTTGCTCGATAATCCGGAAGATATCGTCATTTCCGAGGAGGAGATCGTTCTCATGCACAACTGGTATCCGCGCCTTGACAGTCTATGCACCTACCAGTTGCAGGCCGACCTTCCTGCGGGTTTCGTCGCCGTCTCGGAAGGCGAACTCGTCTCGGCGCATCACCGGGGGGATCGGGAGATCTTCAACTTTGCCTTTTATCACCCTTACAGCGACGGACTGACGCTGGTTGCCTCCCGGAGGTTCGTGGTTTCCCTGGACGCGTCCGGCCCGGTGCGGCTCTATACGTATTTTTACCGGGAAGACGCCCACCGGGCACCGCTTTTCCTGGAATGGGCGAAGCGCTACCTGGAACAATACGAGTCCCTGATTGGTCCCTATCCTTACAAGCGCTTTTCCATCGTGGAGAGTTCCGGGTCCACGGCCTGTTCCCTGCCTACTTATGTCCAGATGACCCGGCGCTATGTCCGCAGCGGCAACGTGGAGGACTCGCCCTTGGGACATGAGATCGTCCACCAGTGGTTTGGCAATTACGTCTTCGCCGATTTCGAGGAGGGAAACTGGATCGAGGGACTGACCATATACTTCGCCGATCATTTCGCGACCGAACAAAAAGACAAAGCAATGGATTGCCGGAAGCGGATGCTGATCGGGTATGAAAACTACGTCAAGGAAAACAACACCTTTCCCTTAAGCAGGTTTTGGGAGCGCACCGATGACGCTTCGCGATCCATTGGTTACGCGAAGTCGGCCTTCGTTTTTCACATGTTGCGCAGGCGCGTCGGTGACGAGGCCTTTTTCGGCATCATAAGGACCTTTGTTCAAGAATTCGCCTTTAAGGTGGCCACCTGGGAAGATATCCAAGATGCCTTTGAAAGAAATACGGGCGCCGATCTCACGGCTTTTTTCCAGCAGTGGGTGCACGACGTCGGCCTCCCCGTACTGGAACTGGCAGACGTGCGCTATGCCAAGAAGGGAGGCGCCGGGGAAATCGCCTTCACGGTTAACCAGATAGGAACAGTTTACGACTTGCAGGTTCCCGTGAGCATCTATACGAAAACAGGGAAACAGGCCGCCCGGCTGACAGTGGACAGGGAAATGAACGCCTTCACCCTGCCCGTTGCGGGCGAGCCGGTGGAGATTGTGCTCGACGAGGGCTTCGATGTCTTCCGGAGACTGTCGGGTGCCGAGACGCCCCCTCTCATCGAACGGCTCATCACCGATGAAAAGATCATCATTATTGAGCCGCCTTTCAGCAAGGATCTCTATGCCTCCGTGTTCGCGGATTTTGAGGACAGGGACGGAGTCCGGACGATCAAACCGCGACCTTCCGAGCGAACCCGGCGGTTGGAAAAAGTCCAGGCCAGGGGAAAGGTCAATCAGGAGGAGACTATGCCCTATTGGGATGCAAAGGCCAACCAACTGTCCTTCCCGATGGAGCGACCCTGGCGCCAAAGAACGCGTCCGTCGCCGCCAGACGAAGGGACGCGGTTCCTGAGGCAAGGCCTGTTCCGGAGGATGACTCAACTTACCGATCAGGATATTGCTTCCTCTTCCCTTCTGATCCTTGGGGCCGACAACCCTCTCCTGCGCCGGCTTGGGATTGAGGTGGAAAAAAGCGATGCGGGCTTCGGCCTCATGGTCAGGAAGAATCCCTTGAATCCACGGAAAGTCGTGGCGATTGCCCTGGGAAAAAGCAAGGAAGAGATCGATCTCGGCTGGCGCAAGGTTGCGAACCATCCCAAATACAGCGACCTGCGCTTTGATCAGGGGGAACTGGTGCGGAAAGAACGGCTGGAGGCGGTGGATGGCATCCGGGTAGTCCTCAGGTAACGTCTTATATGGTCGGCTGTGGCAGCATGATAGGCGGGCAGTTGCTAAATGGCTCTTATGCCATCATCAGGAGCATATGCTTAAAATATTTAATCTTCCCATAAGGAGAAAAGCGATGGAAAATATAACCGTAGCGACAATGGCCGCTCTTCTTGGAACGCTCCTGATCTGCTTGCCCTTTGCCTCGGGGTGGGAAAGGGGGCAAATGCGGAATTTAGGTCAGAAGGAAGATATTGCCACCATGGCCGAACTCGAATTGACGCCTGACCAAGCCGAGCAGATCAGGGCGATACGTGAGGGCTATATAAGTGATATAAAGCCGTTCCAGGAAAAGATGCAAGCCAAACGGGAAGAATTGAAAACGCTCTGGCTGCAGCAGATCCCGGACCGTAAGAAGATCGCCTCCGCAGAAAAAGAAGCAAAAATGTTGCGAGATAGGCTGTGGAACATGCTGCTCGATTATCGCGAAACGATTTCCAAAGTCTTGAATGCGGAACAGCAGCGGAAGTTCAAGTCTGTGAGGCAGCCGCAACAGATGCGTCCCAGGTTCCGCTGGAAGAAGGAACGCCTGCCCGCAAGCAAGGAAAAGCAGGAGGAATAATTAGCCTATCCCACCTGCGAATTATACAGACACACACAGGATTGAGGAAGGGGAAAACTGTGATCACAATATAGCTTGACAAATATTGGCCAAGGGGCATAAATAACGACAGCAGAGGAAAAATATAAGCATAATTGTTATGATAAGTTGCCCAGAGGATGAACCCGACAACAGATTAACCGGGGAAAGGCATGACCAGGGGGAAAAGATTTATTGTCGTTCTTTTATGCCTTTGCACAGTTGTAGCTGTTTTTACGCCGTCCTTAGCCCGCACAGCTCAGCCCATACCTTTCGGGTTTTGTCCCAAATATAACCCCCGGATCATGTACCAGCATTATCAGCCCTTCATCGACTATCTGAACCAACATACCTCTTATCAGTTCGAGCTCAAGCTCTCCCCCGTCTATCAGGATACAATCGCCAGACTCGGAAGGAAGGAGATCGTCATCGCCTCCTGCGGCCCTGTCTCCTACATCCGTGCCCGGGAAAAATACCCGGTCCGGCCTATCCTCCGCCCGGTGAGCAGGGACGGCCAGCCGCATTACCGGGGCGTTATCATCGTCCGGCAGGACAGCCCCCTGCGGAAACTCGGTGACCTGAAGGGAAAGAGCTTTGCCTTCGGACAGGAGTTGTCGACGGCCGGCCATATCCTGCCGGAATATTATCTGCTGAAGGCCGGGGTCCGCCGGAAAGACCTGAAGAGTTATTCTTTTCTGCGGCATCATGATTCCGTTGTGCAGGCCGTTCTTACGGGTCAGTTCGAGGCGGGCGCCGTTAAAGACATCATTGCCTATCAGTATCAGAGCAAAGGACTGCGCTTCATCCACATCACGGACCCCATCCCTACGGTTCCCATCATTGTCCACGCGGATGCCCCTTGGGAAGTGGTCCGCTCCGTCAAGGGCGCCCTTTTGAAAATAAATCCGAACGTTGCGATTTATCAAGAGATAATGGCGACCTGGGATGAGGAGTTCAAATACGGTTTTACCGAGGCCGCAAATGGGGATTACGATGCCATCCGCAAGATTCTCCATGCTATGCCTCTCGGCAAGGGCGACAAAGGAGATCTCGGGAGTCTTTGGGAGAAGATTAAAAATTTGGAGATCGATCTATAATGCCGGCCCATCCCCCAAGGCATGCTTGAGGAGAGCGAGTTTCCCGCAAACGTGTAGCTTCGGTAGCTTATGTTACCATATGGTAACTTATAAATTCATTCATTTTATCAGTAAGTTAAATTAATACTGCCCTTTAGTTACAATTCAGTAACATTTCCTGCTTAAGCTGGTCTTTCCTTAACTACTCAATTTATCTGAAGTATTATCTAATATATCCCTTTGGCACTAACATTGCTTATTCCTGATGCAGAATTAGCCGAGACGCCGACCTCAACGAGGGAAAAGGCCTGGTCAAGCCGGAAGGGGTTACAGGATAGAGGAAATGGATCGATCACTGGCTCGGAATGTAATCTATGGCAGTCTTTCGCTTTGCTATTCCTTTCCCGATGCCGAGGTTTACGCCCGGATAGGAGAAGGTAAATGGCTCGAGCAGATAAAGGATTCCCGGGCTATCCTGACGGAAAAGATTATCGCTCGCCTTTTGCAATCTTTTGCCGAGCTGCTGGCGCAAAAAGGGGAGCAGCCGCGCCTCGCGATGGCACAGGAATACACCAGGCTTTTTATAAACGCCTCTCCCGCGGTGATCGCCCTCCCTTATTGCTCGGTTTGTCTGGAGAAGAATGGGCTGGCTCCCGGGAAAGCAATAGCCGAGATGCTGCGCTGCTATCATGAGGAGGCCTTTCCCCTCACAGGAGATTGGACGGAGCATCCTGACCACATCGCCTGCGCGTTTGCCTTCATGGGCCTCCTGGCAAAGAAAGAAAATAAAGTTTCTGGTCGGGAAAGGATCCGGTTGGAGGAAGTGCAACTGCAATTTTTAGCACGCTTCATCCTTCCCTGGATCGAATTATTTTGTGAAAAGGTAATGGAACAAAGTCGGTTGACCTTTTATTGCCTCCTGGGATCTTTAACCCGGGAGTACATCCATTTTGAGCAGAATTATTTAGGAATTCCGGAGGAATCGGAGTTGCAAAAGGAATATCAGATCTGAAACTCCCTTTTTATCGGCGATGAGGCGAAGATAGGAAAAGAGAATGGCAGATTTCTGGAACGAAAAAACTCCCTGCTGGGACTTTTTGGGTTGCACGGAGTGCGTCTACTCCCACTGTCTAGCCTATCAAAACAGGGAAAGGCCCTGTTGGGAACAAGCATCTACTCGCTGCAGGCAGATGCTCAATTTTGAATGGGAATGTAAAGATTGCAAAATCTTCAGGATTTACGGCCATCGGGAGTAAGATACTTATGTCAATAAGGTATGCATTACAGAGTCTAATTAGCATTTATCCAAATGAATTAGGAGGTTTTTATGAAGAGGATTTTTTTAGTTTGCATGCTTTTGATTTTGGCGGGCAGTGTGGTTGTAGGCGGTACGTTGTCCGTGATTTCGGCCCAGTCTGAGAAACAGGCAGGGCTTGCCGTGATATCGGGAAAAGTGAAAAATGTCAAGGGAATAGGAGTAAAGGGGGCCACCGTAACCGTGGAGGGCCAGAGCGCGAAGGCCACGACGGATTCGTCCGGTTCCTTCAAAATCGCCGGCGTGAATCCCGGTGCGGTGTACCTTTATGTAAAAACACCTTCCGCGGCGTACCTGGACGGTGAGACCCTGAAGGCCATTCCCCTAAAGGCCGGCGCCAAAGTCGCTGGCTTGCAGATCATCCTCTCGGGCCGTCCCAGTGCGGCCGCCACCTATGTGGGCGGGAAGAGTTGCGCCGGGTGTCACGACGAAAAATTGTCCAAGGCCCTCGACGGCTCTCCCCATGCATCCATCCACTCGCGCTTCGTGACCGAAGGTACGAGCCGCATGATTTACAAGAACATGTGGCCGGAACCCAAAGGCAAATACCTCCCCCGGGACCCCAATGGCAAACTGCTCAAGGTGCAGGACCCCCTGGACGGCAAGGGCCTGGTCCATCTGGCTCTCTGCACGAAGGGCGACGAGCCCAATCGTCAGTACCTCTTCAAGTTCTATCCCGAGCAGAAAGAGGGCGTCTCGCTGGCCGAGGCTGAACTGGACTGCTCAGATACCGCGAGCGCCGTCTGGATTCCGGTTGCCGCCACGATCGGCGGCGAGGGAAACTGGGGCGAGGGGTACACGGACCCCAGCCACAAGAGTGCCGACCGCCACCCGAACTTTGGCGAGGGTAAACAGCGCTATATGTGCCGGATACAGGACGTGCCTTATCTCGTCAAGTGGATGAAAGAGAACAACGTGTCCCGGGAAGGGCAGAAGCAGGATTACATCGACTACATGCCGGTCTTCATCATGCAGGACGGCACCCCCGCGGGCTCAAAGGTCCTGGCAAAAGGCGAACTCGGCGCCCCGATGTTCTGGGAGAAATCCCCGAAAAAATGGGCCACACCGGATAACACCCTCTCGAGAAATTGTGCCGGGTGCCACGTCACCGGGGTGAAGATAAAGACGCAGGACTTCAAAGACTACAAGACCGTCGTCGTCGACTGGGATTACAAAGACCTGAATACAACCTGCGAGCGGTGCCACGGGCCGGGTTCGGAGCATGCGAAGTCCTCCGACAAGTCGCAGATCATCACCCCCAAGTTCCTGACCGCCAAGGCGGGCAACGAGCTCTGCGGCCAGTGCCACGGTAACCACGACGGCAGAAGCATCACCCCGTCGGGGGTATACAAACCCGCCTATGACGGGAACTACAAGGACACACTTGGTCACGGTTTCTTCGTTCCGGGCGTATACAACCTCGAGACATTCTTTGCCAACTACGACAAGCCCACAACCAAGCTCGAACCAGACTGGAAAGAGGGGTCATTCGCCTCCTGGCCTGACCAGACCCACGGTCGTTCGCACTCCATGGAGCTTTCCGAGTTGCGGAGGTCCGTCCATTACAAGAACAAGTCTGAAAAGCTCACCTGCTATACCTGCCACGACGCCCACACCCTGGATGCAGGACCGGCCTCGCTTAAGGTAGGCGGCTATGATTTCGCGAACGCGGCTTATGGGAACAACACGCTGTGCCTGGTCTGCCATGCCGCGAGTGGCCAGTTCAAGGATATCTCTAAGGCTGATGTGGCGGCGCTCCAGCTCGACGCGGGCCGTAAGGTGACGAAGGACGGCGCCGCCGTTTCTGTGAAAGCCACGGATACCGTTTTGGCCCGCAACCGGGTCGCCAGGGCCGTAGCCAAACACATGCAGACGGGAGCAGGGATGGGCGGGGCTCTCTATACACCTGACGATCCAAAGATGCCGGTAGGCAATTGTGCATCGTGCCACATGGCGAAGATCGGCAAGCTGCAGGATATCAACGTCGATGCCATGTACCATCTGGACTTCGACAAGAAGGGGAAGAGCGCCGTAGCTGAAGGCAATGTGGCATCCCACGTCTTCGACATCGTCTGGCCCGGGCAGAGCTCAATCCTCAAGAATCCCGATCCGTCGAAAGGAAAGGACTACGACATCATGCCGAACTCGTGCAGCAAGTGTCACGATTTCGCGAGGACCAGCGGCGATCTGGATTAAGCAATTTTGGGGAATGGCCCTGATGGGAACAAGCATCTAGCTGATGCAGGCAGATGCTCAGTTCCGAATGGAAAGCAAGGATTGCCAGTTCTTTAGGATTTATGGCCATCTGTGTAAGTAAGATATTTATTTCAATTACAAACTATAACAACTGGGAAGGATAAAAAAATATGAATAATGAACGAAGAAATTTACTGAAAGTGGTTGCCGCAACTGCAGGAACCGCTGCTTTAACACCCTTTCTTGTAAAAGATATTTATGCTTCAAAAGAGCCGGATAAAATTCCTGAAGTTCCATGGGCTTACAAGAAACTGGACCCTGTTGCCGTTGCGGAAAGGGGTTACCCCGCTTATTACAAAGGCGGGTGTGGGTACGGTGCTTTCGAAGCAATTATAGGGGAACTTAAAAAGGAAGTCGGTTACCCCTATATTTTTATTCCTACAGAAATGTTTGTCTTTGGAGAGGGAGGGGTGGCTGGGACGTCAACCTTATGCGGAGCGTTAAACGGCGCTGCCGCAGCCATCTTCCTTGTAACAGGGGCAGTCGAGGAGAAGAAAAGAGCAGAAGCCTTTGAGGTGATTCGTGAACTCTTCAACTGGTATGAGCAGGAGGCACTCCCCAACTACCGGCCCAAGAATCCGAAGTACGAAATAAAAGCATCTATCTCCAAGTCGCCTCTTTGCCATGTTTCTGTCACCAAGTGGTGCAAGGCCTCGGGATTCAAATCATTTTCCAATGAACGGTCTGAAAGATGCGGCTGGCTTACGGCATCCACAGCAAAATACGCGGTAGAGCTCCTTAACAAGAAAGCTGATGCAGCATTTAAGGTCGCTCATCCTCTCTCTTCCCAGGTTCAATCCTGTAGAGGCTGTCACGATAAAGGTGGCTCGCTTGAGAACAGCCGGACGACGATGGACTGCAACGGATGTCATTTTACCGGGAAGGCAAAACATCCTTAAGTAAAGCACCGTGGGTAAGGGAGGTCTTGGTGGCTTCTCTTACCCATTCTTTTCATTTTTTTTGGGAGCAGGTGTAAGCTATTCACACCAAAAAGGTTGTCGTTGGGCTCCATACGCCCCGGTATAGCCTTATCAATAAATTTTCAAAGTCATACTGCGCCTTTCCTCGGGAATCAGTACTTAACCGCACAGATTGTGAATCCAGGCTTGACTCTGGCAAGAGGCCGAAGTATTGAATAACCTATGGAAGAAGCTCTGAGGAGGTGACTTATGTGCGAGATGATGGGAGGACTGTTGCCCCTCGCTCATTGGGGTGACGGATGGGGACACGGGCCGGGCATGATGGGGTGGGGCATGATGGGTTGGATCGGGCCGATCATGATGTTCGTCTTCTGGGCCGTTGTCATTGTTGCCTTTATCTTCCTTGTCCGCTGGATCGCGGTTTCGATGCCAAGCCGAAGCAAAGCTGAAGAATCGGCCCTTGAAATTCTGAAGAAGCGGTACGCCCGGGGAGAGATCGACAAGGAAGAATTCGAGGCAAAAAAGAAGGACCTGTCTTAGGTCGGCACCGGCGCAAGGCGAGCAAATCATCCTTGCCTGGGATGTCAGGGAATGACCCTTACCTGGAGGTGAAGAATAAGGAATAGAGGAGTATGGTCAAGGTCAGGGCTGTTGTGCCATAAAGCGCACATCTGTCCCATAAGCCGGTGGTATTTCGCTTCTGGTAGAAAGCCATGCCCAAGAAACCGAACGTAGCAACCGCAAAAAACCATTTATACTCTGCGACCCACAAGGATAGAGCCGAATTTCCCAAGCCGAACCCGGCCAGGACAAATCCGATTTGTCATGAACAGAGCAAAGGAGTTGCAGCACTCGCCACTGCCGCTGCTCTGACCAATAGCTTTCTCATGGTGCATTCCCCCTTATCATTTTTAAATTGCTTTCGATTACACTAATTTCCAGGCTCGCGTTCATCGGCTCGGCGTTTTCCCCCTATGGGTGGAAAAGAAAGGGGCGCCCGTGAGCTACCCAGCCTTTCACCTTGGCGTTCCTATGCCCGCAGCCCTGAGCTCTGCCGCTGATGGTTTCCCTCTGACTGCAGCAGTTTAGAATTTTTCCGTTTACGACGACCGTCGGAACGGAACTGACGCCGTACTCTTCCGCTTTATCCATCCCATTTTCGTTCAGGTCGTAGATTTTCACGTCGCAACTCGCGCAGGAAAGTTCCTTCACGAGCTTTACCGTATCGCAGGGGGCAGCCGGCGACGAACACCTCAACTGTTCTCTTCTCTGACATTTGTCTCACCTCCTTTTCATCCGGTTTATGTAAAAGCTTAAACTATCCACATGAATAGAGGGTCAAGAGTTTTTTTCAGACACCGTGATTATAGGGCAGATGGATGCAGGCAAGCTTTTCCGCGTCTTTGACCGGACGATTTCCTGGAGTTTTGACTTCAGGCTGGTGAGTGCGGCGATTTTATCTTCGATTTCGATGATCTTGCTGTTGATAAATTTTCGTGTGAGTTCACACGGAGCTTGCCCCCTGTCGTGCACCAGCAGAATCTCCTTAATCTCATTGAGCTTCAAGCCGAGGGTTTTTGCCTTGAGGATAAACTCCAGTCTCTCGACTATCCTCTCCGTGTAAACCCGGCACCAGCTCTCCGTTCTTCCGGGCTTTGGCAAGATGCCGATCCTCTCGTAATATCTGATGGTACGGGGATTTAGTTTAAATTTATTCTCAAATCACCTATGAAGTATCTTTTCATGTGGCCATTATAAACCTTCTTCTTTAGTGGAAGGTCAAGGGAAAAGTGTTCCCCTTCAGGTGCTGCATGTTTCCGGCACAAAGTTCATAGGCCACTGTAACAACGAATAATTTTCCCCCATGCGGATTAAGATGGCCTGGACAGATTAGTGATAAGCTAGGGACATGCTCAACGATGAGGGTGTCAAGGTTCATATCCCTGGCAGGGTCATTGTTTGTTCACTTCACTATATTTTATTTTTTCGCCGTTGATGAACATAGCAATTATTTGAACATAACTGGAAGATTCGACCGGCCTTCTCTTCATAATTATTCTTTACCTCCGCCAATTCGCTCCGCTTAAGACTCACGTCCCGCGGGCGCTCCCCTCATGGGCTGCGGCCATCTAAGCGGTGTTCAGAATTCACTCTGCTCCGCAGCAGGCGGCATGCACCTTGCAAAAAGCGCAAGGTGCATGCCGCCTGACGTTCATGCTTCACGGCTGTGTGCTCGCTTCGTTCTGCCACGCCCCCGTTCCATTGTATCCCCAAACCACCGGCTTCATGCAGTGCGCTCGGGTTAATTACCTGTTCCCCTCATTCTGGTCCGTAGATGGCTTGCACATCCATGTACATGCGTCCTGCAGCGCACCATAAAAAAAGGGGCGGAAAATCCGCCCCCAGATCAATAAGTTTGCCCATCCTCAGCCTTCCAGTTTCCCCACCATGAACAGTATTTGGTGACCTGTCATGGGATTCTGGAAGCTGCCTAATCTTTCGAAGAATCGCCCATGGAATAGATTGATGCTCCTTTCGTTGTCTGACCTTACGGTACAACAGACTAAAGGAGTTTTCACCCTCTTTACGGCTTCCTCCACGAGAAACTTCCCGATACCGTTTCCCCGCTCCTCTTCTTTCACAAAAAGATGCTTAAGCTCGGTCATATACCATGCCCGCTTTGCCACAGAGATGCACCCAGCTATCTTGCCACCTTTCAAAGCGACATAATAACGACCTTCAAGGCAGGCATGAGAATGGTATCCCTCAATGATTTCCCTTATCTTGCCTAAAGTTGTTTTTTTGACCACTTTTTTAAATTCGAGTTTCATGTGCTAATCCTCCTTTCGACCACTCATCAGCTTCTTCCTCGCGGCCACCGAAAGAGTCACTGCTTCCGAAAAGATCCCTCTGACCGATCTGTGAATACCAGTCCCTATGGTCACGAGGAGACTTACCGAAAAGCTCTGAATCGAAAGTTGTTTCGGCAGCATGATTTTCTACGAGCTTCGCGGTATGCTTCAGGTCACGCACCGGTTCCACCTCAAATTCCCCATCATCAGCGACCCTGTATAAGCGGTAGGGTACTGCGTGAAATTTGGAAACTTTCCTGAGGTCGCCCAAGGCGCCCCGCAAAAGATTCCAGGCGGTGCCGAATATTTCCGGTGTCGAGCAGAACCACCGGCCCAGGCCCAGTTTCCTCGCGTCAATGATGACAAGCGGCCTGTCGGGCGATCTCCAGAGATAGACGGCCTTTTCTTCGCCGTTGAGATAGGCGAAAGCGAAGTCCGCCATCGGAGAGATGAAATTCGTGACCTCCTCGATGGCGTTAGCGACCTCAATCCCCCGGGATTGCAGTTTTCCGATCGCCGCAAGAGCGACGGCCGAATCCACGTCGTGGTTCCGGACGCCATACTCCCTGGCGATTCCTTCCTTGTCACCGACAATGCCGTTATGAATGCCGAAGTTCCATTTCTTCGCCCCCATCCTGATTGCAAAAGGATGGGCATTACCGTCGGTTACGGCTCCGGCCGTGGCAAAGCGATTGTGACCCAGGGCCAGGCCATACTTCTTGCTGAAGAGAAATGAACAGTGCCCTCGGGCAACGAAAACTTTTCCGCTGAGGGCTTTTTTGGACATAAAAAAGTCGTTTCCCGGCATCTGGATGACGAGACCCGTGGAATGGGTTCCCCTCACCTCGTCGGCGATGCAAAGCGCCTGCAGGAGGACGGAGGTTTTCCAGGAAGAACGTCCTGTAAATCCGAATATTCCGCACATGGCTCACCTCCTCGCTCCGCCGGATTCCTGCCGCATGGCTGTTAAGAATCTGGCGATGTTGATGGTGTGGAGGCAATGTCTTTGGGTGCGGAACGTCCTGCAGGAGCAGGTAAGCGTATCGTCCGGATGGCGTTCGACAATGTGGATCAACTGGCTCCTCGGGCCTCGCACGTCCCAGGTGTTCCCTTCCACTCCGTGGACGAGTTCGCTGTCGGAAAGAGACGCCGAAGGAACCCGGCTTGCCAGGTTTATGACAGCATTTGCCGGAAGCTCCGTGTTTTCCGCCGTCGCAGACGATCTTCTTCCCTGACGATAAAGCCTCAAGGCATTGTCATACCTTGCTTCCTCCTCGATCCCTTCGACATCGATCTCCTGGGCCGTCCAGGCATGCGAAGGATGAGCCTCCGCATCCCTGACCCAGTATCGATGCCGTTCGATCAGGTATTCCCGGGCCGCCCTGAGAAGCGAAGTCGCCGAGTGATTAAGACCCACGGCATCCAGAACGCCTTCGATCGAGAGATCGGCGAGATCCCGGTGCGTCAAGCCCCGTTTGACGGAATCCGTCAGTTTGAGAAGGAAGACAACCCAGGGGATGATTTTTTTCGCTTCATAGGTTCCGTTATGGATCCGGAACTCCACAGTATGATACTGACCGTACGATGAAAGGTTCAGGCTGTGGTAACGGTCGAGGTGGGTGGCGCCGTAAGCCGCGAGCTGTTTGAGGTACTCCCGATCCACGGCCCGGCAATAACTGTTGTTTCTCCGGGAAGGAGAAACGAGCCCCCAGATCACCTTCTGTTCGATACGTGCCCATACCTTGGCCAGTTCCAGCATGTCGCGCCTTTCCCAATTGTAGGCATCGATATGGACGTGCGTACCGCACGATGCATTGACGTTGGCTCCGGCTTCCTTCCAGGCATCGAGGGCTTTTTTGAGCAGATGGAACCCGATGGCCCCGAAAAGCTTCGGGGTAACCAGCTCCAGCGGCGAATAGTCCTCCAGTCCGCAAACGGAAGCATCGGAGACGATCTTCCATTCATTCATAAGATCATGGGTATAGCTGAGATTAAGAGTGGGGACACCCGCCTGGCTGAGGCTCTGTGCGAGCCCCTCGATGCCGTGGGACCTCCTGACAAATCCCTCGAACTCCACACCGAAAGAATAAATCGGCAAAAGGCTGACGTTGCCGTGCTCCTTCAAAAGCTGCTCATATTCCCTATATTCCACGCCCTGCTTGTTGAGCATGTCGCGGAAAATGAAGTAGGCCTGGGCGTCGGTGAGGTGTTCCGAGCATTCGACGCCCAGCCTCTTCATGGCGATCAGCTGCCAATCCGTAGGTTTAGGCGGGTTACGCAGGGTTTCGATCTGATTCTGAAGGACATATTCCGCAATATGTTTGCACGTGGCAAATCCGCATCCGTTTCGGACCTCCTTCTGGCGCAGGAAAGAAAGACAGTTGCAGGAATAGCTGCCATCGGAGTTGCTGTAGATGTTGTATTTACCGTTGTGGTTGGCTGATGTGACGCTCTGGATGATCTCTCGTGCGGGCCGGTTGTCTTCATGGCGCAGACGTTTTCTATCCAGGTTGATAGCCCCGCAGGAGGGGCATTCGATGGCCTCCCTGGCGAGGATTCTCCGGCACCCATGGCAGGTTCTCGCTTGGGCGAAATGATTGACAGGTTCTTCTTCAGCGGCGCATGCCACTGGTTGTTCATTTATTGATATTGCAGCAAGATTGGTTGCGTTTGGCATTTCTTCCTCCTCCGGGCATACAGCACTCCGGAGGAAGAGGAATCCCTCGACCGCTGGAGACTGTATGCCCTAAGTTTTTATTAGGGTTCATCCCAGCAAGCCGGGGTTCGGTGAAACAGACTTAAGCTTCTAAATGGCTAAGGCTGCATCCTTGAAGGGCGCAGTTTCCGTGACCGTGTAGATGGCATTGGCGAAGTTCTTCCTTTCGCCTTTGGCAAAATAAAGGTTCACCTTCATGCCTTTCTTCAATTCGCCTGCCTCGTTTTTGGTTTTCGCATTGATCTCGTACCACTGGTCCTTGACCCGGATGGCCGTGCCGTCTTTCTTGACCGCGCTGATGAATACCTTGAAAAGCTTTCCTTGCGTAAAGCCGTTTCCCGGGAAAAATCCTCCGGCTGGGGTGTTCGCCCGATCAATCTCCTCATCCATGCTCAAACCGGATACCTTACCCGCCTCTTCCATCATCATGTCTTCTCTCATTTTAAATTCTCCTTTCTATTTCGTTGGTTAGTGATTATTTTTTGTAGCAGTTGATGCCGACAAAGGCCCCCGGTTTTCCTTCCACCGGTTGGTTTCCCTCGGTGGAGGCGATAATCCGGGACTTGCCGGTTCTGCTTGCTCCGAAATCCTCTGCCAGGTTGATTTTGATCGTGAGGATATCCCCCTCGACCTTCATTTCGATGTTCTTCATTGTCCTCTCCTTCGTTAATAGTTATGTTTAATTGTCTGTTCCCCGGCTCCTGCCGTTTGCATTGCTGACCTGCCCGATCTGTCTCCACTCGTTGTCGAGCGGGGGCAAGGACCTGGCATCTTCGGTTATTTTTTCCACCTCCTTTCCGATCTCTTCAAACATGGCCCTGATTTCGGGGACCGCAGAGGAGAGTTTGATCCGCTTGATGATGCCGTCCCGCCTCGCTTTGGCCTCCCCAAGGGGCTGGTTCAGAAGTTCGATCCGTTTTTCGACTTCGGCTTCTATCTTTGTCCGGTAATGTCCCACTTGGGCGTCGTACTCGTTTTTCGTATACTTCTCCGTCTGTTCCTCGATTTCATTGATCCTTTCTTCGAGAGCCGCCTTCTCGGCCAGCAGGTCGTAGATTCCAAAGTCCTTTTTCACCTGTTCGCAGATGCTCGCTTTGATGCTTCCGGTCCTGCCCTCCAGGGCTGTGATGACCGGAGCAAACTCCGCCTGCACCATGTCCACGTACATGTTGATCTGGGTAATTCCCAATTGCCTTGACATAAAATTTTCTCCTTTCTTTTCATAATCTTTGCTGATCTTTGATGTTTTTCATCCACTGATTGGCAAAAAATACCAGATCACCTTGAACTTTCGGACGATACCGCTCGATTCTGCCATCGGTCCCATAGATGACTGCTTCCCTTTCGTAGGCGCCTCCACCGTCCTGGCGGAAGTAGACGGGATAGTAATCGTCCCCAACCTTCAGGAATTCCATGTCAGGATCACGCATCAGATCGCCATTCTGCTCAAAATAATGAGCCACACTGAACAATGTCCCCTGCACCGTCCGGCGCAGCTTTTCGACATGAACAGCCATGAAGGCGCCCTTAGTGTTATCGATGACACGATGTCCTTCGTTCTGAAGACCCTCCGTAAGAAGGTTCATGACCTCCCGCGCTTTTCCACACAATGCTTTCATCTCCTTTCCTCCTTTCATAAAGATTACGGCGCCCTCATGGGGCACCTTCCAGACGCAAAAAAGGCCTGGCGTTCACTTAAACGACAAGCCTCCACTTTGGTGATTTACACCTTTTTCAGATACCCCTCACTTGTTGGAAATAGCTCTTTTCCTCACCTCCTTTGCTTATTAATAATATGAGATCGCCGCCTCTTAAGAAGACAGACCAATCCCTTGTAATTCCGAGTTGTTTTTAAAATACCTGATGACTTACAATACGTCCCGCCGTGCCCGGCAGTCTAAAACATCCGGCTGATACGGATGAGTTCGGCCCCAAAGGGGGGTTCTCCTGAAAAGGAGATTAATAAAATTCGTTATGAGTCCTTAAATGTCTTAAGGACATTAATTATTCAGGCTTTTCTTCTCCCGCCTGGCTCCCATCCGCCTGATCTTCCATGCCCCTGGGCGGCCGATAGGGAACGCCGGCCTTCTCGCATATCCGGGCGGCGCTCCGGTTCAAATCTTCCACCGCCTTCTGGTATTCCTCCAGGAGAGGCAGCACCTGTTCGGTCGTGAATCGGATGAGAAGACCGTTTCTCAAGATCCTGATCCCCTTGTCGGCAGTCCTGACGATATCGAGAATCCGGTGCGTATCCGATGTCCTCGTGATGATGACCCGCGTGTCCCTCTCCCTGGCCAGGGAGACCTTCCTTTCGATCCGTTCGTGTAACCGATCTTGTCCTTCCATAATGTTATTCCTCCTTGAGATAGGTTTTACGTTCTTTGTAAAGTGTGATCCCGATACTAAGCAGGGGGACCATGATGAAGATCAGGGTCGTAAGCACGATGAACCAGGCCGAGATCAGAAACACCGGTCTGAAATCGATGATCCACCGGTAGATGCTGTTCAGGGTCCCGGGATGTGCCCAGGATCGGAAAACGGAAAGGACGGCAGCGATCCTTTCCTCTGTGAAAACGACCAGGTACAGGAAATGAAACAGAATGAAGGCCAGGATCATCTTCAATATCGCCCCGGTAATCGAGCCGCTTACGAAACTCTTGATCATGACCCGGGTAAAGTTCCCGGAGTAGTACCGTCCCATACTTCCGGTAAAGACGGCATAACCGATGCTGAAGCTGAGCGCGATCAGAAAAACGAAGCCCTTGTCGAAGGCGGTCGGTTCCGCGTCCCCGAAGACGGGGATCATTCTCTCGATGACCCCGATGGCGAAGGGGGCGAGAAGAGCGCTCACCACTCCGCTGATGAGGGAACCCTTGAAACCCGCCTCGAAGTATTCGATCCGATTCTTGGTGGTAAAGAACCTTTCGGGAATCTCGCTTCCCTTCCGGTCCATGGCCGAGTATTTTTCAATTTCCGAAACGGCATCGATGATTCCCTTGGGTTTGGATTCACCGCCGCCGCTCGTGATGATGACCGCTCCACTTCCTTCCGCCATAAGCTCTTCCTTCTTACTGCAAATTCAGGCATCTCAGGATGGTCGCCCCGTAGGTGATGGCCACCGAGAGCACGAAATAGATAAGACCAAGCTGGAACCGCTGCCTCCGCACGCCGAACCAGAAGGCAAGAAAGAGGAAAGAGACCGCGAGTGTCTTCGCCCAGAATCCCTGGAGGATGGTGGCGAAGAGCGACCGCCAGAACAGCTGGTATTCATCATGGGAAAAGTATTTGAGTGGATTCAGGAGTTCCAGAAAGTCCATCTTGTTGCATCCCCTTTTTTCGCAATTCTCCTATTATATAATGTCGGCTGTGCAGGGATTCCTGTGGAATTTACACTTTTTCCCATCGGGGAGAAACCTCGACGATTTCTTTCACCTTGCCGTATTTTTGCGATTCCAGATCCGAAGCGAGCCTTCCGAAGGCTTCCAGGTTGAAGGGCACGTACCAGGCCTTAGGATGAACCGTCCCGTCCCGCATGGTGAGAACAAAGGGCGCACAGAAATAGCCGTTGCGGATGAGGCCCCTCGCGACGGCATTTTGCTCCGTCTTCAGCCGCTCTACAATGGTGTACAGGATGTTCCGCCGCAGATCGGCATCAGCATCGCCCATGAGGACTGAGGAGTCGCCGTTTTGCCTCGCCACCTTTTTCACGACCGACCAGAGGAAAGCGACCTGAACGTAAACGTAGCCGTTACTCATGGAAAAGGCCTCCCATCGCCCTTCGTCCATCTTGTTAATTCGTGGCGTAATTTCCCCGAGAATCGACTGGCCGTCATACCAGGGAAGGTCGAGTTCCCGGGGCTTGGTCTTTTTCCCATCGTCATTGTTTCCGCCGGCATAACCTGCTTCCGTCGCAACAGTAACCGTCTGTTTTTGCCCCTCGCCATCCTGCGCCTTCGGTGGGTCGCCGATTTCCTCATTTTTGAGAGAGATGCTATGGGCAATTTCCTTCTTCCTTGCCTCCTGGTCGGCCTCTTTGAGCTTCAAGGAGAAGAAATCCACCGGCCGGCGATGATGGTCCCGGATGGCCCTGACGATGTCTTCCCGGTTGGAGATTTCGGAAAAGCCCGGGATTTTTTCCAGGATGGTGACGCTGATTACAGGATGGTCTCCCAGAGAGTAAAGTTTCTTCCTATAGCCGGGGATCTTCCCGAGGTCGTGGCCCAGGGCGGCGATAACCGCCATCGGCGTCATCGGTCCCGGATCTATAAGCCGGAGCATCTCCTCTGCCGTATTGAGGGTATGCCGGGAGAGAGTAACGCTTGCCAGCAAGCTGTAGGCATTTTCTTCCAGGAGACTCTCCGCTTCCCCGTGGGCTTTCACCACGGACGGACAACCACCTTCCCTGTCCATGATTTCCAGGATACCCTCAATCACTTTCCTTGCCTGCTGGGGGATGACCGTCATGTCGCGGATGTGTTTTGCATAAAATGCTTCAAGTTCTTGATCCTGGAACAAGACGGAATTTTCCTTCTCCCTTCCTTCCGTTTTTTTCTCTGTTTCTCCGTTATCGGCGGGCATTTCCGCAAGTGGCTCTTCAGCGCTTACCCTGTTCGTCCAGATGCCTGCCAGACGTTCCAGCGCAAGTTGTTGCTTCTCACCTGGCCCTTTTACCATGCCGTTTTTAGATTTACGTGATGCAGCGAAACAGACACAGAGAGCATAAAAGCTAAGACATCCGGCAGAGAGGATGAAAAGAACAGCGATGATCGTCATGATTCCGCGGCCAGATCGGGAAAAAGGATCTCCAGATAGAGGGGGGAGACGTCGAGGCTTTGGCCCTGATAAAGGCCGGAATAGGTCATGAGGTAGAATTCCCTCGCCCCCAGTTCGAGGATGTCCGATGGCTTCAGGATCGTGTCTTCCTCCTCCCGGACGGATACCCCCCCGTCTACGTTGAGAATCGGCGAATAGCGCCGGAACTGCCCGAAATGTCCGGCAACGTAGGTCGCCGTGTCCGTATCGGGCACCCTCATGAAGAGCTTGGTGTTCGTGTTGTCAAGGATGGCGTTTCCGTAATCCTTCCCGATCATGGCGTAAAGCTGGGAGACAGACTGGGCGAAGCCGTGGACCCATACGTCGGCGCCGCCGGCCTTGGCAAATAGGTCTTCGATGCCGTAGTACAGGACATTCTGGCACTCATCGATATAAAGACAAAGAGGCGGATTGACTTTTCTGCCCGACGAGAAGACCCGGCCCACGAAGCTCTGGATCATCGAGACTACCACCTTGCCCAGCGTGAAGGCTGCCTTGCGGGTGATCAGGGAACCGAGGTGAACGACCATGATCACAGGCTCCCCTTTTTCCAGCCGGTTGATGAACCGGTTTTCATCGGCTTTGCCCACTACTTTGCCGATGTTGCCGCTTGTCAGCTCCATCAGGGCGACCCGGAGAGATGAGGAAACCTTGCCGTAGTAGTCCTGGGGTGAGTTCAGGATCTTTTGCATGTCCGAGGACAGCTGCTTGGCCTCCGGGGTGTCCACGCAGTCGATCTGACCTTTGAGTTTTTCGAGTTCCTCCCTCGACATCTTGTTCTTGACATCGTTCAGGTTGAAGGAATGTGTTTTCCCTTCCCAGGCGGAAAGCATGATGAGCGCCTGGACGATGACCAGACTGATCTCGTAGGCCACGTTGAAGAAGAACCGCTCCTTTCCCACTTCCACCCCGGAGACGATATGTCCCACCAGTTCTTCCGGCATGTAGTAATGGGATAGAGGATCAATGACGGCGCTGAGGCGGGGAAAGATGGGGGTGACGAAGATAAGCTCTTTTTGCCGGCCCTCCTCGAAGGCGACCTGCACGATTTTCGAGAAGAGGTCGATATCTCCCTTCGGATCGATGACGACGACGCTGTATCCCTTACGGATGTCCTGCTCGACCATGTTCTCCATGATCCTGGTCTTTCCCACCCTGGTCGTCCCGAAACACCAGAAATGACCCTTGCGCGAGGCATCGGGAATGGCGATCTTCATGGATTGTCCGGGGTTCGAGATCCGGCATCCCTTTCCGAGGACCGTGCGGGATGATTTCCCCTGTCCGAATCCGGCAAATTTTTGGATTATACTGAAGGTATCGATCATCTCGACCTTACCACGCGAACATATTCCTTCAGTTCGTCGGAAACGTTTTTTACCGCTTTGAGCGGCAGTGGTACCGGGGATTCAATGACGGAGTAAGCCCCGGCGATCCTTTTCACACACCTGACCTTCGTACTTCCCATCGCCCGGTCTTGGCGGAGCTGCTTCATGAGAAGACCTTCGACCAGCCCTTTGCTGTTTCTGCTCAGGAAGATGTCGATCCGCGGCATGCCGTCTGCGGAAACCGGGAGAATCTTGAGAACCTGGAAGGCGAGGACATCTCCGGGCCGATAGTTCTGCCTTTCCCTGGGAGTTTGGCTGCGGAAGGAGCAGGTGCCGGCAACGGTATTCTTACCGATGCACAGGTCGTCATGGTACAATTTGACAAATATTGGTCCACTTTCGACAGTCTTTGTCACCATTCCTTCCAAAACACGACCCGTAAGTTGCCGAAGGAGATCATATTCCTGAAGGATGCGTCTCCTGACCAGCTTCTCCGTGAGAGTTCTCCGGATTTGACGTATCACCGACCTCCCGATCCTTTCCAGGGGGATGCACCGGACCTGCAGTTCACCATGGCGACTCGGGTAGCCATACAACTCCAGTGCGCCGGCATCGTTCATCAGGGCCTCGACCTCATAGCCGAAAGAATTAGTCAGTGAGCGGGAAAGTGCTGCCAGCAGTATCTCTTCCACCGTTTCTTCGGGAAGTCCATACAGTTCCGCAAGATCACGAATGCTGAACATGGCTGTCTCACCGAAGGGCCTGGTAGACTTTCTTCACGTACTTGACCCGCTTATGCTTCGTAGCGGCATTGTAATAGCCCACCGCCTCCCAGGTGTAGCCATATCTGCGGATGCAATCGGAGAGAATCCAGGCCCCGGCTTTCACATTCGTACAGGGATCACCCAGGGAGGACCAGAGCTTTTCTCCAAAGACCCGCGCCCAGGATGAATTGATCTGCATGAGGCCATAATCATACGTGCCATTGGCATTACGGTTTAAGGCATCAGGCCTGAAACCGCTCTCCACTTGGGCGATGGCCTGGAGGATGCGGGGAGAGATATTATAGAGCGAACCCGCTTCGTCGAAGCAGAAGGCATAAAGGTTTCCGGCTGATAAGAGCAGGAAGAGCGAACAGGAAACAATCATTCTTTTCATGATCATGGTGCTCTCTGAAACGGGAAATGCCCCCCTGTGAAAACACTCGTTATAACGCGATGTTCGCGAATGTTTATTGGAGGTTGTCTGCGGAATTTTTTTTGTTTCTTGGTTTATTGATAATGCCGTTTTTTAAATCTTTTGTTTCTTCGTTTTTTTCCTGGCCGCCGCAAGGTTTGTTTTCCTGCCGGGTATCGTTGAACGTGAGCCCGATCTGCCAGCCGTAGATCTTGTTCTTGACAAGTTTCCCCTGGGCATCAAATTCATTGCCGGCCTTTGACTTGAGGCCGGTGAAGGCAATCGATTCGCCGTTCAACAACAGCGTCGCCTGATCGGGTGTGATGTCCTCATGTCCGAGCCTGTCAAGACTGTTTTTCCACAAAGCGAAGTTGCATCCCTCCTTGTAGCCCGAACAATAGAAAGATTGCTTTCCCTCATAGACCGGTTTTCCGCATTCCGGACATTTTCCTAACTCCTGTCGATTGTTTTCCATGGATAAACCTCCCTTTTTGTTGTACCAAGGGCCTGGAATGATTCCTGCCGGCGCCTTGGATTCTAATATATAATGTCAGCAATGCAGGGGTTTAGGATGGCAAAGGATATTCCTGCCTGATATTGTTAGGCAATTTCTACTATAGAAGACCGGAAATTCGAGGGATTGCAGTATATGACCAAGGAAGAGCTGCTGGAAATTATCAAGAAACTTTTGAAGACGAACACGGAGCTGAAATTTCTCCTGCACCTGGACGATGAAGAGCTCAGAACGCTTGTCGCCTGCATCAGAGACAGGGTCGACCAGTCGGGAAAATAGACTGCTTCTGCCTTATTATTTCGATAGGCTTAAAATATAATATTTACGCATAGTATGTCGACAATTTCTCGACATACTATGCATGATTTTGAAACAATCTGTGGTCGATCTCGCCAGGCGCCAAGGGTACGTGGGCAGCAATCAGCCGAGGCCTTGGCTTGGACACAAATATTATCTGTTCTACCGGTCCGTCCTGGGGCCGGAGGAACGAATCGAGGTGGACCTGAATTTTCTCTTTCGGATGATCCTTTTGAGGATGTCCGTATACAGCCACTCCCCCAATTGCACGACTCGTTTCCGGTAGCAGGAGGGAAAGGGCTTTGAGACTTCCTAAATGCTGAACTTGATAAATAATTTGAGACTTACGGCTTCATATATGATAAATTGGCCATAAGCCATAGCCATGGGAGGTATCCAAGAGATGGGGGATCTAGCTGAAAAAATCAATCACTTACCGGAGCAACTCCGGCATGAGGTCGAAGATTTCGTTGATTTTCTGGTCAAAAAACGCATGCCGGGGAAAAAGAAAAAGCTGCGGATGTCTTGGGCCGGAGCACTTGCTGAATATCGCGATCGGTTCACCTCGCTGAAGCTTCAGAAAAAATCCCTTAACTGGTGGAATAACTGATGTATCTGATTGACACCAACACTTGGCTCGAACACCTGGGCAACAAGACAAAGCCGGGGAAGTGTTCAGATTTTTCCAGGCAATCGATGGTTTAGTTTCGCGTATTATACGAAACAGGATAAAGGTCGTTAATCGACAAATTACTCAAATAGGGGCTCTAAAATGAAGGCAATCGAATATTATGCCGATGTGTTAGCCGATGGGCACCTCTCGGTTCCCGAGCATTTAAAGAAATACTTAAGAAGCGATTCTGCAGTGCGGGTAATGCTACTATTACCCGATGACGAGGGAGATTGGAATGATCTAGGCGCTGCCCAGTTCTTAAAAGGCTATTCTGAGAAAGACGCCATCTATGACAACTTATAAGATCGGCGACATCGTGCTTATGGGGTTTCCCCATTCCGACTTAAAGCACATCGCCAAGCGACCCGCCGTTGTTCTTTACGATTCCGGTGATGAAGATGTACTGGTCGCAAGGGTAACTACGCAGGAATATGTATCAGAAACAGATTACAAGGTTAAGAATTGGAAAAGCTGCGGGCTGCTGGCGGAATCGTATATACGATTGGGAAAGCAGGCCACTCTGGAAAAGAGACTCATTATTAGGCGCTTAGGAAAATTGGAAAATTCAGAGATTGATAAGGTAAAATCAATTTTGCGGAAAATGTTCACTCCTTAGCAAAACAATTAGTCTCCGCTTGGAAGGAGAATTTCGCTACCTCTTTTTCAGCCAGCGCCATGGCATGATGAAGCTAATCGACACATTATTAATCCGGGTATCCGTTAAACACTGAGGAAATGTCCGGTATATGAATGACATTGCTGGATCGAAGGTAAAATGTGACGCTTCGGAGGATGAGCTTCTTCATGAACCGCTGGCCATGGATAAGGATTTCGTACCTGCTTCGGAGGATGAGGGCGACGAGCTTTATCCGAACGGGATATTTGTCTTCAATATCACAAAAATGCTCAAGTTTATCAATGACAGCAGGGATGCAGTACCACTGACAAGCATAGACGTAAAAGCATACAGGAATGGCCTTTCGAGCCTGAATGAATCCCATATCGATTCTGTGGATATAACCTCCCCCATCATTCTGGCTGAAATAAGCCCTGGAAGACATAATGTTATTGATGGTAATCACAGGCTTGAAAAGGCGTATCGAATGGGGATGGAAAATATCCCGGCGTACACGTTAAAAGCGAAGCAGCATATTCCATTTTTAACCTCTTTAAAGGCGTACCACGCATATGTTGAGTATTGGAACTTAAAGATAAAGGATGGGCGGCGCCTTAAAAAGGAAATGAGAATGGACCGATCCTAATAGCGGAAGCTAATGGGATCGCCAGAATTATGAGTCCTGAGTTCCTGATATGTTAGTGTTAGCAAACGGAAGATTATAATCATTATAATTATTAGGATATTGCCTTACCTGCATAAAGCTTCTTCATTTTATTAATCTGTAGTTTTACATCTTTCACCAGCCAATCCGGGCTTATCAAACGTGCCTCCTCTCCGAATGAAAGCAACCATGCGATAAGCTCGGGCTCTGATGAAGCTGTGAAAGCAAGGATGATTGTGCCGTCATCATTTTTCGTTATTTGCTGGTCGGGACTCCAGATTCTTTCTGCTACAAAGCTGGCCGACCAGCCCGTAAAGGCCGCCTCCACGGTAAATGTTTCATCTTTCATAATCCCAAATTGCCGGTTAAAAGCCTTTTCAAAATCAAAATCATCAGGACCCTCGAAATACCGATCGGTCAGCTCGACTTGTTTCATCCGGTGCACGGCTAAAAGGGGATCATATTTCGGCGACCGGTACCGTTTGCCGGGCGTGCGTGCAAGTTGCGCGTGTAGATAGACCGTCTCGCGATGAGAAAACAGTTTCAGGGGTTTGATGAAGAAAGTCTTGGGCTTTTTTTCGGTAAGGCCCTGGTAGCTCAATTGGCACACGATTTTCTTATCCATTGCATCTATGAGGGTTTTGATTGTTTTACCATAGGGTGTGTAATCGATTGAACCGGGTCGAAACGCGGCAAAGTGGCGGGAATAGGTTTTATCTGTGTCCGGCAAAAGAGCCAGGCTCTTCAGGAGCGCCCGTGTGGCTTCTTCATAAAGTTCTTTTCCCAGCAAGTGTTCTGTAAAATCCCGGCACATCTGAAGAGTCCTTATCTCCGTACCGGTCAGAGGCGCCTGGGGCATCGTCTTTGCCGGTCTTTTCATTCGGTAAAACTTCTTGTTTCCTTTGAAGGTTTCTTCAATGTCTATGCGGTAAGCCTTGTGTATATCGTTTACAAGCCTGATAATCGTTTGCTTTGAACAATCCAGAGCGAGTGACAACTCTGTCAGGGAGTGACGTTCGCCGGTAAATAATAACCGGACGAAAAGGCTGATGAGTTTTTGGCCATAACTTCGGTAAAGATCGAGCTTCTCACCCATTGTTTCCCCCTGATGCCGGTATTTACCTATTCTTCTATCTCACCAAATGCATACGGTCAATGGCAATAATGGAATTCGTTACGCTTTATGGAATGATCTCGTGGTAGAATACCTTCGAGTCATTCTGGACCCGATCCGGAATCCAGGATTAATGAGGGCGGTCATCATGTCGACTTTTGAATATCATTGTCAGGAATCCATACGACTTTTCGGAAAACCCTATGAAGACGTTCACAGGTGGCTGGATGAATTTGCCGGAGGCAAGGAATATGGCTATAGGCACAGAAAGTTGCGACATCACGAAGAAGGAATCCGTCAGGCTGTGGAGTGCTTTGGAAATGGAGCCGGTGAAGCCGCCCGGCGGCATATTCTCACCGATCTTGCGGAAGAAGGCTGGACGAAAAACGACCGCTTCCCCAAGGATGAAGCGGACTATATGAGAATGGGATTATTCTGATGGTCGTGAATTATGATTCCTTCGGACAGGATTTCACGGGTTTGCCTATGGTCATCTGGGCCGGCCATCCCTGGGGCAGGCATCAGTTCAAGCCGAGGCTAAAAGTTGCGACCGATTATTTTCACTACTACTGGCGGGGGCACCGGACCATTTCTTTCTATATCCGTCCGGAAAATATACGGATTGCCGGTAAGAGGTTCAGCGAATATGAAGGGGCAAAGCGCAGGCTGGCTGATGAGGATAGGCAATATGTTTTTGATTTTATCACCAAGAACTGGGAACCGCTGGTCTTGTATTGGTATGGCTTCCTATATACAGCGGAGTTGATCAATAGGATTAAACCGATCACCCTCCGGCCGGATCATCCTTACCTGAGGAACGTTCAGAAATATAAGCTGAGCAAGGAAGCAAAAGGAGCGGCCGAAACAATGTGTCAGATTGTAATAGATTAATAAGGCAAAGAAAATTTGGTTGAATAACTGCGATGTGCCGTGATAAATGAACATACAGTAATGAAGATGTGATCCAAAGAAATGTATCCCAATATTTCCTTGGAAGTGAGGTTGGAAAGGCATTTACGAAACATGTCGGCGGCGATAGGCTATCAGTCTAAGATCAGAGCAACTGTGGTAAATACCGCACAGTTGAAGTAGCGGCTTCGGGATTTCTTGCACCATGTTAGTGATATCCAGCAAAATACCGTCCCGATTGCTCGTAATAAAGAAAAATGAGGGATATGATGGCAGGATTGATCTGGGGTCTGCTTGGGCCGGAAACGCTCGATAGTGAAAGACGGACTCGAACGCTGGGCGTGGGAGCGTCTGTGCGATCTTTCAACGACCTTGCTGTTCCTGGTTTAGGCGGCATTTGGTTCGGCAAGCAGTTGTTTTTGGCCACCCTCGGCGTTGCGATAGCAGAGAGGGTACGTGCCGGCGGCAAGCACATTCAAAATATCGAAATCGCCAATGCCATCGAAGCGCTCGCATGTTGGCTAACTCTCAACAGTAACGGCTGGAAGTCTGATGCGCGTTTGCGTGGCGCAACGAAAATGCAAGGCAAGACGAATCTTTCTTTTGCTATCGTTCGCAAATCTGGATTTTATGTGACACAGCCTATGCGCATGGCAACCGTGCAGCCTTTGCCAGCGCTCGGTTTGGTTGAGGCTGATGGGAATCGCTTTAATGCCTTTACGTGTTCTCAACATGGATACGACTTCATTGATGCGCTATGCGCTGATTACAACCCATGCCATTACAGCAAATCCGTTTTAGATTGCCTAGTAAACTGGGTACGAGGTGAATCTGTTAATTTAGCCTCCAATGGCAAGTTATGCGGGGCGCTGTCACCTCTCGATCCGATGTCCAAAGGCTCCTGTGAAATTCTGATGGAGCGCCTGATTCAAGGAGGCAGTCATGAAAGTCAGTCTGATAAAGGTCGCCGTCGCGCTATCCTCGGCTGGATGGAGTCGCTGCGAAGCCAGCCGAATCAAAAACTTACGTGGGACAACAAGCCGCCGCATTCCGATGACGCTCATTGGCACGACCTGCACGCAGGCGCTTTGTTTTTCACCGTGCGTGACGTAGCGATTCGCTTACTGGATCGGCTTGAGGCACATATCGGTAATCAGGAAAAGCCACGCTTGTTACTGGATGATCCGATACCTGACAGCATCAAACCTGATATTCAGAATTTGCGAGTTCACGCCCAAGCCTTTTTGAAACAGCGGCACAAGGACGAGTTGGCAAACGCCTTTTGCGGGGAATGCGTTGATGAAAAAGACGGGACCTTGCTGGCCAGCCTAGTCGGACGGGACGAGCGTGTCCTTCGCCACCGTGATAGCACCGTGTTGCCAGGACCTGCATTTCGGGGAACCCCGACTCAAGCATCTGACGCTGACCAGACGATGTCGGGGGAGATGGAGACAAGCATTACTGGCGCTATCGGATGGCCAGAGGGGATTTCGCATCGCGTCCGCAATCTATTCCTGTTAAATGCAGACCTGCACGGTGAGCTTCCCAAATGGTTTGGTGAAACGGACACCGCCAGCTCGGGGGACGACCAATGAGAGAGCCAGAAGAGTCATTCAAGTCACTTTCGTTAGCTCGGCACTTTGGCGTGCCCAAGGACTTCAGGGGCTGTTTTGGTTGGATGTGCGGCTATTCCGCCGATGCGGGTTTTCTCGATGATGCTGCAGAAAGGTTCACTGGACAAACCCGTGCACAGCGTGCCTATGGCGGACGCATTGCCTTGGCGCTGATGCTCGACCCGGGAAACCAGAATATCTCATTCGTCGATGCGCCCGGTGTGATGCACCTCCCCATCAAGAATTCTGAGAAAAAACCATTTTTATTGTTGCATGCCAAAGTTGCCATTCTGGGGTTTCACCACGAAACTGATGCGCAGCGCTGGCAACTGCGCCTGATTGTCTCTACTGGTAACTGGACACGTGAAACGCTGGAGGATAGCCTTGATCTGGCCTGGCGGATCGATCTTTCTAGTGAGGATTTGAAAAGTCCAAACGATGTCGTCCGCCAGGCTCGTGCGGATATGAGGGCGGCTTGGGGTATGCTGAAATGGATTAGAAGCAACTTCGATACCCGAATTCTTGATGCCCTGCCGCCGGGGAGGCAGGATAGCGAGTCGTGGAATGCTGGTCAGTTATTCAAGTCGTGGATAGAAAAAGCCACATCGAAAACCGGGCAGGTTAAACCACGCTTCTTTGACAACAGAAAGATTTCTTTGCTTGGCCAATTGCCTGCGATGATTGGAGCGACTGGCGTAACGGTTAAGCGGAATTACCTGGCAATGGGTTCCGGTTTTTATGAGGCTCCGTCAGAAAAAAATGCCATTCCGTCTGTTCTGTGCGATATCGTTGGCTCCCTCCAGAATCAGCAGTTACTAACGGCGAAACCTGAGATAGATGTCTTCGTCAATCGAACAGCATGCCAGGCAGTCGCCGTTTCCCAGGCAGCATTGACTGGTGCAGGATTCACTATCCGACCACCAGGACAGCCGAGTGATGTATTTGGCAACAACTCTCAGCGCTCTTTGCACGCCAAGTTCATCTTTAGTGCCAACTGCCGCGACAATTCCAATTTCTGCAACAGCGCCTGGCTCTATCTCGGCTCAGGCAATCTCACCGGCCCGGGTTTTTGCAGCAAGGCGTCAGCAAAAGGTGGAAACCTGGAAGCGGGTGTTGTTTTTGCACCCGGGGATTTATATTGGGCGCACGATAGAGGTCTAAGTCCTGAGCAACTGATCACTAATGTGCTACCGGTGCAGTGGGAAACAACATTTGCATCTCATGAAAAGCTATCAGCAGGCTCTGACATGCCGGAACGGGATATTGAGTTTTTTGCCGCGCCCATTGCTTGGCTCCTTTGTTGCGAGGATACTGGTTCGTGTTGGTTGAAGGTTCCGGACGGGGCAATGGAACCCTTTGAGGTACTTAACGAAGCTGGTGAACCGTGCCCATCAGATGAAGAAGGGCGGTTTTTGTGGCCAGGAAATAGACCTCGACAGGTTCAGCTGCGCTGGGATGCGGATGGGAAAACACGACAGTCCCTCGCACCAGTACTCGACGAATTTGGCCGAATAGCAGCGACAGCCCTGCCAAAAATCGACCTCGATGAAGCTTGGTGGCAGTTGGCCAACTTCCCGATGTTACCGGATGACGAAGACCTGCCCCCTGAAGATGTGCCGGTAGCGCCGTCGAAATCCAAGGTGAGATCATCCACACCCACCCCTGAAGCGATTTATCCTACACGTCAGATGATGCAGTTGATCGAGAACATTGCTGCCAAGCAAACGGCAGTGCGTCAGGATGACTGGCTGGCATGGTGCGCACGGCTCGAGCAGTGCCTGATTCAAGCATCCAGCAGTCTGGTTCTCAAGGCGTTCATAGAATTGGAAATCAATCCGCTGAGCCCGTTATGGCATGTCCCTTTCCGTCCGACATTCGCCGAGACGGCTGCCACGCCCGATGGGCAGCGCTATGAAACCACGCTTCACAGGGTCGAGGCAGAATGGAATGTGGCCTCTTTTAGAAAAATCGGGAGTATCGATGAAACACAAATTTAATGGGTGGGAGGAGGTTGCGGATCGTCTGAAGAAGTACGCAGGCAATCAGCAAAAACTTTATAGTGAGAAGGGCGAGAAGGCATGCAGAATCAATGAAGGCCAGCGTGCTAGCCTGCTGGCCATTGCGGAGCGCATAACAAATAACGGGGTAGTCATAGCCGATGAGGTAGGAATGGGTAAAACGCGTATTGCGGTCGAGCTTGCTCGCAGCGTGATTGAGTCAGGTGGCCGGGTGGTCATTCTCGTGCCCCCAGGACTAGGCTACCAATGGCAGGCAGAGCTACGCGACGGCAAGGTTGAGGCGCCGCTAATATTGCGCAGCCTTTGGCAATATCTGGCCGTTTGGGAAAAGGAAATGGAACAGCACCCATGGTTTAGGAAGCAGGTTGTTGTGATTTCCCATGCCTTCACCAACTGGCGATTGAGCGAAAGCTCTGATCATTGGCGTTGGGCGTTATTGCCAGAACTTTACGCCCGGTGGCGGAAGCGAATCGAAGGTCGCTTCCCCCGCGGTTATTGCGACAACAAAGAACTGAACGATTCATGGGTTTGCAATCGGGTCTGCAATGCGGCCAAGAGTATCTGCGACGCTACTCCAGAGGACGAACAACATCCCGCATGGCATCTTGCCGATGAACTGAGCAGGCAGACTCCTTGGCCTGGAGCTCTGCAGGGTGGCGAATACGGTCGCAATAACGATTTGAGGCCATGGCTGGAACGTGCGGTCGGCTTGGGTTTGGGAATATTTGATCTGGTCATCATTGACGAAGCGCATAAGAGCCGCGCTACCGATAGTGGCCTGTCTCGCCTGATAGACCACGTCGTATTGCCGGCCACGTCAGTGCGCAAGTTGGCCATGACGGCTACGCCCGTTGAACTGGATGTGAGCCAATGGCAGGAAACGTTAGACCGTATCGGGCTCAAGAAGGATGAACTTTCATTGACACCTATTCCACAGGCCATTACCGGATACGCAGAGGCTGTTAAAAGGATCCGCCAGTGCCCAAGCAGTAAAGAAGCGCTGAATGTTTACAAGCAGTCTGCGATAGCCTTTCAGGGTGCGTTGTCGCCCTACCTGTTGCGTCGCAACAAAAGTGAAGACCCGGCGGTGCAGTTATTCCTGAGACACTCCCACCTTCCCACCAATGCCTATCGTCGCGAAACGGAAATTGCGATCGAAACAGCAACCTTGCCAACTTCATGGAGACAGGCGGTGTGTGCAGCAGAATCGTTGTCTCTTGTAACGCACCAATCCGATGATCTTGTCGCCAAACGCTTGCGCCTGACCTTATGCAACGGTCATGGCATATCGGCATTACTAGGCCAGGACAAGTTTGACGAAAAGCTGGATATGGAAAAAGAGGAATACGACAAGGCGCAATCCAACGAAACGTCAGATGGAAACGCGGATTCAGATATTGACAACAAGCGTCAAGAGCGTGCGGAATGGTGGCTAAAAGTTATGACTAATGCGTTTTCTACTGGTGATGATTCGCTGTTTGACCATCCTGCAATTCTGGCGGCAGCCAAAAGCATTGAAGAGGTGACCGGGCAAGGTGAAAAGGTGCTGGTGTTCGGACGCTTTACCCGTCCCTTGCATGCTTTGGTCGATTTGCTCAATGCACGTGAAATGCTGCGTTGCTTGGAAAGCAAGCGCCTCTGGCCGCAAGCCAAGGTTCACGGAAGCTCTTCGGATGGTGCAGATCAAGGCGAATGGCCAGCGGTCCGTGCAGCACATCGTCAGCTCCAGTGCCGGATTTCACTGGAACAAATAGACCAGAAACTCAAGACGCAATACACCGAGTTGGAAAAACAGAGGGAGAAATTGCGCAGTAATCTCATTGACAATATTGAGAACGGTTTGCGTGACCCTGATACCGCTCCCCGGACAAGGAGCCTCTTTGCCGCATTCAAAATGTCCGCACAACGGCTTGCGGGGATAGCTGGCGAAGGGCATCCTCTTGCCTTGATCAGCAAAGCGCTACATGAATTGATGGAAGATCAAGGAGTGCTCTCTCGGCCAGACCATTTCGCCGAGGCATTCACTGACCTCCTCAATGCTTTGACAGATCGAGGTGAAGGCGATTCAGACGATGATCGCGAACTGGACGAGCAGGAGGCAAACCAACTTTGGCCTGTCCTCGAAGAACGGCTGCATGAAGAATATAACCGCCCCCAAGGGAGCTTTGCGCGTATAATGTTTGGTGAAACGAAACCGGCATCGCGGCGGATGATTCAACTCGCTTTCAATCGGATGAAGAGTTACCCAAAAGTCTTGGTTGCCCAATCTTTGGTCGGTCGCGAGGGGCTTAATCTGCACAAGGCCTGTCGTACTGTGATACTGCTGCATCCAGAATGGAATCCGGGTGTAGTTGAGCAGCAAATTGGACGGGTAGACAGGGTTGGTAGCCACTGGGCAACTCTGTTGACCACGGCCATTCAAGAAAAACGCCCTGCATCTGCGCTTCCCCGAATAGAAGTGTGCCCAGTAATTTTTAAAGGCACCTATGACGAACATAACTGGAAAGTTCTTCGTCAGCGGTGGGACGACTTGAGGGCACAGCTTCATGGTATTATCATTCCACCCCGACTTACGAACGTTGATCATGACAGCCAAATGCTAATTGACGAAATTGCAAAGGCAGCGCCGAATTTTTCACCGAGTGGCCTGTACTCGGCCCCGTGAATGAGGTGAGACATGTTATCCGGAAGAGGGGTTTGGAGTATATACTTATAGATTAAGATTGAAACGTGCATGGCAGGAATCGAGGGGAAGTGCACAGGAGCGGGCGGATATTATTCTCTGGCGGGCAAAAGCTAAACCCCGCACGCTGATTGTAGTCAAGAAATCCTTTGACTACAATTTGATAACTAAAGATGCGAGAAGGATAAAGTAACTATTGGGAAGCAGAACAAAGTCTAAAAAGGTTGAATGCCGGTGACACATGGCACTGGGGCTGCATCCTTTTTGGTTAAAGCAATGTAATACTAATTATGTGAGGTTAGGATGAACCAGCATTTGAAGCTTTTTCTTGAGAGACTCCGTTGTTCCAGAAAATTACTTCTGCATAAATTTCTACAGGGCATTGATAATATTGAGTTCCAAATAGTAGGAAAAGTAACCGGTGACATTGCTGAGCAAGAGTCATCTAATCCTGATGGCGAAATATTATGGCATTATGAATTTGAAATTGAAAACGATTATTTAATGGCACATGTACTTTGGTGGGGTAGAGGGATAAATGTTAACAGGAGAGACGCCCCTGTATGGCCTCGAAATACCGGTATACCACAATTTCCGGAAGAAGGAGATTCCGTTAGGATCTGGATAGATGAATATCCTGACGTTGGCTTTCTGGAAAAGTCGAAAAAGCTATATTTAACTGCAACTGCCTTTCAATACGAAATAATTCCATCTCCAACCGAGGACACATAAATGTCAATCCCGCTATTTTGTTCCATTCTAATCTTTATTGATTACAGAACGAAACTCGATACCTTTAAATAGCTTAGCCACATCACGCAACTTGTCCTTAATGGCAGTTATTCCGCGACCAGAAAATTCATTGTCTTGCATTTCAGAAAGCATGAGAAGTTCAAAAGCCGTAGATTTTAACCAAGCTACGTCATTTTTATATCCAAAAATCGCCAGTGCATCTGTCTGTTGCAAGAAACGTTTCAGATTACGTTCGTCCGTATTTAACGTGGAGCATGAGGCAAATATGGCTATGCGATTCCGACACTTGCCTTTAAGAATCCCAGCTATATAATCTAAATCGCAAGTGGACTGACCGACGCAGACGACGAATTCCTCTCCATGTGAGGCAAGATATAGTATTGGATATGCTTTGTATTTCATCTGCGTCCATTTTTTTAGATAATATTCCAGTTCCTCTTTGGTGGCACAATCTCGGTAAATATAATCAAGCTCGCAGTTCACACGCAGTAACTCAAGAATAGGTCTCACTGTGGATGGCTTCCGGAGATCATTATCCCAGAGTCCTTCCAGACAAAAAATTCCCTTCATCTGGTAATTCTTGCGCATCAGCGGCTCCTTTCAAATTATATTGACGTAATTAGGCCCCAATATAGGGTGTTGATTTTCATGCGTCAATGAAGAAATCATAGATCATGCCGCAATATGGAACGATCAGGTGATATGCTATCGCTAAAGATAAAAAAACCTGAAAATAAAATGCTAGGAAAGGTGATCGGCATGAGATTACGGAATCGCCATAACTATTTCATGAGTCATTCGGAAAGAATGGCTGCTTTGGGTCCCGATAAAAACGAGCGTTTTGTCCTGCGCACCTGTGCAGTATATCTGGATCGGTTATTTGAGTGCTTTCAGATGATGGACGGTGAAACCATAAAGCTCCTGACCTGGGTTTTAGGGCCGGAAGTGGCTGCCGTGGGAGAGTATCTTCTGAAGTCGATGAATCAAAGAGAAAAAAGGAAATTCGCGGCAGACGTCGCGGAAATCATTCTTGATCCGGATGAAGCGCCCGATGTGATTTACCGTATTGTCAGGCAAGCCGGAAAAAGACGAATATCCGGCTTCGTTGCCTTCAGCCGGGACATGCTGGTACGGCGACGCCGGTCTCTTTCCTACTCGGGTCGCAGTGAAACGGAGAAGAAGCTCTCCGCGCTGGCCAAGATGTTCAACCTGACGGATCAGGAAAAAGATATCTGTACCTTTCTCTATGTCGTTTCCGCCTGGCGTCAGGGTGAGGACTATTTTGTCGATCACCTGCGCTGCCAAGATGTCTCCGGCAGACGCTACCTCAAGACCGTCCTGCTGATGACCGATCGCGAGGTGAATGAGGCCCTTTCCGGCACATTGGCTCGAATAGAATTCTATGAGATGGACAGGCACTCTTTCACCTTGACCGATGATTTCATCGAATATTTTCAGAAACCATCTGCCCAGTTGCTGGCAAAGAATTATTTTACCCATGTTTCCCGGAAAACCATCCCCCTGGAAAGCCACTTGATCGTTCCGAAAGAGACGGAACATATTCTTCAGCTCCTGAGCATGAAGCGCGAATCGCCGAATCACATCCTGCTATACGGACCGCCAGGGACGGGTAAAACCAGCTACGCGCTCGGATTAGCAAAGAAGATGGGGATTCCCAGCTATGAAATCCTCCGGGACGAAGAAAATACGACCAGCAAGCGCCGGGCCGCCATCCTTGCCTGCCTGAACATGACCAACGGGGGCGATGGTTCACTTATCATCGTCGATGAGGCAGACAACCTGCTGAACACACAGAATTCCTGGTTCAGAAGGGGAGAAACGCAGGACAAGGGGTGGCTGAATCAGCTCCTGGAAGAACCGGGGGCGCGGATGATCTGGATAACGAACGATATTTCCGGAATAGAAGGATCGGTCTTGCGCCGCTTTGCTTTCAGCATCCCTTTCCGGCCCTTCAATCAGCGCCAAAGGATCAGCATCTGGGAAGCAGTCCTGCGCCGCCATCGAGCCAAACGATTTTTCAGCCCTGCTGAACTAAAATCGCTCTCCATCCATTACGCTGTCAGCGCGGCTGCCGTAGATATGGCAGTCGGGAAAGCCTTGGAGACTGCAACGTCTTCACACGCATCCCTCAAGGAGACGGTGATTATGCACCTTGATGCCCATTTGATGCTGTTGAATGACGGAAGAAGAGCAGGGCGTAAGGAAAAGATCGAAGACAATTATTCCATCACCGGTCTTAATGTGGAAGGAGACTTGCCGGCAGTCATGGAACAACTGGAGAAATTTGACCGATGCCTCCGACAGACAGGCCAGGATGTCGTCCGGAATTTCAACCTGCTTTTCTATGGACCGCCCGGCTCCGGCAAGAGTGAACTGGCACGCTATATTGCCAAACATCTCGACAAGGAACTCATGGTCAGACGGGTAAGCGACATTGTCAGCCCCTGGGTGGGAGAAACGGAACAGAACATCAGCCGTGTCTTTTCCGAGGCCGAGGGTGGAGAGGCGATACTGATCATCGATGAGGCGGACTCCTTTTTCTATGATCGCAGCCGGGCAGTTCGCTCCTGGGAGATCAGCCACACGAACGAATTTCTTACCCAAATGGAGAGGTTTCGCGGCATTCTGATCTGCACGACCAACCGCTTCACGGACCTGGACAGCGCCTCCGTTCGCAGGTTCAATCATAAGATCGGCTTTCGCTGCCTGAACCCGGAAGGCAATGTCATTCTTTATAAGAGGCTTTGCTCGCCGCTCACTGTGGTGCCGGCCCCCGGGTCAGTGGAAAAAGAATTGAGGAACATAACGGATTTGACGCCCGGTGATTTCCGGATTGTGCGGGACCGCTTTGTCATTTACCCGCCGGGGGAAGTAACCCATGAAATGTTGTTGAAGGCTCTGCGGGAGGAGTCGCAAATCAAGAAGATACAGGCAGGAAGAAAGCAAATCGGATTTTAACCGGCCCAAGGCGCGTGGACTTCTTAAATGGTCAATTGCCTTCACGGTATAAACAACATTCACAAAAGGCTTGAAGAGAGGTGCCCCATGGAATTTTTATCAAACCGACGTCAATTTCTCAGGTTGGCTTCGGCAGGAATGACGATGTCCGTCCTGCCCGTTAGTATGGGCAATGGCTCCCAGGCAGGCCGGATTGACAAAACCGCCTGCCTGAACGCCCTTATCGCCGCATGCGTTGAAGATGAAACACGGTGGTCGTTTCATGATGGCGTCTACAGATGGAGCCCGGAAGATACAAGGAATATGGCAGAAAATTTGTCTTATGCTTTTGCCACAATCAATCCCCAATCATTTGATGAGTTCACGTTTGTAGCGACCTGCAGAGGGAACGCCAGCCGCGAATTCGCCGATGAATACGTGCGCAGAAAAAATGGCAGAATTCCCCAACTGCCCGACCACCCCTTGTTTTCATTGGACTGGTGCATTATGCCCGATACTAAGAGAATACTGGTTTTCCGTGAGCAAATCGAATCCTTGCTCACTGTGCTCATGGAGCCGCAAAACAGAGGAGAGAGTCCCTACCGTTACCAATTTATAAGGGACGAATTGAGCTTTGGTGATTTTATGACCAGGGTGAATGCAAGATACAAGACGGCACTGTTTCGGGAGGAATTAAAGACTCTTTACGAGGGCATCAGTCGTTACGCTCCTTACGCATGTCCCTATATCGGGCGGTCGGCTATTGTAAATCATGCTTTCAGAATGTTTTTTCAGGGCAGCAGGTGAAATGATATGAAAAATGAAACAGGCGCCATTATCGAAAGATGTCAAAAGAAGATTCAAGATCGACTGGATTTGAGAAATCCTCCGGGATTGGCTGTAAAGATCAGGAGTTTTGTAGGTCCGGACAAACGGGGTCACTATCGTCTTGAGCAGCATAGCGAAATGATCGATGACCCAGTGGAGATGCTCTGCGAGTACCGCTGCTTCGATAAGCTTATCGGGACATTCGAAGAAAGTTACCCTCAGTTAGGCCGGAGTCGGGATAAGAAAGTCACCTGTAAGGCCCCCATCTAATCGAACCTGTTATCCGCCTGGGAAAAGTCACCATAGCCGGCGGTCACAACTGGATTATTATGGGAACATTAAAAAGTGCTGAGAAATTTACGGCGATTCTGGACGTAGAAGTTAGGCCGATGGTGCGCAGCTGCGGCCTGATGACGCTCATGAATCATGAAGAAATAAAGTTGGCCGGAGGGGAAGGCTGTGATTTCATTCAGACATGGCATTTATGCGACAATCCCACCTTCTTACCGGCCGTTATTCCGGAACTCAAAGCAGGCTTTATTTTCTATCATGGCAGCAGCAGAGACGGTGAAGTTTACGAAAATAAAGGGTATATTCACCTGCGTCACTATTTCAAAAAAGCAAAAGAGCACAACATTAGAGTGTATTTTAAGGATGGGATGAAGTTTCAAAGCCCGGTAAACAACCTGCAAATCATCGATTATCTGAAGCGTTTCGATAATTGTCCGGGCAGGGAGATAACCGAGATTGAAGAGTACTAATAGAAATCGTAATATACCCTGTCACCGAAATTTTGTCACATTCGCCATTTCAGTGGTTGCCCAAAATAGAAGTTCAATCGTCCTTATCGGAAAGATGGGTGACAAGCTTCCAGTCGATGAGGTCTTCCTTGTCAAAATCCCCCGCCTCGGACCAGGGAAGGAAAATGACCCCCATTATGACGGCAAAGACGATTACAGCAAAAATGTCACCGAGCTCCGCGTCTTTCAGAAAAAAAGCCAATAACCCGAAGAGAACCAGCAAGGCGATTACCTGGCCGGGCTCGACGCTTTTCAGAAGTCTCTTTTTCATAAAATTTCTCTCCATCTTATGAGATAATTTACGTACCCCTTAGCCGATGATTTCATTCAATCCAGTCAGGATTTCTTCCAAAATGTTAGGAGGAAGACGCCCAATTTTCTTACTGAGTCTTTCCACCGAAAGCGTCCTGATCTGGCTGATCTTTATCCATGACGGCTTGAGTATGATATATTTTATCTTTGCTCAGGCGTAGATGTCAATATTTTTATTTGGTTGTCAGGAGTGTTTTTCCATCTCCACATAGGCCAGCAGCTTTCCAATGGAGATGTCGTCGATCTCAACCGTTCCCTGGATAATAATTCTGCTCTCAAAGAGGCCGCTCACAGCCATGTGAAGCCGGTTGCAGTCCTTCAGACAGTCGATTGTATCATTGTCCAGGCGCACATAGTGATCCTGACCGACCTTCAGGTAGGGCTCGTTTTCGATCTTTACAACATTGAGGGAAAGTCCCGAACCGAAGGAGATCCTCTCTTCGAATACCAAAAGCAGTCCCTTGTCTATTTTCATGTATTTATAAGCCGTATGCATCAAGTCTCTCCATTATAAAAGCCCTCTTATATGAATCATCTATTTGGGCGTATGAGGAGGGGATAGCTCACCTTTCACCGTCTCACCCCCTGTCGGCAAAGGCGCCTCTTTTGCCCTGCCCAGCTTGAAGATATCCCCAAGGCTACCCAGGTGCTTGACGCTGCGTATGATTCCTCCGAAGGTGCCCAGACCGTCTGCGGCAGCGGCAGTCATCACTGCGCCGGTCTCCCCGAAGACCTTCCTGGCGCCTTCCGTGACCGTTCCGTCGGCCTTGACACCCATGTTGATGTTGAGCCGGTCCTGGTTTTGCGTCCGGACTTTTCCTAATGTGCTTTCGGAAGCGAGGACGTCTCCCGTCGAGGGAACGCTTATTTCTCTTGTGGCGCCGTCCGCGGTCTGCCGGTAAGAACTTACGAGGTGATTGATGTTGCCGGAAACAAGCACGGGTTTCTTGTGCGAGGGGTCGTAGACCATCGTCCGGTGGCCCCCGGCCATGGAGGCGTCTTCGACGATGCTCACCCGGTAGCCCATGCCCCGGAATCCGGACACGCTTTCCTTAAAATCATTGTAGCGGATGCTGTGGGAGCCTCCCACCCGATCGGTGTAGTTGTTGAATATCCTCCGAAGATTTCCCTCTTCGGTCCTCGATATGTCGTATTTCGCGATATCCTTTCCGGTTTTCCCGAAAACCCCCACCTGATGCTGCTCCCCGCTGCTCCGGTTGGTAAAGAGAAGCTCGCCTTTATCACCCCAGGACATACGGTAGCTTCCCGCTCCGGGGAGTCCGTAGCGCTTTGCTTCGCCTGCGCCGACCGAGATGTCCGCCGTCCGGTGCCGGTCAGCCGCAAAGGTTTCAAAATCAACGCCCTTGGATTCGGCGAAGGACCGGAGTTGCCGCCATTTGGCGACGTCATCGATCGTGGAATCTCTTTTTGCGTCGATGTAAGCGCCTTCACCCACGGCATCGATTCCCCGGGAAGTGGCGACGGTTGTAAGGGCACTCAACCGGCCACCGGTATCACCGAGTTCCTTTGCATCGAGGCCGTGTTTTTCGCCCTCACGAATCGCTCCCGTAGTCTTTTGGATGCCATACTCGGCCACTGCCTTGTAGCCGGAGTTCTTGTCCTCCGGTCCCAATTCTTCCATGGCCTCGTCGTATTTCATGGCGCCGAAGTACCGTTTCTTGCCCTCCACGGCCGCTTGATCAGTGTGATAGTCGAATAAGGTCCCTTCATGACCGGATTCACGGAAGGCGTCGAGATCGCCTTCGGTCTTTCCCATCCGGGAGATGTTTCCCGCTTCAAGGAGACCACGTGATCGATCGAGTCCCACTTCCGTCATACCCGATCCGGCCGCCGCACGGGGGAGGAAGCCGCCGATCGTTGCATCGCCATGCATGCCGGCAAGCCTCTCCGCCCCGAATTCATCCCGGATGCTCATCATCCCCGCGGTGGCGCCCACGCGTCTTGCCGTCTCCAGGCCGGCGTAGCCATGAATGTCCCAGCGATTGGCGTTCGACCATGTGGGGATGGACATCCGGGCCGCCTCTACCGTTTTTGCTCCTCCCTCGGGTATGGCCGCTTGAGAGGCCGCGTGGGTCCCCTGGGACTGGACCGTTCCGGAAATGGTGCCCGCCATCATCGCCAGGGCGTGCCCCCCGAATCGGACGAGCATGCCCGTGATCACCGTGGCGAGCATGATGCCGGAGGTCCTGATGAGACCGAACATGCTCAAGGCCTTCAAGGAGGCGTCAGGCATGTTCATGATGGCGGCAAAGCCCAGGGTGTTCTGCCTGACATACTCGAAGACCCCGTAGGCATAGTCGGTGGCGATCCCGTGGGTGATCGCGTCAGTCACACCCCAGGCCGTAAGCCAGATGAACATGCCCGAGATGAGACCCAAGGCCTTTCCCGCAAGTGGTGTGGGAATGAAGATGACCAGGACCGGGATGAGACCGATCGCTACTGCGGTGATGACGGCCCTGGCCACGGGCAGCCATTCGTTTGCCACGATTCCCATGCCGAGTCCGCCCGTCATGATGTTCCGGGACGCCAGGCCCTTGACGGCCAGATCGGGGTTGGCGTCGAGAAGCATGTCGTTCAAGACCTCAGCCATATAGACCTGCCTCATGAAGTTCGGGGCGGGGATCGTGAAGGCGCCGCCTTCCACGTAGGAGGCATAATTGGAAATGATTTCGGTGCATTTGGTGAGTTCTCCCGCGTTATCCGCATTGAATCCCGCGTCGGCGCAAGCGTAGCGGATCGTGTCGCCCATGTTCACGGGATCGCTGAAATAGCCCTGCAGGTTGGTCCAGGCGTCCGCACAGGAGAGGGTCGAGCCCGTCTTGTCGGCATCCGAATACCAGACGGTGAAGACGGCGGGGTTTGCCGCCTGGGCATACTGGGTCATGAAATCGGTGCTTGTGCTCGTGATGTCGTTTACGCTAAGCGCCGTTCCCGGCCGCTGCAGTTCGAAGAAAAGGCAGTCCTTGGTGTACCTTTTGAGCGATTCATCGATATACTGGTCACGGATCTTGAGGTGGCCGGCCGACGCCTTGAGGAGCATGTCGAACCCGATGCCGCCGGCATAGTCCTGGAAGCTCTGGGGCGTGCCGGAGGTGGAGATGATGTCCACCAGCCCCCGTTCGATCTTGTTCAGGGTTCCCGCCACGACGACAATGCCGTCGGGAATGTTCCCCACGGTCTGGAAGCGGTTGAGGACGGGATCGTAGACGGTGATATTTCCCGTGGGAACCACGAGACCCAGGTAAAGGCAGACCCCCAGGCCCACCGGCCAGGCCCAGGCCAGGGGCGAAAACTTGGCCCCCTTCAGGAGTTGAAAGTATGCCGCCGCCCCGGCGATGAAGATGCCCAGTGCGGTGACCGTGAAGAAGAGGGCCTTGTAGCCGTTGTCGGAAAAGATGAGGGCGATCTTCTGGAAGGCCTGCACCACGGCCCCGAAGCCGTTATAGGTATAGTATTCCATGTCGATCGCCAAGGCGTTTGACGCCGCCAAGAGCAGGGAGACGGTACAAACCGACACCAAAGCTGTCTTTCCGGGTAACCTCATGAAAATAACCTTTTATCAGCGAGCAAGCGTTCTCGCGGAAACCGCCGTCCCAAATTTCGAGCTCAGCATGGTGCTCGCGAGCTTGTCGAATTTTTCCATCTTGTCGACCAGGTTGTAAACCCCCAGCACCTCCTGGACGGAGGCGGCGTAGGATTTCCGGACGCCGCTTACCATCTCCACGATCTTCGTTTGCATCTCTGCCGTGCCGTCAATGGCGCCCGAGAGCATTTCGATCTTGCACCGGTGCGCCTGTTCGCCCTGCAGGGCTCCCGTTTGCGCCTGGGCGAGGGTCCTTGCTTTCTCCATGATGTTCCAGGCCTTCGTGTAGAGATCCGAAAGCAGCTGGAAGGCATAGGCCTTCGCCGTCACGTCGGAGAGGGTGCTGATGACGGATGCCTCCTGGTTCGTACCCACCGCCGCCTTCAGGACAAGGCCTACGGAAAGCGGGCTCGCATCCACGAAGGCGCTGTCCTCAGCCGCCAGGGCCTGCTTTGCCTTGATCTTGCCGGCGATACGGTTCATCTTCGTCCGGACATAATCCGTGATATTGGCGGAATTGTCGCCGATCCGGGCGCAGGCCCCGCCCGCCGGCCTGCCGTAGACGCTGCCGTCGAGGAAATTGTCGAAGGAAGCATACCGGTTCTCCTCGCAGGGCGGGGTATGGCCCACCTGGTAGCCAGCATCCCCCGCATCGATGATCGAGACATCGCCGATGAGGCCCCTCAGCATGTCGAGATAGGGCACATTGTTGAAGCCGGTCTTGGCGGCGATGTTATTGATGACCGAGCCCGTGGTTCCGAAGACGTCCTTGATGTCCGCGGGACAGCCGGCAAGGGCTTGCTTCATGTCCGTAATGGGTTTGTTAGTGTTTGCGTTCGTCTGGTCGTTGATGCTCTTCCAGAGATCGTTGATCCCCGAGGACTGGAGGAAGTCCCCCTGGATGCCGGCAAGCTTCGCCTGCCGGTCCTTCGCATCGGCAAGCGATGGAGGGACCACCGTCGCCACGAGTGCCCGGGAGGACTTGCACTCGTCGAGTTGCAGGTTGTTCAGGGTATTGGTGATCGCCTCCATGGACTTGATGGTTTTCGAGCAGGGTTCACACAGGACATTCAGGGCGATGTCGAAGGCGGCCGCCGGTGCGGCCTGCATGATCCGCTGGAGCTTGGTCACGAGGTATTCGAAGTTGAGGTAGGAAAACCCGCCCAGAAAGACGTCGATGCCGCCGCAGCCTGCTTTGACCTTGGGCGGCATGGCCGTGAAGAGGTAATCGTTACTCTGCTGCCACCTGGCGGAGAAACTCCCGCCGGTGAAGTAGCCCCTCTTCTGACCCTCAAAGTAGCCCGGCGAGGTCTCCGTCTTCTGCTGAAGCCAGTCATCCACCCAGCCAGCATTTGATACGCTCGGACCTATGGGACACGTGAGAAGGGTAAAAACCACAAACAAAGCCAACACCCGTCGAAAAAGTATGTTATTCAACATTTCCGTCACTCCTGCCTCTTCTCTCGTCTCAGGGGGGCCTTCACGTCGAAGGCGCCGCCCCGCTGAAACTCGTAAAGGGAATATTCCTCCGGCGTGATCTCGCCCTTGAGAAGCCTTATCCCCCGGTAAAGTTTTTCCTCGATCTCGGCGAGAGAGGCTACCCCCACCGAGACGGCGATCTGGTCCCTGCTCTCCCGGTAGATAAGCAGGAGGGTCGGCGTCGTCTCTATGCTGAAGAGAGATGACGTCCAGGGATCGCTGTCCCTGTCGATCGATTTGATCTCCCAACGGTATTTGTCGCGGAAATACCCGAGGATCGCTTCCTGTTCGGCGCAGTAAGGGCAGGCGGGCGAGAAGAAGTACAGGAGAGCGAACTCTCCACTGGCGCTTCTGATTTTGGACTCGATTTCACCCATCTGCTGCATGACGGCGGCGTTTCTCCCGGGCGCCGTGATGGGGGAGTCGGCAGTCATGGACAGTTCCGGGTATTTCTGCATCACCGCTGCCGTGGCGTTGGCGAAAGCCAGCGATTTACGTCTTGCGATATCCTGGATCGTATAATATTCCTTCACATTCTCCTCCGTCGGGGACCGGACCGCCTTTTTCTGAAAGATCATGAGGAGGGCCTGGAAATCGTCGGGATGCATGTCCCAGAGCCGCTCCATCGTGTAGTCCGCCAGCCGGGGGGAACGCTCCGGTTTCACTTCGGCCTTTTTCTCTTCCTCTTTCTTCTTTTCGGGTATCCTTTCATACCACCACCAGCCCCGCTTGGCGCCTTCATGGTATGTCCGGCCATCCGTAGCCGGCGGCGGCGACAGATCGACGGCGTATGCAGCGGACATCAACAAGACGGCGATAGCCGCAGCAAGAAGAACGACTGTCCCGACTTTCAGGCAATATTTAGAACAGGGGGTAGGCAAGGGCCTTCACCTCTTCCTTTCTGAGGAATCCGAAATATCGCGAATCGAAGCTGTCCCGGTGTTCGCCGGCAACGAAGATCATACCGGCGGGTACCTTACCGCTGAAGTTAAACCGCGGAAGCTTCACTCCTGCAAGCGACCGGCTTTTCGCCACAGCCACCGGTTTGCCGTCACAGTAAAAGGTATCGCTTACAGAAAAGAGCTGCTCGCCTTCGGCACAGGCTATTCTTTTGATGACCCCATGCGAGGCGCCGCGGTCGATATATTCCGAACGGATGTCGAACATCACATAGCTTCCCTTTTCCAGTTCCTCCTGTGACGGCCCCTTTTTCAGGAAAAAAATCCTATGGTCCGTCGAGGGGGTAAGAGTGACGGCAAACCGCGCAGGTATCAGCATCCCTGCTATGACGAGGCCTCCCAGGAAAAGGAGGAGACTAAGGCTTGATGACTTTGGCGTTTCTGACAACGGCATCCCCCATGATCACGACAACGTTTTCCGGAGTGTTTTGGATCATCCTCTCCAGCGTTTCAATGTTCTGCCTCAATTGTGCATCATCGGTCTTTCCCTGAACGTAGAGGTCCCTCTGGGCCGCAATGAATCCCTTGATGTCGACAGCGACGATCCGGGTGGCAAAGTACCGGTCATAGACGAGGATCGAGAGAGAGGATATCCCCAGGCTCACGAGAATTGCCATAAGCCAACAAAAAAAGCATTTTCTTCGTCCTCTTTCCGGCTTCGTTTTTTCCTTTTCCCGAATCCTTCCCAACGGTTCTTCCGTACCCGCAGGAAGCGGGGTCACTTCTTCGGAAACAGCATCCATCATTCTTTCCCAACCTTTCCGTAAATTCCTCCCTTCAGTAATTCCCGGAGGTGTTCGAGCGATTTCCTGCCGGATTCCCGGTGGAAGGCATCGAGTATGTAATCCAGGGAAGCATCGCCGTAGAGGACAAGATGATCGCCCGCCTTCGCGTTTTCCTCCCACCCTTCGCTGAGCGAGGCGTCCGTGACACTGACGTCCGGAACGTAGACGACAGCTGGCACCCGGTTGATCCCGTACCTCCGGAAGAGGAGAGGATCGATGTTCATGGCGACCCGGTAGGCCTCGCACTTTGTCTTATCGGGATCGCAGTTTGGATCCTTGGTGACAACCTTCCGCACGAAAGCGAGCGTCGGCTTTACGTACTTCATCCCGCCCACGAAACCCCGCATTACCACGACGATATGGGGATCGCCCAACTTGTCCAGGTCAGCGGCATATTTTCTCAAGGTCCCAGCCGGCATGGAGGAGGAAACGAAAAGATAGATCCTTTCCTTGTCGGAAAGCATTCCACCTTTCCCATCGCTCTTTTCGCTTTCCTTGGCCTCCCCGTAATAGGCATTTAGAGTGTCTTTGAAGACGGTGGTTTTCAGCCTTTCGATTTCCGCTTCGTACTTCTTGCGGAATGACTCCGACTGATAATAATCCAGGGTTTTCCGGGCCTCTTCCTGACTCCGAACGCCTGAGCTCTTCACGTCGAATCTCTCGACGTCCTGCTCTTCCCGGAATATGCCGTCGATATATACAGCCACCCGCTTTATGGCCGGTTCGACCGCCACGGGAAGCATCGAGGGCGTCCCGGAGCAGTTCTCCTGCCCGGATTTCAGGTAGATCTTGCTTCCTTCCACACTGTCCAGCCTGAGGCAGGAGGTCGGAACCCTGAGGAAGACCATCTCCACATCAGCACCCAGGGAAGAAAGCGAGATGCCGAGCGTCAAAGCCAGGGAAAGAGCGAGGAATCCTGACCTCATTTTGTGATCTCTTAGAAGGCGCAGCATGAGCGCCTCCGGAAGAGCTGCCAGACGAAATTGTCCCCCGTGAGGGGTGGATTCTTGAAGGGTCCCCAGATAAGACCCGTCCTTCCGAAGGGATGGCACATGAAATCACGGACGGGCTTGGCGATATGGATGCGGTAATTGTGCTTCACCCAGATGGGCGTGGGAATACAGCCGCACAGGGCAACAGCAGTATCGCAGATCAGCAGTTCCCTGGCGAGCTTGTAGACCATGCGTGCGGCGATCGTGGAGTTCGCCATCAGTTCGTTATCGTCGTTTACGTGTCCCGTCAGGGGATAGGCGCTTCCGCCCGAGCCGATGCACCAGAAGAGGGCACTCATGGAGAGCCCGGCGTTCGTCGAGACGCTGTCGGCGATACAGGCCGTCTGGGCTGTAGGATTCCCGAAGAGGATCGCCTCGGGCTCCAGGATGAAGGCGAGGATGTCGTTTTGCCAGAGCGGGTCCACCTCCGTCAGGTAGGCCACGTCGAAGCCGCTGTGCTCGACGCAGGCGAAATCGACGAGGAGTTCCATCATCGACCAGACGGGATAGATAAAATAATGGGCCTGGGCAAAGGTGGAGGCCTCCACACTGGCATTGCTCTGTTCCTGGGAGCCGCCTCCGAGGAAGCCGCCTGCATCAGACAAGCCGAATCCGAGGCTGGGAAAGCAGTACGGGTCCTTTACCGTCTCCACATATCGCGCCGGCTCCCAGAAACTGACGGGGATGCCCGGCCGGAAGAAAAGCGGGGGCGGCGCCGGGCAGGTGCAGACGGGCATGCCCGAGAGATCGGGCACATTGTTCTCCATGGGACCGGGCATGATTTCGATCCCGGCAATGCTCACCGGGAAGATGCACTGCCAACAGAGGTCGGTCACGGGGTTGAGGGGCGTGCCGGGGGTACAGACAGCATCCGCGTTGAACGCCAGAAAAAGCATGATCAGAAGCGGCAGGATAGCAAACAACCCTTTACCTTTTCTTTTTTTGCCCGTTATCCTTAAGGGCATATTCCTGTACCTCCATCACGGTTCCCTTCTGCACGATGACCGCCGGAACGGCCTGCAGTTTGAATTTTGCCGTTATTTTCCCGCCGGCATAGAAGACGGGTCGCTTGAGCTTCTCCATGACATCTTTGTAGGAACCGCCGGAAAGAAGAAGCATCACCCGCATGTCCTTCGCATAGGAAGAAGCTTGAAACCATTTTATCTGCCGGGCGTCGGCGCCGTCGATTACGACGAGGACGCTCGGCAGGAAGACATAGTCCAGGGGATTGAAGCGGTAACCGCGGGGGTAGATGACCCCGCCCTTGCCGTCCGGAATGTCGAAATCGAGCGTGTAGGTCATGTCCACGGGAAAGACCTGGTCCTTTTTGGCCGCCGGCAACTGAACCATCCCCTCGGGACGATAGTCTTTGATTCTGTCTTCCCAATCCTTCCGGTCGAAGGCCTTCGCCCAGTCGATTTCCTTGGCCCGGTCTTCGATCTCCCGGAGGGCGTCCCGCTCCACAATGGCATAGGTGGCGCCCACCGTTCCCAGGACCTTGGCCTGCACCGCCGTTGCGATGATCAGGACAAGAAGGAGGCTACCGGATATTCTGGTAGTAATCACGGACCTTCCCCTCCATATTTTGCTGCACATCCTGCATCGCCTTAGTTTGGATGTCCCCGAAGTACTCTGTAAGGTCGATCTTGGAAAAATCGAGCATCTGGAACTCTTCCGGCGTGAAGCCCCGGCAGTTCGGGTTTTCCGGACTGCCCCAGTCGCCGCTTGCGTTGAATTGCTTAAGCTGGGCTCTCCCCTGTTCATGGATGATCCGGCCGAGCTTGGAGTTGAAGCAGCAGTAAACGTCAGCCCGCTGCACGCAGCCGATAAACCGCCACTTCTCCTTGCAGTAATCCCCGATATAATGGCAGCGGCCAGCCGTCGCCGCCTGCACCGTCTGGGCGTCGCTCTCGCCGCAGCGTTCCTTGATGGGGCCGAAACTCCCCTCGCTGGTGTCGCAGCAGTTGAAGAAGGAGGTGCTGACGCCGGCGGTCCGGCATTCCGAGGGCTTCCCGTTGAAGATCACGATTGTTCCTTTGCACTCGCCGGTTGCCTGATCCACTTGGCCGTCATCATGGAGGCTTCCGGGGTCCGGATCATTCGTCTCCACGGGTTGCAGGGCCGGCTCGAAGCAGGGATCGGGCGAGCATTGACTGACGCCCGTTGTCGGGTTGGAATGGCAGGCGTACCCACTGCCGTAGGGACAGTCCGTGGCCCCGCCGAAACACCGATCGGTTGCCGGATCATAGATTCCCGCCCAGCAGATGGGAGAAGCCTCGCAGATACGCAAGACTGGGTTGTAAACATAGGAAGACGGGCATTGGTGCAGTGCCGCCATGCCGCAAACTTGCAAAGCCGGCAGGTACTGGCTTCCCCCCGGACAGGGAAGCGGCGCCTCGCAACGATCGCTCCAGCCGTTAAAGGCATAACCGGCAGGGCAAAAATATGCCGCCCAGATCCGGCAATGGCCGGCCCCGTCGAACGTACCCATCGAGCATACCGGAGCAGCCTTGCAAAGGGCTGTTGCGATGTCGTAGCTGTAACCGCTGGGGCATGTGGGACTGTAGCTTGCCTCGCACCTGTTGCGGGCAGGACTGTAAACGGTCCCAGTGGGACAGGAGGGGTCCTTCAGGCACAGGTCGTATCCGGCATCGTATGCAAAGCCCGCCGGGCAGCCGCTCGCGGCGATAATGATCTCGCAAAGGTCGCTCCCGCCGTTCAGGCCTCCCCCGGAGGGACAGGCCACAGCTTGGAGGCAGAGGTCGAGGCCGGCATTGTAAGTAAAACCGGCCAGGCTGCAGGTATGAGTTGCAGCCGCCTCGCAGACTCCCCTGGCAAAATTGTATGCGTAACCTTGAGGGCAGTTTCCCGCGGCAGACGTGGTGCACCTGTCCAGGGCGCTGTCATAAGATCCGGGGGAGTTGCATTGGGGCGATCTCTCGCAGTTTCCCCGGGTGGGGTTATAGGAATAGCCGGCAGGACAGGTTGGCGTAAAAGCTACCTCGCACCGGTCCGTAGCGCCATTCAATGATCCGCCAGTGGTACAAGTGGCGGAGGCATAGCAGGTAGTGCCGCTCCATGTAAAACCCGCGGGACAACTGTAAAGCGGTCCGCTGCATGGCGAGCCGACAGAGCAGGCACCGCCGCTGCACGGGTAGTTGCCCAGGGGACAGGTCTGGTAGGGAACTCCGTTAAAGAATATTGGAAGCCAGGTCGGCCAACTGGCGCTGTTGTGCGTGTTGATCGTGTTATTGCCGGCGTAGCCGGAGAGACAATCGATCATACCCAAGCCTGTCAACGTCGTTCCCGAGGCAAAAACACCCTGGGTGCTCACATATCCTGAGTATTCACCGCAATTCACAAGGTACTGATAGCACCACCAGTTTTCGTAGTCTTCGTTGCAGTATTCTTCCAATTTGCATTGATAGACATCGAAACCCTGCCCGTTGCCGGAGAGGTAATTGACATAATTGTCTGTGTTCAGGTGGAGGTCGGAGGCGCAGTTCATGTTCGTTATGTTGAAGGCCTTGTAGCCGCCGCTGGAGCAATAAAAGTAGAGGGTACTGCCTGAACACTGAATCCGGTTGATGTACTGGCACCATTCCTGGGGGCCGGTCACCGTGACAGTGGGCGTGACCGTGCTGCAGGCGGCCGTGGTGTAACAGGCGGCGTTGCAGGAATTGGAATTGCCGTAGGTTATTCCCGTCGTCGGACACCGGTAGGATGAAGAGGCTGCGACCTCACAGCGGTTCGAGGTTCCATTATAGACGCTTCCCGCGGGACAGCTCGGTCCCGCATCACAGAGTCCCCGGGCGGCGTTGTAAACGTAACCGGCAGGACAGACGGCCGTCCGGGCCGCCTGGCAGAGGTCCAAGGCGCCGTTCAGGCTCCCTCCCGAGCAGGCGGCAACGGCTGTGCATGTTTGGAGCGTGCCGTCATAGGCGTAGCCAGCCGGGCAGGTAACCGAACCCGTTGCCTCGCAGAGCCCCGTTGCTGCATTGAACGACCCACCTGACGGACAAGTGTGGCCAGGGCTCAAAGTGCAGGCATCGGCGCCAGCGGAATATGCAGAGCCAACGGGACATGGTGGCGCAGCCTCGCAACGATCCCTGGCACCGTTGAAGGTGTACCCGGAAGGACAGAGGCTGGCCGCCGAGACGGCGCATTTGTCGAGCGTACCGTTCAAAAGGCCGGCGTCGCAGATAGCAGCGGCCTGGCAGACGCCCGCTCCCGGATCGTAGGTCTGGTTCGAGGGACAGGCCGGAGTGAAGGCCTGTTCACAGACATTGCGGAGGGGATTGAAGATCCCGCCGCCTGGACATTCGGGGTTTTTCAGGCAGGAGTCCTGGGCGGCACTGAAACTGAAACCTTGTGGACAATCCGCGGTAGTGAAGGCGTGTACGCAGAGGTTGGCGGAGGCGTCGAACGACCCGCCCGGCGGGCAGGATACCGGCCGGATGCAAAGGTCGCGGGCGCTGTCCAGGGTAAAGCCGGCGGGGCAGCCGGCCGACGATGCGGTTTCGCAGAGATCGCGCGACCCGTTCAGGCTCGTTTCGGTTCCTCCCACGGGAGGGGCGATGCACGCGTCGTTTGCCGGGGAATAGCCGGCGGGGCAGCCCTGATCCGGAATGCAGGCCGCTGCCGCTTCGCAGTAGCCGTCCCGGCAGGGGAAATTCCCTTCCGGACAGGTCATCGTTTCCGTGGTAAAATAGAGATGGTACCAGGCCTCCCAGATGCAGGTATTGTGCGTGGAAAGGGCGTTCGGGCTCGGCTGGACGGCGCCGCCCGTGCCGATTCCCGAAAGGGCGTCGATCAGGCACCATCCGCTTCTGGTCACCCCCGTTACGGTCACACCCGGTGTGGGAATCCGGCCGGCAGGGACCCCGCAGCTTTCAAAGTTCCAGGAGCAGCCATTGTCATCACAGCTCTCCCGCATCACGCATTTGTAGACATCGATCCCCTGGCCGTTTCCGGAAAGATAATTGAGGACGGAGTCGGCCTGCCCCATGTCCAGGTCGTAGGCGCAATTCATGCCCGAGACGGTAAAGCTCTTTACGCCAGCAGGACCGTTTCCGCCCGTTGGGCCGTAATAAAAATTGAGGCGGTCCCCGGAGCAGGAGATCCGGTAGATGTATTGGGACCATTCCTGGGGACCCGTAACCGTGCCGGCCGTCGAAGACGATGCGGTGCACACCAGCCGTTCCGAACAGGCGCCGCTGCAGGAGGCGGCATCGCTGTAAACGCCTCCCGTGGTCGGGCAGCGGTAGGAAAGGTTGACGAAGGGGCTTTCACACCTTTTCAGGACCGGGTTGTAGGAGCCGCCGCCGAGACAGGCGGTGCCGTCCGAAGGGCACAGGGGGTCGGTATTTACGATTCCGCAGTTGAGAGCCTCCAGAGGGCAGAAATCACCGCCGGAAACAGCGGTACAGTTTGCCGTCTCATGTGCAAAGTCGATGTTCCCGTCGCCGTTTAAGTCCTTGGCGCAGATCTTTTGCGACGCCTGCCCGCCCAGCGTCTGGTCGGTGCAGGCAAGAGGCGAACACCGCTTGACACCGTTGACATCGACGCAAGGGTACCGGTCGCCGGCGGGGCAGGCATAGGCCGTACCCGACAGAGTGATGGTGCCAGCGGGACTTGCGGTACAGCCTGTCTCGCCACAAACAGCACCAGCAAAGGAAAGGGCGCCACCCGAGGCGGAAATACCGGTGATGCCGTTTTCGGCGGCGGCCGTCCCGCTGAAAAGGGCACCCGTTACTGTGACGGCGCCGAGGAGCGTCTCCGTGCAACCCGACCCATTGCATCCATAGATCTCGATCGTCTCTCCCTTTCCTTGAAGCCTCGTGATCTTGTCAGCGCGGACGGCGCCGGATACCTTTCCCGGCGAAAAGACAATGCTTCCGGCATATGTTTCCCGGCAATCCATCCCGTTGCAGGTCCAGCCGCTGATATCGATCGTTTTCGTCCCCGCAGCCAGCCGGGAGATACCGTTCCTCCCAGCGATGTTTGTGGCGGCGATTTCCGCACCGCCGGTTGCCGTGTAGGGATCGGCAATACAGGCCACCAAGTCCTGCGGGCAGACAGGGGGACTCGTGGCCGCGCACTGCCACTTTTCCGCAAGCGGATCGATCTTGCCGTCACCGTTTACGTCCTTCGAGCAAACCATGGCGGAAAGAGGCGCCGACCAGAGGAAAAGAAAGAGGAGGATGACGGCTCTCTTCATCAGTATTTCTCACCCGTCGTGCAGATCAGGTCCTTTCCCGCGGCGTTCAGGACGGACAGCACCGAGGCGGCCTCTGAAAAGCCATTGAGACAAGCGCAGCCGTTCACGATTTCCTCGCCTTCTCCGGCGGGACAGACCCCGTCCCTGCAGAGCCGGTAGAAGAAGTCATAGGCAGCTGTATCCGTCTGGAATTGGGATCTGTTTCCCATCTTGCCCGCCTGGGTATCGGCCTTGATCTTTCTCGTCCTGCAGGCCTGGTCGCAGGTCCCCGGCGAGGAAGTTTCCAGCGCAGAACCCAGGGGCGACGAAATGCCCTCTCTCGACCACGAACCGTCGGCATTTTTTCTAAGATCGGTGTAGGTCATGTTCCCGGCATTCCCGGACGTGGAACCTTGGATACTGTCCATCCTTTTCCTGGCATCCTCGAAATTGTAAGGGTCGGAAGTCTGACAGAAATAGGTGCGGTCCTTTCTCCACCAGTCCCGGCAGACTTCGTTTGCCACATGACCGGTGAAGGTCCGGCAGGAATGAAAAGGCTGAAGCGTGGTGGAGACGAAATTTTTGATGGTGTAGACGCCGTCCACCTTCTCGTCCCGGAGCCGGCACTTCGGGTCGCCTTCGTAAGCCTGGCAGCGGTTGTCCTCGACCTCTTCCAGGACATCGTTTTGCTCCGCGGGCTTCCGGCAGCACAGGCCGTTGCAAAGCGCGTCCGTATAGCCGTCCGGACAGGCGATATGGTTTACGGGCGACGTGTAGTACCATCCTTCGATCCATTCCAGGTCACCGGTGGGGCAGGTGAGCGTGGCTGTTTGGTACTCGGCTGAATAAACGATGGCCTCCGTGCCGCCGCAGCGGTAGCGGATGCGGGCATTCTTTACCACACCGCCGTGTGGATCGCCGCAGAGGTAGTTCCCGATGCCGATCACGCCCCCGTAGGGCGAGATGCCGCCCGGTTGAGAGAAGTAGCAGCCGCCGCTTCCTCCGCCGTTGTGGGTCTTGATAGTCGCAGGATATGGGCTAAGGTCGTTGATGGTGCAGCTGTTGGAGGGCACATCGAGAGAATCGCCCAGCGAAGAACAGCCCGTTACGGTTGTCACGAAGATGTTGCGGATAACCTGGCACTGCCGGAAGTCGCCCTGTTCGGTCCTGGCGGCCTGGGAGTCTGCGATGAGGCTGTAATAGCTTGCCGGATCGTTCGACTGCGAGGTCCGGTTCGCATCTATGGCGCCGGCAAGGCCTGAGTCGCTCCCCGGATTATAATACTGCTCCGGCGAGCTTGAGCCGTAAGGGCCGGGATTCCCGGAACACTTACCCGCATTCTCTCCGTAATAAGTGATTGTCGTGCCTTCCTGTTTAACATCGGTTACCGCGTATTTGCGGTTCACGGCCTGGATGGCTCCGGCAACGCCTCCGCCCAGATCCTGGAGCACGGTCCCCATGTTCCCCTGGGCAAGGTTGTTTCCGCAGCTGGCGTTTATGCAGTAACATCCCCCGAGGTTGGAAATGGCTGCCGCCGCAAGTCCGATCCGGGCGGCGCCGTCCGCCTCCCACCGGAAATACCGACAGTTCCCCCAGGTGCCCGCGTCGCAGGCGATGATGCCGTTGGCGCAGACCCCCGAGACGGGAAAGGGGACGCTGAAGATGTTGTCGGTGTTGCCGTCCATATCGATATCCTGACTGATGATGACCTGCGAAAGGTCGCCCGAGGCCGCCGGCTGGATGAAGACCTCGATGAACTTCCGGGACGACGGGCAGAGGAGTTGGGCAGAAAAGGACTTTGCCCCGTCCAGGGTCTGCATCGGCGTGCTCTTGGAGGTAAAGGGAGCGGCGATTGCCTGGTTGACACCTTCCGGCGAACCGAACCTCTGGATGGCGGTATTCCCCAAGGCACTTCCCGCCTGCCTGGGATCATCAGCCAACGCACTTCCCGGGATCAGGCAGAGGAGGAAGAGGCACAGGGCCTTAACCAGCCGGCCGGTATTTTCTGACCATGCTCTTGATCGCTTCGCCATAGCTCAATCCGCCGTCCACGAGTTTTTCGATCTCGGCGATCTCCGCCGCATCGGAAGTGTAAAGATAGTAGGAGAAGGGGTCCACGGCGAGCCTCGCCACTCCCTGGCCGAAAGGGGTATCCATGAAGATTTCTGAATACTTGGGCTTGTTGCTCCGCACGGACTTCAGGATCTTGAGGGCAAAGCCGTCGTACTCGATGAGCCCCTCATGCCTGGCCCGGTCGAAATCGCTGGATTCAAGGTAAAACTTGAAGGTGCTGTTCGACCGGATCACATCGCCCACACTTCCGAACTGCTTGAGATCGAGAATGGACTGGGTGATGACTGTAAAGCTTCCCCCGTATTTTCTGGCCCGGCGGTAACCCTCTTCGATGACCCCTTTCAGGAAGCCGCCCTCCCTCATGAACTGCCAGGCTTCGTCGAAGATGATGAATCGCGGCCTCGTTCGGTCGGAAAGGTAGAGATCCTGGGTCACGGCATTGATGACCTGGAGGGTGATGACCTTGAAGAGTTCCTTCCGGGGTTTGAGATGCTCCAGTTCCAGGACGACGAACTCGTCTTCCGAGATGTTGAAATCTGATGCCCCGTTGAACCACCGGCCGTAGAGGTGGCCGCTGGTGAATTCCGTGAGATTGAACGAGAGGTTCTTAGCGAGCAATCTAAAGCCGGCGATATCGGCTTCGCCGAAGGACTCGAAGCCCTCCGCATGGGCTGGAAAGGCGCTCAGGTATTCATAGACGGTGTCGATCGAAGCCTCCGGCCCCTCGGTCCGCCAGGCCCAATCCACTGCCGCCTTGATCAGGGACATGGCCGTCTCCGCCGTGTCTTCCGGGATGATGTCCGTGGACGAATAAACCATCTGCAGGATGATAGAAGCGATGACCGGCAGGTCGCTTGCCGTCTCCACAACACTCGTGAAAGGATTCATGCAAATGCTGGCATGCTCAGTAAAGTCGAGGAAGCGCGCGTTGAAGAGCCGGGTCATCTTCTTATAGGAGCCGCCGATGTCCACGATCCGCACGAGGGCATCGGCGGCGAAGTAATTGTAGGCAAGGTAGTTGACCAGGAAGGATTTGCCGCTCCCCGAGGAGGCGGCAACGAAGACGTTATGGTTGTTCGCCCTCCGGTCGAAGATGTCGAGGCAGCAGGGCTGCCCCTTCCTGCCGATGAAGAGGAGGCTCGGCGCCCCGCCCCCGGAGAAGTCGGCCTGCACAGGGAGGGTCGTGACCACCGTATCTGAGGGGGCGATGAAGTCCCGGTCGAGGTTCTCGATATTGTCGCCCCGGTCGTAGAGACCGAAGGGAAGCGAGGAGATAAAGAGGATGGGAAGAATCCCCCGGTCCTCCTGCATGACATAGCCCTGGGCCTCCCACATTCTTTTTGCCCTTACGAGCGACTCGCCGACCGTCTTCTCGTCCTGTCCCCAGACCCAGAGGATCGGGATCACCCGTACGAAGGGGGTCCCCTTTTCCACCTCGTCCACCGCTGCCATGTACTCGTCTTTTTTTCGCATCAGGGAAGGAGCGAAACTGCCCACGCCCTGCTGCTGGAGCACGAGATTGCACTTCGTGTGGAGTTTCGATTTCAGGTTGTGAAAGACGATATTCATCGTGAAGACAAAGGGGGTGATGATCTGGCTGGAATCGGACACCATGCCCCACACGCCCCCGAAGAGCTCGTTCGTCTGGAGAGGATCGACCGTCTTGGGATAGTTCTTCACCGTCGTGCAGCGGAAAGACCGTTCGCCCAGCTTGAGTACTGTCATGGACTTCTCGATTACCGTTTCGGAAAAGATCACCTGCTTGCGGATCGGGACCTCCTCGTCGTAAAGGTCATTATTCGGCGAGGAGTTGTCGTTTAGGTGCCGCCGCATCCAGTCGATGAGCCGCTGGGGAGGAAGGGACTGCGGGTAGAGGTCGGCGCCCCGGAGGATCTCCTGGATGGAGCTGAAGATATCCTTGCTGTGCAGGTTCGTTTCGCGTTCGTCGGGGAATTTTACCGTCACGAAGAGCCGGAAGTTCCGGAGCGGTGTTTTCAGGAGGATATCCATCCCGTTTGCACCCTTTTCAAAAAACCCGGCATAGTTTTCCGTCGCTTCGCGAACAATGGGCAGGTCCCTTGTCTTGTCCTTACGATAGGCCTGGACGAAGGGTTCGATGTGCCGGTCGGCGTAGAGGATGAACTGCATGACCGATCCCTGCGGGAGTCCGAGCCGGAAGAGCCCCTCCAGGGTAAAGAGGGTCTTTTCTCCCGCAAAGGATAAGGGGCTGCACTCCCAGATGAAGCCTTTTGTGCCGTCAACGTTGTAATAGGCGCCCAGGTCTTCATCGTAGGCAAGCCAGGGGAGATAATCGGAAAACCGGTCCCTCCGGGTCAAAGCCCGCAGCTCGCCCCGGGTCATTCCTCCCAGGCTGCCGAAGATCATGTCGAAGAGCTTTCCCATCAGTTTTCCATCCCTTCCTGGAGATAATCACCCATGATCCACCGGGGCTCTTCGGCAAAGAAGTAGACATACCGGGACATGAAGAGTTCGCCACTTTCTCCCCGGTAGGGAAGGAAGAGGACCCGCACGACCTGCGACGGCGCCACAAACGGGGCGACCGGTTCCCTGAGGAGCCCGGCCAGTTTCCGGTTGACTTCATCGCGATAGAGGAGATCGCTTTTTTGCCCCAATCCCTCTTCCTTCGCCTGTTCCAGGACCGTCCCTCCAGTTAGGACGGCTGACTCCGGAATTTTCCCGCTCTTCCCCTTTTTCAGGGATTCGTCATAGGCGACATCCACGCTGACGCACTTGCCGTTTTCCATCTGGGGGCAAGTAAACTCGCTCCGGTAAGGGTTCAGAACCGAGCACCCGCTCACAATCGTCATAGCGGCGAGGAAAATGGAGAACCGGACCTTTTTCATCATTGCTTCTTCCCTCCCACCTTCTGTTCCTTGATTTCCAGTTCCAGGCCCTCGCTTACGACCAGGGTGATGTTCCTTGTGGCGCCGATTTCGATGACGGGCATGCTCTGCTTGGCCAGTTCCAGGTAAAACTTCTGTAGCTCATGGGCGCCCTGGGCGATGCCGCTTCCCAGTCCCGCCTGGGCGATCTTCTCGGGGTCCACCGTCTGGGTCGTGCCCAGGGCGCTGATGCTTGCCGTCGTGGTCGCGGACTTGATGGCGTCGCCCACGCCCCCGAAGAATCCCGCCAGAACCGACCTGGCGATGGCCGATCCCATCCGGGAGACCACCGTGCCCCGGAGGCCGATCTTGCCGTCGGAATCGACAACGAACCCCTTGATCTTCTGGTCGATGACGGCCTGCCCCTTCTTGGACAGGCAGGAGAGGTTGACCAGCCGCAGGTGCGCCCTCTCGTCCGCCAGGTTTCCCTGACCTTCGGCGATGACGAAGCAGCCTTTGAGATCGGCCTTTACCCGGTTGGGCAGGATGGCAAGATCCTTAATCCGGAGAAGAACCGGGACGGGGTTCCCCTTGGCCGATTCCACCGTCGGCGCGTCCAGGCCGGAAAGAAGCGTCGCCTCCATAAAAGAAGGGGACAAATAGATGGAATCGCCCTTCTCGTTTTTTTTTACCTCCGCCGGTTTCTGGTCCTTGCCCTGGCTTTGCGGGTTCACGACCATTTCGATGTCGCCCATGATTTCCGGGGCCGGTTTTGCCGCCGGCGCCGGCTGGGAAGGACCGGGTGCAGGGAGCGTCTGCGGCAGGGGCGGAGGCGGCGGCATGGGGTAACGGTGCGGGCTTGCAGCTTCCGGCAGTTTCGGGCCAACCGGGAAAGGCGTCTTCGCATCCGGTGGACCGGCCTTGGCCTTCTCTTCCCTGATTTCGTCCAGTTCCTTCTTGAGGAGAGAAAGCTTCTCTTCCGTCTTGGCGATTTCCTTCTGTCCTTCCAGATAGGCGGACTTCTCCAGGAGCTTGGCATCGAGGGTGATTTCCTTTTTCGTGGAAACATTCCGGCCGCCTGCCGGCACGCCTCCTTTTGACTTGAAGAGGTAGCCCCCGAGGCCGAGCGCCAAAACGACGGTGATGACGGACAGGATGACCAGGGTCCGCTTCTGCCGTGGCGAGACATTTTGCCAGAGGTTCATCAGTTTATCTCTCACTATCGGGTTCCTCCTGGCTGCGTTCGACAACGAAGATCCGCAAGGTCTCCCCTTTTTTCAGAACCAGCCTGTCCAGGGAAATGGCAAGGGGCCGCGGGGAGATTTCGTTTCTCAGGAAATCCTTTTCACTGAGTTCGATCTTCTCCTTCCCACCCGCGGGGATGACCGCCCGGTATTCCCTGGCCTGGATGCCCTCCCCGTCGATAACGGCGCTGCGAAAAAGGACTAGATCGAGGTCTCGGAACAGCTCGACCCTGCGGTTCAAAGTCGTCAGGGTGAAGCTTTCGGGAATCTCCTCCCTGTAGAGACTCCTGATGATGCCGAGCATCTTCTTCTCGAAGGGCAGAGCATCCAGTAGCGCCTTATTCTTCTTGATGTTTTCCATCCTGCCTGACGAAAGCCTGACCGACCGCGCCGGAATTCGGCGGGGTATGGCGATGATGTTGTAGACGTTTTCTCCGCAGGCAATGAAGAGCTCCGATGGAACCGTGCTGTACACGGTCTGGCCCTCCTTCCGGGTAGTGAGAAATTTGACGAAGGCGTCCTTACCGCCGAACTTGACCGTGATCCCCTTTTCTTTCGAGAAGACGACGTCCTTGATCTCACCCTGGCAGGTAATCCGGTTCACGTCCGAGCTGCTCAGCTCGACGGACTGGGCGATTTCGGGCAGGACGATGACGGCCCCCTCGGCGGGCAGGTTCATGGTCGAGGGGAGGCCGGCCTGCTCCTTTTCATCCGACGCCTTCTCCTTGAGAGTTTCCCCGAACGAAAGACCCGCATACCCGATGATGAGAAGAAAACAGAGGGATATGAGGACCCCGAACACTATACTGAAAACGCTGTCTTTCATGGAAAATTCACCTTGTTCACTCTTTGTCCGTTCCTTCCTTTTCCAAGAGCTGCATGATGCAAAACCTGCCGTCTGTAATCCGGTATTCGACGAGATAGGTCTTGAGAATGTCTTCCACCTTCCGGTCGTCGACATACTGCCTTCTTTGGCCTGACACCTCGATCTGCTTCTTTTCAGCGTCCACGTAAAGCTTGCTGATGAAAAAGACGCTCGTCACCCGCGTGGCAGCCACCCGGTCGGCCAGTTCGTAGAGGACCCTTTTTCCCTCCGGGAACGCCTCGGGGGCATAAAGGGCGAGGAGTTCGTCGAACTGCGCCTTCACGCCCCCGGGCGAGTAGCTGAAAGCAAGGGCTGCAATGTAACGGCTGAAGGCCTTGATGTATTCCACCGATGCCCGTTCTCCCGTGATCTCGATCCTGCTTGAAAGTACCGGCGGGACCACGATCGTCCGCTGGTAATTCAAGGCCCGGTAGGTCATGAAAGCGTTGATTACCGCGGCGACGCCGATTACGGCGACCACGAACTTGAGGAGCCGGTTCTCGGCAGCCACGTTGGAGCTTTTCTGCAGAAAAAGATTGAGCCTCATTCGATAAATCTTTCCTCAAAATAAGAGGGATACCCCTTCATGCCCGTAAGACCGGCAAAATAGAGGACGTGCCGGAAGAACCCTCTGGGGTATCTCCTCTTGATGCGGCTGTAGTACCAGGGCGCCATGAAGAGGAGCGCCCAGAAGAAAGAGCCGTAGAGCATGGCAAAGAGAAAGAACGCGAAGACGACGCCGAGCTCATCGGGCTCGAACCAGAGTACCTGCAGCGGAGCCGAGAGATACTGCGGAAAGGGCTTGGTCATCTTTCCTTAAATGATGCAGCCCAGGGTCTGGACGATGTCATCCGCCTTGAGGAGCGCGGCGCCGCCCAGGATGGCGGGCACGGCGCCCAGGACTTGGCCGCGGATGGCCTCGATCGCCCCGAAGATGATGGCCCCCACGCCGGCGACGAAGCCGATAGGACCCTTCAGGATGGAGTTGACGCCGATGTCGTAGATGTCGTAGGCAAACGATCCCGTGGCCGGGGTCGTAATAGCGAAGGCCTCGCCGAAACGGCCGAAGAGGATGATTGCCTGTACGGCGAGGAAGAAAAACAATGCCTCTTTATTTTGCTGATTTTTTCCCATGTTATTATTCTCCTTTTAGATACTTTTCGATAAGTGGTATGTCCGCCCCGGAGACATGCCTGCCATTGACCCACAGGGTCGGGGTGGCAAAGACGCCGGCCTTGGCGGCCAGCTCTTTGTGTTCCGCTAGCAGCGCGGCCCCCTCCTTGGTGGATGCCAGCTTGCCCGGATCGGTCTTGTCCAGTCCCCCGCTCATGACTTCCTGGTAGGCCTTCGCCCGGTCCTTTGCCGACAGGATGTACCTGGCCTTGGCTTCCGCGTTGGGATGAAGCTGGGCGATGGGGTAGAAAAAGATGTAACGTGTCACCTCCTCTCTCACTTCCTTTCTGAACCATTCGGACGCTTTCCGGCAGAAGGGGCAATCGGGATCAGTGAACTCGATGACGATGTTCTTGCCCTTGCCGATCTTCAGTCCCTTTTCCAGGGGGATCTCCCTTACCAGGCGGGAAAGCATATCTTGTCTTTTTTCGGCCGAGATGTTCCTTCCCTCCCGGGTGATGATGTCTCCGAAAAGGAGGTATTCCTTCCGGGGATCGAAATAGAAGATGTTGTTCCCCGCCTGAACCTCATAGAGCCCGGCGATCTCTGCCTCTCCAATCCTGTCCGCCTTCACGTTTGGGAAGGCCTTCCGGAACGTTTCGATTGAGATGTTTTCCTGCGCATAGGACAGGGACGCGCACATGGTCATGGCCACCAGGGCTGAAAGCAGCTTTTTCACAATAGAATCCTCCTTAACGAATAATGTCGATCTCCACCCGCCGGTTCAAACTCCTGACCTCCGAAAGGGGCTTGTTCTTTCCTTCACCCCTGACGTCCAGTGGCTTCAGACCCTTGCTTTCCAGGTAGGCGGCAACGGATTTTGCCCGGAGCAGAGAAAGGCGGTCGTTGTAGTCCCGGCTCCCCAGATCGCAGGTGTAGCCCGTAACCCGGACCTTCGAGGATTCCCTGACGGAATCCCCCTTTACCCAGGAAACCAGGCGGTCCAGCTGATCCTTTTCAAAATCGGCAAGCTCCGATTGGTCGAACCGGAAATAAACCGGCAGCAGGCACATGTGATCGAACGATGACTGTCCAGTGGCGCCGGTTACTGCTGTCTGCTTTGCCGATGAATTATCTTCCGTTCCCATCTCCGCTATTGTCTTTATGTTTGCCACGGCCTGTACTTCCGATGTACGGAGGGCAAGCGGCGCACTTTTAGGCTTTAAGACGAGCCGCGGATGTGCAAGGCTGTTTTCAGAAATAATAAAAACCTCGCGGTCCTTCAGTCCAGCGGCAGTTATGCCGAAGATATATTGATGAGAGCCCATGCGGATCTCTGTGGCAGGCGCAGCCAAAGTAAAGATGCACAGGGCAGCCGAAATGAGAATAGTGGATTGCAGGATATTCTTCATAGAGGTCATTCTTTCTCAATTGGTGGAATACTTTTGGAATCCTGGTTAGTTGGGTCCATGTAACCATGTGTTTCTTTGATGGGTCTCCATCCTGGGTTTCTGATATATAATGTTTCCGATGCAGGGGATTTCCGAAGGGAAGATGAGAAATTATCGAAAGAAAGATTAGTGAAGCCGATCAGAGGGCAACTTTTCATTGACCGGGATTGAGATATGAGAATATTTGAACTGGGCCGTTACAATATCCCAGAGAAGATCGTGGACGCCTGGATCAATGAGATGGGAGAAGACCTTCTTCCCGTACAAGAAAGGGCCATCAAGAAGTATCGCGTTCTCGATGGGAAAAGCCTGATCATCTCCAGCCCTACCACCTCGGGGAAGACTTTCATCGGCGAGATAGCTGCCGTGAAGGGTGTCATGGAGAAAAAGAAGGTCATCTATCTCGTTCCCCAGAAATCCCTTGCCAAAGAGAAATATCTGGATTTTCAGAAAAAGTATGAGTCATTCGGAATCCGGACAGTTGTCTCCAGCAGGGATCACCGGGAATTCGACCAGAGGATCGAAGCCGGGAAGTTCGGGATTGCCGTCACTGTCTATGAAAACATGGCCCAGCTCATGGTCAAGAATCCCTTTCTGCTCAAAAATGTCGCCCTGGTTATCATTGACGAACTCCAGGAGATAGGCGATCCCGACCGCGGACCGGGATTGGAGATCACCATCACCAAGATCGTCACCTCGCTCCATCGTCCCCAGATCATCGGGCTCTCGGCCGTCCTGGGCAACCCTGAGGCACTCGCCCGCTGGCTCGATGCCGATCTCCTTACCCATGATAAGCGGCCCATTGAACTTCATAAAGGGGTGCTCCACCATGGAGCGTTTCATTACAAGACCCACAATACCCATGAAAGAAAAACGGAAGATCTCGTAGATACAGGGTTGGACAACCGGGGAGAGATCCTGCTTGCCAGCATAGTCCATCTGGTCAAACAGGGCGACTATATTCTGGTTTTTCTTTCGAGCAAGATGGATACCATGGCCTTTGCCCGTCGTCTCGTCGACAGGGTCGCCCTGGGCCGTGCTCAGGGCGCCATCGAAGAACTTGCCCTCCTGGAGGAAACGTCCTTGAAACTGGAACTGAACTTCTGTCTCCAGAAATCGATTGCTTTCCATCACTTGGACCTTTCGCGAGAAGAACGGGACATCATCGAGCGATATACCCGTGCGGGGGAAATCAAGGTCATTTTCTGTACGACTACCCTGGCTATGGGTGTGAACCTGCCTGCTACGACTGTCTTCCTGCAGACGCAGAAGTGGGAGACCAACGGTAGTGACCACATGATCATGACCCCGATAGCCTGGGCTGAATACGAAATCATCAGCGGACGCGCCGGCCGACTGGGGTTTGGCCGGGATTTCGGAAGATCGATCACCATCGCCAGGAACGACTATGAGTACCAGATGCTGTGGGAGAACTACATTGACGGTGAGGTGGCAATGCTATCCTCACAGATGAATCGGCAGGGTTTTGACAACCACCTCGTGAACATCATGGCATCCGGGCTTGGAAAAACGAGGGAGGAACTGGAAGCATTCTTTGCCCGAACCTTTATGGGACTGTCCGAAAACAGGGAAACCATCAGGACGAATATGGAAAAAGCGCTGCAGTTTCTCCTCGACAATAGTCTTATCGAGCAGTGCCGGCGGGGTGAATTGAGCGTTTCCACCCTGGGAAATGCAGTCGCTTCAAAAGGAATCACCTGTCTCACAGCCTTGGACCTGGTATTATTTCTCAAGGAAGTGGGATGCAGGGAACTCACTGATCTGGAAATCCTCCACGCCATGGCTTCGAGTCATGATGGAAAGCGGATCGACATCCAGATCGCCCAGCATGAGCATGGAAACAGAAAATACGAAAAGCTTGTGAGGAAGAAATTTTGCGGCCAACAGGAGTACGTGGGTACGCTTCTTTCCCGGGTCATCAAGAGCCCTCTTCTTCTTACCAAGAGCAAAGCAAAGATTCTTAAGCTTACCCTTCTTCTGGACCGTTGGATCAGGGGAGTGGAAACCCCGTCCCTGGAGCGGTATTTTGAATCCTATTACGGAACGATCGTTGCGGCGGCAGAAGGCATGAGCCGGATTGCCTTCGCTGCCTCGCTTGTTGCGCAGAGCATAGGGTCACCGAAGCCCCTGCAGGACCGCTTAACGACCCTCTCCGAGCGGCTTCTCTATGGCCTAGAAGAAGACAGCCTTGAACTGGCCAGGCTCAGGGTGAGAGGTCTGGGACGGGCGAGGATAAGAAAGCTCGTCAAAGAAGGTTTCGACAGCAGGAAGGCCATTCGAGAAGCGCCCATGACGATTCTCGTCATGATGATTCCCGAGAAGATCGCGATAAGTCTTAAACGGGCGGTGGAATCTGATGGAGAAGCTCCGGTTGTCATTTCCACTCCGGCGGTGGAAACGGCAACTGTTGAAGCAGTTGCGCCAGATGATACCTTTCTCTACCGGGACCGGATAGAAATCACGGGCAAACCCATGGAAAAACGTAACCTGGTAATAATCAACGGCTCACCTACAGGCATCACCAACAGGTCCCTTGAATTGCTCCTGCATTTTGCCGTGGCCTTGAAGAAGGATGGCAAAGGTTGGGTGCACAAACAAGACCTGACGTCCGACATCGGCTCCACCCAACTCATAGCCAGGCTGCGGAATGAACTGAGGAATCTCACCTTGGCGAAGGACGGCAAGATCATCGAGAACGACGGTTCCGGCAGTTACCGCCTTTCGATACCTCCACAGAACGTGGTCATTGACGAGGAAAGCCTCCAGAAGCACTGGAATGCAGTGATAAAGGAATTGGCGGGGGTACCTAAAAGGAAGTAATCTGATTTTATGGTACGTGAATTCGCGGTCAAATGACAAATCTGAGTCGTATCAGCTTAGCGTATCCTTTTCCCCAGACACTACGTTGACTTACGATTTTTCCCTAACTCGTTTGGAAGTGTCATTTTGCGCCTCATGAGGATGTCTAATCAATCCGTTTTGGAAGACCATTCTTTGTCACGAAGGGATAGTGATATGCCATAGTTTCTGCCCTTTCTACTATCCTGGTTCAAAAGACTTTCTTAAGCTCATCACGCCGTGTCTAATAATACTGCCGTATGTAGGCATAGGCCTTGTCGAACAGTTCCTGGTCAGTGTGCAGCTTGTACTTGAGCAGCGCCTTACGGAGTTCTTTCTGAACCAGGCGCTCGCCCTGGCTTGTGTGCTGCCAATCGGGGAAACGGACTTTCTTCACGATTTCGTCGATGTCGGTTACGATCCGCTCGACGATGATGTGGGTATTATGGCTTCTGGCCTCGGTGAAGATCTCGGTGAGCGCCTCCTTGGCTCGGTCGCGTTCCTCTTCAGGATCGGTTTCCTTTTCCGCTTCCAGAACTTCCTTTGCGATTTCGAGGATCTGCTTGAGGAACTCCAGGCTGGTCAGGAATCCCTGCTCATGGCGTTCCTTAACCTTCTCCAGCCGCTCACCCAGCGCCACAAACTTTGGATGGCCCAGGTGCCTGCGCAGACGGGCGATCAGCATGATCTCAATTTCGCGGCCTTTCTTTGCCGGGTCGGCATCCGCCAGGATTTGTTCCAGCACCTGCGCATCAAGGACCAGCGTTTCGATATCGTCCCGCACCGACTCCACATGAACATTCTGGTTGATGAGGTCTACCGTCTTTGCGCCCAAGGCATGCCACAGCAACTTGCCGTTTCCGCTCGGCGGCTTGACGGACTCGTAGACCTGCGTCAGCCAGCGGTAATCCTTTTCGTAAGGGCTGAGGCACGGGTCGGGGGACAGGGCTTCCCAGATCGTGCCTAGGACGATGTATTCGGCGGCGAACCTGTCCCGTGTCTCATTATTGGGCAGGCACTGCTGCGCCGCGCTCAGTCCTTCGTAGCCGCCCACCGTCCGGTCGACGCCAGCGAAGAAGGTCAGGCACTTCTGCACCTGCACGGGCAGGGCTTTGCGCAGCTCATCAATGTTGGAGACGACCCGCTGCACGGCCTTTTCGTCGAAATCGAGCGCCCGGGCCACGTCGTCAAAGCTGCCGATGTAATCCACGATCAGTCCATGCGTCTTTTCCTGGCCAAAGGTGCGGTTCGTCCGGCAAATGGCCTGCAGGAGGTTGTGATCCTTCATGGGCTTGTCGAGGTACATCACCTGCAGGATGGGCGCATCGAAGCCGGTGAGCAGTTTGCTGGTGACGATGACGAACTGGAGTGGGTCAGCGGGATCGCGAAAACGGTCAAGCAGCTTTTCCTCGGCATCCTTGTCGCGAAAGTGCCGTTTCCATTCGGATGGGTCCCCCGGTGCAGCGGTCATGACGACGGCACTGGCCTCTGGGTCAATCAGCTCGTCCATGGCCTTTTTATAGAGCACGCAGCACTCACGGTCAAACACGACCACCTGCGCCTTGAAGCCGTTGGGCTCCACCTTCTGCTGGAAGTGCGTGACGACGTGTCCCACCACGGCTTGGATACGTTCGGGATTCTTCACAAGCACCGCCATCTTGGCGGCACGCTTGGCCAGATCGTCGCGATCCTGCTCGCTTAGGTTGCCGGTAATCAACCGATAGGCTTCATCAATAGCGGCCTTGTCGATCTTGAGCCGCACCTCTGGCGCCTCAAAATGCAGCGGCAGCGTTGCCTTGTCGCGGATGGAGTCCTGGAACGAGTAGCGGCTCATATAGCCCTGCTCGTCCTCATCGGCGCCGAAGGCCCAGAAGGTGTTGCGGTCCGCGCGATTGATCGGCGTGCCGGTGAGACCGAAGAGGAAGGCATTCGGCAGCGCCTCGCGCATCTTACGGCCCAGGTCGCCTTCCTGGGTGCGATGGGCCTCATCAACCATCACGATGATGTTCGAGCGTTCATTGAGTCTGCCATCTGCCTCGGTGAACTTGTGGATTGTGGTGATCAGCACCTTGCGCACGTCCTGAGAAAGGAGCGTCTGCAATTCCTGCCGGGTGGCGCAGCCGACCATATTCGGCACATCAGCGGCGTTAAAGGTTGCGGTGATCTGGGTGTCGAGGTCTATCCGGTCTACAACAATCATAACCGTGGGGTTGCCAAGTTTGGGGTGCAGTCGGAGCTTCTGCGCGGCGAAGACCATGAGGAGTGACTTGCCGCTGCCCTGGAAATGCCAGATGAGACCTTTCTTCGGGTAACCCTTGACTACACGAGCAATGATCTGGTTGGTGGTCGTGTACTGCTGATAGCGAGAGATGATCTTGATGCGGCGGTGCTTCTTGTCAGTAGCAAAGAGGGTAAAGTTCTGTGCAATGTCCAGCACCACTTTGGGTCGCAGCATGCCCTGTACTGCGGCCTGCACATGCTCCATCCGGCCTTCGTCCTGGTTCTGCTCATCGCGCCAGGGTCCCCACATCTCGATGGGCATGCGGATCGAGCCGTAACGGAACAGCTTTCCCTCGGTGGCGAAGGAGAAGATGTTCGGCACGAACATGGCCGGGATTTCCTTCTCGTAAATCTGGTTGATTTGGAAGGCGCCGTCGAACCAGGTCACCGCGCTGCGCGTAGGCGTCTTAGCTTCGCCGATCACCAGCGGCAGGCCGTTGACCACGAATACTACGTCGAAGCGTTTCTCTACTGCACCGTTCTGATAGGTCCACTGGTTGGTCACGGTAAGGCGGTTCTTAGTCGGGTCGAAAGCATCCATCAAGCGCACCGGTACGTGCTCACCGTTGTGGCCGAAGGGCATGGTCTTTTCGCCGCGCAGCCAGGCCATAAAATTCTCATTCGCCCGCACTAGACCATCGGCTTGTACCGAGAGAATGCATGCACGCAGGTTGTAGATGACCTCGTCGGCACGGTCGGACTGAGCGGCGATTTCAGGATTGAGGTGAATCAACGCCTCGCGCAGCCACGGCTCTACCATCACATCGCCGGGTTTGCGCGGGACTTGGACGGCTGGAAGGTAGCTCCAGCACGCCGGACGCATTTCACCCCCGAGGGATTCTCCCCCGTAGCATGGCAAATCTTCGCGCGCCTTGGACACCCACCGGCCGCCAAGCTTTGTGACGGCATCAAGAATCATCTGTTCGACGGTGTTAGCTTCGGTAAACACCATTTAGCCACCTCCCAATGTCGGCCCTTGTCTAAACCAACGGGCTTTAACTACCTTTGATTCTTAATCTTCTGTATCTGTTTAAGTGTGGCACGTTTTGCGATTCAGAGAATTACCCCAAGATGCTCCATAGAAACAGACGCATCATTGTTGATCAGTTCAATGATCCGACCTTCGGGTTTCGGTGGACTTTTTCTCCGAACCGATCTGCAGTTACAGTAATGGCAGTCATGAGTGAAAACGCTCCTTTACATAGGCATTCATTTCACTCAATGGTATTTCTTGCGAGGAGTTGCCACTCCTGGCATAGAACTTTTCGATCAGTTGACCGTTCTTGTCTTTAAGTTTCACTATCAGTGGATCTTTGGCGGGTGCCACATCGATCTGACAAACCTCTTTCTCCTCGACCTCATGAAACACGATCTGGACTTTACTCGTGATGAATCCCGCTCCAAATTGCTGGTTCAGAAGGTTACGAAGATGAAGTTCAAGCTTGTCCCGGTCTACCCCTCCGAGTGAGAGATAATCGTGCTCAAGGCCAAGCACAATTCCTTCATCATCCACACCTATAAGCAGCGTGCCGCCGCGAGAATTGGCAAATGCGGCTACAGTCTTGAGGATTACGTCCTCGATCTTTTTATTGACTATACCTGCATTGACGTCCCAGCGCAGCGTTGACTTGAACTCAAGTTCATCGCTTTCACCCTCCGCGATCATTTCCTCCAACGTCACTGGCACAACAGTTTCCTCGGTCGCCGTAATGTTGTCTAGGAAAGTGTTGAGGTGCTTCGACAGCATCTTGCGCCGCTCTTCGAGGAAAAGTTCATAATTCTCGATCTTCCAAAGATTTTCATCTTGCGGAATACATTGCAATTCAAGTGCTTTAGGAAACTTACTCCTTACAGTACCGAGGTAGTCCGCGGCGTGGGTGTTCGACTTATTCCTATTTGCCACCTGTGTGAGTATTGCTCGATTGGTCAGCTCCTGGGCGAGGGCATATTTCACCCGGTTCCCAAATCCATATCCCGCGTCCTTTAGCCTCGAGTAGGGAAAGATATGGTCTAATTCCAGTTGGTATTTGCTTCCCATGTTCTTTCTCAGGCTAAGGCCTGTTGTAAAACAGACCGCTCCCCGGCTTTTCAGATACCATCGGACCATGCTGAAAAGTGGATGCTGGATGGCTCTCCCGACAAATTCAAATGGCATTATCTCCAGGCGGGTTTCCTCGGCAATCACTCGAAGTAGGTCATCGAATGCCTGCTTTGACTCTGCCACAGTGCGCAAATCGCGATCAAGCTTTTGCGGGAGCTGGCTGACATACCGCGTCCGTACTTGCGAATAGTAGAACCACTTTACCATCTTGCGAATTTCGATATCCGTAAGATGCTTCCCATTCTTGTCAAAGCAATAGACGATGATGGGCACCAATGCGTATGGTGAACTAATCTCGCACGTGTGATCCACGTAAGCGTTCGCCCGCATGAGGTTCACGACATAATCGAGCACCTGCTTGTCCAAGCGATCCCATACAGAACGTATCTTTTCGTTGTTATCCTCCCCATGCAGTTTCCGCATGTCCGACCCCATGTGGTAAAGACACCCAAGGAGCACATAGACAATGAAATCCAGTTTGAACACGAAGCCTTCCGTTGCCAGCTTTGCCAACGCTGCCTTGAACGTGTCACGTGCTTGCGGCCAGTAGCCCGATATCTGAGCAAGTGCGAGCTCGGCTTCCGTCAGGGCTACGCCACTTGCATTTACTTTATAGAAGATGTCGATAGCCTCGCGGATGGTGGCCTTCACTGGAATGGTCTGTTCCGGAAACTCTCGGTCTTCGATGTGCGTGATCGAATTGATGTTTTCATTGAGTCTTTTCAGCTCTCCCATCCCGATGTCTTTTCCGACCGTGGCATACTGCGACTGAAGATCGAAGGCGCTTATTTTGCCTTGAAAAACGTCCGTGATGTTCTGCCACAGCGGGTTATTTTCCATTCGACTTTTCATATAGTAGGAGAGCTCCAGTGTTTCCAGGTTCACATAAAGCCCTCTGGTGTCATTCATGATTTCCTGAACTGTGTAATATGGCGGCACCTCACCGCGTATGAGCATGTAGAGCGTTGTGATTCGCTGTTGGCCATCCAACAGCAGACGCACAGCACCCTGCTTCTCGTTGTATTTGTATGGTCCTTTTAGTTCTGGCGGATTCGCCGTCTCCCATGTGAGCATCGTTCCGGTCGGATACTGCTTGATGAGGGAATCGATCAACTGCTTAGCGTCATCGCGTTTCCATACGTATTCTCGTTGGAATGCGGGAACAAAGAGCTGATTCTCGTCAATCTTTTCCAGGATACTTGAGATTTTCATAGTCAGGCCTTTCAGTTGCGTTTGGTTAGCAAACTTTATAGGGGATCATCGTTGATGATCTGTATTTACATCTATTTCAGCGCAGTCTTGTAGTTGCCGTATCCGACAGTGAACTATGAAGGGAACACCGGTTATTCTTCATGCAGACACCTCAATTTTTCTATCCTTGAACTCATTATGCCAGTTCAATAGCTTCTCAATGTCATCCTTAAGGGCATTCGGATCGGGAATGTCAACAGGAGATTCAGAAGACTGACTGTGCTCGTAACATGAATACTTCGTCATGAAATCGTCTATCAGTCTACAGTCTTCCGGCTGTATCTTTGACAGATTATCGATCTTTCCCATCGTATTGATTGCCCTACGGTGCCGTTGAATCACATCCGCGAGAAGTACCAATTCCACCATCCGTTCTACTAAGATGCGGAAATCACTACATATGGCTTTGGCGAGGGGATAATATGTCTCGGAACCATGATCCTTGAGCATCTTTGCAGCCTGGGATAGACGTTCATCGCGGAGTTTCTTTAAGGCAGATTCCGGTTTCTTTCCGAACAGCGGGACATCTCCCGGCTCTCCAGCGCCCCAAGGTTCCTGGCGGATGCAAACGACTGCTGGGTTGGATTTATCGCATAGAATCCCTAAGAAGCTGAGTCGGTGCGTGAAAACAATCACCTGACGTTCTGCACTCAAATCAATCAACCGCCCTATGGTTCTTTCCTCAAAATCCTGATCAAACGATGAAATCGGGTCATCAAAAACAAACGGAGTCTTGCTTGGCCGTCCCGTTACATCGGCAAGGAATGCAGCCAGCTCGACGATCCTCTTTTCTCCTTCACTGAGAATGTCGATAGGCGAAACGCCACTTGCTGTTACGCCTCTCAGTCTAATGCCATGCAACACTTTACCACGAGTTGTCTTGGTCTTCACCAGTTCAACTCTTATTCGTTTGGCTCCGAGCATTTCGAGCTCTTTGTTAAACCGGTCAATGTAAGCACCAGTTATGACCTTCTCGGCAATGTCGCCTGCTTTTTTAGAAATCGTAGCGTGATCAGTTCCTTTGATCCATGCATCGTATTGAGCAATGCTTTTAAGCCGTTCTATTTCCACTTTGACGCCTTGGACTTGTTGAGAAGTCCATTGCTTTGCCAGCAATTCGGTTCTTTCCATCATGGCCTTAGCGCGGTCGAACGATTGCGCATCCACATCTAGCTGCTTTGCCTGCGCTCCGCGTTCGGCGCTTATCTCTCGCAGATTCTCGATCCAAGGGAACGCATCCTGTTTGATTCCAACAATGGTTTCCTGCAACGTATTTTGAAGCTGCTCTTCCGCCTTGGAGACTGCTTTCCAGAAGGATGATAATTGTTTTACCCATTCTTCTTCCGCCAGACCTGCAGCTTGGCAAACGGTTCTCAGAGTTTCGTCTTCCTGGATCAGGGGAAGCGATTTGACCACGTCTTTATATAAAGTTTCTGACAGTTTAGCAGCCGCTTCCAGCTCACCCTTCACATAACTTTCAAACTCTGCTAGCCGCTGCTGTGCGTCGGCATTAAGTAATTGCTGACACAACACACATTTAGCCCCGTCAGCAGTGTTAGGAAAAATCTCGGATGGGTATGCCTTTCCCTCAGAATAAAGGCGCGCGGCTTCCCAGAGAGCGCGCCATGTATCGCAGCCAACGCCATCTAAGGAAGCCGACGTTAATGCTTTTGTTGCGCCTTCTGTCGCAATTTGACGCTTCTTCCGAGCGTTTGTCATTAATTCTAGATTTTTTTGGCATGCTTCAGGGGAAAGCGCAGCCAGCGCACCGTCGATCTTTTGGAGCATGCCGACAATCTGCGCCATCTGGGTTCGTTTTGTGGCGGCAAGTTTCGCTGGATCGACAGCCTTGAGGCGCTCTTCCAATTCGTTCAGCTTCTTTTGATTTTCTTCGCTCCAGAGAAGAAGTGGGGCTAGTTCACTTTCAGTGTGTGTCGCCTTCAAATTCCCAAAGAACTTGGCAGCACGGGTGTTTAGATATTCTAAAGGCAGGGTCGGCAGCTTAGAAGGCAAAGCGTCTTTTTCTCTCTGCAGCCGTTCCCTGACTCCTTGACACGCTCGGATGAGATCGTCAAACAGTGCAACTGTACGGGGTGTGTAGGAGACCTCGTTTTCCCTGCTGAGGTACAGTCGCCCACTATCCATGTCGAACATGTCCACAGCTGACAGCTCTGGTATGGAAGCTCCATCAACATCCCATTCTTTAGGCATTGCTATCCCACTGATTTTGAATTCGATTTTACAGCAACGTTTAGCCGGAGCCGTTGCGAAAACATTAGGCCGCAGCGCGCCGGCATTTGCTTTACCACATACTTTCTTTAGAATACGCACATATCCGGATTTTCCGGAACCATTATTCCCATACACGACAATCAGGTTCCCATCGCCGAAAGTGAGTGGCTTTCTGGGGTTCAAGTTTTCAACACCACAGATTTCGCCGATCGAAACAATATGCAGTGGCTGACTTTGAGCAATACTGCCACCAAATCCCGAAAAGATTCTGCTGGATGTCTTTTTTTGACCGTCCACTGTCTTGCACAGAACAGCCAATTGATCTAAATTAGAATCGCCAAGCACAGGATTTTCCAGAATCATGACCATAGCTTCCTGCTGCCAGTCAGGTCTGCTGTGCAGCCAGTCAAGAATTTCTTGTTCTATGCTCACATCAACACCCCCTCAATCATGTTTCCCGACACGCTGCCGCAGATCGTTTCGATAATTATCTACGCGACGGTGTTGGATTCGTTAATCATGGATCAAGTCACATCGTTCAATACTGCACCTCTCAGTGCCACTGTCTCAGCAAGAAATTTCTTCAGAAGCGTTATTCGACTTTGATGCGCGTCCATTGTTGCAACCAGTTCCTCCTGTGCCTCGACGGGCGGGACAAGAACGGGAAGTTGGCGAAGAAAACTCGCATTGAGTTTGAAATTTACCTGTTGCGAGGTCGCGCCACCAAACATGCGATTGCGCCGCAGGTGGTTCAGCAAATACCAGAGGAAATGATTGTTCATCCGCTGGTTGGTGCGAATCCGAAGTATGAAACTGGCATACGTCCAGTCTCCTTCCATATCAAAGATTACCGTCTTCCCAACATGCGCAATGCTCCCAGATCGCCAGTTGAAGAGCACATCACCACGCTTCAAGATGAAATCTGGTTTTGTCGGTGGGCTGATATAGACCAGTTTCGAGAGGTCGAACTGCCCATTCAGAGTGATGTTGGCACCGGTGAGGATTGGCCATCCGAGCAAAGGGTCGAGGTTGCTTGCAACCGCCTCAGAGATACCATAGGCAATATCAGCCACTTCTTGCAGCGGCTTAACACACCAGCCTTTTGGAATGGAACCAAACACATCGCCTTGTATTGATTGACCTCGGTTGCAGCATGCGCTGAGGGACTCGGCGAATAGTCTTTGCTCGTAAATGTCATATTCTTCAGTCGTGTTTTGATAAGCAGACACAACCTCATCCACAGCCCAGAGGATTTCGGCGATGCGGCGCTGCTGGTCTAGGGGCGGGAGGGCGAACTCCTCCAACTTGAGTGTCTTCCAGTTGATGGTAGGCGACAGCGAGCCGACGGAAATCTCGATGGCCCGGCTCATGAAGCGATCACTCATCATCAAGAAGGGGAGGAACTCGGGTAGTACCATGTCCGACTTCGCCCGCACGACCATTGCGTGGGCAGAGCACATACCGTCGAACGCCGCCACGGCCAGCTTGCGTTGGTAAGCGCGGCGGCGACCAAAGATGATGTCGCCTTTCCGAAATCGTAGCTTTGTGCCGATGACATCGCTGCCCTTGCCCCAACGCCGGATGTGCAGGTTTTGCGGATCAAGATGCTCCAACCCGACATAGATATCTTCAGTTGCCTCACTCGGCTCGACACGCTCGTTGATGCTTTCCGCTAACGCGCCAAATGGCAGCGCACGCCAGCCTGTGCGGTCGAAAAGCGGCAGTTTGGCCCAATCGGGATTAGGTAAAAGACGATCATTCGACAATTGCCTTGGCGGATCGAAAGCGCGGCCGATCTGACGATTAAGCGATTTCATCTGACGATTACCTGACGATTCATGTTTTTGTTCCCAAAATGTAATGAGTTGAGCGACCCTTACCAATCCTTTTTGCCAGGCCAAGCTCCATCAAAAGGTTGAAGTCTTGGGCCGCAGTTTCGCGAGTGATCTGAAATTCCGCCTCGCAACGACGGCTGGTCAACTCCTCTCCCTGCACGAGAATCTGCATCATCTTCTTCTGCCGCTCGTTCAACTGGGCCTCGATGGCTGGTGTAACAACCATTCCAAGGGCAGATGAAGGGACCCTGATGCGCTCAAGATTGTCGCCCGGACCGGGAAACGTAACCTGGAAATAGCCGGTGTCAGTTCCGATGAGCGGCTGATCGAGGCCGTGGTTGAGCATCTGGTCGCGCATCCGGCGAAAACCGCTTCCGCGTTCCTCGATGCGGTGGAAATACGAGAGGTTTTGTGCCAGGACAGGATTGCGCGAGCAGGGGCGGTATTTCCCACTGCGCAATTTGGCGATGGTGACCGGCGCAGGCGGGAGTCCCGGGCTTAAGACGAGGACACGGTCGGCAAAAACTTCGAGGATGATCTTGCGCCCAGCGTCTTCGTATTGGCGATGGGCCACGGCATTGACAAGGGCTTCCCGCAGGGCCTCGACCGGATACTCATCGAGACGAACGCGGTTGAGGCCGATCACGCGCATTGGATGGCGGGTGTTTCTATCAATGAACGCGATGGCACGGTCGATAGCCAGGGGCATCGGGCTGCGGATATCTTCATGGTCGCGTGGATAGCCGTCGGGCTCGATGCTACGGTAGGCATCGGCGAGGATCCGGCATTGGGGGAAAACCGCTGACGGGTCCCGCGCCAGAAGGACAATGCCGGCGGCGGTAGCTTGGTGTTCGCCCGATTCCTGATCACGCCAGACGAGACCACGCAAGGAAACTCCGGACAAGAGATCGCCATCGTTAAGCTCTTCCGGCTGCTTTCCCTCGGCCGTGGCAACGAGCCGACGCGCCACATCATGGTTGAGATCCTTCCAGGCGACCCGTGTCAGTAGCTGGGACTCGAAGGCAGACGTCGCCTCGATGGTCTGCCAGGCGATCTGGTCCTCATCACTGGACGGGTTAATCCCGAACCGCTCCTTGAGGAGCTTTACCAGTGCAGCACGGACCTCCTTCTGCAATTCGATGACGTTGCCGAACCGTTTGTATTTGAAGCCATCGGCGTCGAGCTCATCCAGAAAGGCCTCGGTGCCTCCTTCGCGCTTCACGTTACGGTCGCCTTTGATGAAGGCCAGAACGGGAAGCTCCCGCTCCTTGGCGCGGCGATACTCGGCGTGGGTGATGGAGATTTCGCCGATGGGAGCCCCGTACTGGGCCGCAACAATGAGTATATAGACCTGACATTCATCAAGGGCCTTCAGGCACCCTTCCAAGGCCCTATCGGGAGAGGCTGGCTCACACTCGTAAAGCACTGGCGCGCAATGGGCAGACAAAAACGAATCGGTGTTCAGCAGGTTCTGGACGATAAGCCGCTCGTCCTCCAGTTCCTTTTGAACCGAACTGATGAAGATGCTAAGTTTTGCGCTCATGGCTTTACCTCCATGATCGCGTTCAGGGCTTCCCGGACCTTTTGTGAACTTTCCAGCCAAACGGTTAATGCCTCCGTCAGCCGATCCGTACCGCTTGCGCCGTTCAGGGCATAGGTTGCAGAGGCCTCGCGCGCTTCCATCACCGAAGATGCATTCGCTACGTACAGAGGAATGCTCAGATTACCATCTTTAGCGCCGATTTCCTCGCGAGAGGCAACGCGGGTGAAGCCGGGTTCCTCCTGGAATTGCTCATAGGCTTTGACAATACGCTCAAGGTGTTCGTCGGTAAGAAAGCTCTGGGCGCGTTCGCGGGTGACCTCGCCCACGGCATTAATGAAGAGGATCTTGTCCCTGCGCGCTTTGGCTTTGGCCGTACGGCAGATGACGATGCAGGCTTCCATCGGCGAATTGTAAAAGAGGTTTGGTCCCAGGCCGAGGACGCACTCGATCAGGTCAGCTTCGATGAGTTTGCGCCGCATCTCTGCTTCCTCCTGGCGAAAGAGGACACCATGGGGGAGAAGGATGGCACAACGGCCGCTCTTGGGCGCAAGGCTTTGGAGGATGTGCTGCCAGAAGGCGTAATCGGCCCTGCCCTGCGGCGGGGTGCCATAGAGGTTGCGGCCCCAGGGATCAGCAGCAAAAGCGGCACGATCCCACTGCTTGATGGAATAGGGCGGATTGGCTAGTGCCATGTCAAACTGCATGAGCCGATCGCCCTGAACAAATTTTGGTTCGCCGAGGGTATCGCCGCGCTCGATGCGAAAGTCCTCGATGCCGTGGAGGAAGCAGTTCATCCGGGCAATGGAAGAAGTCATCAGGTTCCGCTCCTGCCCGAAGAGTCGCACGTTGCGCCATTCCTTTCCCTGCCGGCGCAGGTGGGCGATGCAGGAAAGCAGCATGCCGCCGGAGCCACAGGTAGGGTCATAGATGCTCTCGCCGGGCTGGGGCTTCAGCATTTCGGTCATCAGATGGACAACGGTGCGGTTGGTATAGAATTCGGCGGCGGTGTGGCCCGAATCGTCGGCGAATTTCTTGATCAGGTATTCATAACCCTGACCCAGTTCATCTTCCGGTAGGTTGGCGATGGTCAGCTCCAGCGTGCTGAAGTGCTCGACGAGATCGCGCAGCGTGGCGTCGGGAAGGCGATCCTTGTTGGTCCACTGGGCATCGCCGAAGATGCCGTAGAGCTTGTCGGGGTTAACGGTTTCGATGGCGCGCATGGCGTTCTGGAGGACACGGCCCACGCCTTTAACGGATTGACGCACTTCCCGCCAGTGAGCATCGGCAGGAATCTGGAAGCGGTGGGACTCCGGGTAAGCGGCAAAATCTGCGTCCCCGCCTGATTCGGCGAGTGCGGTCTGCGTCTCTTCATCGAACACGTCGCACAGACGCTTATAGAAGAGCAGTGGGAAGATGAACTGCTTGTAGTCGCCCGCATCTATTGTCCCCCGCAGAAGCGTAGCCGCGCCCCAGAGGTAAGATTCGAGCTGCTGTTGAGTGATGCGGGTGATCATTCAAGGCTCCAATCTACAGATTTCAGATCACTTCTTTTCCGGCTTATCTTCAAAATGATGTCCTTCGATGTATGGCAAATTATCTTGCCAAGCGACCTCATCAGTCACATTCATGTCAATTTCCAAGTAATTCTCGTGAACGTAATCCAAGAATGCTTTTAGAGCGTCGCGTAGGGCAACATATGCTTGCACCATTGCTTCGAGGGCCTCTCTGTATTTCTCACTCCCGTCTCCAGGTAACAAGCTGAACGAACCAGGGACTGTCCCTGGTGAAAATAAATCACTCCCGTAATCCATGGTATCTCGCCAAGCTTCGTGGAAATTTCGGGCTTGTGTTTCAAGACCTTTATCGTAGAAGCGGAAATGACTAGATGACATTATTGCATCAAACCCTAACCAGAAAAATATGCAATTATAATATAGCCGATAAGAAAGCCCCATAGTGATAAAGCAATCTAAGGTCCTCCGGTGAATCGTTGACATTAACTGCCGAAGTAGTAATAGATCTCGCTGACGTTTCAGTGCAGCGTCACCGAGTGATGAATCAAATTCACCTCGTCCGATCTCTTGCAGTACAGCGCGAAGGGAATTATATAAAACGCTTTCCAATTCTTTGGCAGCCTGTTTTTTCTGCGATGGGTCACCACAATGATATGAAGTTACTCGCCGATGTCGGATATCAAATGGAAGATCCTCAGTTTTACAAAAGGCTTTGTTAAACAGACAGATAATTCGACTCCATCCAAGAGTTTTAGCAGCATAACCGAGTTCAAGCATAACGTTTGGATTAGGATAGAAACGATCCTTTTCAGTATCACGCAAAACTGGCGTGACATCACCGATAACAATGGTACTGTTTTGAATTTTTTGTATAATTGTGTTTGCAATTTCAATGGTTCCAGCTCTCTCGAATGTGTCACTGTCTTGTCTAAGAATGCAGTCAGTACCTTCGGGTAATTCGCTCTGTACTTTACCTATGGCCACATTCAACGCATCGCGAATTAGAAAACGGTGCAATTTATTGTCGAGATGGTCCTGCCAACAGAAAAAGACGCAGACGTCTTTAGGGAGCAAGGAGGGGTCTTGGATCTCAAGCGGCATAATTTTTTTCCTTTTTCAGCTGTTACCGTGAAAGTAATTTGTTAAGACCGCGCTTCATGTCAAAATACCTTCTCGCTTCAAAATCTTAACGAACTTCTCCTCTGCCGCGAAAGCCTCCTCGGCACTAGCTCTCAGATGCTGTAATGTCTCCTCGACGGTCAGTGTTTCCTGTTCGGACTTCGGCTCGACGTAACGCGGGATGCTCAGGTTGTGGTCATTGGAGGCGATTTCCTCCTGCGTGACCACGCTGGCGATACCCTCCACATTCTTAAAATCCTGATACCAGCCGTGAATGCGCTCGACGTGCTCGGGCAGCAGTTCGTTCTGTGCTCGACCAGCCTTGAATTCCTTCGATGAGTCCAGAATAAGCACCTTGTTTCTGCGGTCCTTTTCCTTGCGCTGGCGAAAGACCAGGATGCAGGCAGCCAGTCCGGTGCCATAGAAGAGGTTGGGACCGAGACCTATCACCGCTTCAAGAACATCCATACCAAGTATTTTTTGACGGATCTTACCCTCGGCACCCATGCGGAAGAGCGCCCCGTGCGGCAACACCACGGCCATGCGTCCGCTCTTGGGTGCCATGGACTTTATCATATGCTGAACCCAGGCGTAGTCACCGGTCTTGGCGGGCGGCATCCCGGCAAAATTGCGGCCATAAGGGTCACTGCTCCACACTTCCTCACCCCATTTTTCAAGTGAGAATGGCGGATTGGCGATCACGCAGTCGAACGTGGCAAGGTTGTCGCCGGTGAAAAAAGCCGGCTGCCGCAGGGTGTCTCCGCGAACGATCTGAAAGTCCGCCGCACCGTGCAGAAAGAGATTCATGCGCGCAATGGCACTGGTAGTCAGGTTCTTTTCCTGGCCAAAGAGCTTGCCCCAGAGGGTACGGTCATCACCATGGTGTTCCTTCACATGGTGGATGGCTTCCAGCAGCATGCCGCCCGTGCCGCAAGCGGGGTCATAAATGGATTCGCCTTCCTGCGGATCGAGGATGTTTACCATCAGCCGCACCACCGAACGGGGGGTATAGAATTCGCCCGCCTTCTTGTTGGTGACATCGGCAAACTTCTTGATCAGGTATTCATAGGACTGGCCGAGGATGTCGGTCTGCGCGGCCTGATTGCCGAGGCTAATTCGTGAAAAGTGTTCCATGAGGTCCCGCAGCAGTGCATCGGAGAGCCGGTCTTTGTTGGTCCACTGGGCATCGCCGAAGATGCCGTAGAGGGTTTCCGGGTTAGCTTTTTCGATCCCGCGCATGGCCTTCTGCAGCGCCTGGCCGACATTGGTGGTGACGGCACGCACATTGCTCCAGTGGCAAGCGCCGGGAACCTGGAATCGGTAGTTTTGCGGAAACTGGGCGTATTCCTCATCGCCGCTCGACTCCTCCAACGCCGCCATGTATTCCTCGTCATATACGTCCGAAATACGTTTGAAGAAGAGAAGCGGAAAGACATAGTTCTTGAAGTCGGCGGCGTCCACCGGTCCACGCAGGATGTTGGCTGCCTCCCAGAGGTGGGATTCAAGCTGGTTCAGTGTGAAGACGTTGGCCATATCTATTCAAGCCCCCATTGTTCTCGTGCACATATCATGATTATCAAGGGAAAATCAATGATTACGGATTGAGCACTGCATGTCATTGATTTCGTCGCCGCGGAGGAAGATCGATTATTATTAAGACACGTTTTCTACAGTCTAACGATTTATACCGATGCGGGATTCCCCGCTTAAGATGAACAAATTGGGCCTCCCCTGAGCTTCGCACTCCCCCATAGATCAAAATACAGCAATGATCATCAACAATTAACCATTGCCGTGCCGCCCCGTTACCCCGCCGTTGTACAAGCCTCACCGATAAAGTCATCGTCCCCCCCCATGCTTTGATGATAGAAGGTCAACGATTTCAAAGTAATATGAGGTATCGCCATATACCTGATCACTGCTGATAAAGTTGAATATGCACGATTTTCTCAAGGTATAGACAGTGCAAAATTGGCATCAAGCGGGGTTGAGACCGCTTCAGCTGAATCAGAAACCGCATTTGTCCGCCCTTTATCTCTCAGCAATCGTAAATAACATAATCGTTACCCATACATACATTGTCCATACCCTCCCCGTTACCCCCCGTTGTTTTCTCAACAATGTCAGGCATGATGTAACTTTGCCGCCACTTGTTACCCCCTTGTGAAGCTGAAGCATAAAAATCCATCATTACCCCCCCGTTACCCCCCCGCTATCCTTCCCACACTACTTGAGATCATGGATATAGCCAAGCTTCCCACCTGATATTAACCAGCAAATACAATAACTAAAGGCAAAGGCATGCCTCTGATCCGATGTCGCTTGTGATGGAGGACCGATGATTATTGAGAGATGCTCGCGATATCCAAGGCTCATGTTGATGCGGGGGTGCCCCCGCTTTGGATGAATAAAGCGGGACTCTTCTATGCCGGCATTCCCCGTAGATCAACAATACATCAATGATCACCAATAATTAACTATTGCCAAGTCCCCCCGTTACCCCCCCGTTGTACATTCATCACCCATAAAGCATAGTCCTGTCACCTGTCCCTGATTATATAAAATCAACTGATACAAAGTGATATTAGTGACTTCCATATGCTTAATCACTGCCGAAACAGTTGAACCCGCCCGATTTCCCGAGGTTTGGCTGAACCAAATTGGCATCGAGCGGGGCTATGTGCCCGCTCTAAATGAATCAGAAATAGCATTCGTCACCCCTTAATCTACCAGCATTCGTAAATAACATCATAGTTACCTACACATACATCGCCCATACTCCCCCGTTACCCCCCCGTTGTTTTCACGACTTAAATCCTCGGATAGAACTGCCTTAAAGCGACCCTGGCAGATCCACTCAGGCATGGCATTCAGCCACTGCCGGGATCACTGCTGTGAGTGTGCGGCTAATAGCCAACTATTCGTGACAGCATTAAGAAACTTCTCCATCTGAAGGAGCCAGTGTGAGGGCAAGGAACATCAAACCCGGATTTTTCAAGAATGAAGAACTTGCCGCAAAAGATCCACTGGCAAGAATCCTGTTCCAGGGACTCTGGTGCATGGCGGACCGGGAAGGCCGCCTTGAAGACAGGCCTGCAAGAATCAAAGCCGAAATCCTGCCATATGATGACTGTAGCATAGATGCCCTTTTGAACTCCCTGGCATCGGGAGAAGACCCATTCATCCTCCGGTATGAATCGGAAGGACGACGCTTTATCCAGGTCATTCATTTCATCAGACATCAGAACCCTCATTGGAGGGAAAACAGAAGTTCGATACCGGCCCCGGACAAGCCCCGGGCCGGCCTAGGGCTAGCCCTGGGCAAACCTGAGACAAGCCCAGGGCAAGCCTCAGACTTGCCTAAGTCTAGCCCTGCTGATTCTCTGATTCCTGATTCCTTAAATAGCTTATCTAAAGATAAGCAGCCTGAGGCTCCCCGTTCATCCCCAGAAATAGACCCGCCTGAAAAAAAATCCCTTCCGGCGGGGAACCACTTTATGGCCCACGTCGAGGACGAAAAACTCAAGGAGGAAATCAAAGTGGTCAGCAGGGAGATCAACCCCAAGAGGTTCAATGCCTACCGGTGGTGCCAAGCCAAGTTCAGCGAGCAGAAATTCAATCCGCGAGCCATCCTCCATACCCTGAAAAGGATCGCGAAGGAACAGGACATCAAAAGAGACCTGTGGCCCTATGCCAACAAGATTTACGAAGTGGAGTACGGAAAGTTCAATGAACGCGATTACATCGAGAGAAACCGGGAGCACAACAGGGCATTGTCCAAAGGGGAACTCATCAGCATTAGAACGGTTTTCAGCCAGCTTGCGAAACCGCCATGAAAACCAGTTCCGTGGCTTCTGTGGCATCAAAATAAAAACAATACGCTGGAAATGGAGAAGAGCGATGACAATGCCTGCAATGGTTACATCATCAAATAGAGATCCTTTAATGCCTCGGCATCTCGCAGTTCAATGGGTTGATAGAAACGTGAAGAAGATCAAGGGACGGGCGGCAAAATTTTTACGTTATTCCCCCTACGACATGGAGGACTTTCTGCAGCAAGCCTATGCGACGGCGCTTGTGGCGGTGGATATTTCCCAGGCCAGGGAAGTTCCTTTCGAGGCGTGCTTCTGGATTCTTTTTAGTGCCGAGAGCCGGATGATGGCATCAAATCCAGCTACCCGGAACTGCTTCGAAGAATTCCGGGAGGACTATACGGAGGAAGGATTATCTCCCACGCTGATTCATGAATTGTATCAAGCCCAGCGGGATGAAAGCTGGGGAGAAGACCGGGAGTTGACCGCGGAGCTCGCGGAAAAAGCGCTGTCCGTAATGACGGAACGACAACGGGAGGTCTGGAGCTACCTCTTGAGTGGGAAACATTACTCGACCCTGGAAATTGCCAAGGCCATGAAAGTGACGCGGCAGGTGATCGAGGAGTTGCGGGATGCCGGCCTGAGGCGCGTCAGACGACATTTTGAGGGCAGATCATGACTTTCGGGGAGGCATCCAGAAAATACAGGTTACCCCTCAAGGTGTTCTATCGCCTTCGGGAGCTGGGTCTGGTCATCGGTGATCCCCTAACCGGTGAGGACATCCGTACCGTGGAGATTGTATCGGCTCTCTATGGAGACATAGTCCTGTTGAGGACGCAGCTCTCGAAACTCAACAGGGCAAGGAGGGAGGACCTGGTCCGCACGGCGGAACTGGCAAAGTGGGAACGGTATGTCGTCAACCGGTATAGGAAACACATCACCCGGGAGTCAGGGGGAAAGCTATATGTGAAACAGGTCGGCGACGAAATTCGCCGCTACTACGGAATCGAGAAAACCCCCGAGGTGATCGGAAGAATCTACCATCTGAGGAAAAGAACATACAACGAACTGAAAAGGAGGACCAGATGATCGAAAAATTGCCGGAATACAGGGGGATACTAACCGTCGTCCTTGCACTTGTCGGAATTGACTTCTTCTTTCTCCGGCGATCCATATTAGTGCTCATTCTCAAGTGCCAGGGAATGGTTTACACGGGATCGGTCCTGGCTGCCGGTACTCTGGGCAAGGATACGACCTGCATCACCCTGCTGCCTACGGGCGTGGAAGGGAAATCATTCCTTCTCAGCTTCCACGAGATGAAAGATGTTTACTGTCCATATTACCTCACCTTCGCCGCCTTTGTCATCCCGCCGAGTGTAGAGAAGGGAAGGTCCAGAAGCGTCTCGGTTGGTCGAATATTTGCCGCCTGGCAGAGGTCGGATGCACCCCGCCAAGTGTCTCAATCGCACAAACATAATAAACATTATTATGCTGACTCCAATAAAGGACCCATCCCGCTCATTTTCAAGGTCTATCGGTGTGGAGAATATTCGACCAAGAAACAATCGTGGAGGGGAAAACGGTCGAATAATCGACCATATGTGTCAGCCTATCATCCACGGGAAGGAGGTCTATTTATGAATCAAACATCCACAGTGCCCCGGCCACACCTTCACTCTTTCGTGTCAAGCGGTAAAGGTGGAAGGAAAAATGCATCGACGACGCCCCTGAAAAGCCGGCGAGTCGATCGAATTCTCCGGGAGGGCCTGGTGTCGGCAACCGGCCACCATGTTGAAGCCATGATCCTGCAGAGTTTTCTGTATTGGACCGGACGCCTCTGGGATTTTGACCAGTTCATGTATGAGGAGCGCATGTGTGGGAAACGGGATATCCAAGGCGAACCGCCTGAAAGTGGCTGGGTGGAAAAGACAACCGATGATCTTCTCAAGGAGCTGGCATTCCCCGGGAGCAGGCATGCGATCAGGAGATGTCTCAAGTCGCTCGTCCGGAAGGGATTTCTATATGAGAGAGAGGACCCCGTGTATCCATGGGAGCATACGCTTCAATACCGGGTGAATCTCGTCAGGCTTCAAAAAGCCCTGGCCAGGCGGGGATATTCCCTGGATGAAGGCGTTTTTGGATAGGCGATACAAATAAGCGGCAGCAAGTGATCGGGAAGCTCACTTCAAGATAATAACAGGACACAAAGGAGGTGCAAAAATGAATCTGGGATTGGATGTCGGATACGGGGATGTGAAGGCTGTCTACCAGCACGAGGGCGTTCTGGAGATGCTCAAATTTCCCACGGCGATCGCATACGCGGAGCGGGGAGTTGGTGAACTTTCGGCCTTTGCCGAGGACGAGGAGTATGAATACCAGGGTAAAAAATACCTTGTAGGCAAAGAGGCTCTGTTCAGCGCTTTTTCGACGCGGAGTTTCGAGTTCATGAAGAGATATTCGCCTCTCTTCGTATTCAAGGCAGTGAAAGAAATCCATGGAAAGACCGGTGCAGCCGTTACAGACATAGCCATGGGACTGCCCCTTTCCTATTACACCGACGCAAACCTGAAGGAGCTCATCCCGCTTCTGGGTAGGATCGAGATAGGCCGCACGGTTTTGGAATTTAACGTCAGGTTCTATCCCCAGGGTCTCGGCGTTCTCGCGGACTACCGGCTTTCCCAGGCAGGTGACGAGAACCGGCAGACGGACCGGGACATGCTCATCATCGATATCGGGTTCAACACCGTGGACGTCATCGCGGTGGAGCGCGGGAGGATCGTCAAGGGTGAATCAGACACTCTGGAGAGGCATGGAATATCGAAAATTTCTCTCACCCTTGCCAAGGAAATCAAGTCCCTGATGCAGCTCGACCTTTCCGAGCAGGAATCAAAGGACGTCCTTCGCCGCGGTAAAATCAGGGTGTACGGGGCGGAGCGGGATCTCTCCGAACTGATCAGGGAATCGGCGGAAAAGTACTTTGACTGGCTGATGCAGGAAGTGCGGTCGAAATGGGCGGCCAGGATTCAAAGGGCGGAGAAGGTAATTATCGCCGGCGGGGGCGCCTACTACCTGCATGGGCATATCCCGGAGGAATACCGTCCCCTCATTCACGTACCCGATCGCCCCGAGTATGCAAACGCGAGCGGTTTCCTGAAGGCATTGGATATGGAATCACGGAAATGACTGCGAAAAATGAAATCACCCTGAGAGTAACCATCACGGATGAGGAACTGATCGGAAAGATCCGCTCGATTTCCCAACCGGAACGTGGGCGTGTCATACAGAGAGCGCTTAAGGTTTACTTTGAAACCGCCGGCGGCCGGGAGGTCTACGAACTCTTTGCGAAGGGAAAAACAAAAGCAACGTCAGGGGATAGGAAAGAGAAGCCGTCTCAACGCGCACCATCGGGCAAGCTGAAAGATGTGCTGGGTGATTATTGATGGCTGCTATCTCTACATCATAAGGTAGAAAGATGAGAAACAGAATAACCACTAAGCAGCAATTCATTAAACACGTACGCATCGATAATTGCTAAGCTTATTAAATTTTTTAGCCGGAATTACAGCCATGCACAATTTTATCATTGACCCTGGATTCAATAATGCCATAATGACCCCCAAACAGGTGGCTCGATATCTTCAAATTTCGCCGCGTACAGTTTACTCACGCTGGGAAAAACTGGGGGGTCTGAAAATTGGCAGAACCCTGCGGTTCAGAAAGGAGATAATCGATGCCCTATTTCGACAAGAAGAGAAAAAAGTGGAAAGGGGTGGTGAAAAGAGGAACAGAAAGGTTTACGCGCATGTTTCCGACGAAAACAGATGCAAAAACCTGGGAAGTGGACAAGTGGAAGGAGCTGGAAAATCCAGCTCCGGAGGAGAAACAAACCGACACGGTCTTGTTGACGGTTAGTAACGAGTATCTTGATTTTTGCGAGCGTCGATACTCATCGACAACCTATGGCGAGAAGAAAAAGTTGTGCAAAAGTATTCTCAAGAGCTGGGGCAATATGGATGTCAACGGCATTACGCCCACCATGGTCATCAAGCACTTGGGGGAGAGAGCACGCAAGGTTTCAGACAATACCTGGAACAGAGACCGGAAAAACCTTCTTGCCATGTTCAATTGGTTTCGGAAGATCAAAGGAATCACTCATAACCCGGTGATCAATATCGAGCGTCTTCCTGAGGAGCGAAAGGCTGATTACATTCCGCCGGCGGAAGACATCGACAAGGTTATGATGGCTTGCAGCGGTCAAGACAGGGTGATGTTACAGTGTTATTACTTCACTTTTGCCCGAAGGGGAGAAATCTTCAATTGGACATGGGAAGATATCAATTTTGAAAAACAGTGGTATCGCCTATGGACAAAAAAGAGGCTGCACAGTGACAAACAGGCTGATTATTTTCCTCTTCCGGAAGATTCCGAACTCTACAAGGCGCTTAAGTGGCAGTGGGAACACCGCGACAAGAATTCTCCCTATGTTTTCACTAACCCCGATAACGGACAACGGTTTGTTCAGCGTAACAAATTCATGAAAGGTTTGTGCAAAAGAGCCGGCGTGAAGCCATTCGGGATTAAGGCGTTTAGAAAATATGGCCCCTCGGTCTTGAATGATATTCACAGAGTCAGCATCAAGAAATTGCAAAGGTTATTGCGGCACCGCACCCAGACGACAACGGAAATATACCTTAAGAAGATTGATGATGATTTATCGGTGGGTTTGAAGCTGTTAGAAAAAAAGGACACTCAACGGGACACACAAGAAAAAAAGGGGGCTACCTCATGTCAGTAACCCCCTGTAATTATTGGTAGTCCCACGGGGAGTTGAACCCCGGCTTCCGGCGTGAGAGGCCAGCGTCCTAACCACTAGACGATGGGACCAATGGTTGCGACCAGGCATTAGACCCTGGTTCATGAAAGTTCTTTTTTAGGGAAGAACGCAAAAAAAGTCAAGACTTAAAAAAGGCCTTGCCGAGCGGCCCGGTAGCCTGCATCAAAGGGGCTTACGGATCAAGGCAAGAATTTCCAGGATTTCATCCTTATACTCGCCCGGGGCTTCCACGTGTCCCCAACCGGCAGAGAACTGGAAAAGGCCGTCATAGGCCGTATCATGGTAACTCCGCAACGCATAGGGAATGCCGCGCCCGTCAAGCTCGCTGCTTAAGCGAAGCGACTCAATCTCGTTTTCCAGCGTGGCAATCTTTTCAAATTGAAGCGGCATTTTCCTTACTTATCTTCAAAGAGGGAGAGGGATGGTAACGGATCAGGCTTGGCACGGTCCGCGGCCGGCTGGTGGTCCGCTTTTGCCGGCGGGGCCTGGAGCATCCCCAAAAACTCCCTGGGTTTTAGGACCTTAATCCCTTGAGAACCAGAGACCTTTAACAAGTGCTTATCTTCACTGACAATCACCTTGCTCTTCGCGGCCAACGCGCAGGCCAGAAACTTGTCGTTCTCGGCATCAGCGCAAATAGGCGCGAGCAAGCTTTGGACGGAAAACATCTCGGCCTTGTCCTGGATCATATCCAGCAGAGGCCGGAGATCGAGCCCCGGGAACTGTCCGGCCAGGCATTCCCCGGCCTTTTGGTATTCCGCCAGGACCTCCCGCGATAGCCCCAGTTGCAGCCTGCCGTCACGCCACGCCTTCAGGATCTGCGCGGGGGGACCGCTGAACAGGATGGCGGATAATAATACGTCTGTGTCGAGAATTATTTTCACTTCCGTTCCCGGGCTTCGGCAATGGCAATCGTGACGTCCGATGGCTTTATTCCTGACCGCTTAGCCTCGCGGCGGGCTTCCGCATGCAAGGCAGAAAACTCTTTGCGGGAAGGGGGCACGAAGACCTTAAGGTTGACACGATCTTCCTCGCCGGTAACGACGAACCGCGTCCCGGCCTGCAACTTGAGGCGCCGGCGGATCTCCTGAGGGATGACGATCCGGCCTCGGGAAGACATCTTGGTCATCACTGAATTAGCCATTGCCGCACTCCTGCCGCGAGACCTTTGCACAACGCCCTGTTTGTCATTGCGAGGAGGCCTTAAGCCGACGAAGCAATCTCATAAGGTATCGATTATTAAAGAGATTGCCACGGCGCACACGCGCCTCGCAATGACGGTAAGTAAGTTGTGCAAAGGTCTTGCCGCCTGTGTTCTCAATGGAAAGATCATAATCAGGCTGTAGCCTGGATGCAAGCGAAATCATACGCTTGTTGAAGATTTTCCGGAGCAGCATTTTTGACGGGCTCGTAAAAAGTCAAAGAACTGTCACTCCCGCGGAGGTGTGAGCCCAGTACATGCCGTAATCACTGGATTCCCGCTCCCCGCCTTCGCGGGGACAGGCTCCGCGGGAATGACAACAAACAGGAAAATTCGACTTACTACGAAAATAGAGCGAAAAACGTAATAAAATCACCAAAAGCTTATTTTCATGCTTCGTGGTGCTCCACGGGGCATGGGGGTTTAGTACGAAAATAGAATTGTCATACCGGCGCCCAATTTGTCATTCCCGCGGAGGCGGGAATCCAGTTCATTATTCCTGGATTCCGGATCGGGGTCCGGAATGACAGGCGTGGCATTTTCATGCTTCGTGGTGCCTCACGGGGCATGGGGGTTTTTTACGAATTCAGCATTTTTGTCTTGACAACGCCCAACCCATGGTTTACATCCCATCCGATTTCATTCAGAATTTAACTTGAGGATGTGCATATGGCCAAAGCGACAAAACTCATTTATTTTTTCGGAAAAGGAAAGGCGGAAGGAACCGGCACCATGAAGGACCTGCTGGGGGGCAAGGGAGCGGGGCTCGCCGAGATGGCGAAGGCCGGCATCCCGGTGCCGCCGGGGTTCACCATCACCACTGCCGTCTGCAACCTCTTCTATGAACTGGGCAAGCGCGTGCCCCCCGGCCTCGACGCCGAGATGCGCGCCTACATGAAAAAGGTGGAGGAGGCGCTGGGCGGCACGTCCATCTTCGGCGACGCCAACCGGCCGCTGCTCGTTTCCGTGCGCTCGGGCTCCAAATTTTCCATGCCCGGCATGATGGACACGGTGTTGAACCTGGGGCTGAACAACCGGACAGTGCAGGGCCTCATCGGCCGGACCGGCAACGCCCGCTTTGCCTGGGACGCCTACCGCCGATTCATCCAGATGTTCGGCAATGTGGTGATGGGGATTGAAAAAGAGGTCTTCGAGGAGCTCCTCCAGGATCTGAAAAAGAAAAAGAAGGTGCAGCTCGATCTGGACCTCACGGCGCAGGATCTGGAGGGCCTCGTGGAAAAGTTCAAGGCTAAGGTGAAACAGCTTACGAAGCGCGAATTTCCCCAGGATCCCTGGGAGCAGCTCACGATGGCCCGCGACGCTGTTTTCAATTCCTGGAACAACCCCCGCGCCATCACCTATCGCCGCTTGAACAGCATCCCGGGCAGCCTCGGCACGGCGGTGAACATCCAGGCCATGGTCTACGGCAACATGGGCGACACCTCGGCCACGGGCGTCGGTTTCACGCGCAACCCCTCCACGGGCGCCAAGGAGTTTTACGGCGAGTATCTGACGAACGCCCAGGGCGAGGACGTCGTGGCTGGTATCCGCACGCCCCGTCCGATTGTCAACCTGAAGAAAGAAATGCCCCAGGTATATGCCCAGCTCCGGGAAATCACGAGCCGGCTGGAAAAGCACTACCGTGATGTCCAGGATTTCGAGTTCACCGTGCAGGACGGCGTCCTGTACATGCTCCAGACCCGTACGGGCAAACGCACGGCCCCGGCGGCCGTCAAGATCGCCGTGGACATGGTGAAGGAGGGCCTCATCTCCAGGGAAGAGGCGGTGCTGCGCGTGGAACCCGCCTCCCTGGACCAGCTCCTCCATCCCATTATCGACCCCAAGGCCAAGATCGAAACCCTCTGCAAGGGTCTGCCGGCGTCGCCCGGGGCGGCCGCGGGCCGGGTCGTCTTCACGGCTGACGAGGCGGTGGAGCAGGCGAAAAAAGAGCCGGTCATCCTCGTCCGGCCGGAGACCACGCCCGACGACATCCACGGGATGGATGCGGCCCAGGGCATCATTACGGCGCGCGGCGGCATGACCTCGCATGCGGCGGTGGTGGCGCGCGGCATGGGCAAACCCTGCGTGGCCGGCTGCGAAGAAATCAAGGTGGACATGAAGGCGGAGAAGTTCACCGTGGGCGCGGTGACCGTGAAGAAGGGTGATTATGTGACCATCGACGGCGGCACGGGCCGCGTCATCCTCGGGAAGGTGCCGACCAGGGAGCCGGAGGTGAGCGGCGCCTTTGGCAAGCTCATGCAGTGGGCCGACAAGGCCCGCGTCCTGAAGGTCCGCGCCAATGCCGACATCCCCCGGGATGCCAGGATGGCGCGCCAGTTCGGCGCCGAAGGTATCGGCCTTTGCCGTACGGAACACATGTTCTTCGCCGCGGACCGGCTGCCCATCGTGCAGCAGATGATCCTCGCCACGACCACGGAAGACCGGGAGAAGGCCCTGGCCAAGCTCCTGCCCGTACAGCGCGCGGATTTTCGCGGCCTCTTTGAGACCATGGACGGCCTGCCCGTCACCATCCGCCTTCTGGACCCGCCGCTCCACGAATTTCTGCCCAAACGGGAAGAGCTGATGGTGGAGATTGCCGTCATGAAGGCCAAGCGCGCAGCCCGGGCCACCCTGGGGGAGAAGGAAAAACTGCTCCGGCGTGTCGAGGAGCTCCACGAGTTCAACCCCATGCTGGGGCACCGCGGCTGCCGCCTGGGGATCGTCTTCCCGGAAATCACGCGGATGCAGACCCGTGCCATCATCGAGGCCGCCTGCGACCTGATCAAGAAGGGCCGGAAGATCGTCCCCGAGATCATGGTGCCCCTCGTCGGCATCAGCAATGAGTTTACCAACCAGCGGGCACTCATCGTGGCGACAGCCGAAGAGGTCATGAAGAAGAAGGGCGTCAAGCTGACCTATTTAATCGGAACCATGATCGAGCTGCCGCGCGCCGCCGTGATCGCCGACAAGATCGCCCGGGAGGCAGAGTTCTTCTCCTTTGGGACGAACGATCTTACCCAGACCACCTATGGTTTCAGCCGCGACGATGCGGGTAAGTTCATCAAGTACTACCGGGAACACAATATCCTGGAGAGCGACCCGTTCCAGACCCTGGACGAGGAAGGGGTGGGCTTTCTGGTGCAACTGGGCGTCATCAAGGGGCGCACCGCACGGCCGAAACTGAAGGTGGGCATCTGCGGCGAGCACGGCGGCGATCCGGCGAGCGTCGAGTTCTGCCATAAAGCCGGACTCAATTACGTGAGCTGTTCGCCCTATCGCGTCCCCATTGCCCGGCTCGCGGCGGCCCATGCCAGTCTCAAGGAAAAGGGGCTGGGGGCTTCGGTGTCGAAGTAGCGCGCAAAAGGGCGCGCACCTGCTCGACATCCGCCGCGCTGTCGATATCGAGAAAAAAGGGCGGCCCGTCGATCTCGACGCCGAGCACGTCCCCGGGATGGGTCCCGATGATCTCCCTGGCTCCCCGGTCACCGCGGACGCCCAAGATCAGGTCGTAGAACCGCCTGCCGAAGATGACGGGGTTTCCCCGTCTTTCACCCTGGATGGGTACACAGATATCCTTTTGCGATTCCCGAAAACGTCGGAGGAGCAGATCGATGATGCCCGCCGTGACCAGGGGCTGATCCCCCAGGAGAAACATCACGGCGGCGAAGTCATCCTTTACCTCCCCCAAGCCCGCCTGCAGAGAACCTGCCATGCCTTCCCGATACCCTGCATTGAGCACCAGGGAGAGACGCGGGTCCCGGACCAGGGAGCCAAGGGCCGCCTCGACCGACCCTGCCTCATGGCCGAGGACCACGATCACCCTGGCCAGTTCCGAGGCCAGGGCCGCTTCGACAACCCACGCCAGGAGGGGCTTGCCGCCCAGCTCCAGGAGTTGCTTGGTCGTGCCCATTCTCCGGGACCTGCCGGCCGCGAGCACGATGCCCGCGACGGGATCTTTTCGGGAGGAGTTATGCGGATCGTTCATGCCATTCCCAGGGTTTGTCCCGCTCCAGGCTGCCGATGATCACCCGGTCCGGCAATATACCGCCTATTGTCCAAAGGAAAGAGGCGGTCCGGCGCCCCGCTGCCAACCGGCCTTTTGTCTCCGCCTTGTTGAGAAAGACGTAACGTAAGGCGCCGGCCGGGCAGCCCTTCATGATCCCCCGGGTGTGGGAAAGGGCCCTGGCCACGGCCAGCTCCGTAACATCCTCCCCTAGTTTCAGGCCTGTCCGCTTGGCAAAGAGGCGGCTGCGGAAAACATGTTCTTCCGTCAGGGGTTGACCGATGGCCTCGAGACCGACCACGGCGATCACCAGGCGGGAGCAAGAGGGGATGACGGGCTCGTGCCGGGCCGGCATCTTGAGCGGCCGGTGCCTGGCCCCGTCCGCCTCCACCAGGATCCAGCGAAACAGGCCGCCCCCGGCCAGCTCCTCGATCTCGGCCGCCGTAAAGCCGAGCAGCTTGTTTGGCCCCGGGAGGAGTCCCCGGGCTGCCGTCAGGTGCCGGTGTTTCTCGAGGTACCCGGGAGCCTGTTCCAGAACGAAACCGGGCCGTGGCGAGAGGAGGACAGCGGGCGATTGCGTAACTTGGGGCAGGAGGATCTTCGTGGTCGTGGTGGTGAGAACGGTTTCGCCGGCGCTGGCGATTTCCCGGGCCAGCCGGAACATAAGCGTCGTCTTGCCGCCGCCGCCTACGATGCTAATCACACCCCCTTCCAGGTGGGGGAGGAATATATCGCGCAGGTTGGACATTTCTTGCTTTGTGTCTTTGTGCCTCTGCCCCTTTGCGCCTTGTTCAGCACTTATCATTTATTATAGACCCGGAGGATCGCCTCCAGGACGCCGCCGGCAATGGCCAGCGCCTTGTCGGAGATCATCGCGCAGTGCGCCGCCTGGGCCCGGGGATCGATATCGCCCAGTTTGACGCCTTCTTCCACCTCCGTGCCTTCCCGGATCAGGCCCCGAATCACCCCGGCGATGGCGGCGGTCACTTCCCGGCCGGCGACCCGTCCGACCGTCTCGCCTGCTTTCACTCCCTCGCCGATCTGTCTTGCCGAGGTAAAGACGCCCGCGACCGGCGCCCGCAGGACCCTCTCCCGGGCATACCCGCCGATCTCGCCGGGAATACCCGTGTTGGCCTCGGCGCCGCCGGCCAGGATTACCCGGCCCAGGCTGTGGCCCCGATTGGTCTCGATCACCATGTGGCAGTCACCGCCGGCCCGGAAACCGGGACCGAGCCCGAGAACGAGGGGCGCCTCGGACCGCTCCGTGCCGATATTGCGCTTGGCGAGGATGGCATCGATCACGACCTGCGGTGCCAGGGCCGGGAGCAGCTCCCAGCGGGGGTCCACCGCCACGGCGATGCAGCCGGCCTCCCAGGTGCGGTAGATGTCCGGCATACCCGCCACCCGGAGGGCCTTCAGCCCTTCCACCTCCATCTCCCCGTCGTAGACGGCCTCGCAAAAGGATACCTTTCTTCTTACGGCCAAGGGCTGGGGTATCTCGAGCAGGACAATCTTGCGGATCCGGGCCTGCCAGAGGCGCCAGGCTACGCCGCTCGCCATTTCGCCGGCGCCCTTGATCGCCACACGGATTTCCCTTAACCGCTGGTCCTTCATGATTTGAGGTCCTTACTCATTTGCCGAAGGGACAAACTGGATAACGGCAGGTCTCGCAATTCATACACATCCCGCCATGGCCCGTCTCGGCCAGGGTTTTTTTCGTAATCTCTTCACCCGCCAGAACCCTGGGGAGAATGAGGTCGTAGACCGTGCGGGGGGAATAATAGACGCAGGCCGGCAAGCCGAGGATGGGTTTGCCGTCGAGCAGGGCATAGAGGAACATGGAGCCGGGAAGAATCGGCGTCCCGTAGCCCACGATCTTGGCCCCGGCTTTTCTGATGCCCTTCCGGGTCACATCGTCGGGATCCACGGAGAGGCCGCCCGTGGTGAGGATCATTTCGCAGCCCAGAGCGTTTAGCTCCCGGACCGCCGCCGCGATGGCCTGAGGATCATCGGGCACGACGATCTTTTTCACAAACTCACAGCCGTAGTCGATGACCTTTTGCGCCACGTACCGGTCAAATTCATCTTTGATCAGCCCCTTGTAGATCTCCGAACCCGTCACGACACCGCCCACGCGGAGTTTCCGGTACGGCAGGACCTGGAGCACGGGCCCGCGGCGGGCCGCCAGCTGCTCCAGCTTTTCGATCCTTTTGGTCGGAATTGTCAGGGGGATGATCCGGGTACCCGCCACCACCTGGCCTGACTGGCAGGGGAAGTTGTTCTTCAGGGTAGACAGGATGATGCTGCCCAGTTTGTTGATGCCGTGCAGCGCCTGTTCATTGACTTTCAGCAATCCCGCGGTCTTGCTGACAAGATTCGCCTTTCCTTCCCGGGGCTCCGTCCAGCTCAGATTGCTTCCGGCAATCGCCCGGGCGATGCGCAGCGCTGCATCGTCTTCATGGAGCCGGTCCGGCGAAAGTTCCAGGATATAGAGGGACTGTTTGCCCAGCTTCAGGAGTTCCGGGACATCTTCCTCCCGGACGACATGCCCTTTCTTAAAGCCCGTCCCCTTGAACTTGCCGGGAATAATGCGGGTGATATCATGGGCCAAAACCATACAGATCGCTTTTTCAACCGGGACTTTCTTCATTGCCAAACCTCACTATTTTACAGAAAATAATTTTCTCACTCACTAAAGCCTATTATGCCTATCCGCACCTAAAGTCAAGGTGGAATGGCATGTTGCCAAGCCGGAACATGATGGAATCACTTCCTTTACTGCGTCGCTGATCTATGCTACAGTGTTTTTATATAGATAATAAACGATCCTCAGAAAGATAAATACCTTGGAAGCAAAACAGTATTTTGCCCGCCCCAAAAAGGCAAAAAGGCGGGGCAGGCGCCGCGAGGCTGACCGTCATCACGAACGGATGAAGCCGGAAATCGAGCCGGCCTTGAAAAAAGTCTTTGCCAAGATCGGCCGGCCCGTCCATGCCTCCTTTGTCCCCGATCCTTTTCAGTCAGAGGCCTTGGAGGCCATCCAAAGGACGGACTGCCTGGTCATGGCACCCACGGGCGCGGGCAAGACCTGGATTGCCGAACAGGCGATCCGGTCGGTATTTATCAAAGGCGGCCGCTGCTGGTACGCCTCTCCTCTAAAGGCCCTGAGCAACGCCAAGTGGGTAGAGTTCGGCGTCCATTTCGATCCCGTCAATGTGGGGATTCTCACGGGCGACACCAAAGAAAACGTCGATGCCCCCATCGTCGTGGGCACCACGGAAATCCTGAGGAATCAGCTCTACGATGTCATGCATCACGGCACCAACCTGAACTGCGACCTCGTCATCCTCGATGAGGCGCACTTCTTGGGAGACCGCGACCGCGGCGTGGTCTGGGAAGAGATCCTGATCTACCTGCCCGTCCGAATCAATATCCTGCTCCTTTCCGCCACGATCGGCAACGGCGAGGAAATCGCCGCCTGGCTCGCGTCCATCCGGGGCAAGGAGTGCGTGGTCATCAAAGAAGAGAAGCGCCCCGTCCCCCTGTACCCCCTCTTTCTCCACCCTTCCGGCAAGATCATGCCCTACCTGGAAAAGAAAAAACTTTTCCCCGGCGTAGAGCAGTACCTCGAAGGCCGGAGGGGCGGCGGCGGCCGGCCGCCGCACTTTGGGCAAATTCTTAATGTTCTTGAAGAATTTCAGCTACTTCCGGCTATCTTTTTTCTGAAATCGCGCTCCGAATGCGATGCAGCCCTGAAGAGCTGTTACCGCGGCCAGGACATCACGGAAGACGCGGTCTTTACCCGCTCCAAAGAAGAACTGCTGGACCGTGTCCCTTACCTGAGAAACAACAAGCAAATCGAATACCTGGAACGCTTCCGGGTGGCGGCACACCATGGCGGGCAACTTCCGGCCTGGAAGTTCTTTGTGGAAACGATGATGAAACTGGGGCACCTCCGGGCCATCTTCGCCACCTCCACCGTGGCCGCGGGGGTGAATTATCCGGCCCGGACGATCGTCCTGTTTAACTCCGATCTTTTTAACGGCAGCAATTTCACTCCCTTAAGCAGCACGGAGTTTCACCAGATGACGGGCCGGGCGGGAAGACGGGGCCGGGACATGATCGGGTTCATGCTCGCCGTTCCGGGACGCTTCCTGGATATCCTCCACCTGAAAAAGCTGTTTTACAAGAAACCCGATGACATTTTAAGCCAGATCCGCAGCGACTTTTCCATGATCTTGAATCTGCTGCTTTCGCAAACTCCCGAAGACATCAGGGCCATCTTCGAGAAATCGTTCGCCTCCTACCAGCGCCTCCAGGGAGGGAAAAAACGGGCTTTGGCGGAAGGGGTAAATCTGTGGGACGATTGCCGCCGTCATCTTGACTTTTTGAAGGTGGAGGGTTTTGTGGACGACGATAACCGGCTGACTGAAGCGGGGGGCTGGGCTTCAAAACTGCGCCTCGATCATCCCCTGCTCATCGCCGAATGCCTGAAGAAAGAAGCCTTCCCCCGCAGGGACGAAAAGCTTCTGGCGGCCATGGTGGCACCTTTCATATACGACGGCGACCAGGACATCAAGATAACCCATAAACAACTCCCGAGAAAATTGGCCGAGGCCCATAAGCGGGTCCACCGGGCCATCAAGGATCTGTCGGAACGAATGGCGGCCGCGGGATTTACCGCCAACGCCCTTTACCTCTGGACAAGCTGGGTGATTTACGATTGGGCGCGCGGTGAAGACTGGGATGAGATCGTGCAAAAAACGGGTATCGCCGATGGCGACCTGGCCATGCTGGTACTCAGAACGGCCGATAACTTGAGGCAATTAGCCTCACTGAAAGAAACTCATCCGGAAATATCCCAACTTGCCTACAAGGCCAGGGAGGCCATCTTGCGGGAACCGGTCTTGTTCGAATAGGGCCCTGGTCAGACTGGCAAATTTTCAAAAGAACTCTGCTACAAAATATTAGCTGCCTCAGTCATTAACTTCAACAAGGAGGGGATAACTTTAACTTACTTATCCCGTTTATCGGGGTTAGGATGTGGACGTAAGCTTTTCTGTTCGGGAGGTTGGAAATAGGGTTGGAAAGGACTTTTGATGAAACGAAAAAGGGGTTACGATTTCTACCGTAACCCCTTAATTTTATTAATGGCGTCCCCACGGGGAGTCGAACCCCGGTTACAGGCGTGAAAGGCCAGTGTCCTAGGCCACTAGACGATGGGGACGCACTGATTATCTAAGCAACAGCTGATGGGAAAAAACGTATGCACCAACTAGCATAAGTTGGCATTTATATCCTTTTTCCCGGGGAGATGTCAAGCAGCAAATGACAGGTCGCCCGTACTAAGGGAAAAAATTGCCCGGCCCTTGAGAATGATTCTGATTTTCTTTTCTTTAAGAGCAACCTTTATTTCAGATCATCTTCCACCAAGGTGCCGCCAGCACGGTAGGCGTCAACCATTCGATCTCCGTGCCGTTGTGCAGCAGTAAACCTGTGCGCGCATCCGCACCGTACTCATGCTGGAAGGCAATCAGGTTCGCCGCGTCCTGTACCCTGGGGCGGCTCGTTGATTTAATCTCGATGGGCAGCACTTTCCCCTCCGTTTCGATCACCAAATCAACTTCTTCGCCCGTTGTTGTCCGCCAATAGAAAATTTCAGTGTTCCGGAGCCGGCCACACTGCCAGACCAGGAGATCCAGCAGCACGATGTTTTCGAGATAGGCGCCGGTTGGTTCGGCCATTCCGGAAAGGTGCATAGCCAGTCCTACGTCGCCCCAGTACAGCTTGGGGGACTTGAGGAGACGTTTCGTACGGTTCACCGAATAGGCCGGCAAGCGAATCAGGAGGTACGAAGTCTCCAGTAGGTTCAGGTAGCGGTGTATCGTTGGCTGTTTCAGCGATAGGTCTCGGGCCATTTCCGTCTGGTTTACGAGCTGCCCGAGACGAAAACAAGCTGCACGCATCAGCCGGCGAAAATCAGGCAGGGCGGCTATGGAAGAAAGCATCTGAAGGTCCCGCTCCAGGTAGGTACGGACGTACCCATCGAACCAGACCATCCTATCCTCCGCCTTGGACATGTGGACGGCGGGCGTGGGAAATCCGCCGCGTCGGGCAAATTCCTGCCAGTCTTCCGGACCCGATGTGCCTGCTCTTAAGACATCAGGCCATTGGGCGTCCTTCGCCGCGACCAGTTCCTCCCATTGTCCGCAATGTCCGAGGCCCAGTTGCTCGCGCCGGGTCATCGGCCAGAGGGTGAGATAGCTGGCGCGACCGGCGAGCGATTCGGATACTCCCTGCATCAGGAGCAGATTAGCCGATCCGGTCAGCAGAAACCGGCCGGGCTGCCGGTCGGAATCAATCGCCCGTTTTACGGCGATAAGCAGGTCTGGTTCCCGTTGTACCTCATCGAGGGTAACGTTCATCGCACCACTCACCAGTGAGTCGGGATTCTTCCTTGCCAGTTCTAAGACATCCATGTCGTCGAGGGAAAAGTAGGAACGCTTTTCCTGCGCAAGCACCTTTACCAGAGTGCTCTTGCCTGTCTGTCGGGCGCCGGTAACTACGACGGCGGGCATCACGCGTAAACGTTGGCTCAACGCGGCCATCATGTGTCGCGGATATGTTTTTTCATTCATGGCGTGAATTATATCCATTCATGACCGTATTTGCAAGCGCAAGAAGGCGACACTTGGGCACAAGCCAACAGGCTATATCGCGTATCAGTTTCTTGTTCGCTCCTCAAAAGTCTATAAACAGGGCTTCAAAATTTCTGGGGTTAATAATGACAATATCCTTATAGCTTTTTAGTGTCAGCAGATCTTCATCGCCAGTAACGATGTAGTCAGCAGCCGCATCGGTGGCACAGGCGATGATCATATCATCATTTGGGTCTCTGCAAGTATTTGAAATAGGACTAAGCTTATGAAGCATTTCAGATGCTGCTTCCGAAACTATGGCAGAGATTTCGGAAATATCGGGAGGCGAAAGTTTGAACTTTTTAATCAGGATACCTTCAAATTCCCCTATAATATCGTCACACAATATAAGACTGAAGGCCCGCTTGCGCGCTCTAATCAGAAGTCCGGAACAGAGCCCTTCCGTTAGAAAGGCGGCGATAAGAACGTTTGTATCAAACACCGCCCTCACGATATTGCCTTGAAAACATCGTCATCTGTGATAAAGCCAGCTGCCTTAGCTTTGTGGCTGAGCCGTTTTTTCATTCGAGAGAATTTTTTCTCCCACAAAAATTCTCCCAAAGACTCTTTCACAATATCGCTTTTATTTCTTCCTGTTTCCTTGGCAATGGAATCCAGATCAGCAGCCATTTTCTCCGGCAAGCTAACAGACAGAACACTTCTCATCTCGCACCTCCGGCACTACAATACACTACAATGTCAAAAGGTTCAAGTTTAATAATATTTACGCTAATGGGTTTATCACACATGTTTCTTGGAGGTTCCTAAGCTTGTTCAATTTTGCTTTTTTGCCCACAAGGTTAATTTCTGTGGGCCGATGAAAATGAGTTACGTGCAGACGTTATAGGCAAGACTTTCTTGTGGTGAATCCAATATAGTTAATGTCCATCTCAATAACTTGTCCCGTTTATCGGGGTTAGAGTTGAATAATATGATTATCTGCCTTCATTTGTTGTTGGCATCGTAGTTAACCGGTTCGCCAATCTCAATGACATCAGTTGGAATTCCATTAATTTCAGCAGGGATCATATCCTTTGTATCAAGCTCAGACGCCTGGACCTTTTTGCGGACATACACGACGATCGTCAAATCATACAGCCCCTGCCCTGCTGCAGGCTTTCTACCAACCCCTACGCCAACAACGTTACTTAAAGACATTAGTTCTTTAGTATGCCGTTCTTTTTCCGCTCTTGCTTTCTCATAGGCTGCATCAGCTGTGGGCATAGTAGTTCTCCGTTAAATGATATTTCCAGATCTATGCTAATTCGGCGAGGTTAACAAAAAATGCTGTTGGACCCGCACCAGCACATGGGATCTTCAGCGTATAGATCGCCGGTCAGCACATAAGCAGCTGCCCGGCATCCGCCGTGACATCTTTCAGGTAAATGCGGACATATCCGGCAGCGTCCCTTCAGTTGTCCTTTAGTCATTCTGCGGAATATTTTAAAAATGAGGGCGTTACGCCATATGTCCGGAAGACTATTTTTACGCAAATCACCTGCGGGGTGGTCATAGAGGAACGGACAGGCATAGACCATCCCGTTGGCGGCGATAACCAGTTGAGTCACTCCGGCGGGGCATCCTGCTTCGGAACCGGCGCCGGAATCCCGGCTGTGAACTGCTACAGGCTTAGTATTATTCAAGCCGGGATAAACGCCCTCCAGGGCTATCTTTAACCGGGACCCATACTTCTCCTGCAGTCTGAGGAGCTTTATATAATCCTTTTTGGCCTGGTTGGGGGACAATGTCAACTCCTGTGCGTTCTTATGCCCCCTGCCGGTGGGTAAAAACAGCGAGGTCTTAAACCCTGTCGCCCCTAACTCAACTGCTGAGTTTACCAGGTAATCAAGGTCCTGGTGGGTCACGGCCGTAAGCACGGACGAGATGCTGACGTTAAATCCAAGGGAGCGGAACGTACGGACAGCCGCTAATGCGGCTTTAAAGCTACCCATTTTACCTCTGAACCGGTCGTGTGTTTCTGCACAACCGTCGATGCTTACCTGCACAGAGCTAACGCCTGCGGCGGCGAGTCTTTTTGCTCGTTCCGTGTTAACCAGCAGCCCGTTGGTATCCAGATTTACTTCCATCCCTCCCTTTGTGGCTTTTTCAATTAAATCAAAAAGGTGCGGACTCATTAACGGTTCGCCGCCGCAAAAAGTAATGGAGAACACTTTGGCATCCAGTAGCTGCCGGACGACTTCAAAAGATTCTTCGGGGGTTAATTCGTCCGGCAAAGGCTTACCGGAACCGGTTAAACAATGAGCACATCTGAGATTGCAGGCGTACGTAATATCCCACAGGACGGAAAGGGGAGCGCTCAACGCCCTCCCCAGCAAAGCTTCATCTTCATCCGACGGTAGGGGCATAGCGGTGAAATAGGGCTCTACAGCGGGTTCCATTCGCCAGTCAAGAGCTTCGATTTGTTGAAAACGGCGCAAAGCGCTCCACGTTGCCTCCTGGGCCGTGGTTTCCGGCCATTTTTCCACTTCAGCGATGTGCGCTGCCACCGTGGCGATCGTATTTTGTCCATTACAAAGTCTGGCAACGTTCAATTCAACGGAACCAAGATCGGCCACTCCCTGGCTGTGAGACGTCAATATATAGCCTCCGGTCCTCTCAGCCCGGAACAAAACCGAACGGCGCATAGCCGGAAAGAATGCGCCATCTAACTTATGATCTCCATTGTACGCCATACAAGCACGCTTTATTTCTCTGGTGCCACGTAGATTGGTGGCAGGCCGGAGCAGAGGACGGTTCTATTCCGGTCTGCATTTTTGTTAACTAGTTTCCATCCGGAAACGGTTCTTTTCCGCCCTGGCGGTGTCAATCTGCGGGCTTGCTTGTGCGGCGTACTACGTGTACGCCTCCGCGCAACCCCTTGATTTCCTAGCCAGGACGCA
>Ga0082335_1000353_pt1 | contig 118500 bp, 68 predicted proteins | sample Subgrocontami58m_FD_72375 | JGI IMG/M metagenome (GOLD analysis project Ga0082335, IMG submission 72375) | Subsurface groundwater microbial communities from S. Glens Falls, New York, USA - GMW37 contaminated, 5.8 m (SPADES assembly) (version 2) ... | reverse complement strand
TTTCCAGAGAAAATATTTCTCCCGTTCTTCCAGCGTTAACTGATGAAATGTTCGCATAACGATTCACCTCCCTCGGACTTCAGATTATATCCGAGTGGTGCATTTCGTTTACGAACTCAAGTATTTAAAATCACCCTTAGTAGTAACTATCTCGATCATTTCGGGCACTGAAAGCACTCTTGTTCCGTCCTGGTCCATCATTACCCCCAAATTTCCCCCCAAGCCATACAATAAAGATGTCCTGAAGTCATCAATCGTTAACACTGGTTCAAAAGTTGAAGATGGAAGAGAAGAAAAAAAATTATAGAATAATGCCGCTAAATGTTCATTGGGTGGTTCATTTATCGGTGAAGGGATAAATTTCTCCAAGGGTGAATATTGTTGAGAGTCATCTTCGTCTATCTGCTCTCGTTGGAACAAATATTCATCGATTTTTTGCATTGCGGATTCATCAAGAAAATCCACAATTGGCAAATTGTTCATTTTTTGAAACCTATGAAGCGAAGCGTTCGCCCTTGTTTCTTCCCCAGATTGGGTGTATGTAATTCTGGAAAAACCTAACTGCCTGAAAGCATTTAGAAGTTTAAATTCGAAACTGGCGGGGTTCATTTTTTCTTCGCCAGACTGTAAGGTGATAACTAAATTATTTTCTTGTAATAAATAGTTTTTACCAGAGAGTATTGATGCGGCGACGTGATCATCTTTAAAAAAATTGCTTTTAAGATAACTTTTTGAGGTGGTGTTGGGACCTGCAGCTCGGCTAAAAAGACCGCGGACGCTATTGAAATTGATGACAATAATGCCTAAAAATAGGAGTAGCAGTGCTGGCCAAAACAACAACGTAACTTGCCGCCGTTGCACTGAGGATGACTTCATATCTATCACGATGACAGAGCATTCTTCTTCTGTCAAGGAAACACTGACAGGGTATATAATCCTTTCATGGGTGCTGATTTTTGGATTGTTATTCAATGGTGGGGGACGTTGTTTTTAGTTGGTGCAGCAGCGTTTCCGCTGACAAAAACATTATTTAAGGGAAGATGGATCCCGGGTTCCTTCGGAAAGACTCAGGATAAACAAGCCCGGGATGACAATGAAACAGGTTGGTTTGATCAAGGATATTTGTTTAGTAAGGCAGTTGGGATGGCGGTTGTGACGTGGATTGTGTATGTGTTGGGGACGCTTCATATTCTGCCATTCACTTCATGGAGCATCATAATTTCTCTTGTTGCACTTTTTGTTATCGGTTTGATTCTCCAATTGAATCAGGAATTTGGAATAAGGAATTATGGAGTACACAAAGGCAAATCCATAATTCATAATTCATTATTCATAATTCAAATAGGGAAACAATGGAAACAAATCAGCGTTATTCTTGTCGAAGAACTCTTCTTTCTGATCGCCTTGTTTTTTTGGAGTTGGGTCAAAGGGCATGAGCCCAGTATTCATGGACTTGAGAAGTTTATGGATTTTGGGTTTATGAAGTCGATTATCAATAGCCAGTATTTTCCTCCGGCAGATATGTGGTATGCGGGGCTTCCGGTCAATTATTACTACTTCGGCCATATGGTGGTGGCAGTTCTCACTAAACTTTCCGGTATTGACCTGGTTTACACTTTTAACCTTATGCTTGCCACGATATTTGCTTTTACGCTGACGATGAGCTTTAGCATAGGACTACAAATAAGTCGTATAGGAAAAATAGGACAAGTAGGTCAAATAGGAGCGGGAATACTGACAGCACTTCTCGTCACGCTTGCCGGAAATATGCAGACACTGTATGCATTTACCAAAGGATACACGGGAGATAACGTCAAGCCATTTTGGGAACTATTCTGGCCTGTTGCCGATTTTTGGCGGAAGCTTCCTGAAGGACTGAATACCTATTGGTACGCCAATGCCACGCGTTTTATCCCGTTTACCATCCATGAATTTCCAAGTTATTCGTTCGTCGTAAGTGATGTCCACGGACATGTGCTGTCGATCCCCTTCGTTCTCCTTGCTATTGCGCTGTTGATAACTTTATTTGTCTCTTTTGTACCTGATCAGGCGAATCATGAATTACGAATTATGAATTATGGATGGAAGCGGCTCGGATTTTATGGGTTTTTGGTCGGTGTCTTGCTCATGACCAATGCTCTGGACGGACCGATATATCTCGCATTGCTTGGAGCAATGCTTATAATTCAAAATTCAAAATTCAAAATTCAAAATTGGGGATGGTGGAAAGAAAAAGGACTTACGTTTCTAGTGGTTTTTGTAACTGCCGGTTTGACAAGTCTCCCATTTCTTTTTCATTTTAAATCTTTTGTCACAGGGCTCGCCGTGAACTGTCCACCGGGTTTTTTGGCAAATCAAAAATTTGGGCCACTCCTTTTTGAAGGAGTAGAGAAGTGCCAGAGGTCACCACTCTGGATGATGACACTTCTCTGGGGGTTTTTTGTGTACTGCGGAGGGTGGCTCGTACTGAAAGTCAAAAGTCAAAAGTCAAAAGTCAAAAGTGGAGATCAAATATCAGAGATTGAAAAACTTCTCGTTGTATTTTTCGTCTTTTCTCTCGCGCTCATCATATTCCCTGAGTTTTTTTATTTCAAAGACATTTATCCAGCGCATTTCAGAAGCAATACGATGTTTAAGCTCGGATATCAAGCGTTTATCCTATTTTCTATTGTATCGGGATACACGATCGTATCGTCATTCTGGCAAGCGATCCCGCACTGCGGGAGAGCGCGTCCAGAATCCCATGGAGATGCTGGACGAGCCAGCATGACGAAGACTCGTATTTTTCTTCTTTTTCTTATTCCTCAACTCTTTCTCGTCTCTATATTTCCTATCTTTAGCGTACGAAGCTACTTTGATAGTTTACGCAACTACAAAGGACTTGATGGCCTTGCGTGGCTCAAAAGCCAGTATCCAGATGATTGGGAAGCGATACAATGGCTGAATCAGGAAGAGAGGAAGAGAGGAAGAGAGGAAGAGAGTCAAAAAGGTAGCCCCACTTCGCCAAGGCTACGCGGGGCGACTATGACCGGATTACCAGTCATAGTCGAGGCGGATGGAGACTCATACACCGACTCTGCACGCTTTAGTGCATTTACTGGTCTTCCTACGATTATTGGCTGGCCAGTGCATGAGTGGCTCTGGCGGGGAACATACGATGTTGTGGCTCCCAGACGAGAAGAAGTCCGCCAGATATATGAGTCAGAAGATATAGCGCTCACACGAAAAATTCTTGAAAAATATAACGTGCGATATATTATTGTCGGTTCGCTTGAACGGCAAAAATATACTTCCATTGCTTTATGGAAGCTTTATTCTCTAGGTACTTCAGTTTTTACCCACGGTCAAACTTCAATATTACAAGTGCAACCATCACAGGTTCCTTAATCCAGGTATTGATCCATTCGACAGGCTCAGGATCAACCCTGAATAAATTGAAGGGTTGACAGGTATCAAAGATAGTGGTTTAATACACCCTAGCAAGATTGATTCCTCATATATTTTTGGACTTAAGTATTTTCATGAATTCCCTTGATTAATGAGTTACCAGCGGCAGATGAAAGGATCTAGAAAGCGAATCAACGCTCGTTATTGTATTTCCAATACACAAAAAACCACAACATTAACGTATGGCATTTCGCGCAACGCGTAAACAATCAACCCAAGCTAAATCATCAGTTGAAAAACCTCTAAAAAAAGAGGAGGAATTGTCGGATCTGTCAATAGAGGATGTCGTTGGTAAACCTGAAGAAAGCGACACAAAAGCAAAGACTGAAGTCGTCAGCACATTACCTGAAACAGAAGTTTCATCCAAGCCCATTGAGAGTTCATTGCCTGAGATAACACCCCCGCAAGTTTCCGGGGTTCGTCCGTATTCACAAAATAGTAGTTACAGAAGACCGGCAGAGAGAAGGGATTATACTAGGCCTTCTTTGCCAGGTGGTACGTATAGACCTCGCAGGTTTCCCGATGCTTCTTCCCGACAGCCAGGAAATTGGGGAAGAGATTCGTATGGAGATGCCGGTCCTTTTCGATATAATGAATCAGGAAATGGATCATACAGGCGCGACAATGGTGAAAATTTTACGCAGGATATCAATGTGCCTACAGAGACAGTCCGGGGTATATTAGACACGATGCCAGAAGGTCATGGATTCCTCCGACCCAAATTTACTCCGAGTGAGCGAGACATTTATATATCCCAGTCTCAGATCCGCAGGTTTTTGCTTCGAAACGGAGACATGGTAGAAGGTCAAGCACGTCCGCCGAAAGAAAATGAGCGATTTTGGGGACTTTTGAAAGTTGAAAAGATCAATGAACATAAAGCTGAGGAAATGGAAAAGCGACCGAAGTTTGAAGATCTCACGCCTGTTTATCCAAATAAACAATTGAAGCTTGAGACCAGCCAGCATACACTTTCAACCCGAATTGTAGATCTTATTGCGCCCATCGGGTTTGGACAGCGGGGACTTATTGTTTCTCCTCCGAAAGCCGGAAAAACCACAATACTTAAAGAACTTGCAGCAGGAATTTCTGCCAATTATCCTGATGTGCACCTTATGGCAGCTCTTATTGGAGAGCGGCCGGAGGAAGTCACGGATATAAGCCGCAGTGTCAAAGGAGAAGTGCTTGCTAGTAATTTTGATGAATCGCCATCAGAGCAAACCAGAATTGCTGAAGTAGCCCTTGATCGTGCCAAACGATTAGTTGAGATGGGTAAAGACGTCGTTATCTTGCTTGATTCTATTACCCGGCTTGCCCGTGCGTATAATTTAGTCGTCAACCCTTCGGGACGTACGCTTTCCGGAGGATTTGATCCGGCTGCCCTTTATCCTGCGAAGCGTTTTTTAGGTGCTGCACGCTGTGTTGAATCACAAGCACAAAACATACTTTTTAATGCTCAAGCTGAACAAAAACCAAAGATTGAAGAAAAACAAACAGAGGCAACAGGAGGTTCACTCACGGTTATTGGTACTGCGCTTGTGGATACGGGGAGCCGTATGGATGACCTGATATATGAAGAATTTAAAGGTACTGGCAACATGGAGCTCCATTTGTCTAGAATTTTGCAGGAGCGAAGGGTATTTCCGGCAATTGATATGGCACGCTCTGGTACGCGTCACGATGAATTACTTCTCGGAGAGGATTCAATGAAAAAAATTACGACTTTACGCCACATGCTTTCCCTTCTTTCTGAAGAAGAGCGTACAACAATGCTTATCGATAAACTTTCAAAAACTACTACCAATCAAGAGTTCCTCGATAGCCTGGCAAAAGGCTAAACCTTCTTCAATTTGACTAATTGGTCTAATTAGACTAATTTGTGAAGCATGAAACATCTTTTTAGTGAGTTCGCCGACGAGGTAGGGTTATGGGGTCAGGGATGGAAAAATTATATAGATAAAAAACTTGAGAAGTGGGGGAAAGCATTTGAACGCTACAAAGATATTATTGTCGATATTTTAATCGCCCGTCGTGGCACCTATCAACGACCGTTTTTGCAATTTTCTTTAGGAATACTTTTTATCGTTGGAGTAGTGAGTGCCCCTATACTTGCCAACGCATATCCAGGAGGTATCCCAAAAGGACTTGAAGAATTTACTCCGCCTTCAGCAGTGTTGACGTCCCTTGATGTATCAGAATATGGTATAGAAACGAAGCGTTCCGAAAAACCTCGTGATCAAGTAGTGACGTACAGGACAGAAAAAGGAGACACTCTTTCAAGTATTGCTGATAAATTTGGTGTATCTCTTGATACAATAAAGTGGGGTAATGATATAAGACGAGATAGTTTGAGTATAGGTGAAGAATTAAAAATTCCTCCGGTTACCGGTATCGTTCATAAAGTTCGAGAGGGTGAAACGATTTATACTATATCAAAAAGATATAAAACAGAATCACAAAAGATCGTAAACTTTCCATTTAATGATTTTTCTGACCTTGATACGTTTGCTCTCAATGTAGGTCAAACTCTTATCGTTCCTGATGGAGTCATGCCAGAGTCTGCACCTGTCAGATCCATTCCGATCCCGCCGGTTTTTGCTGGAGGAACAGGTCAGTTCCAATGGCCGGCAAGTGGTATTATTTCTCAATATCCAGTGTGGTATCATATGGCTTTGGATATTGCTAATCCAGCGGCACCGGGGATTGCTGCTGCCGGAGACGGGAGAGTCATAGATGTGCAATATTTACGTTATGGTTATGGGCAACATGTGACCATTGACAATGGAGGTGGTTTGTCGACGCTTTATGCGCATATGTCAGAAATTTATGTCAAGTCTGGCGACAGCGTGGGTCGAGGTCAAATAATTGGACGGATGGGCTCTACGGGGCGATCATCAGGGACGCATTTGCATTTTGAAGTTCGAAAGAACGGAGTTATAGTCAATCCAATGTCGTTTTTGAAGTGAAGTGAATTTGACTAATTGGACAAATTAGTCAAATTGGACTAGTTTGAGACTATATGGGAGGTTATGAAAGCTTACCAGTTTATCGTCTGGCGGTAACACTACATGATTTTACGGTGATTTTTTGTGAACTGTTTTTATCTGAATTGAAGTACAAACGAACAGTTGAACAAATGATTCAGGCAGCAAGATCAGGAAAACAGAATATTGTAGAAGGGTCGCTTGAAAAAAGTGTTGAAGGTAATATAAAGCTTACGGGAGTAGCGCGTGCGAGTTTTGGCGAGCTTATAGAGGACTACAAAGATTATTTACGGCAAAGACGGATGACTATTTGGTCTAAAGATGACGCTCGAGTGGTACGCATCAGACAATTCCGAGAGTCCATAACCAATGAGACGAATTTGTCTAATTTGTCAAATTGGACTCATTTGGATTTTACAAAAGGAGAAAATTTTGCTAATCTCATGATCTGTTTGCTCTTTAAAGAGAGTTACCTTTTAGATCAGCTTCTAAGAGCACAAGAGGCAACTTTCGTAAAAGAAGGTGGGTTTCGCGAAAAGCTGTTTAGGAAGAGAAAAGAATACCTTGGAAGAAATAATTAGTCAAATTGGACTCATTGGACTAATTTGACAAATTTAAATTCAAAATGGACCGGTAGCTCATTTGATAGAGCGCTGCATTCGCACCTGCCCGCCAGTGTCTATGTCTGCGGGCCTATAGGTAAGTGGTATACCGCTATCTTCGCATGATAGAGTCGCCAGTTCGATTCTGGCTAGGTCCACCAAAGGGCCCGTAGCTCATTTGGCCAGAGCGCCGCTATGGCATAGCGGAGGTGGTCGGTTCGAATCCGATCGGGTCCACTTATGGGTGGCTATAAAACGCCCCTTGTCTATCGCACGTCCGTGACGATTTTTGACCTCAACGCGATTTTTTCCGATAAGAAAGGCAAATTAGGCTAATTTGGCCAATTGGGCAAATTTGACAAAAAGAAGATATTAGCGGGCTTCGGTTTGAGCACCAGCAACCATTGGAGTAGACTGTTCTAGCTGGGTATTTATATATGTTCCTACAACTGCACCGATTCCTAACATTAATGCAAATACGACCACAAACATCCAGCTTTTTATGATAATTAAATAGTCTTTAACTGTTTTAACTTTTGACAGAGGAGTTGCTTTTATACGTTTCACTACTTTTCTCTTTCTTTTCATACTTCTAGTTTGCAGCTTTTTTTTCGTTGTTGTCAAGAGGGGAAAATTTGTCCTTGACAGGGTACGCACATGTCTATCATATTAGTATAATAAGGGTAAAAATTCCGTGAAGCAGCCCCACATCGCAAAGCGTGCGGGGTAAAGGTTTGGGTGACGGGTAGACTATCCTTGTTTCATGCCTGGACGAATTTATTCAGGTTTATTCCGAAAACATCGGGATACATCTGGACCTGCCCGGAGGGATTTTTATTGGGTAAAACAATCCGGATTTATCCAAATTCTTCCTTTGGTTCTCTTTTTAGCTTTTGCAACAAGCCTTTTTGTTGTTGTACAAAAATTTCAAAGTGAACAGGGGCTAGGAGAGCTTCGCCGATTTGCCAAAACACCAGGTCCATATCCGTCTACTCCAACACCGAAACCGGCTAATACGTCCACTCCGAAGATCACACCAACGATTACGGCAACACCGAAACCGACCCCGGGACTAACGCCGACTCCAAGATCATATCTTGAGTGTATCGATAACGGAGGAAACGCAGCGCAATGTGAAAAATATAAAACGACCCCGACACCGACGCCAACACCGAAGCCATTTGACTTAAAATCTTGCGAGGATGCTTGCGATACAAGTGGTTGTGTTGCTTCGTGTAAATTGCAAGCCGGGCAAATAGTACCAACAGTTACATCGACCTTAAAAGCAACGCCGACAGATACGCCTACAATAACAGTGACTAAAACACCAACTGTCGCTCCAACCCTGACAGAGTATGAAAAATGTCTGTCAGATGGAAGTACTCCTTTTGAGTGTCGGGGACCCCAGGCGACGACACCAACGGTCACTCGAGCCCCAACTGCCACGGTGACAAAGTCACCTACGATAGCTGCTGTAAGACCGCCGATACCTCCTGCTGCTACAGCAACCCGTACGCCGATACCGGCGGCTGCGACCACCATTGTGCCGACAAAAGCACCCTGCGCGGGACTCATCGGAGATGGGCTAGATAGATGTCTTTTGAGTCAGTCAACAAAGACACCTGTAGTGCCAACGAAAAAGCCTACGTGCGGAAATGGTCTGTGTGAATCTAATTTAGGAGAGACTGCTTTCACCTGTGCTGCTGATTGTTCTAAGAGCGATTGGGAAATATGTATGGAAATCCCGGGAAAGTATCCAGATGATTGTCGAGGCCTGAAAGGCAGTAATCTGTATGTATCTCCAACACCCCACTCAATCCAAGCACCCGGATCCGCCACCACAGCCTCCACGCCACTTCCGGATGGTGCGCTCTGTGGCGGCAATACCGGAAAATCCTGCGACAACTGCGTATCGAAAACAAGTAAATCCGCGGGTCTTACTACGGATCGCAATGCGATGAGCTGCGGTGCATCATCGTTTCGTGGTGGCGCGGAAGCAGATAGTAACGTGCCGGCAAAAACACCTCCGCCAACACCAACTCCGAAGCTTGCTGTAGGAGCATCGTGTTTTTGGTTTTCCGGTCAGTGTAGCGGGTGTCAATATGGATCGTCTGGATTTGCAGGATTTAATACTTGCAATCCCGCCCCAACGCCTACCAATACAACCGTAGTCTATGCACCAGATCCGGCGGTAGTCAAGGCTAACAATATTAAGCCAGGAGATAAAGTCAATTGTGACGGGAATTATCAGCCGAAATGTAAAGATGTCTGCAGTGGTCCACCAACCATTGATAATTCAGTTGCTGGATCACCCTCAAGTTGTGTTTACGGGGGATCTAGTGTCGCGGTAACGATAACACCAACACCAGCTCCAAAGTTTGCTGTAGGAGCATCGTGTTTTTGGTTTTCTGGTCAGTGCAGCGGGTGTCAATATGGATCGTCTGGATTTGCAGGATTTAATACCTGCAATGCCGCTCCAACTCCTGCGCCTACCAATACAACCGTATTGCCAGCTCCTACTCCGTTTATTGATCCTCCAATTGCAGCTGGTTCTGGGTGTGCTCTTCCTGGATCTACAATCGCTGGACTGTCATCGTGCCATAATTGTTCAGGTGATGTATATGCTGATGTAGGAGGAGGTCGGGGGATTTGTACGAAAGGATATACGGGACCTGCTATCCCGCCTCTCAAACCTGGTTCACTAGCTCCTGGAGCCCCATGCAATTCAGGACCTGCAGCGGTAAATTCTTGTTTATCCTGTCCTTGGGGGATAAAGGTTGATGGCAGTAGTACATCATGTGCTTTTTATAGTACGTCGGCACCCGGTCCCGTTTCCGGTCCTCCGAAACCGGCAGATACTCACGTTGGTCCGGCCGGCACTACAGGCGGGAAAAGCGGAAATACTGGCAATCAACCGGTAGCGAGTGCTGGTAATCCTGATGGTCAGAGTGCTGGATTTGGTGAACTCGGGATCGCGAATACCCCCACTCCTACTCTGACTCCGAAGGGAACGAGTGGGCCTAAACCAGCAACTACCTCCCAAGGGGGTACTGGTCAACCTGCGCCTACCAGCTCGCCGACGCAACCTCTTCCGGTTTTCGGTAGCGGACAGGAAGCAAGCGGAAAAGCGACAAGTCCGGATCAATGTGGTTGGTGTGGTGGACTAAATCAAGGGCGTTGTAATGCGAGTGAATGCGGTGCAGACGCCTGTGACAGCGGGTTTGTTTTCGTTGGCGGCGGGTGTCAATCGGCAAGCGCATTGCCCGAGGGCGATAGCCGTGTGAGCCGATCTGATGGCAAAGGCGCTTCCTGTGATAACACCAAAGATCAAGATACGGGCGTCAACTCCGATGACGGGTGCACGTATTTATGCAATAACGGTACCTGGTGGCGGACGTCCTGTCCGGGCGGGAAACCAAAATCTGGCAGTCAACTTGCCGGTGGTGCGGTTGACATGACCGTTGCGTTTTCCAGTGGTAAAGAGCCTGCAGTCCCCACACCAAAGACAGAAACACTTCCGGTCTATAGCTCAAGTCAAGAAGTGGCTGCGGCTGGTGGTAAGGCTACTCCGGATCAATGCAGTTGGTGCGGCCGGCCCGGGCAGGGAGTATGTGACAAGGGCTGCGGCGGAGCTTCCGGATGCGACAGCGGATTTAAACCAGACACGTTCGGCAGTTGTGTTGTTGACCCGGACTACAAAGCCACGGCTGCAGGTCAGGGGGGCGGTACGGGGGGCCCGCTCATGTCAAAAACCGACTATCTTGCCTTTAAACTTGCCAAACCCCCAACAAATATTGCTCTCAGCGATACGAAAAATTGTATAAAGTGCGACTACTGCGGCGGCTTTTGCGCAGATCCTAAAGGTGGCGGGTGTCGGGAGCAGGCTCTCAATTTGTGTCCGGGCTGGATGGAAAGTGGAGCCGCTCTTCTTCAGTCGGGGGAACTTAAGCAAGTTTGCTATAACCCCGATGGTAGTCCGTGCGTCAACGGACTTTATGGAGTAAAAGAAATAGGCGGGACGGACCCGAATAAGTTAGATGGAGATATCGCCATGCTCGTTTCGAAAGAAGAAATTGCGCGGCTTGGTGATGATCCTTCTAAATATACCGACTGCGTCGCCAATAAATGTTACGTTACGTTTAAACCGTCAGACGTAGCCGCCGGAGATAAATCCTCGGTTGCCGCCAACATAATTAACAGCCTTGTCCCGCGAGGTACGACAATTACCCAAGGGAGTACGAAGGACTTGAATATTACGTACATGTTGTCGACTTTGGGCCTTGTATCTGATGCACGTATCTCCCAGGTTCTCGATACATTTTCAGATTCACCGTATTCTGCGGCCTATTTTCAAGCGGCGGCAAATCTTACGAGTGATGAGAGTATGCGACTGAATACAATTATCGAAAATAACAGATTAGTTGAGATTGCGGTTCAGGCACAGATAGCCTGTGACAACGCGGATAAAAACGAACAACGAATGTGCGGTGCTGCTGCGACTGCAGCATACAATGTCCCGCCGGAAGCACAAGCGCAGCTTGATGCAGCCATCGCGGATATTCGTATGCAACAGAACTATCTTGATACCGTCGCTATGCTCACGAGAAATGACCCCAAGGAGATTCAAGCTGCTTGTCGCAGTAGATTCTCCGCCGCCATCGCGCTTCAGGAATGCCGGGATCCTGCCCAAATTGCCGCTGACCTCTATAGTGGATTACCATCCGAGTATCAGGTGTATGTGGATGAGACCAGAGGTCAAGCAAGGTTTACTGAATTGGTCGATTCCCAAAGAGGGCAAACGATACTGTATGGTACAGAGGGCGATATTCGTAAACTTTGTCAGGAGCTTGCAAAAGGCCAGTCACTATCAATGTGTAATAATCCACAAAATGCTCTTGCTACAGCAATGGCGGGCTTAGGGTTAACAACAGAAGAAAGAAATGCGCTTTTATCGCAGCGAATTGACAATGTAAAAGCCCAACAAGAGTTTCAGGCACAATACAATCTGGCGCTCACTACTGATCCGGCAAAACTTCAACAGGACTGTATGGCAAAGTATGGGAATGCAGGTTCATCTGCAGCTGCTGGAATATGTAGTCCGGAAAATTACCGGAAACAGTTAGAAACTGATCTTACTCGCAGGCTTGCCGGTGATGCTGAACAACTTGCAATTTTCCAAGCACAACTCAATTCAGTAAAAGCTCTTACTACGTATCAGCAAAACGGCCATCCGGGAGCGACACAGGAACAATTTCAAGCGGATCAGGAAGCAGCGCTTGCAAGAATTTCACAGAAACTTAAAGACCTGGGACAATATGAGGGAACAGTAGCAAAGATTAATCGAGGCGAACTACTGGCCACTGATGTTGAGGAAAATATCAATAAACAAAACTGGTGGTTATTACAGGCAGCCACTCTTTTTAATGGTGCGCTTCTTAAGTCAGCCTATAAACCTGCATATCAAGATGCACGAATGGGAAGCTTACTGGATATCCAAAGCCCTGCAGAGCGGGAAGCCAATCTTGCTGCGATAGTTAAGTCAGAAAACTATACGAGATGGCTTGGTACGCATAGTGGAGGTACACCCGAGCAATATCAAAAAGAACAGATTGCCTCGTATGTACGTACAGAAAACGATCTTAAGACGGTTGGTGTGGTACGAGATGATACAAAAGATATTTATCTAAACAAACTCTTCACTGGACAATTTGATAATACGATCGCAGAGAGTCAACTTAATGCGACAAAATCTGAGTTTTTAGGATCTGGAAAAATCGCGCTAGCCGGGATAGTTGGTGATTGGGGAAGATATAAAACAGTATCAGAAGATACGCAAATAGATCAACGCGAATGGGGAGCAGAACTTACACTGCAGGATTTAGAGCAAAGAAATCCGGCTGCATTTAAAGCAAGCCAGGAGGCTATCGCGAAAGCCAATCCCGCTCTCGGCGGGACAGATGCAATTCGAGCATATCAAAAGGAACAGTTAGCAAAAGCACTTGAGGTTACCGATCAAGCGAAATTTGGTGATCTACCCAAGGGAATTTCTAGCTTTGTGGGGGAAAATACAAACTGGCTCAAAGACGCTGCGATAAACGGAGCTGATATTTCAAAGCTTGAACGAGAACTTCAGGAAACTCCGCCTGAAGTCTATCGGACTGTGTGTAGCGGACGCGGGGGGTGTACAAATGTCGTTGATACAACACTTCAGGAACAGCGACAAGCAGAAATATTAGCGCAATCTTTTGTTTCAACACTTTCTCCTGAAGTCCAAAAAAAGCTTGATTCAACCCTTACCCAGTCTCAACAAGTAGAACAGATGACTGCGTATCTACTCAATAAAGAAGAATTCGCTTCGCTTAAAGTTGAACAGGATTTAACTGATGTATTAAGTGGTACGTTTGATGCTATTGGAGCACGTGCATCACTTGAAGAGCAAAAGAAAAATCCAGTAGTTGCAGCGACGCTCGCATTTAACAGATTCACCGATGGAGCTGCGTTTACCGGATCGATGTTAATGAAAGATTCCCTATCAAATTATGAACAAGACAATACTTGGCTTCCACCTGGAGGAGGATCACTTGGAACTATTGCGCGTACTGCAGTGATGATGACGGATTATTTTGCTAATCCTACTAACTCGATGGTGACCAATGGAGTACTTGGTGCAATGGGAAATGAACAAGCCCAAGAAAGACTTGATAATCAATGGCAATTTACGCGTGGAGCTCTCATAATGGGAGCAAAACCTGCTGCAGTTGCAGTAATGATTGCAGCCCCGTTTGCAGCTCCGATTGCATTTGCTGCTGCCCCGGTAACGCTTGCGACTTCCTTTACCGTCGGTGGTACTGCTTTTGGTGTTGCCAATACGTTTAATACGTTGGGAGCAGTCGGACAGAATTGTTCCTTTGACGCGGGATACGATAAAACCGCCTGTGCCTTTTCCGCTGGCATGTTTGCATTTTCAGCAGTGTCAACAGGAATTGGCGCTATTGCCGGGGAAGCACAGCTTATTGCCGCCGCACGAAGCGCTAAAGACGGAGCCTTTTATTTGACAACCGGAGCAAGCCTTGCAAAAAATTCGTCATCTTTTACCGCTTGGGCAGAGAAAGCGACGCTTGTTGCCAATAGTCCGGGCATACAAGCTGCCAATAAAGCAGTTGCCTTGGGCGGTGCAGGACTATTTGGCGCGCAGGCCTATGACACGTGTAAAAAAGAAGGCGCAAGCTTTAACTGTGCCATGAACGTCGGCATGGCGCTTGTATCAGCTGCCAGATTTGCGATGCCTTCATCAGTAGCAGGATCTGCGGGAAGACTAGCAAAAGGAGTAGACCTTGCCGATGATGTGGTCAATAGTTCACAGGCTGTTATCGCCTGTGGAGCGTCGCTTGCTGGAAGCGGGACATTTTATGATTGTACGAATGCATTGGGCGGAGCATTAATTTCAACAGGAAGCAGGTTTGGTCAACGCGGAGAAGGTGGATCAACAAGGATTGAAACACCGGAAGAAGCACTCATACGCAGCAAATCAGCTGTAGAAAGTTTATATAATCCGGTAACGGGGAAACCAAGACCAACCTTGATAGATTCTACAACTGGCAAGCCAGTACTAGGCACAGATGGCAATCCTGTAAGAATAACTCCAGAAATGCTTCGCAGTGCTGATTTAGATTTGCGCAAGTCAATTCTTGCAGTAGGGCAACAGCGTGCAGAAGTAACTTTAGCAAGTAAACCTCCTACAGGCGATCCGCGATTTTGGACGGAAGCGCAGCGCAAACAAATTGACGCGCAAACAACATGGAACGAGCTTCATAATCCCAATGGCACGCAGAAGACTGAGATCAAACTTCCAGACGGAACAGTCAAACCAGTAACGCCAGTAATGATTCAAAGCGCTGCTAATCTTCTCGTCGCTTCTCATCGAAGTGTGCAAGCAGAAGCATCGCTTACAACCGCTCCCCGGACATTGCTTGAGCAGGCTAGTGATGCAGCCGGTAAATTACTTGGGAGAGAAAAACCACAGATAGCTGAGTATAATAGCGCGCTAGCGGAATTTAAAAAAGTTTCCCGAAATCAAAAAGGGCAGGATGGCTATATCGATACATCAACACCAGAAGGACAGGCTGCCTATCAAAAATCATATAACGAAGCAGCACGTACGCTTGCAACAACAAAAGATGCAGCTACCGCAGTTGCTTTTACCACGACGCAACAAGAAATCACCGAAAAGATGAAACCACTTGAGGATGAGCGTAGTCAAGCTCTGGAAGAGTTAGAAAGATTACGAAAACAAAACGATCTCCTTGGCGATCCTTTAGCCCGGGAGCAATTAAGTAAAGAAATAACAGAAACTGAGCAAAAAGTAAATGCTCTTGGAGAAAAACTACAGGAGCAAGTTGTATTACAACAAGGACTGCGCGATAAGGCAAAAGAGGCGTATCAGAACTCCCAGGAAGCTCGCGCGAAGATAAAGGACGATATAGCAAACTTAACCGATAGTGATATCGATAGCATTATCGATTCGTATCGAGCAAATAGGGATCTTGTAGAACAGCGAGCGAATGTTTTGGAAACGAAACAGGAACTCAGTACGACGTTAACCAATGCAGCAAATTCTATTGGTGCAGCTTTGCTTTTGGCTTCAAGACTCCCTGCTGCCACTCCTGAATCAAAAGCAAATGAAGAAAAAGCAAAACAACTTCAAGAACTCCTTGCCTCAAAACAAAAAGAGCTTGATTCTCTTGAGTTAGAAGCAGCACGGCTTGAAGCAGAAATAGCAAAGGGAGAATTCGATGTGGCAGGAGCGCTCGAAAAACGCGATAGCGGTAAACCACTTACTCCTGAAGAAATTCAAACCATAGCCCGCGCAGAAGACCTCACCCATCAACTGACCGTGACAAACGATGCGATAAGCAAAGCTCAGATAGACGCGTTAGCTCTTTCGCGTCAGGTTGTCGATATTGGCGGTCAGGTAACCCGCGAGCGTTTGGCTTCATCTCCAACTGATGGTCCGCAGGTGACGGCAGCTTTGGCAGAAATTGCCGCGAAACAATTTGAACTTGCGCAAAAGTACACGCAGGCCACGCAAGATCTTACAACGTTAAAGAATGATCGTGCGAAAGCCGGGACGCTTGGTGGTCAGCTGTCTGATCTTATTTTGGGAAGTCCTAAAAAGCCAAGCTACCTAGCCGAGGTCATTTTGGGTCGAGTACCAGAAGAAATAACTCAAACCAAACAAACGGTTGCAACAACTGTCGGCGATAAAATTGTCATTGACATGTTAGGGACTGTTGAAGCACAGAAGGCAGTAGCACAAGCTCGTGGAGAAACGTATGATGCAGTGCGGGCAATAGATGAAATTATTGCAGAGAAAGGTACAAGTGGAAAATCCGGTATTTACGAGGCTGCCCTTGAAGACGCCAAAACTCAGCTTAAACAAGCAGGGGTAGATGAGAAAATCATAGGGAGACAAGCCAGTGAAATAGCTCAAAAGGTAACAGATAGTATCTTAAACAATCGTTCTCGTATTGCTTCGGATGCGAAGCTCGGATACAAAGTTACTGCAAAACCCATTGATTTTTCCCTCGCACCAAGAGGACTTGCCGGTATCCTTGCGGGACCTACCCGAATCGCTTCTGACATAGGAGAGGCAATAAAGGGAGTCTTTAATAGAGACGGATCAACCAAGTCAACGTTTTCTCCTGCAGAGGCAGAGATCGCGAAGCTAAAATCTGATGCTGTAGCTGCCAGACAAAAGAAAGAAACTGTTGATCCAAAGGTTACTGAACTTGGAAAGGGTATTGCTGAGGTCCGCAAACAATTTGAAGATCTTGCAAAGAAAGCAAAAGCTGGAACGCTTACGCCTGAGGAAGCAGGGAAATATCAACGATCAATTCTTGACGAGCAAGCGGCAAAAGATATCCAAACCGATCCAAGTCGTGCAGAACAAGGTATAAAAGATGGATTTGAAGCAATCAAAAAGATTTCGGGACTTACCGCAGAAGAGCAAGCTCTCGTGAGCAAACTTGAAACACTTCAACAAAAGGTTGCCGAAGCCTCACGCGTCACAGGAGAAGGATCAGAAAGCATCCTGAAAGCAAGCCAGGAAGAGTATTACAAAGCGCTTACAGACCTTCATGACGGGATCAAGACAAGAATGGGGAGAGATAATCCGCAAACGTACGAAACCATAGGAGCGGTTCAAAAAGGACTCAAAGAGGTAGATCTTTTTGCCAATATCGATGCACAATATAAGCGTGGTATAGGGCATGCAGAGGGATCTACCGAAGCAAAACAAACAGCTAGCACAATAAAAAAACTAACTGAAGCAACAGAGTTGCAAATACCAGCGGTAGCAGGACTTGACCCAATAAAGAAAGCGCAGCTTGACGTAATTATCCGTGATGTTGAACACCGGTTGTCTATCTCAGAGCAAGGTTTCCGGTCATCACGAGAAAATCAACTGGATACAGTGTTGACTCTTCTGGGAAGTGACGCGATAGCAGCAGAACTTACAACAGCTGGAGGAAAAACGACACTTGTTGGCTCTTCGATGCTTCGTATAGAACAGGAAATCTTTGGCCGAACACCGGTATTTGTCAGTAAACAAGGTCAGACAGATTCAGTAAGAGCAATAGTTGAGTCGCTGAGAAATTCAAATCAGACTGTTGAGATAGTTCGTTCAAGTGACTTACAAGGTGATCCTGCAAAGGTTGCTGAAACTATCGCACGGGTGAAAGCTGCTGACATCCTCATCATCGAAGCAGATCAGGCTAACTTTATAAGAAATATGAAAAATCAACCCGATAGTCCGGAAAGCAGGGCTGCAGCGGAAGTCTATGGCAAGCTCACGGACAATGTCGCCCTCTACATTGATGAACTTCAGATAAACCTGGACCCGAGCCGTCAAGGGATAAATCCCACCTCAGAAGGCCATACAGTTCTCACACGCCAGCAGACAGCAAAAGCCAGCACATTTGGAAATATCCTCGAGCATCTTGGAATCATCCAAAGCGGTAAACCAGATGCGTGGAAGAGCTGGTCAGCGAGTCCCGGAGAGCTACCAACAGAAGCATTAAGTACGACGACGGTGCGCGAAGGAAAAGTTGTCAACGACCCCAGGTTTACGAAAAACGCCAGGGCGAAGATTTTTGACGAGGTGGCACGGGTAGAAGGCATAGATGGACGCGTTGTGGACATGGTAGCTGAAAATGCAGCTGAGCTAAACGGATTAACCGGTAAAGCACTTGAAACACGGATAGCTGAGCTTGCCAAAGAGAAAGGGATACGAACTTCCAGTCGTCAACTTGCAAATCAGGCGACAAAAGTCCTTGACTACATAGATACGATGAATGCCTATGCACATGGATTATCGTTAAAATTTGATACAGATTATCAGCGCGGAATTGATCCTACGTTAGCCGAGCAAACCGGAACAAATCGAGAAAGTGCTATACCAGCTTCTGGCGGTGTACAGAGTAAAGGGCAAACGTATGACGCGCGTCTCCAACCGGTCATGGAATACATCAGTGCGAAAGCCTATGGAAAGGAGCCGAATTTTGACGGTCTGACAGCGACTCCAGAAAAAGCATACAGAAGTAATATCGCCGATTGGCTCTCTGACCTTTCACCCAATAGCGCCAAACGCGCAGTGACTGGAAATATGGCAGATGCCCGCGGAGTAGCGACAACTGCACTGGGACTAGACCCGGTGACGTCCACGGAAGCAAAAGTAAAAATATTAGATGATATAAATGGAAGACTGAAACAGGATAAAGCATTTGGTGTGGGTAACGATAGCGATCTGACTAAAGTTGCGGCCTCTCTACTTGAAAGCGGAAAGCTGAAAACAAGCGTTGATTCAGCTTCAAAAATACCCCTAGACTCAAATGGCAATGTGAAGTTTACAGTAGCAAAAGACGGCCTTGCTGCTTTGGATTTTGTCAAAGGTCTTGCTCTAGAGAAAATTACCGTTGGAGGAGAAAGTGTTTCAGCTCTCGCAGGAAAAAAAGTAGTTATACAAGTTGGTGGAGATACGTATTTTGAAGTGACCGTTGCAAAAGACGGAACTATATCTGGTCTTGATACTGCTGGAAATCCAACCAAATCCGTCACCATAGCTGATATTGCGCGCAGATACACAAGTGGCGAAGGAGACCTTGTCACTGTTATCGGGCGAGGTGGGGCAACTGGAGATAGTATATTAACACCGACGAATGTCCCCGGAGTCCTAATCACTGATATCAACACTCCGGAAGGGTTAGTCATTCAAGGAGGAAGCAGGCTTGATCGTGGATCAAGTTTTGCCGATCAATACGTACTTGTTACTGGAGCTACTGATACGCCACTGAGCCGTACCGGATCCTCAAGTGACGTATTAGCACGCGCGCAGGGTGCTTTAGATTTTCCAAAGTTTAAAGAATCTATATTTGAGGCGCAAGTGCGCGCTGAACAAAGCAAGACCACTGAGGCGCTTAATATTGGCGTGCAGTCAGCAAGTACCCGACCAATCTCTGATGCAATCACTGAGCTTCGGCAGATTCGTGATAATCCGACAGCCAAAGAGCTTGCTGATTGGGCGTCACAGAAGTTATTGGAGTTTGGCGAAGGATCAAGAGGCCGGGACGTACGTTTGGATCATTCCGACCAAACCAGTTTAGAGGCGCGAAACCAGATGCTTCGGGCAGAATCAGCAAAATGGGAATCATTATTTGCCGATCCGGCAAATAAGTCCTATCTTGCTGCGATAAAAGAAATACTTCCGGATACGTATGCACGGATGGAAGCAAACCGCGATGTTCTTGCCAATAACAAGCAAGGTGTAGCCTATGCAGATCCAGCGACGGTCGTAGGCCACTCAAAAGATGCGGTTATTTTAGCCAAAGACTTATCTGAATATGTCACCCAGCACAATCGATCTGTTGCTGAAACCGCTGAATCTAAGTTTGTTGCCGGGGGAAGTAAACCCACGACAAAAGATATCGTTGCTGCTTCCGGTCCCAAAACCGGACCTACGCCTGAGGGAAGAATAGTCGGCGGGATTCGTTCAGTAGCAGACAGGGTAGAAGGAGTGCCAGTGCTCAAGCCGATTTCTACTTTGATAAATAGTTTCTTGCCGCCAAGACCGGTACCTCCTATAAAATCTGCACCTGTTACAGCGTCTGATGCGCTCAAAAATCTCGGTGAAAGCGAAGAGGAACCACAAGCACCGGTTCTGACACGAGAGCAAGTGATTGCAGCGCGTATCCGAGAGCAAGAATTTAAACGGTTGGACATTATTTTTCCAGCAGTTGCGTATCGACCAGATGCAACAGATGCCCTCAATGCCGGACAATCGTATGAGCAGGCAAGGGCAAAAGTTGTGGAAGCGCTTAATCGTGGGTATATACCGGATATAACACGATCAAATTTTGATCAGTGGGCGCGTGGATTTGCCAATATTGTCGTTGGCCAAGCAGTAACGGAAAAGATTGCCAAAGGAGAACAAGTCGATCCAGTCGCTGCCCTTCTCGCCCGAAGAGCTGTACAACAAACAGTAGCAAACGAAAATGCCAAAAGACCATTAAAGCCAGGGCCAGTAGAAACAGGTTTAACGCTAACCAATGTCACGGATAAAAACGTCCAAAAGACATCTGTACAGCTTGTCCCGGGATCAACAATAGAATTTGGACGGACGACTTTTACGACCACGGTGTATACCAATCCACAACCCCTTGAAGCCGGAAAGCCATTTGATTCCATTACTGCTGCAACGGATACGGACATCGTCCGCATCACCCAGCCAGATGGGTCCCAGTATACGATGTTTACCAACGACTTTATCTCGCAGTTGCCAAAAGTTGCCGCAGATACACCGCAATTTACGAAAGCAACTGACGATCAACAGGCAGTTGAAGTCGCGGTTGAACAAAGCGTCAAGGGAGTGTTGACGACGACTTCTGATGGCAAACCAGCGATAACCGAAAGCGATTTGGAAACGCCAGCGGGGCAGGAGCTTTACAATGCAGTCGTTGATTTTGCAGAAAATGTCGCATATGGAGCCTATGAAAATCCAGGAGGAATCCCTCCCGCATCAGTCCCTGCAAAAGATTACAAGGCGATAACAGACGCCGTTACCAAGCTGCAACAGGAGACGGGAAGATATCAGGATTTATCACCGGTAGATTTAACTGCTGCAATGATTCTTCTGGCCGGGGGACCCACAGAGCTTGCATTAGGAACGCAAGAAATAGGAAAAGTGATTCCGGGAATAGCACGTAATGAATCTTTACCAGAAGTACCTACTCCGCAGTCACCTGTTGCTCGAGCAATCGGAAATTTTGTTGGTACACTAGTGACACCGACACTCGTTCCCGGCCGGCCAGTTCGGGCGAATGTCATTCAAACGGCAAGTTGGATAGCGACACGCTTTATTCTTCCCACAATCTTCCCACCGCTTTGGTATTGGTCCGGACCAATGCTTGCCCATGACGTCTATCGCATAGTTCAACCGATGTTGCCGGCTTCTGGATTGGCACGAAGAATATTTAACGGAGCAAATGATTATTTGTTATTCCCGAATCCGTTTAAAGGAGGATTGACGGTTGGTCAAATGTCGTGGCAAACGATTGGCCTTATTAGCACGCGAGTTGGGGCAGTTATCCTAAACCCAGCGTTTGGTTGGGGGCTAGTTGCAAGCGACATAAGCCGTATCGCCTCAGACGCCCTTTACAGACCAGCACCTGTACCAGTAGTCCAACCATCAGTACCGGCAGCAGAACAACCAGCTCAACCAGCAGCCCAACCTGAACAGGCAAAACCAGTTGTTATACCAAAGCAAGTACCACCAAAAGTACCAGCACCTGTCCCGCCACGACCGGCAGCTCCGACCGGACCGCAAGCTCTGCATACGGATATTGCCACTGTAGATAAAGGAGTAGGAGATTACCAAGGATTTTTTGCACGATTACCTGCCCCATTGCAGCAGGTTGTTACGCAGTATGAAGATGTATTGTTAAGCGTATTTACCGGTATTCGTCCGGAATCAAGCGACGTAACGAACCTTATCGGTGCATTGACTATTGCTGACAAAAATACTTTTATTCAAATTCTTCGTGACGTAACTCATAATACACTTCGTATTATTTTCCATGAGAATGGTCGTTACTCTCTGATCAATTTAGAGGTTGCCCAGCGAGTGATTCAAGCAAAAGAAAACAGAGATTTGTTTCAAGAAGCACAGCAGGATCCTCGCGCGTGGATCCTTGCTAATCCAGATGCCTGGTATTCATCATTGGATTTACCTCAAAATATTGCCCTTCAGGCGCAGCGTTATGGGCTTATTTCTGGTTTTTCACCATCCTCTTCAAGGAAAGATATTATTAATTTTCAGAATGGACGATCCAAAATAAAGTTTAATCGAGGGGGAGTGAATAAACTACAATTAGAAATCATTCTAGGAAGCGATTTAGCTTATTTTGACGATCAATTTAAATGGCATGTGCATGAGGTGGGACCTAGACCAAACGAAGATAAAATTAAATATAAAAATCTCCTGATTAAAATAAAAGTTCTTGTGGGATTAACGGATGAACAAATAGACTCCATCGTCAATGGATATACAATAACAGGGTCGTTAAGTTTTATCGGATTTACACAACAGGATGAAGAATGGGGAGTTGCGCTCAATGAGCTTTGGCTCCGTGCTAAAGCAAAAATAGGGCAACCCGTCGTGTCGGCTACCGTGGTGGACAAAGTGTTGACAGCAGCATTGCCTTTGAGTGCAACACAAGAGGAGAAATTATATTTAGAAACATTAGCACGAGAATATGCGGATATTGATTCGCAAGTCAACGCTTTAATTGCACAAGAAAGTGATGCATTAGGGTTATTTACAAATGCACAACAGAAAAAGGATGAAGCTGGATCGATACAGCAGCAGATTACACAACTACAACAACAGATCAGGACATTGACGGATCGCCAGAAAGAACTGAAAGCTCAAAGAGCTGATTTAGAAAAACAACGTGATGGGAAAAACACTGAGATAGGTAGACTGCAACAACAAGCTGCAAGAAATCCATCCCTAGTTACCAAAGATCAACAAGCCGAACGGGTACAACAAGTACTTCTGCAGATTACCGCACAATTAGATGGGGTAATAGATCGAATGATCCGTCAGACAGCAGCAAGCGTTAATCAGCGAAGTAACATAGCAGAAGCAGCAGCGCGATCAGAAATCGTGCAGGCCATACAAAAGAACATTGCAGACTTTGCTGTAGCTCAATCAGCGTTTAATCTATTGCAACAATTACCTGAGTTTGCGCATGATGCTGAGGGAGCGAAAAAATACGCGGGTGATATCGCGTCATCACTAAGTACAGATTGGTTTGTCAGTCGCCACATGTCGAGTCAACGATTCAGACTCACGACCGAGATCGATGCGTCAACCCAAAGAAATATTACTGCAGTAGGGGATGTGCATGGAGATTGGAATGCGCTGGTTCGTTTATTAAGCGGTCAAGTGACCAATGAAAATGGTGTGAGAGTCGCAAAATCGTTTCTGGATAATAATGGTAATTGGATTGGTGGACCAACCGATATGCTTATGTTAACCGGTGATTTACTCGATCGGTCTCCCGATGGAGTAAATAGCGCAGAGACAGCAGAAAAGATTATGCAGTTACAACAACAGGCAGGCACATTTCCGGATGGTACACCACGCGTGAGAGTCTTAATAGGAAACCATGATATTTATGGAGTGTATATGTATCATGCATTACTGAATTGGATGAAATCTCATAACGCAGATTTAAGTTCAGCAATAAGACAATACCAAATTGATTATCAAAAACAAAAAGAAGAGGCACAGAAACGTAAAAATGATCGTCAATACAATGACAATAGTATCCAAATACGAAGTCCAATTCTTCCGGGCGTCACATCCGGAGATTTATTGTATCTCTTGCAACACAAAGAAATAGTACGCTGGCTATCAAGTCTGCCGGCTATGCAGATAGTTGACGGAGTACTCTATCAACATTCCGATACAGTTCGATATTTAGAATACGGATCTTCAGTTAAAGAGATAAATCGCTCTGTTTCCTCTATTCTTTTAAGCGGTGATTTGGATAAAATTGTGAGTTTACTTGAAGTCACAACAGATAGAGGTGCGTTTGTAACCGTGAAGAAGAACGATCAAAAAGTCATCATTTCAACAAAAATTACTAACGCTAACGAACAAAACATCGATACCATGTTACAGACGTTAGGAGTAAATCAAATCATACATGGTCATTCAGAAGGATACCCATCATCTTTTGATATATCACGAGGCGATAATCGTGTAATAAATATAGACGGCGGAATGTCAGAGCGTTATGCAAGACAGAATGGTAAAGGAGAGAATCGCGGAAGGTTTTTCAACCAAGATGTTCCAGGAATACAGCGCGTTTCCGCTACTGTTACTAATGGTCTACCACAAGGAGCAATGCCGATTATAGTTGCGCGCCCGCTCCCTACTCAACTTACACAATATTTTACGCAACAGGTGCAAACAGCACAGGCTGGAATTTTATTTGGGCTTCAAGCAGAATATGATCAAATACAAGCTAGGATTGATGCTCTGGAACCACAAATTCAAGGGATTGCTGGCCAGTTGTCTTCAGTGCAGAGTGCGGAAACTGATCTACAGACGCGTTTAGCAATTCTTGGAAATACTGCAGCAGGTGTTGTTACTGCAAAGAGAAATAGGGATTTGGCGAAAAATAGACTTGACGATGCACGCATTCTTCGCGAAAAAGCAAAATCTGTTCTTGAAGCACAAAGAGTACTTTCTCGATATCTTGATGATCTACGGAAAGAGGGTTTGCAGATAGGCGCTCTCCGTGTAACTGGAGATTTACTAAGCAATATTCCATCTTTGGGACAGAAATTGGTGGATTTGCTCATTGAATCGGTACAGCAATTTGCCCCGAAGGATACAACGATTGTTGATCGATTAAGATCAGTATTCATTGATGCGATACCAGCTTCTGGTCTATTGAAAGATATAAACGATGTTGTCGGTATAAACCAACGATTACAGAATGTGTTGCAGGAAGCTGCACAAACAATTGCAATTGCAAATGAGCGGGAACAACTCATTCAACAGATATCAAGCGGTGATACAAGTCTTATAAAAAATGATCTTAACGATTTAACTCTTGATGAGTTGCGTGACCTTGCCCATCCCGCTTCCGTCGCGCCGGCTACCGCGGTACCACGACCGGCAGCACTTCGCACTGTCAAACCAAAAGCACCAAGCGCTTCGTCAAGAGTAAGAAAAGCAGCACGTGCCGTTGCACAAGCAACGCGTCGATCTTCTGCCGAAGTCGCGGTCGATGCAGCACTCCCATTAGTTTTGCCGGGAGCAGCACCGCTTCGTTTTATCCCAACTGCCCGCCAAGTAGCAGAAGCACTTGTTGCTTCTCAGTCAGAACCAACACCGCTTGTTATCGGTATTCCAGCCCTTGATGCGGAGACAACGGGAGAGGCACTAGCCCGAGAGCATGTAGAGACGGCACTTATGGATATTGCAGAAACTCAAGACAATATCTTGCAAAATGAAGTTGACAGCTGGATTGAATCGGTAGAGGCAGCGTACGGCGCACTGTTAGATCGACCCGGGTTTGCACCGCTTCGAAACGACATCGCCCAGGGACGTTTGGATCAGGCAGTGAGTATAATTGCAGAGGAAATTCGAAGCAGTCTTCCTGATACATCACCAATTCGATCGGAAGCGTCAAAGATCGCCCGACTCCTGATCGACCGCTATCTTGCCCGAGCTTCCGATTTAGCTGTAGAAGAGCCCGTAGTTCCTGAGGTTCCTGCAGAAGCATCATTGCCAATAGCGCCTGAAGTTGCAGCAAATCCGGTAGCTCCCGTCGCGCCGGCCAAAACAGCAGCACCAGCAGAACAAACAAAACCAGTAAGTCCAGCAGATCAAGCTCTACCATTAGTGCCGCCCCAGTGCGTCACGGGAGATACGAAGCTCCGCAGACGGAGAAAATCCAAATCTCAAAATCCAAAATCCAAAATAGAAGGCGGGGGTGGCTGGGATCCGGACGAATATGAGGATGTTGCCATCAAAGACATCCAGGAGGGCGATGAGATTCTGACTATGGATGAAACCACCGGCGCGCTTGTTCCTTCCCGAGTGGCCTCGCTTCTTCCAAAAGGAGAACAAGAGATATACGAGCTACAGACATTGCTTGGTCGCCGCATCAGGACAACATCGACGCATCCGTATTACTCGGCTGCAGGTAAAGCGTCAGCAAAACGGAAGATTGCCGTTTTTGTGGACGATGCCAATCTTTTCTATGCCCAAAGGAGAGCCGGATGGAGAGTATCATGGAAAAAGCTTTTACGGATCCTTTCTGCAAGCGGGGATATTGTGTATGCCGGATATTATATCGGTACGCCGGAGGGAAAACTGAAAAAGAAGGCAGTATCCTACAGTTCCGATCGTACGGATGAAGGATACACGGTCATAACCAAGCCGCTCAAAAAGATAGTTACCAATGGAAGAACAGGTGCATATATCTATAAATGTAATTTTGACGTGGAGATCGCCTGGGATATCCAATCCCATCTTCAAGGCGTCACGGACGTTGTGGTGGTAAGCGGAGACAGTGATTTTGTCGGCCTCGCCAAACAGGTCAAAGCACAAGGGAAATATTTTACCATGATGTGTTTTGAACACAATGCCGCGTGGGAAATCCGTAAAATTCCTCACCTGTTTATAGAGAAATTGCGTGTATGGCTCGATAAAGGGCAGAAAAAAGCCCCGCTTGCGCGGGGTGAAGATACCGTGACTATCCTATCAGATCACTCATGTCCTGTCAAGGGTGGAGCGTGGCGCAAAGTTTCCGAGCTTCGCCCGGGAGACAGAGTCGCCATCGCCGGAGCGGGCCATGCGTTTTACGACACGGTCGTGTCGATAGAACGTATCGGCCGGGAAAAAGTGTACGATATCGAAGTTTCCGGCACCCACAACTTCGTCGGCAACGGCATCGTGGCACATAATACGACCACTGGAAGAGCCGTCCCCGCCGCGCCAGCTGCTGAACAACCCATCGATCCAAAAGTAGTCGAAGCGCAAACACAAGCGCAACGCGCGGCAGAGGCAATCAATGAGGCACTTGCTGCGGCGGTTGTTCCCAACGACACGACGCTTGAAAGAGCAATTGCTGCGATGCAAGCGAATATAGCAGCGCTTGATAGCGCCATCAGTGGATCTGTTGTTGACCGCGGTAATCCCAATCTTCCCGCAGCTGATGCTCAGTCTCTTGATACCGCAGTAGGTGCTGCGCGTGCCCAACGCGACCGACTCGCAGGACAATTAGTCGTCTCTGAACAAGTGGCTGCAGAATTGGAAAAAGCTCGCCAACCCTTAGGTCCTTCAGAAGCAGAGAAGGCATCATTTCGGGCAGCGCAAGCGATGGAGAGAGCACAAGCAGAAGTTGAAGCAAAATTAGTTGCAGCTCCGGCACTTGCAGAACCCATTGAACACGAAATCGAAGTACAACTCGAAGCAGCAGTTGCGCCAGCAGACGCACCATTTGTTGCCAAACCGGCTAGAGAAGCACGAGCGAAAAAATCAGCTGGAGTAGTGCGACAGAGAAGAGCTTCAAGGATTCCAGCGAAGCCGATCGGACAGCCATCGGCACCTGTTCCAGTTGCAGCTCGACAGGATGCGATTATTGTAATTGAACAGGCACAAAAAGTTCTAGTAAATGCTACTCGTCCAGTAACAACAGATGCACCTGTAGCAGAATTACTTGTAGGTTTGCTAAAGCAAAAAAGAGCAATTGAATCTGCTGATCAAGATTTAGCAGCAGCAATAGAAGTTCCTGAAGTTCTTTCTCCAAAAGCCAGTGAGGATGTTAGTGCTATACGAATAAGTGCAAAAGCACGATTAGAATCCGTTACTGATGAGATAGGAAGACTTACAGTACTTGCCGATGCGATAGTACAGTTAGATCGTTTAGTGAGTCAACCTTATCCAGATGAAGCACCGGATGCTCTTGCGACCCGACAGAAAGATATTGCCTTGGCTCTTGAGCGTGTGAACGAATCTCAAAGACAAGTAGGGGAACTAGTGTCCCAGTCAAATCGACCTAACGCACAAGCGGATATTGAAAGAGCCCAGAACCAAGCAAAAGCAGTTGCTGCTCAGATTGCGCTAGTTGAGTCACAGTCCCGTCAAGTCGCCAAAGCACTTGATGCACTTACCAGCGCTTTATCTTTATCGACAGGAAATGTGGGTATTGATAGTCTTTCAAATGTTATCGAGAAAAAGATTGCTGCTTTGAAAGATGCATTAGCATCAGTGCAAAGCGTTCAAGCGCCAACGGATCAGACAAAAGCGTCACTGGATAAATCTATCAGTCAAGCCAGAACAGAGCTAGCACTATTAACGACTGCAGTTTCTTCATTAGAGGAAGTTATCGCAGCATATGAGTCATTAGTTGAGCTAGATAAGAAATCCGTTGTTGATGAGTCACTTGAGTCATTACCTGAATCACTTACAACTCAACTTCGTACACTTGTAGACGCACGAACTCGATTAGCAAATCGATTAACTATTGTAAGTACTATTGTTACAGGAACAGCAAAACAAGATATTGATACTATCCTCGCACAAGTTGAAGCTCATATCCAACAACAAAAAGCAGCGGCCGAATTAGCTCTTGCGATACGAACATCTATGCGTGTTATACGGCAAGACATAGGAGCACTGTTAGGCAAACATACACCACTTGAAATATTGATTCCATTAGTAGAAAAACATAGTAGAAACCTTGCGCAGTCTTTCCGAGCAGCTGAAGGTACGCTTTCGGGACGAGCTTATCAAGAAGCAAATGATTTTATTGCATTATTACAAACCATAGCGCGTGATCTCCCTGATATTGCTCAACACTTTGCGAGCGTCCAGTCAAGATTTCAAGAAGATTTACAAAAACCGATTGATCCAAATAGTCCATTTCATACACAACGGAAACTATTGTCTGAGAGATTTACTCAATGGAGTGAATTAGAAAAAGAAGCATCCGGTTTTGCAGTAGCATTCGAAAAAGCTGGTATAGGATACCCGGCTTTTTCAGCAGATAGAGAACGTGTCAGGAAGAAACGACAAGAAGTTGGGAGAACATTAGCAGAAGTACTTCAGAAAGAAGAAGAAGCAGTAAACCGTGATATTGCCTCCAGAAGACAGGATATTGATCAGGCTCGACAACGAAGAGGAGATAATGGTGGAAAAGACTTTGAACAAAATACATTTGGTGTCGTACAGAAAGTATTACGAGACTGGTTAGTTCTCGTAGGATTTCGAATTGAGGAGAGCGTACAATTTGTACAAAGTCATTTTTCGTGGGTAAACCCTTTGCGCCAATGGCTTGACAATGCGACTCATGTTTCCGCCACGGAATTTCCGCAAAAGAGATTTGTCATTAGTTCTATTCTTCAACCAGTTGTCGCAGTGGAAAATAGATTATTTGATGTTAATGATCAAATGGCGGCAATAGCAAAACCACTTGAAAAAAATCATGCTTTAGATAGTGAAACTGATGGATTAACCGATGAAGAAATACAAGGAAGAATAACAATTATTTCCAAAGGAGAGCGCGAACTGGAAAAAATAGGAGCGCGACTTTCTGATATTAGAAGACAAGTTGTCCGGGTAGGATATTCTGATTTAGATAAAACACGATTGAATGCATTTATCGCATCGATTGAGGGACGAATTGACGCACAAAGAGAAGCGCTTGCTGCTGCCAAAGCAGGGATGACTCAAGTTTTGGATCAAAAACAAGAATTCGTTGACTTACTTGCCGAAATCGAACGTCCGGTATATGAAATAGTTGAGGAAGGAAGAAAACAATTAGCGTTACTTCCAAATCCGAAAAAAGTTTGGACGTCAAAAGCTGAAGCTACAAAAGCTCGTGATAGCGTACAAGCTCAATTAGATGAATATAGACTCAATGCTGAAAATGCTTTAACAAAGAATTTGCCGTTAATAATAAAGCTTGGAGGAGTCAATAGCGATACATATAAAAAATATCAGTCGATGTTTTCTGAGGTCTTACAGCAATGGACAGCTGTAGCATCTGCATTCGATTCTCTTGTCGAGGTAATGCCAGAAAATGGTGTGATTGGAATGGTCGCAAGCGGAGAACTTCTTTTGAATCAAGAGACACCAGTAATAGGAGAATCACGAGTTACAGTCATTTGGGAAGGTGATCACGCACTGGTTACTTATGATGAGACGCTGAAAGAAGACCCTCGTGTTTCCTGGAAAGTAAATGATCAGCCGTTGTTAACAAATGGAGAACGTCAATTTAGTCTCAAACCAGGAGATACCCTTACGATAACAGAGGGATTACGAAGTGGCGAAACCCTACAGGTCCAAAAGAAAGGCGATGTTATCTTTCTCGTACAATCTAAACCTGCGGTGAAGCAGCGTATTGCTGGCAGTGTTGCTCGAGGTACACAGGCAGCCAAAGATACTGCACGATCAAGAGTCATTGCAAATGCTAGAGGGCTTGCTAATGAATCGAAAAAGTTTAATGAATTACGGAAAATAAATGCAACAAATGACTCTCTTAACGCGGTAAGCATCAAAGAACAGATTAAAGCAACAAGAGCATATCTGGCTTCTATTACAACGAGTCTTTCCCGTCTTCAAAGTAGCAACATGCAAACAACCAATGATGCTCTTGCGCGTGAGCGCGACGATCTTATCGCTCAACTTACGCAAAAGAAACAGCAACTAGATGATGATCTATTGGTGCTTGAGTCTCGTTTAGGAGATCAAGAGTTTTCCGCAAGAACATCTATTGCTACCGGGCCTAATACATTTGAACCTGGACAAGAGGAAGATGCTCCAATTCCTGGAGCAGTTATTGGAGAGAATTCCGTCATATCATTCTCTCCCTCAGATATTGTCGAGACATACGTGAATGGACGACGAACTGTAAGTTCATTTTCTCTATCATTAGGGAAAAGTTTACCTGTATTAGTTCATAATCCCCGTACGGGTCTCGTCCAGTTGTATATCGTAAGAAATATCGATGGTATACTCCAAACACAGGAAATACCACTTGCTCCGTCTTACCGGGATTCAAAAAAGTACCCAGATACCATAACAATTCTTAATCATAGGCTTGATTCAGCAGCAGGTTTTGATCTTTTTGCCCTCTATGACGAAAAAGCAGTTCGAATATATGCAGAGGTTGCCAATGGATTTGTTGTCGCTCGCACAATTACAGATGCAAAAGGCAAAACGATTCTTGCTATAGCAGATAAATCCGTGACATCGATACAAGATACGATAAAAGATTCCCTCAGGGATCAGAAAGAAAAACTTCAAAAACAACAAAAGAAATTGCGTCCAGATGATCCATTACAAGGAGAGTTGACGCGGCAAATTAACGAATTAGCCGAACTTGAAGCGCAAGAGATATGGAATCACAGCGACGTTTGGAAAAAATTTGGACACAAAATGGAAGGGTATGAAAATAGTTGGATACATAGATTTACGATAGCAGCTGAAAATATGCGGGCTATTCGGGATAAATTATTTGTCGTCAATCTAATCCGATGGTCTGTAGGATTGGCTGATCTGCCGATGAATATCGCCTTTACAACAACTGGTGTAACGGCTGTGACATCTTTAATATTAGGACCAATTATTGGTCCTGTTGTAGGATTACCTCTTGGCGCAGTTATCGGTACAATACTTTGGATTTCTCCTTTACCGACTGGTATTTCTGATTTATTATTTCTACTTATTACAGCAGCAACCGATCAAATATTTAATATTCCTGCAAAAATAGAACATTTAATCTTTTTGACAGAAAGTACGCGTGGATTTCGCGATATACCGCGAGTCGTCGGATATATTGTCGCCCCAAGATTATTACGTATTAATTTAGAACAGTTTCTCTTTATAGCTGCAAGAACCCATGGATTTCGTGATTTACCTCGGGTATTTGAATACTATGTATTTCCAAAGATTTTCGGTCGATTTATGCCAGTTGGCGCAGGTGTTATGCCTTCCTATACAGTTGCTTCTTCTAAACACACGATTGCAACAGACCGGCGTACTGACGGTAATGCAGAAGTTTGGTATGTAGAAAAACAAGAAATAATAAAACCAGTGAAATTTTTAGGATGGGAAATTCCGATAAATTTGTCAAAGAGTTGGAATCTCGCAAGATGGAAAATGCCTGCGCTTGAGTCACTCTTTTTTAAAGGGTATAAAAAACATGTATTGGGCTCAGGATTTAAAACGTACTTTAGTAAATTTACTGGTAAAAATGATGAGTTTATTGATTTGTATCTGCGAATAGCCAGTGTGCGATTGTCATATAAAACATTAAGTCTACTACCAAATAGAGTAAAACTTGAGGGTGCAACAGGGGATCAGGGATATGTAGCACAAGTGGGTCAACTTGTCAGGGCTCTCTCGCAAGCAAGCACGACACAAGAACTTACAGATCTAGAAGTTTACAGCAATCAGTTTATACGAAATCTTGATGATTTTCTTGTCGAGCTTGGGAGTATCCGTGATGAAGCAATAGCACTTGCAATTCGTGATGCCCAAAGCGCACAGGGACTAGACATACAGGGTATAACCTCTATGTACGCATCTATCATTGAAGAACGATCGCTTCTTGAGCGACATAGAGAGTTAGCCCGTGTTCGTATGCAGAGGCAGCAATTAGAACAAGAATTGTCTCCTGAAGGTTCATCTCCATTGTCAGTCGTTACTGTCATTGGGCAAGTCGTATCAGAATTTAGTCCGCATGTAGGATCACAAATAGCATTGAGTTTACCAGCAGTTGGTCAAAAAGTTTATGACATTGCTCAAGATTATGCCCGACGGAGACTGACGACTGAAGAAGCACGCATGCGGATACAACAAGAAATAGCACCACTTGTTGGAGCAACGGTTGAACAAGCGCTTGGACTTACCGAACCGATTCAATCGGCGATTCGTACCATTGAAATATTACAAAGAGATCTAAGCGGTAGCACAGGGAATCAATCAGCAGAAATAAAAAATATAATGTCGCTCCTTCAAGAGGTAACCACACTTCAAAAGCATATGCATGAATCCTTAGCGCAGTCATATCCGACTGAATACTTGGAGTTGCAAGCGTTACAGCAAGCTGTCGTTACCGTTCGGACTGAGATAGCAAACACACAAAACCCAAGTAGCTCATTAGTAGAAGCAATACAAATAGCTCAGGAAGACGAAAAAAGATATCGAACATCGCTTATTCATGAATTTGAACGAAGAGGAGATAATGATTTAACTCAAAGTTCTCAAAAACTTCAAGATGCGTTAGCACAACTTGATAACGCAGTTCGTACAATTTCAACTGAAGCTACACAAGGCGTTGATACTGCAACAGTAACTAATCTTGAGCGTTTGTACAGCGCTTACCAAGATCTATGGCATACAGATGGTCTTGCCCGCTATATAACTGCAAAAGTCAATCGTTTACTCGTCGGATCCCAGCAGCTTTATCTAGAAGAAGAAAAGATTCGGTATAAAGCTTCATCTATCAATGTAACTCCAACGGTAAACCGCGCGATAAAACTTGTAAACGATGTTCTTGGCTTACCGACGATACCTATACCAACGGTCCAAGATCCGAAGCCTGAGTCACCAAAGAATCGCTTGCTTGAAGGGTTAGGAAACGTTATCACAGGATTTACTCAATTATGGGGTCCGACTATAGGTGCTGTTGGTCGGGAAGTTGAAAGAATTGGTATACGTGAAACGCTAGAAAATGGAAGACAAGCTGCGCTTCCCCTTGCCCGATCGTTGACTGGAGCAGAAGGGTGTGTGGGTGTCTTTCGTCTTATTCCCATTGTCCATGCTGAGGGGTTGGGTGGAGCGACGTGTGTACTACGACAGCAAGCCGCTAATGTGTTAGCAGGAAGCCCAGGGCAAGTAGTCGTTGATCCAGCATTTAGGGATAGCCTTGCGCAATTTGTATCTGATGTATTCAATCAAAAAAATCCTGTCAGCGGGGATCGGGCAACTACTCCTCAAATAGTTATAGATCTTTCCAATATTGATAATGGCAAAAAAATATCTCTCCCTGTCCATGCTTCCCTAAATGAAGTACTCGATGGAGTGACGCTTAATGCATTGGGTGGGATATTTCGTCAGGATGGGGGACAAGTAACTGTCGGATCCAGAATTTATCAGGCCAAGATGCTAAGCGATTCCATGCGATTTGTTGAAGTCTACGATAAAAAAGGTGGAATCTTTGGGATTCATAGAGTAAATAATATATTCGTACAGGATGTACGCACTGGTCGTGTTGTTGACCTTATGGATTTACTTCCAAACAAGAAGTGGAAAGTAAATCGGTTTGAAGCAGGAGATAATTTTACCGCAGGTTTTTTGACTCGATCTATAACCACTTTTCCCATCAATGATGAATTGTCATTTTTTGAATTGATTCATGAATTTTCCCATGCTGTTAATCGGACAACCCGATGGAACGATATTCTTACACAACTTTCTATGACCATGAAATTACCGATTCCCGGCTTTCAAAATCTATATGTACAGGAAGAACGAAATGCAAACACTACTGCAAGTAGTGTCAACAACGCGCTTCGATCTAATGGATTTGAGACAGGTATTACTGATGAAAAGGTCAATATTATGACTTCTTTATTTTTGGCTACGTATGAATTATATCTTCCAAGATTTTTCAGAACCATTCCGTTTCTAGAAAGCGAGCGACTGGCGACTGTTGCACCCCTTGTTCGGGATGTCTTGTCTTTTAAGCTGACACTGCAAGAGGCATATGAACGTTTGAAAACACAGATTGAAAAAGAACAAAGATCACCGCTGGTTACTGTACTCAGGGCAGAACACGACGTTGCCCTTCCATTAGCAAATAAATTCGCATTAATTTTTGCAGGTCAAGACGGATGTGTTGCCTTCCGTCTCATCCCCATGGTCCATGCAGACACGGGAGTTCAAGGAACGTGTCGGGTAACAGTTTCCGATGCTTCCAGAGCCCTCGCCTGGGCACCGAATGCACTAGTTCTTCCGGAAGCACGCGCGGATGTTGGGAATGTAGTTCAGAATCTTATGAGCGCGCCGAAGCAAGTAAAATCATTATCGAATCCGAAAAGTATAAGCGTACAGGATCTCCATGTCACGCCAAGTTTACTTGAAACAGCAGAGCCATTTGTTCGAGCTGTTAAAGCAATTTTTGATTCAAATCCCGGCATTATTGTTTTAGCAGGGGACAGTGGAATTCGGCAAAAACAAGCTATTGAAACTGTTGCGCGAGTGCTTGGGCTTAGAGATAGTCAAATTCCTAGCATTACGCTTCTTCCTACGACAGCAAGTGCTGGCGGACTTGGCCCCAACACTATTGCGTATAAGGGTATATCTCAGGAAGATATTCAAAAAGCTCAACAATACGTACAAGAACGCTTGAGGCTAGATCCGCAAAACGTGCAGTTACACAATATTGCTTCAGCCATAGCTAATACTACAGCAGACTCGATTACACCAAAAGAACGGGTGGCTTTATTAGAGCTTTACTATCCGGATATATATCAGCAGCTTGTAAGCGCACCATCAATCGCAGATCTTGGAGAGGTTGCCATATCGGGCGGTTCAGCATTGTATTATCAACAATTTTACGATGCGTTGGGAGTTGCAAACAATACGAACTTTTATGTCATTATAGCTGATGGTATTCCACCCCGGTTGCCTCGGTCTGTGCGAGTATTTAGGCGTGTAGTACAGTCATTTGATATTAAACCAAGATTTTTTACTGGTCCAAAAGGCTCCACATATGGAGTTCCAGACAAAACATATGATGACGCAACTGATTACGCTTCCATATATACGGGAGATCCTACCATTAAAACTATTGTACAAGAAGCATTTTTCAAAACTGCGCCAACATATTTTATTCAAGTAGGTTTGGATGTAAATCAAATTGACCTTGAGGCGTATAAACAAATTCTTGTCGATGAAGTAAATAGTTTAATGCATGCAAGACGGAATATCTCGGAGACAGCACAACAATTGAATGAGAATAATGAGAAACAGGCTGCAGAAGATTCTTCTACGGGTATGCTAGCTGTGTTAGAAAGTGGAAGACAAGTTGCGTTTCCATTGGCCAAAAAATTAACTGGAGCAGAAGGGTGTGTGGGTGTCTTTCGTTTTATTCCCATTGTTCATGCTGAGGGGTTGGGTGGAGCGACATGTGTTCTTCGGCAGCAAGCCGCTGAAGTTTTGGCAGGAAGTCCAGGGCAGGCAGCCGTTGACCCTGCGTTTAGAGAACAGGTTGCACGATTTATTCAAATATTTGCACATGCAATATTTTCTGCAGTCGCATTACCAGTAGATGATGTGTCAAATAGAGAGCAAGGGTATCGTGATCAATACGCAGAAAACTTACGAATTCTTACTGTAAATGATCAAGGGAAACCTGTCAAAGTAGGGGTATCTGCAGTTCGCTTACGTGAACTTTTACCGGGAGAAGAGGAGAAAGTGTTATATTTTCATCCGGGTTTTGGTCAATTCAAGTATTCGCTTGATCAAGATAATATTGCAACTCAACTAGCTATGCAAGGAAATCAATATACGATGTTTGTTACAATTGCGGATTTAGACATACCAACAAGCGCGTTGAATACTCAATATCTGGAAGCAGATGCGCGGTTGATTCTAGCAGCGCTTAATGAGTATAATCCTAATTTATTGTATATTCAGGATGCGACGAGCGTCGGATATTCTCTTGGCGCCGGGATAAATAATAGTTTTACTCGTCTTCTAAAGACTGAATACAATACTAAAAATGTCAGACTTGTCAATCTTTCTGCAACGGGACTGGGGAAGATAGATGGAGCCCGCCCGACTAGATTTGCTCTTCGTTTTATTGGTGAAGGATTTCGAATAGGATTGCATGTAGCCGGAATTAAAAAAGATCCGACTATAGTCCAATCTCAAAGCCCGAAGAAGAGTATAATCCAACAGATATATACATTATGGCCGGTTATGGCATCAACGCCACGGATTATTTCACGATTACGTTTATCTTCTTTTATACAAGATCTTCGCTTAGGTAAAGAATCGGTATTAACAGAGCATCTACGGCAAATTGCTGAAGCATCAGTTGACTTGACTGATACATCTGTGGATGTTGAAAAGTTTTTTATCATTCCAATGAGTGATTCATTATTTGATTGGTATGATCAAGTGAAACCATGGATTATTTTACAATTAGCTAAAAGAGGGATAGATAGTATCGGTTTGAGCGATGAAGAATTAGTTGCACGTTATACGAATTCGGAGGCGGAAAATATTGTTTTTTTGGGCAAGCGTGGAGAGCCGGAAGCCAACCATGCGCTTCCTGCTTCTGCCTCCAAATATGTGATAGGAGTAACGATGAACATAACGGGTCGTCCGCCCATTGCTGTAGCGCCCGAATATTCACGAGGTCTAGAAACGATTGCCCAGGCAACTGCTGCTATGCTTAGAGCAGAACATACTGCCGTTCTCCCTGTTTCCGAGCAGATCACAAGCACACTGCTTGATCTGGATGGTAATGGTTGCGTGGTATTTCGTCTCATCCCCATGGTCCATGCAGAGACGGGAGCTCAAGGAACGTGTCGGGTAACAGTTTCCGATGCTTCCAAAGCCCTCGCCTGGGCACCGAATGCTCTAGCTGTCGTACCGGAAGCACAGGCGGATGTTGGGAGAGTGATTGGTGACATTATGGCGGTCATTACTGGCAAGCCTTTCGATAAGAACTTCCCTTCAAACCAAAGCCAGGGATCTCCGATCAAAACAGACTATTCTATCGTCCTTCCACAACCTAGTCGAACTACGTTTCCGTCACTGAGTGCGTATGTATCAAATAACGGCACATCATGGGTCACTACGGAAAGAATGATTGGGTTACCAGAGACAAATCAAACAGTACAAGAGGGGAATGAGCGATTGAAGAAGATATCCAAAGATCGTGTAGTTTCAATATTGCGAAAAATTATACGGGATTCAGAAGCTGAGATTGTTTTTGCTCAAGATGCCAACGGGAATACGCAGGTATTAGCTTTGGTGCCCTATACAAACGGTATGTCTGCTGTATATGTTTTTTCGGCGCACCAAATCACGGATTATTTCGAACAATCAGTACCCGAGTCGATTTTTGACCGGATCAGCCGATTTTTAAGCAAGGAGGAGGAGGATTACATTGAAGTACAGGATATATTGCTCGTCTCTCATGTGGATGGTCGCACATTAAGCTTACGAACTGCTGCGGGTACTACGTTAGGGAGTAGATTACCGATACAACTACATACGGATTATCAATCAGGTGCTTTTACTGATCTTAATACAATAAAAATTCCTCCACTGGGCAAGCTTAAACCACCAACGGGATTTTTCTCCAGGGCGCTTTGGAACGTATATAAAAAACTCGAATTAGTAGCTTTTTTCCATGAACAATTCCATTCGGAGCCGACAGGAGATGGCGGTGCTGGCAGAGTAGAGCGAGATCCGTGGGCTCATGCGTTACAAAGATATCGGGAATTAAAGGCGCAAGGATTCGATGTATTGCCGGATATAACAAGCAATGAGCAAATTATGAGTCGGATAGAATTGGCACTTATGACCTCTGATCTTGTGCACTCCGTCAATGTAAGTAAAGAAGATTTTTATTCACATAGATTTAGAGCTATTGCACAGACTGGAGGAATAGCTAACCCTGTTGTACGAACGATCATCAGCTTTGTAGCTGCCATAGCACAGACTGCTATCAAAGATCCTTCTTTAATCACGGATACGATTTTTTATAAAGGAACGCCACCTTTGGTAAGGACTAAATTTACCGATATTATTTTACAAAAAAATTCGCAGGAACTAGCGGAAATTGATTTGGATAGTTTTCAGAATCCGGAAGCCATGATGGTTGCGACGCAGAAGGGAAAAGGGTTTTCCTTTCATATTGTTGTCGAACCGGTTGAATCGAGTACAATTCCTACTCATAGCGATAAAGTTGGTCTTTGGGCGGCTCTTTATGTTTCCATGCTCCGGGCGGGACAGGATCCGCTTGGGATTGCGCCAAATTCGCTTACAGAGCGTGATTTTAGAGTTATCGAGGTATCTATGACTATGGCTGCGGATTATCATGATACAGGAAATGTCGCCCGTGTTGATGAACAAGGGAGAACCGTAGCACTTGACCGGCAGACCCATCCGAATGCGGAAGACCGGTCAAAGGAAATATTTACCAAATGGATGCAGGAAGGTAAAGGTGAGGCCTATAGAGGCGATCTATCTCCCGACGAATGGGAGAGGGCAGTGGCGCTTGCGCGCGATTTGATAGAAGGGACGAAAGCGACACAGGACGATTATGGATTTGTATTTAAACCGAGAAAGAGAACCCGTACCCCGCTCCAATACGCATTCGCTCTTGCAGATCAATCCGCCTCGTTACTGTATCGCGGGTCCGTAGATCTGACTGATCCGGACATGCATCCTACGTTTGCCCTGCTTCGTGAGTTTGCTCTCGGCTCCGGCTTGTATACTCCTGCCGCTATCCGCGCGATTGCCGGATTTAATACGAGTCTTGTTGCTGATTCCCGGATTGCTGCTTTTTTTGAGGAAGTTGATGCATATTTAGCGGCTCATCCCGCCGAGCGACAAGCGTTGGGTTTAGGGGAGGGCGAGACAATGTCAGGAAGAATAGCACGGATAAGCGCGATAGATAAACAAGTTCTTGCTGCGTTGGAAGATGCGTTTGGGGAGGAGGAATCCTTCTCCGGTCCGTCACTCGTTGCCTTGGTTGATCGCGCAGTAGCGATAGTCCTCCCGCAGCCGATAGAAGAAGAAGGCTTTGGCGGGGGAGGAGAGGGGGCAGATTCAGAAATAACAAAACCAACCATTGGGACAGCGATAGGAGTGGTTCGTGATTTGATGCAGAATATAGTAAATAAACGTGGCGCAGGATGGCTGCTCGTTCAAGGACTTCCTACCGTGGGTCGCGTGTCGTTGTCTGCGAAGTTATCGCTTATTCAACTATTCATTCAGCATCGGGACGCGCTACGAGCCTATACCGCAGGAAAAATACAAAGTGAGTTGAACCCCGATGACGTGTTTGCACGACATTATTTGATAGAGTATGAAAAAACAAACCGCAGCATCGATAGTCTATCAGACATTAAATTTTTTCTAAGAGCAATGCTTCTTGAGGATGTGGTGGATTTTTTCCGTAGCCAAAATCAACCGTTACCTATGGAAATTCCTGTCAACAAAGCAGAATCGCTATCCAACGCTTTTCTAGACACAGCAAATTTTGCAAGTTCTACATTGACCGGAGAGCAAGTGAATGCTTTAGAGTCTTTGTATATCCTTCGGACAAGCCTATTGGATGTATCAAGAGACAGGAGGAAGAAAGTTGCTTATTTAGGGCAGTTTCGAGATAGCGTCGAACAGACGCGGCAGGAATCGCCTGGTTCTGATGGATTGTTAAGAATGGAATATAAATTAAAAGAATTTGAAACAGCATTGGAACTCGCGAAACAAAAATATGGCCTCGTTTCAGTACGGGATATTCTCCACAGGTGGTACGCGGATGAAGATCGTATGACGGAAGATATTCAGAAACTCATTGTCCTCGTACTTCAAGATGACCGTACAGGATATGAATCCGCGTCAAGAGATTTTTTTAAGAAATACGAGCATGTTTACACGGGAGACCTCGGCTATGGGGAAGAAATCGGAAAACTTCCCACGGCGTTTCAATCACGCACAGATCTTTTAGACAGTCGTATAGAGCAAGTTGGGCAGGATATGTGGCAGATGATTGAAAAGACGTCCTTGCGTACAAAACTTCGCCCAGTCGCGATGATTCCAGATAAAACCCTTGTGTATATCCCAAAATTGAAAGCATTGGGATTTATTGATAAAGAAAATCATATCGTTAAAATTATGACAAAATCACGAAACGTACAGACAGGCAGTGGAATATCGTTTGAAAACTATATCTTTGTGCCTTTTTCCTTTGTTGGTGATGTCGTGACGTATCAAGATATATATGGTCACGTCGGCTATTTGACCACCGAGATTGTCCGTGGGAAAGTTGGGGTGTTTCGAGCGCTCGAGCAAAGCACCCGTCTGAGCACCCATGCGTTCGTCCCTGACTTTGTTGTCCAGAGTGTATCTAAAGGTAGCCAGGCGTTAACGAGTGACTACGGAGACGGAAGAGGGCTTCGGACGGGACTGCAAATAGAAAACATACAGGGGCCTGTCCTTGCAGAAGATGCCATACTACGTGGGGAAAATTTTATCCCGTCTGCGTATACAAAAACACAGGAAGATAAAGCCATAATGATTTTTGATACTAACGCTCTGTATCAGACGCACGAAATGGACGTATCGAGCGACCTGCAGTGGCCGTATATTACTGGTGGCATACGGTTTGCAGACCCGGCGCTTCTTGCCGTGTGGGTATCGCCACAGTATCGGACCTATCTTTTGGAATGGATTGCCTCGTGGGACGGGGTGAAGAGGCAGGCAGTATTTGGCGAGAGAAATCCGGAAGAGTTATTCGTTGCCCGTTTTGACGATCTTCCTCAACAATATCAGGCACATGCAGGTCTTGATTCTTCGCCTGTGATTGTTCGTGAGGGAAGGGTGGCGTATCAGATGGATATCCGTTTAGAAATGGGGAAGGTTGGATTTTCCGTTTGGAAAAAAGGTGACGATGGTGTTGAAATGTATGCGGTAGATGTATTTCCCGGCTTGAAGGTATTTTTGTATACAGCAGGGAGCGGCGCGTGGGAAGTGGTGAAAACCGGTCCGCTCAAGCGTCATTTAAAAGAAGGAGATAAGGTTGGTTTAGTAGGTCCCAGCGGCGTGTCGCATCAATATGCTCTGGAACGAAACGGCAGCGAGTTCGTGTGGAGGGCTCAAGAGAGAGGAGATGAGGATTTTGAAGCAGTTTTGCAAACTCAAGGAATTACGTTTCCGTCTGAAGGCACCGGCGGGGGAGGAGAGGGGGCGACTGATCTCAACGCGCTTGACGATCCCAAGGCGCTCATCGTCGCGGCGCAGGCATCGGATCGCAAGGCAATGGGTAGTTCGTTATCCTTTCATGCGGTTGTCGAAGATCCACAAACGAGTACGACATATACTCATAGTCACAAAGTCGGGTTACTTGCGCAGTTAACGATCAACATGCTTCGGGCTGAAAGCGATCCATTTGGTATTGCTGCCCAGTACCGTGAGCGATTCAACCTTGATCCTTCCTACGTTCTTACCGAACGCGACTTTCGGATTTTAGAGGTTTCTTTTGCCATTGCTTCTGATTTTCATGACACCGGAAATGTCGCGCAGGTAAACGCTGAGACAGGACGAATCGAGAGACTCTCGCATCAAACACATGCGGGAGCTGAGGATCGGTCTAAAGCAATATTATCCCGTCGCGTTTCCCAGGGAAGACTTGCTTCATATATGACCGGTATCGATACTGCTGATCAAGTAAACGTTATTGCCCTTGCTCAGGAGCTTATCGAAGGTACAAAAGCGACGACGCAAACCTATGGATTTGTATTTAGCAAAGATGGTCAAGCGAAACTTGAGAGAAATCCGCTGCAGTATGCATTCGCCGTTTCTGACCAAGCATCCTCAATACTTTATCAAGGTGCGTTATCACTTGATAATCCGCAGGAGCATCCGACTGTTGCGCTTTTTAATGAATTTGCACTGCAAGAAGGCCGCACGTATACACCGCAAATTCTTCTCCTCACGACGCATTTCGTCGCAGACATGGCCGCTGAAGCACGGGTTGCTGAGTTTTTTCGCCAAGCAGATGCTTACATACAAATGCATCCAGCTGAGATGCAACCACTCGGATTAAACGGTAAGACATTCGCTCAAAGAGTGAGAACGATTGTTGAAGTAAATAAAGAAGTAGAAAGACGATTCGTTGCTGCATTTGGACAGGAGACAGAATTTGCTGGATCAACGCTCAAAGACATACTCGGACGGGCATTTCCAATTAGTCGTTTAGCTCTTCAAGATAAAAGAGATGTTCGACCGGCTTTAAGCAAAGGAGCAGCACCACCTCTGCCTGTCACAAGAACTACTGAGCATAACGCAGAGATTGCAAGACCCGGATTTACGTTTTTACCACTGGCACGAACAGACAATGGACTGGTAACACTTGATACTTCAATCAATGGTATTACAACAAAATTACGATTTGAATCTTTGGCTCAAGCAATCGTATATGTCTATCCTATTCTTGATGTGTTGGATCATGCAGGTGTCCCGTGGGTGTTTGTCGGGCAATATACACGCTGGTTGGATGGACCTGGGGAGACACCCGGATTTGATATTCTTGTCCCGCAAGATTTTTTACCAAAAGCACAAAAAGTATTGTCTGACAAGGGATTTATCGCAGAACAAATAGAGCAGCATAGAACAAATTCAGGTCATACGTTTGATCGGGGAATACTTACTGTTCCTATAGATGGAAGTCCAGTAGTCGTAGGGAATTTATATGGTGATATTAATTTTGGAGATACAGAAACTGGAGGTCTCATAGGTCAACTTGAAATGAATGACAACGGGGGGCTGACGGTTTTTGCATTAGATCAAGATGGAAATCTCGTACAACCCTTAAGTGACGCATCGAACCAATTACCAGAAGTAAAAACAGCTACAATTCGAACAAATGGTATGAGTCGTAAGCTCCGTTATGTACCCTTTGCTTCACAGACAATAAAGCGAATCCTTGATGGAGAAAAATTAGATGTTCAGGAAGTGATTGATAAACTGAGGAGAGAGCAAGATTTCGCCGATATGTATCTTTTGTTTCCTTGGCTTCGAGCTGCAAGAAAATATGTAGACCACGCACTGGTTGATGCAAATATTTCGTCAGAACAACTAGTAAATACAGTGACTTTGCAACAAGCTTTATGGAATATTGCACGAAAATTATTGCCTTTAGGACCAAACCAATTTCAACTTCAATGGCTAGATGATAACCTGAACGGTCCTCTTGACCCGACGGTACAAGAGTTGGAATATCTTCAACGAAATCCAAGGCATTTAGAAACATTTGAATTAAGTAGCTGTTTTACCTACTCTTGGCCAATTGGACAGGTATATGCGGCTCCATCAGGTGGTACGGAAGGTTCTTGTCCGTTGGCTCTAAAGATGCTTGCCCGCGGTACTGGTGCAAGCTATGTAAAACGAGCATTTGATATGGTGTATTCACCTTCAGGAGCGGGCGGTGGAGAAGAGGGAAAAGCAAATCCACTATTTATTGGTGGAACCAGTTTTGGCTTCGGCCTCGCGTACCTTTTGACTCGTCCAGACGAGGCGTGTGATCTTTCTCCTTTAGATTACCTCCGAGTATATTTTTTCCGATACATATTGCTTAAGGACGTTGCGCTCGATTGCAAAGAACCTAAAAATACTGCGCAGCCACATTTAGGACCTGTCGTTCTTACTCAGGAACAGAAGATTTTCATGGGCAAAGTCATGGAACAGCTTTTTACTCCACCGACAAAAGAAGAGATTGCGCTTCTTGCTTTGACATATCAATCGATCGAACCGGTTATCGAATCAGATGAGGGAGATGTCATTGTATTCACCATTACTACACCATATGGGAAACTTAAAGCAGCTATTGGTATAGATCGCAACAGACTAAACAATACCCAAGGTGTTTGGTATAACGGTGGCATTGGTAGTCTGACTCCAGAATCAATTGGGTCACAGACGCTTTCGGATTATGTACGTAATCAATTGAAAAATGGAACTCCGATCGTACTTATAGAACCCAATCGTGTATCTGAAACTGATTCTCCGATTTTTCGTCAAAGCACGCTTATGTACCAGCTTGGGAAAGATTTGGCTGCGGTAGCTGCGCTTAAGATACTTGGCGATCGCGGTATCGTTGGAGAAAATTTACCTAGGCTACACATCGGTGGCTATAGTGGTGGTGCAAATACCGGACTCATGCTTGCGGCAAATGGGAGTGACGTAATTGGATCCGTAAGCATCGGATCTGGGTTTTCAAATATTCTTTCCCCCAGTCTTAGAAAGCTATCTGAGGATGTCGTTAATCAGAATGGATCGTGGGAAAGGTTTTTATCATTAGCTGGTAATCAATTTATTACGGATGCACTAGCTGCTGGATCGGGCGATACTGCAAGTCAGCAGGCTTTTTTACAAGATCAAGTAGCTCGTACGCGTACGTTCATGATTCTCGCCTCACCGTATTATCAAATGAGCCGTATACCGGTAAATAGTATGATATTGACCTTATCTCATGGACGAAACGATGAGCTCGTTCCGATAGAGCAAACAGAAGAACTTGCTGGTTATTTACAGAGCCTTGGATGGGACGACCAACATGTGCAGGTCATCCTACATGATGGAAATCATTTTGTCGGAGCAGATGGAAATTTTGTTTCATCAAATCCGTTTACTCAAATACCGATAGAAGGAGAGACATCACCATAGCGCTATGATTATTTTCGAGACAAGGTATTTAAAGGAAAAGAATATTGGACGAAAGATAAATACGAATGCATAGGAGATGATCGATGATTAGGGATTGAGAATTGCTACCACAGAGATAAGGGTTGCTATGTAGATGTTTAGACAAGGAACGATCACCTTATCGATATCAGTATTTTCACGATAAAGTATTTTTTTGGGGGAAAAAGAGTATATTCCGGCGTGTGGGTGTTCGGAGTAACTATGAAATACGTTTCATGGGTATGTACAAATACGTTTCATTTTGATACGATGAAAGACATATGAACGAAACGTATTTAGCCTCAAGACAGAGAAAAATCCTTACGCTGTTGGGAAATCAACAACTATCTCGAAATCAGATCCAAAGATCTCTAACAAAAAAGGTTTCTAAGCCGACGCTCTATCGCGATCTTAAAATCCTCATGGCGCAGGGTTTGGTCAAAAGCTCCGGCGTGGGCAAAGCGACAGTCTATCTGAGAACTGATCAGCATCCGCTGCTTCACGAGCCCAAGAAAAACTTCTCAACCGACAGTCCGATATACTTTAATCTTGAGGTCTTTGACCATCTTACCGACCTTTTTACTCCTAAGGAAATAGCATACCTGGGTAGCATATATAAAAGCTTAAACTCGCAGATAGTCAAACTGGGCGATACTATTGCCAAAAGGGAGCTCGAGCGATTTGTGATCGAACTGGCGTGGAAATCCTCCCGTATTGAAGGCAATACCTACTCACTCCTCGAAACCGAAACCTTAATTAAAACGCACCAAGAAGCCGAAGGCCATACCAAAGAAGAGGCTGCTATGATTTTGAACCATAAGGCGGTTTTTGATACTATTTTAGCCAATCGAGAAAGTTTTAAGACTTTGAATTTGTCCGATATTATTCAACTTCATACTATTTTGATCCAAAATTTGCATGTTGATCCTGGGGTGAGACTGCATCCGGTTGGGATCACCGGATCGGCGTTTCGACCATTGGACAATCAGTGGCAAATACGAGAAGCTTTGGATAAGCTGGTAGAGGCTATCAATTCTTCTCATCATCCTTTTGAAAAAGCACTCATTGCTTTATCTATGGTGGCCTACATTCAACCTTTTGCCGATGGCAACAAGCGCACGTCCCGCATGCTTACTAACGCCATTTTGATTGCACATGATTATTACCCCATTTCCTATCGCGTTGTGAATGAGACTACATACAAGCAAGCACTGATCAATTTTTACGAACAAAATTCTCTGTACAAACTGAAACGGATATTGATAGAACAATATGAATTTGCCCTGGACAATTATTTTCGCACTAGTGTTTACCCTGGGAAGTGAATTGATCGATTCAACCGGTGAGGATTTTGCAGGTGATTGAGCTTGGTATGTTATTTGCGCATGCGAGTTAAAAGAGCAATCACCAGAGCGATATAATTATTTTAAAGATAGTGTTTTTGGCGGGAAGGAGTACTGCGAGGCGACGGATAGATAAAAAATTCGTGTCGGTACCCATGATATGAGTTATTTACTGTAAGATTAGTTATATGACAGAAAAAATTGGTGATGGATTAACGGATATAAAAAGTAAAATTCCCTTAAGGAAAGATATTCCTATCGTTACCGGGGTGCTTCCGGTGCAAGGAGAGAAAGAAGCGGTAAATCTTCGTTTACAAGAACTCTCTGGTCCTTCTGGTGGTGTATTTATTGTTGAAGTTCCTAATTTAAATGATGATGCGGTGATTTCTCTCGAAGAAGCTAAAGCACTGCTAAACAAAGGAGCTATCGCGTTACAGGAACGAATTTTGAAAGGTTCAGAATTTACTCAACTCGTTGTTTTTGATACAGTTCCTTTTGAAGATGTGCAAACAGACGAGCCATACCGGTTGATCGCTCTTTCCACCCGACCAGCTGATAACCAACAAGTTGATCCTACTGTTATAGAAAAATTTATCGAGATGCAACCTGATCTTACGGGCATGCAAGTTACAAGTCTTGGGGATAGAGAACAAGTTACTATTCCAGCCGATACAGATAAAACGAGTCCTTTTTTTACGAAATTAGAAACTGCAAAATCGATGCAAACACTGTACCGTCTTCTTGAAGCAATTCATGGCGAGCCAAAAAATCGGCACCCATATCGGATTGATACGAGTGATCCAACACGAAATGCATGGAGAATTGCAAAAAATTGGAAAGAGTTTTCTGTATCAGTAGCTCCAGCTCATGTTGTATCGCAGGAAGATGATTTGCCAGGGCATGAGGATGACATTCGTCACGTAATTGAGTCTGTTCATGCCATAAATTTTATTGATTTACCAGATGAGGTACGAGAACATATTGAAGTGGCTGATGCGATACGTCTTTCTGAACCATTTACCCTCCATAATGGAGATAAACTTGAAGTAATAGTTGATTCAGACGGAATAGGAACGGTAATGCGATATAGGGACGATCACGTCAGCGGAAACGTACTATCAGAGTTTTGGATAGTAGATATGAATAGTAAAAAAGCGATGAGTTTTAGTGGGTTTTCCAAAACTGAACAAGCGCGCGGGACGCGCGCTGCAGAAATCACGATGCTTCATACTCCTGCATCACTGAGAATTGATGCAGATTATTATCTGACGAAGCGAGGAATCGCTTTTGTTGCTTCGCCATTGTCGAAAGCAGCGGGAGGGAAATTACACAGTATATTTAATGGGAATGAATTGAGACTATTAGATCGGTTCGTAAATCTAGCCAATATTGGAACTGCTTACCAACTGACTCCAGTGGGAACAAATTTCATGAATCCATTATCTGAGTTAGCTTCACGAAGTCCAGCCGTAGAAAGAGTTCTTCGGGCAGTACCAGGTCTTGGGAGAAAAATTGATACTGCAATGGCGGTTAAAACGGAAATAACGCAGAACTCTAGCAATTTTGCACTACAAGTTGCTATGCTCTTAAAAGAGCAAGGTTTAGATCTCTTTCGTGGTACAGATGAGACAGAGGTGAGAAAACTTCTTGATCGGATGAATTCGTAGATTTGTTTTCGAATACTATAATCCTATAGTATAGACAATTTCTTCTGTTTTTGGTATAATTTCCCACTTATGACTGCAGAGCAATTACGATCGTTAATTCCTGGTGGTGAAGGAGTAATTCCTATACCATTTGCTCCTGGTTATTCCGCTGCCGAACACATAGATGGATTTCCTTTAATGGCAGCCGATAATATAGAGTTCTTACCTATTCCTTCAAGTGATAGCTTAGCAAGCCACCCTCAATCGCAAAGAATTCCAGAGATTCAAGCACCTTCAATAGACTTTCAAGCAAAGGCCGATGAAGCGCACCACTCAAAGCCAAGAAATGCTTCATTAAGAGATCATTTCGATAGAATAACTGGTGCATATATGCAGGTTGAACCGCATATTCTTGCTTCTCGAGAAAGTAGACTCGCGTTTGAGAGAGCGCATAGACTTGGTGATTCTCCGCACCCTATACATAGACTTTTTCGGACTGGGCCGGGAAGATGGGTACTGAAGCCACTTTTAGAAGGAATTCCATCACCGATTGCTTACGGTCCAGGTGATGTGATTACAGCGGTAAGTGCATTGAAAGGTAATGATATTTTGACAGGGGAAGCATTGGATACTATTGATCGAATACTTTATGGCATAGCTAGCTTTATACCGTTTATTCCTTCTGGAGCACTCGTTGAACCGGTTTTATTACTTCGACGTTGGGGTGAAGATTTTGCCCACGCCCGAAGATATAAATATATACCTAGGATTCGACGACCAACACCACATCATTTATGGCAAGGAGCAAAGTTATTAATAAGACTTCTGGACTAATTCTTCAAATTATATTATGGTAAGAGATAGAATGAATAATACCGGAGAAGATAAACTTGACGAAGCTGTAAGTCAAAAAGAAAGACAAGCAAGTACACTTGGGGAAGAGGTTCAAAAGGGAATGCTGCATGCAGCAGGGGAATGGTTGAAACAACATGACAATTTGGACGTTTACGAGGCTCGGATGGCGATGTGGCAGAGAATACACGATGCGTTACCGACCGGAACGTTACAAGACCTTCACGGGAAAACTCGAGGGCTAGCCGAACTTGATGCGCACGTAGCAGATTGGTCTGGGAGAGGAAAAGACTTTGTCTGGACATTAGCAAAAGATGTGATTGCCGCTGAGTTTCCTCCTGTTTTACTTTTGCCAAACAAGGCTCCATCAATCATCGATGCATTGTCCGCACAAGCGAGTGGATTTATCGGTGAAAAAGCGATACGGGGAAGTGTGGCAGCTTATGAGGGTGCAAAGGGGGCAATTGGTACTGTCAGGGGTAGAATTGATACTGCTATGACCTCAATCCTTTCAGGATCAGCGATGAGGTTAGCTTCAGCAGGAGGTAAAGCATGAGTGTTGAAGAAAAACTTCGTTCTATTGTGACCCATATAGAAAATTCTCATTTACTAGAGAGTGAAAAACAACATCTGTATGCTACATTTAGTGCGTCGCTACGAAGCGTAATCTGGCCTATCCTTGTGAGCCATATGCCGGAGGAGAGGCTTAGAGAGCTTAGTAAGAATGTAAGCCAGGTGACGATAGAGGAGTATTATGGTTTGATAAAAACATCGTTGACCGATATGACCGTGCTTACTGAACTGGAAGACCTCATGTTGACCATGCTTGATGGTGCGGAAAAAGTCCTTCGCGATCGCCTCATAATAGTTGATTGATCACCTTCTTTTCCCCCTTGACAACGTGAATAGCCTCACGTTAACTAGAACTACAGGAGATATTTTGTGCGATTTTTGTTAGCTCGTCTTTGGAACACCGGTACGGTGATTGCAGGGGCATTGATTTGCCTGTTTCTTCTCGTTTTTCCTCAAGACACTCATGCTATAAGCTTTCCCCAGCAGTACTTTGACTACAATCCCTACTACGAAAAGAAGGTGCTGGGTGTGTTTGCCCAAGATTCCTCTGCGATCGGGCCGACGGCTCCAGCCAATTACAAAGACTACAAGGAGTTCGGCGGATACTTCCTTGCATTCACAAAAGATATGACTCCGGATAATCCGTTGTATTTCCTAAAACGGATGGAAGAAAACGTAGGGCTCGCTCTCACCACAGGCAATCCCGCCGCCCGCGCGGGAGCGCTCCTTGCAATCGGCGGCAGTAGGACCGCCGAGCTTGACAAAATGGCAGAAGCAGGAAAAATCGAGGCGATCAAGGGACTTGCCGTCGCCTATGACCGCACTATGGCCGATCAGGCCAAGACTCTGGAAAGCATCAAAGGCAAATCCGAAGCTACCCCTCTCATGTTGGAAACGGATAAAGAAGTCGCCAAGCACATGCTTACCCTAGAGGAAATAAGCCTCAAAGTGCCTGAACAAGCGTCGGCGCATGTTAACGCGGCAATCGAAAAAGCAGAAGAAGTGGTTGACCGGGTCGCTGATGTTGCCGGGCGTCCTGCTGTGCCCCAGGAGATGATTGCCCGGCTTCAATCTTATAAAGCCCAAGGCCTTCTTTCGGAGGAAGAAATTACCAAAATCGTTGCATCGACTACCCGTCGGGAAGCCAGAGGCGAGTTTCGCAAGCTCGCTATAGCCCGCGTGGTGCCTTTGGCTGATGTGAAAAAGTTTGATGAAGCTGCGGCTTCTTATTATCCCGAAGGCTATGCCAAGGCGATTGAACTACGCAAATTCAGGGAGCTTGCGAATTTGGAAAAGGACCGTCCGGATGATGCAACCGTGGTTGCGGTGCAGGAGTTTGCTAAAACCTATAAAGCTGGAGAGATTGTGCCGCAGTCTATTCGTTCCTGGTGGGGGCCGATGGTGCGTATGGAAGAGCTCCAGGCTACATTCCGACCGGATCTTCTGGATACTGCTATCTACTTCAAATATCGCCCTGAGGAGCAGCAGAAGTACGACGAGCTTGTGGAGCGCATGAAGCCCACCCAGAAAGATATGAATTATGTACGTGACTTGGTTCGTGCAAATCCGACAGCGGCAAGTGATCCGGCTTACAGTCGCATACTCATCATGGGTGAACGGTTCGGCACGGCAGATTCAAGTGGAGCGAACTCGCCGATATCGGCAAGTTGTTCGCGGGAATCCCATTGGGTGGTTGTGCCGTTTATGCCAGGCGGGGGTTACTGCGTGCCGGATTTGGTGTATCAGTCCCTTTCTCAAGGAGCAACCGGCGGCGATACACCTTGTCCGCCCAATTACCACCGTGCGGCACTGGGAGGTTCCTGCTACCCGGATAATCCAAGCGGCGCGGGTATGACGAATTATTTACCCGCGGTCGGTACGTGTCCGTCTGGCTACTCCTGGAGGGCGAATAACGTTGGTCCTCGCGGGGGATACTGTGAGCCCCAGTACATGACTGGCAGCGGTGGCTATCCAAGCCCGGTCACGCCTCCATCATATTGTCCGCAAGGAAAAATATTTCGCGAAGGAAAGTGTGAAGATTACAACCCCCCGCCCGCGCAAGGATGCGGACAAGGCAGTTGGTGGAATGGCCAGAAGTGCATAGAGCAGAAAAATTGTGGTGAGGGAAAGTACCAGGATAGTAGCGGCGAATGTAAATCAACGGCGCAAGAATATAGTCGGTACCAGTCACTTTGTCAAAATCGTCCCGTCCCCCCAGGAGGATGCGGTTCGGGCTGGTGGGATATGGCAAGCTGTAGCTGTGTGGGAGGGAGAGGTGGCAGCGAGCGAACATCAACAGAAACAATGAAAGCGACCTGCGAGCGCGGCGGGTGCCGGTGGACTGGTGTTGGCAACGCATGCGAGTGTCCGTCTACTGGTGGCGGTGGCCCTGGTACGCCGTCCTTTGAGTCGCAGGAAGCTGTCTGTCGGGCAGGCGGTGGTAGATGTGTTAGTTGGGTAAATGGCGCCTGTGGTTGTGAAAGAAGTACAACCGGCGGTGGAGGCGGCTCAACAGTTACGAGTGCAGGCACCATGGAAGAAAATTGCCGCCGTGGGGGCTGCACCTGGGTGGGCCGCAATAACGCATGTGAATGTGCATCTGGTGGCAGCAACTCTCCATCAAGCTACTACAATCCTGAAGAAATGTGCAGGAGAACCCCAAACTGTTCCTGGGCAAACGGCGCCTGTGGGTGCAACTCATCAGGAGGTACGAGCGGTGGTCCGTCAGCTGGCGGATCCGGCGGGGGATATTCCGTCGGAGGAAGTGTTCCTCCCTCCTGCGGAAGCGGCTACTACTGGAACGGCAACAGCTGTGTGCCGAATCAGTCCCAGCCACAATCACAACCGCAACCGCAACCCACCAGCGCTCCGGCGTCAAGTTCGCTACCACCCTCAAGTCCGCCTCCGGCAGACAACCCTCCTCCCCAGCCACCTGCCGAAAATCCACCACCACCGCCTCCGGCAGAAAGCACCCCACCGTCTTCTCCTTGACGAACCAATTGAAATTGTTGCCAAAGCGAAAAGCAGTTTTAGTCGATTGATGCTTATTTTTCGGACACGTGTCTGGTCAAGAAGAATTTTTTGATTGCGTTGGCTATGAATAAGGCAATGAAAAGGAGTTCCGCCATAAGAAGAGTTATTTTAAGTACGCTTGGTTTATAAGAGAAGACGATGTCGTGGGTGCCTTCGGAGACTGGGACAGCGAGATAAAATGGGAAGACAGTAAGGGGTTGAACCCCTTTTCCGTCGATGGTTGCGCGCCAATTGGGATGGTAGGTTTGCTTCAAGATAACTAAACACTCTACACAATTCTTTCCCACGGTAACTTGTGACTTAAAAATCATATCTGCTTCTGATTCTTCTTTCTCAATTGTTATATTGCTGTACTTATCTATTGTTACATCGTTAAATTGCTCAACTGACTGAACACCCGGGGGAAAATAGACTGGTTGCTGGACGAAGATATTATGAATTGATCCATCGGGAACTTTATATGTCACTTCATCAAGCATTCGGAAGTTGGGAAGTCCGGTTGATCTTGGAAAATCTTTCGCAAACGTAAGCTCCGGGTAAAGTCCTTTCGTGTGTGTATCACTTGACTGAATCCAGAGATGGATGAGGTTGACAAACGACCTCTTATCGCTTGAAATAATTGCAGGGCGCACACCGGAAGTGAAGTAGCCTGTCACCTCCCGACGGGTCCTGCCGCGGTTTCCTTCCCCCGCGATGCTCGCATTCCGCTCTTTTGCCTTCATTGAAGATAGTTCCATTGAGGAAGGCTGCGCGTCGCGCTGGATCCCTCCCACCGCGTCACCCGTCGGGGTTACTTCGTAGAGCTTCCATGTATTTGTTTCCTTAATAAGCTTCCAGAAGGGTTGGGTTGATTGGTTTAAAGGAGCGATGACGTAGCGGATGTTATAGAGGTTGTAATCGGCTAATTTATCTTCGCTAAAGAATTGCTCGGTGTCTGCGTTGGGCGACCATGTTTCAGGGAGCCAGAGGACCGTCGGGATGCCATATGTAGAAAGAAGCATATAGTAGGGGGTATCGGCGACTTTAAAATCCTTACCCCACCCACCACCCCGTCCGGCAAAGACTCGCCCGGGAGGCCCTCCGTAGCCTTGGCTACGGAGGGTTAAAAAAAGCTCATCGACGTCTTTTTGTACTAAACGGGCATCTTCAATTCCTTTACGGATAAGGACATCGTTATAGGAGGCGTAACGCAGCGTTTGCGGATAAATACCACTGACTATTCCTATAGACAACAATATAACAATAGAAGAGTATAACAATCCGCGGGGAATTGTTTTATTGCTAAATTGTTCTATTGTTGTCAAAATCCAGGTGGCTATTGCGTGTATTCCAATCGGTGCCAGGAAAATTCCAGCGATGTGAAGACCTACGATAAAACGGGATAAATGAAACTCCTTCATGCCAGGGATGAGGTCTATGAGTCCTCCCCACGTCGTGCGACCGAAGTAGAAGAGAAGCCAGAAGAGAAAAAGAAATGCGAAACCTGCAAAAGGGATCTCGGAAGACGCATTTTTTGGAGACACTCGGCTTACCCATTCTGCACCATTGATATTTCCTTCGTCCTCGTTCAGTGAAGTCTCGCTTACAGTGCTCCTCAAAATGGTCTTCCGCGTCCCTTTAAGCCATTTTTGAAGACCAGCGAAAATACCTATAAAGACTAAAAATGTGAAGAGTGGAAACCTACCAAAATCAAACAGGTTTCCATTAAAGAGACGGACAAGTGTTTCTTTCCATCCGTACGAGTTAAATTTCCAGACAGGATCCCAGAAGGAGATGTTATGAAAATTGTCATACAAAAAAATGGGGATGATCCAGTAGCTTAAGAAAAATATTGTTACTACTAGCAGAAAAAGAAGCTTAGTAGCTTGGTTAATAGTAGCTTTGATGATATTTAAAAAAGACTCGGAATGAAGAATCATTATGATTGGTTTTGTAAAAGCGATTGGAACAAGCGAGAGGAGGGCAATCATTCCGATGCCAAGGTGGCCCATGGTGGTAGCAACGAGGAAGAAGATGGCAAACCAAAATGTACGCCCGGTCAAAGAATTAAAAGTCATCTGGCCGGCTGGTTCATGTATTGAACCCGCTTGCATTGTGTATTGAGAGCCATGATCGGTATCTTTTCTGCTCGCTAAATGAAGATTTTTCACCGTAGAATTATCTCGATGGATTCCAAGAAAAATCTTCAGTTGTTCAATAAATGACCAGCCGTCCATGTGTTGCGTAGAGAAGTATCTGTACGAATAGGCAATTGCCAGTGGTAGCCAGATCATGGCAAAGAGTTGACTGGAGAGGCCGTAGCCGCGCCAGAGGAAGGAAGAGGGATCCAGGCCGTAGAGTCCATCGGTTGACAGATGGGTAGCAAGAAGAGCACCGATGCCGGCAATCATCCAGGGGAGCTTTATCACCCGAAGTGCGAGGAAGAGAGAAAGAGGGAAGAGGCTTAAGAGAAGATAGATTAGTAAGTGGTAGTATGTAAAAAGAGAAATTGTTACATTGCTAAATTGTTGAATTGTTGAAGAGAGAATGCGATAGCTTGCGACGATCAAAATTTGGGGAACATGAGAGTAATAGAATGGTAGATTGTAGCCTTCGGTCCAGTTGGGTACCCAATGATCGACGAGATACGAGGTAAAACAGATGATATTTACTGAACACTTTTTAGATGCAAAATCCCATATCTGGTTAGTCCGGTCAACTAAAGCGAACTGAAATGTATTATCATTCGGGTCCGTCGTTACCGTGGGCTCGAGTCTGTAGAGCCAAAGATTAAATACTATCGCCGCTATTAACATTCCTAAGGCAATTATTTTATCCAGGTTTTTCATACTCATATTAAGTTATAAAGTTCATAAAGTACTGAGTTATAAAGTATTAATAACTTTATTAACTTTACAAACTTTCTACTTTATAAACTCTTACGGCCACAAAGTAGGCCGTAACCAGTCGGTATGATCATCTGTTGTTCCATCTTCTGCATCTGTAGTGACGAGTGTCAATATTTTCACGCCAGTAATATCAACGTCTGTATGCTTCGGGTAGATATAGCGGCCCATTTCTTCAGACTGAAAGAGGAGTGAGTCGTCGCCATAGATTTGAAAAATCGCTGAAGCTTGGCTTCCTGCTTCCGTATCGATGCCATAGTCAGCCGTAAAGCGTTTGAATAATCCATTGATGTGATAGGTTTGGCGGCTGGGTGCATGGGTGCCGAGGCCACTTCGATAAAACACATATTGAACGGATAACGGAGACCAGTTGTTAAACCCAAGACTTGCGTTGACCGGCATATTTTTCTGTAACAGGCTGTAGCCTTGCTCGCTCACAAATGGAGTGAGTTTTGTAATGGATACTGGTTTTTTAAGAAGAAGGGGAAGATTACTCAAAAGCAAAGCAACAAGAAACACGCAACATGCGACAAGAAATACAAGTTTTGAACGATGAGCTATATACCAGATAAAACAACCAAACAGAGCAAGAAGTATGATTGATGTTGTGATTGTAAAGAAGGGCTGCGTGAGACTACTTAGAAATGGTAGGCCGTTGTTTGGATAATTAAGGACCAAAGCGGTGTGGAGATTGTAAAAATAGAAGATGGTGAATAGACTATAGAAAAACAACATACCTTTAAAGGTGCCACCTTTCAAGGTGTTTATAGTAAATGGTATCCAGAGAAGTAGGAAGACGATTAAAGGAAAGGCATAGCGGTCGTGTGATTGGGTTTGGAAAAGAAAAAATGCTGCATTGACTACTATTAAACTCTCAATAAAAGCTTGAGTAACGCTGTTTCCTGCCCGCGTCACCCGCCGAATCAATTGATTAAGTACAGCAAAGAGATAAAACGATGAGAACAGGAGCAGTCCGACCGTCTTTGCGTTTGCAATTCCTATCGATAGAAGTTTATCAGAAACCTGCATGCCGTGGGCTCCTGACACAATCCACCAGAGGTTAAAAGCATTTAAGCTCATCCATGGGAAGTAATCGTAATTTTGTGTCAGATTATCGATCACACGTCCCATCTCACGAGCCAAAAGAAATTCGATATTAAGCCCAAAGAAAGCAAGCATGCTGCCACCTATACTTTTCACCAACCCTTGATACCCCATAGATTGCCAGATAAAGAGGAAAAAGAGCGGTCCGTAGATCATATTTTGGAGCTTTGTCATGACGGCTGCCATGTAGATGACGCCGGCAAGCATCGGCCGTTTGGTGAATGCAGCAAGAATAGCAAGGAGAAAAATAAATACCCCCAATGAATCCACTTGTCCCCACCAGGCGCCGTCTATCAAGCTTATCGGGTTAAGTAAGTAGACAGAAGCAAACAGTAGGCCAAGAGGTGAAATGCTAAATGCTAAATGCTGAATGTTGAATAATTTTGAAATTTTAAATTCTAGAATTCCAAAACGTTTGGGATTTTGATTATTTTTGTTTAGGATTTGTCTAGAAATTAGATATTCGAAATTAGAAATTAATAGTATGATCAGTGCTGCTATTCCAAAGTCGGCTAAGATTGCAGGGAGTTTACTAACCAACAAAAAGAGTTCATTGGTATTACTCCAATATTCATTGAAATTATGGGGATCCTTAAATAAACTGTATACCTTAACCATCATCCCAAGCGTATAGGCAAAGGGCGTGGGATAATTATTATTTGAAACTTTCATCCCCTCGACAATCCCTTTGTCATATGTTGCAAGACCCCACGATTTCCAAAAGGAAACATCTGCTTCAAAGCCGGGATGGGGGATAAGGAGGAGGCGAAGAATGAAGGCGAGGAAAATAATGATGAATGCTAAATGATGAATGTTGAATCTTTTTGATAAGGAACCCATGAAGATTATTGTAGCAGATGTTTATATATGTTTAAGGCCGCATCCGATAACAACTTGATTATTTCGGTGTGGCACAAAGGGCCGTATTCGTTAATACCTATGAAGTTATTAACGAACGGGCCCTAAGAACTATTTTTGGACACGGACGAGGGAAACAGAGCCGTCTGTTGCTACTTCTTTTAGAAACGGAAATGCGTATGATTTGGTTTGGATAAAGGGTCGTGTGTCGCCGCCGTAGATGATATAGGAAACACCATAACGATGGAGGAAATCATACGCTTCGCCCTGAGTGAGCTTATCGTCAAACAGGGCAAACGCCAGGCGTTGCTTTTCAAAATAGTCAGGAGCAGCGTCACTTTTGCCGATAACGACTCTGTGTCTTGTAAAAGCAGGGATCATGCTACTCATGTAGTCTCCGCTTAATACAACGACTTCTAGCGGCTCATTTTTTTCCAGCCAGTCAAGAATCCGTATAAAACTATTGGGTACAAAGACGTTATAAAGATTTAGCAAAATTGGTATATTTCGTATTGCGTACGCATGAACAAAAGCTACAGCTCCATAGGATATAAGTACCATGCTTATCACGGTTGTCGTGACAGATATCGGGAGAAGTTTTTTTATAAACGTAGCGATGTCAAAAATTCCAATTGTTGCAAGAATAGAAAGCGGAACAAATTGGTATGATTGCAAAAGACGCTGGAAATTGATTGGCAATAATTTAAGGAAAAAGAAAAGTGCAAATGGGGCAAACGCCCAGATAGAAAGCAAGACAAGAAGTTTATTCTGGTAGGTTTTTTTTGCAAGAAGGGGAATCCATGCAATAAATACAACTGGTCCGAACGCAGATATGTATTGCCAGAAAGTGACAACAGGATGATATTGCTTCATAAGAGTATACATGTGCGACCAGGGAAGAACCTGGGAAAACACAATTGCATGATATCCAAGGGTCACTATCCCTGCGCTTAATAGAATAAACCAGGGAATATAATGCTTGAGAGGTTGAGAAAATCTATTCTTACAGAGGTCAACGGTTACATATATTGTTGCAAAAACGAGAAGCAAAGTGAGTTGAGTTGGATTTAAAAATCCTGTGCTTATGGTCAAGATAGCGAGAACGAGGAGTGCTTTGGCGCCTTTAAGATTTTTTGAAAGAATGAGGATGATTCCTGCTAATGCCGTAAGCGCAAGCATATGATGTGGCAGAAGGGCAAATTTACCGATAGCCCCAAGCGTCGTGGTCCCGTCAATTGGTTCGATCAGTCGTTTCTTTCCGATGTCAGACGTTAGATCCCAAAAATTTGATTGAGTAAGAAGGACAAGTAGGGCAATAATTTGTCCGGAAATACGAGGAATAGATTGTTGTATAAGCTTCATCACGACAACACAAAAAAGTCCCAGAATCACAATCCTTGCAAACAGTAACGTATGGAAAGGGGTAAGTCTGACGAATGACCCAACAAAGCCAATGATTGTAAAAAACGGATGGATGAGGACGGCAGGGAAATGTTCCTGGGTATAGCGTGTCGTTAAAAGCAGATTACCGTAGGCACCATCACGGATCCAGGAAATAAATTGGTAGTAGTCTGGGGTAAAAACAAAAGCGTACACATACGTTGTCCCTGCCGGAGTAGCGCGTATATTTGTAATGATTGGGGAAAACACACTGAGATAGAGTATCGTCAAAACAAATAGTGTCGTAACGATGAAAACCCAACGCACTCGTTTCATGAAGATAATTATGGTGATTTAAAGCTCACGCTACCGGCGATTTTGTCAAAGGTATTTTGATCCAATAGTCCACTTGCCATCCAGATAACAAGTTCGGGTGACTCCGGTACTTCAAAAAAAATATTATCGTATGGGGTCTGTCCTTTTTCATTGATATATTTTGCGCGATATCCTTTTAGGCCAGTACTATTGGTAAATTCTTCAATGCTCGCAACACCTTTATATCCATACTGTTTCCACCAATTATTTGCGTATTCTTTTTTTGATTGCGCTATGTATTCTTTACCATCTTTGATTAGACGTAAATCCTCTACGCGAAGCAGGAGATTAGCTGATGCGTCAAGATTATTCCAAAAAATACCCACAGCATCAAAGGGATCATTCGGGAAGATACCCAGCGACAATGAGGAAGGGAAGAGGAATGAGTATGGATATTTTTTTCCAGTTTGCGTGGTCCATTTTGCATCTACGGGGATAGGGATTTTTCCGTTTTGCGTAGGCTGTATTGCGTTTTGAGTTTGGGTCGCCTCTGACGGACCAAGGTAGGTGACACCGCCGGGGAGAACAATAGTAGGAGTTCGGTTTTTTGCCGATACATATGCAAGGACGCTTATTGACGTTAAGACGATGACAATAATTACAGCAATCGGAAGGATTTTTTTATAATCATTTTTTGATAGAGTTTCATCTTCGTCCATAGTGACAACCTATCAGACCACACTTTTTCCGTCAAGGGTAGAGTACAATAAAAATTATGAAGCGGGAATGGTTTATCATATCTATTCTAACTCTCGTTATCGTTGCTACATCGCTTCATGAAACGTGGTTGTTTGCACGAAAAACCCCTCAGGGTACAGTCTATCCATTGGTGCATGGATATATTCCCGACTACTATTATTATTTGTCGCTTATAGAGCAGGGGAAAGAAGGAAGGCTATTGTTAACGACGCGATACACATCTGAACTTTTTCAACCTCTTCCTGTTCAGACTTTTTATGCTGTTGTCGGGGTAATAGCGGGAATATTTCATATATGGACACCAACAATATATCTAATCCTACGAATTCTTTTTGGGGTAGGACTTCTTTTGTCTGGATATTATCTCATCACAAAACTTTTTAAGGATTTCAATGCGCGACTGCCCGGTTTTTTACTTATGTTATTTGGTGTGCCACTCTGGTTTATACTTGACGGAAATATCTGGACTGTCGGAAATTTCTGGCGGGGGATAGATCCTTTAAACCGGGTTACCTTTATTCCCCATCATCTTGCTGCAAACGTATTTTTAATTTTTGCTCTCCTTAGCGTAGCCCGTGGGGTAGGATTAAAAGGATATACACATATAATTGGAGCTGCAATCTTAGGTTTTCTGACCGGATGGATAAACCCCGCAAGTGTCTTGGCACTTCTTTTTTCTATCGCTACTCTCGGACTTTTTCGTATTCGTGGCGCGAGAACCTATTGGCCGAAGCTATTTTTCATAGGGGTCATAAGCAGTCTACCGCTTTTTATTTTTTCCTATTATCAAGAAACGGTATTTCCCTGGACAGAATATAAACGCATTGAGACGTTTTGGCGATATCCGCTTGATCTTATTGTCTATCTAAAAATTATGAGTGTCGGCGGGTTTTTTGCCTTGGTTGCGATACCAGAAGTCCTCAAAAAGAAACAGATACTGTGGGATTTGATTGTGGGATGGTTTTTCTGGCCGGTAATTGGCTTAGGCATCCTGCAATATATAACACCAATGAGCAATGCGCGCTTTATCCAGGCAGCCTACTACATCCCGACGGGTATCCTTGGTGCATATGGAATCATGTTGAGTATTACTTTTCTAAAAAAAAGAGGGATTTCTCAAAAAGTTACCGCAATATGCATAGCAGCATTATTTTTAATGGCGAGTTTGCCATCTTTTTACGCAAATATCATTATGAATCAACTCAATGTTGGGGTAGACAGCAAAAAACTTTCAATGTATCCCTTTCGTACTCTTCTTTCTTCGATTGACTGGCTCAATACGTACGGTGAGTCAGATGATCTTGTCGTCGCACCAGCGTGGATATCGACGATTATCCCTGCGTTATCAGATAAACGTGTTCTTTTGGGTCATCCGACGCTCACCTACCAAAGCGACGGGAAACAGAAAGATATGGATACGCTTTATGCGTTTAAAGACGAGAGCGAGGTAGCTTTGGTAATACAAAAACATCGCGTCTCACTTGTCTGGGCGGACGAAACACTAAAAGTTCCTGAAACATTTGCCGGGTATGAATTCTCACCAGTCTTTAAAAATTCTTTAGTAACGTACTATCGAGTGGCCTTGATGAAATAACATATTGAGTATCTTTTTTATCCAAAAGATAAGAAAAACTAGAATAAGCGGCGTAATTGGTGCTACTAATCGTCCATAATCTTCATACCCTAGCAATACGCTTAAGAATATATGGGTCCACGCAAGGATACCCAGATCATGGACGATAGTGGAAGAATACTTATGTCGTTTTACGAAAGACAACAGAGACGGCACCAGGCAGACGATACTTGCAAGCGATAACCATTGCATGCTTGAGTAAAACTTCTGGAACAAAGAAAAAATCCGTCCAAGGAAAGTTTGAGAAGTAATTTTGATAAAAACGCTTATATCAGCTGACTTTGGAATTTCAAGCAATGATTTTCCAAGAAGGGTGGGTATATTGGCCAGGATGACCTGATGGTTAAATTGTGCAAGTTCGTATAATACCTTTGGTTTTGTATGGATCTCCCGATCATAGCTTTCCAGGAAACGGTAAGGATTTGGCACGCCACCGTCTAAACGATACTGCGAGAGAATTGGATAAAACATTGATGACCGGCCGGACTCAATGGGGAGATCATAGATAATTATTTTTCCGAGAAGATTCACTTCACTACTTATATTTATTGCTTTATAGTGCCAATTTACCATATTCATTGTGCTATGAAATACAAGTACCGCACTATATAAAGAGAGGGCGATGAAAGTACATACGAATACGGTTCGTCGAGGGTGTCGCAGCAGAGCCAGAAAAAATGCAATGAAAGGAAGGAAAAGGAATGCAGACCGTAAATAAAAGCCGATGATGGATACGATACTCAAGTGCATGATGGTAGAGAGACTTGGTTTACGTAAAGTTTTTACAAACGCATAAGAAAAAAAGAATATCCACGAAATTGCAAAACTTTCCGTCAGAAGTGTCCGTTCCCAGGAGATAAGAAGCATATTTATAGATGTAAGTATGGTTATAAGAAACGCAGTACGTCGTGAAAAAGAAGAATACAATAATAGTAATTTATAGAATATGAGTATCCCGGCTATCGCAGTAAGTGATTGTAGAGCCATGAGAAATTGCATAGATTGATTAAAGTGGGAAGAACCAATGGCTGCACCCACGCCACCGGTCAAAATAAGTGAGAAAAGAATGATAAGAGAGTAAAGGGGAGCTCTATATGGGTTTATAATAGCCTTTATCGATGGGTCTTTCGCTATGGCGTTTGCAAGATCGTAATACTGATAACTATCTGGGGCGAGAGTAATAGATGGTTGAAAGATGGCAAAAAGAAGACGGATACCAATGGAGACAAGAAGAAGAATAATGACCGCTTGATAATTCTTAGAAAATCGCATGACAGCGATATACTTCGATAACTCGGGTTTGTAACGTAAGTTACTCAGTATATACTCATCTAACCCGCTTTTTCTCCGCCAGCTGGCGGATGCAAACCGGAGTAAGATGGGTATACTATAACACAGTCATTTTAGGAAAAACACGAACCCTCCGAGATCAAAAAAATGGCAAACACCGCCACGTAATTGACCTCGGAGGGGTCGGGCCGCGGAACGGCTAGTTGGCAAGACCGAGAACTTTTTTAACTTGCGTCAAGATACGCTCGGCCTTGTCTTTCGGCCAATACTGTCTACACTGCTCGAAGAGCTCCACGTCTTTACCGCGCAATATTCTGGCGGCCTCCTCATCGAGTCTAATGCTGTATTGCCAGCTGCCCACATTCTTGAGTTCAGCATTCATTTTCTTTTTCCTCCATAATCTTTCCGTACATTGGAAACTCACTTCTGGTCTTTAAGATTCCAGATCCTGCCGGGCTGGGGACCAAGTCCTTTGCAGACGTTGCAGCCTCGGTTCTTTTTGGGCAAGCGGCCGCAACTCGGGCATGGTGCCCAGATATCGTTTCTGTTCCTCAATCGGTGGATCTGGTAATCAAATGCAAGAATGCCAATGAGAAGCAGAGCTAGGATGGTGCCGATCACGAACGAATCTATTTTTAAAATAATTTGGTTCACTGTGGTCTCCTTGTTGGATTGTGTGAGTAGCGCGGGTGAGGGTTTTCTTGTTTAAGAATACTCTCATAACGCTACCCACTTAGAGTTCAGGTTAAGCCCAAGTTTAATGCTGCGACTTAAAAACTATGTCAATTTAGCCCCGGTCGGGAGGAAATTGACATAGTTTTTTTAAGAAGATGCAAAGATTAGTTTTCCGCGGTATGTGAATGTGCAAAGAAAAGCGATAAACGATTGCGACGCGTTTGTCGTAATGTTTACGAACTTTGGGAGTATGGTAGCGCAGAGACAGAGGCCCTGTCAATCCCTATAGGATGCTAAGATATTTTGCAAAAAAAAACTCCTTCAAGGTCGGTCAAAAGAAACATATTTAATGTAGTGCAATTTGGCCTATAAGCGTTTCAGCTGCGTCGAGAAGAATAGCCAAATAACATAGAGCTGGCTAATAGAGCGCTATTAAAGTCTTAGATGACAAAGGGGGTAAATTCTGCCTCAGGAATTAAGACATAACCACCCTGAATTCCTGAATCTTTTGAAAAAACAGTTATTGGACAATAATCTGGTTCTCCATGTGGAGTAATTAATAGGCCTTGAGGAGATAAGTGATCTAAAAATCCTTGAAGTACCTTACCTCCTTCGTCATCTGATGGAATCGCTGCAAAGCTTATCATGAGATCAAATGGAGCGTCTTGTTGCTTTATCCATTCTGCTGCATTTGCATGATGGATGGTAACCAAAGGGTAACCATTGCTTGCAAGTATTTGTGCACTCATGTCTGCAAAATCTTCCCGTATTTCTACGCCATCAATTTCTGCAAAACCTAATTTGGAAAGAACTGCTGGTACATACCCACATCCAGAGCCGATGACGAGCACTCTTTGTCTTCTTGGTGTCTTTAAGCCTTCAGTAATCATAGTAGCGTCAAAAGGGAGGGCGGTTGAGTTAATGAAAAGTGCGTCACCGATTCCTATAGGAGCGGTAAGTCCCATAACGGTAAACATTGCAGCTTCTCGGGCAGTAGTTTCATCAATTGTATTGAGCTGTTCGAAAAAAGGAAGAATAAATATATCTCTGTCAATTGTCCTCATGACTTGTTCAACTGTTGGATCGATAACTAAACCAAGCTTTAAAGCATTAGCTACCCAGTCAGGACGTTGACCAACGGCTGCCCATAATTCATTTTCTTTTTTATATGCAGGAAGCATAGATTTATAAACCATTTATCAAATATATTTCTGAATATGTTGGATGGTAGCGCAGAGCGTGAGACGGTGTCAAATTCTATAGGGATCTGTATTGACAAAGTATGTACATATACTATACTATACACAGTGAAATACGATTTTGATTATTCGGAAGAAAAAGATTCTTTTCTTAAAGAAATCAGGAAAATAAGCTTCGGAGATGTCATTGATGCGTTTAAGAAAGGAAAAGCACTGGCTGACTTAGAGCATGTAAGTAAACGATATCCACATCAAAGACTTTTGATTGTAGAGATAGAACATTATGTATACGTTTCACCATATGTTATAGATGAAAAGAGGAAGAAAATATTTTTAAAAACAGTCTATGCAAGCAGAAAATTAACGAAAAAGTATATTAAAAATAAAAATGAAAAAAACCAAAAAATTTGATCCATTTAAAAATCTCGTATTAGATGAATATGAGAGGGAAATTGAGGAAGCCTTGGAAAGGGATGAATATCGACCATCCAAAGATTTTCAAGAGACTAAACTTTTTTTTGAAGAAGCTGCTAAGCGACACATAGAACTTCAGGAAAGCAAAAGCATAACGTTACGAGTGAAGAAAAGAGATCTAATAAAACTCAAAGCAAAAGCCGCAAGAAACAATATTCCGTATCAAACGCTCATTGGTCTTCTCATCAATGGATACACAGAAGGCAAAACAAGGCTGACTTTGTAAAAAAAGAGACTTTTTTTGGTTTTCTCCTTTCTGTTTTTACTTTATTCTCCTAGAATAATGTAGTATGCAGTCGAGATTATTTATTTTCCTGAGTCTTTTTTTTGTATTGTTCTCGTTTTCTCCGTCGCTTTATGAAATAGCTCATCAGGATAGACTCAAACCGATTCGCGCGTTTGAGCTTGTACATAATTTCCCTACTGACTATAATTTTTATCTCTCGCGCATAAGGCAGGGGATGGAAGGACGGTTGACCGTCGTTGAACGCTACACGTCAGAAATACATCAGGGTTCATTTCTTCAAGAGTTTTATCTTATACTCGGTTGGACAGGCCGGTTACTTCAAATACCACCTCGCGAGTCAGCGTATGTCTATCATATCGCCCGATTGGTTTTTGGTTTTTCCCTTTTATATATCATCGGGAAAGTCGTGCAACGCGTGGTCGCCACACGACAATGGCAAATCCTTACATTCTTATTGATAATCACGGCTTCCAGTTGGCCACACATTACCTATGAATCGGGACATTTGGTTCTCGCGGGTTACATGCGGTGGTGGAGTGTCGTTGATCCACTCATTCGCATTGCTTTTATCCCTCATTTACTTGTAGGGCAAGCGCTCATACTGTTTATCCTTGTCAAAGCAACGGACCCGACAATCATGAAACGACCTCGCTCTTGGCTGGCACTTGGTTTTCTGGCAATACTATTGGGTGTGATTTTTCCGCCAGGACTGCTTTTTGTTATGTCAGGACTATTTGTCCACTCATGCATTGAGGGTGTTTTTATACAAATCGGACGAAATAAGATACCCAATTGGAAAAATATCATTATTGGAAGAATTATTTTGATCGCTTTAAGTGTACCTGCGTTACTTTATGTACAGCTTATCGTGAGTTTTTATCCGTGGAAAAGGCTCGTAGAATTTGACACGATTCATCCGACAATATACTCATTTGTCGAATATATAAAAAGCGTTGGACCATTGTTGCCGATCGGTTTACTAGGAATTATTTTTGTTTTTATACGTAAAAAAATTGAACTGTTTGTTTTTGCCAGTTGGGTTTTTACATGGCTTTTCATGCTTTACGCATTTACTCTAACTCCACAAACAAGTCCCCTTCGTCTGACTCAGATGGTTCCACAGATACCATTAGGTATTCTATCTGGATTTTTTTTCTATGAATTGATAAAAATAATTAAAAAATCTAAACACTCATTGAGTAAGCTTATTCTATTGGTCGTATCAATATTGCCCTTTATACTTATCGTTTATGGATTTTTTATGATGTATCAGTCGTTTGTAGGACAAAGAGACTTTACCAATCATAAAATGCGGGCAGATGTACCATTGGTGCCGTCAGGAACATACGTCATGTATCCACTCAAAGACTTTGTCGGCGCGCTCACTTTTTTAGAGAAAGAGACGCCGCAGAACTCTGTGGTACTCTCAGATACGACAGCAGGTAATTACATACCGGTGTATAGCGGGCGAACCGTTTATATAGGCCACGACAATACATTGTTTTTTGAGCAAAAGATAGACAAAGTCAGAGATTTTTATGCAGGGAGAATGACAAAAGAACAAGCATATCTGTGGCTAAAAAATGAACGTATATCGTATATCTTTTTTGGTCCACAAGAATTTGAGACTTCCGGAATACGTGACTTAACAATACTTTATTCGTTTGTTGATCTTGTGTACCATAACGATTATGTCACTATCTATAAAATCAATTGATGCGAAGGGACTAAGCGCAAACGCATGTGCGATATGCACGCATACTTTTTTTTCGCCAGTACACAAGATAGACGAGAAACGCACTGCTATGCGCTGCGACAACTGTAAATTAGTTCAACTCATACCAAGACCTTTGAAAATACACGTTGACGCACTGTATAGCGACGAAGTGGAAGATTTTGGTCCGTATATAGATACAACAAGCGCGCATCAGACGTACTTTGAACGAAAAATGCAGGAGATCTCTTCATATGCCCATCGTGGTAAAGGAAGACCACGACTTCTTGATATAGGCTGCGCGACTGGCATAGGTATGGAAGAAGCTAAAAGAGAAGGATTTGAGGCAGAAGGACTGGAGGTATCTCACTTTGCTTGTCGTGTCTGTCAAAAAAAGGGACTTCGTGTTTTTCAAGGTACGGTCGAGGATGGTATACAAAAAAAGAAGGTAAAAAAAAATTCGTATGATGTCGTTGTTGTCTTTGAAGTGATCGAGCATATGTACGATCCGGTTCGGACGTTTGGCAATATATATTCACTTATGAAAAAAAACGGATATCTCTTTCTTACAACGCCAAATCACAAAAGTTTATGGCGTAGGCTTATGGGGAAATGGTGGGTCGGGTACCGGCATCCTGAGCATCTTTATTTTTTTGATGAAACGTCACTTGCGGCACTACTGACCAATACCGGTTTTGACATAATAGAGATGAGAAAAGATGATGCACGAATCTTTCCGCTTTCATATACGTTGATTCGTGCAGGAGATTATCTTCCATTTATTTCTGGAATACTACGAGCGTTGGGTAAGTATCTGAAAGCGGGAAACTGGAATACTCCGGTAAATCCTTGGGAAAATATATTTGTTGTTGCTGTCAAGAAAAATATATGAGTCTACTCAAAACATCATTATTCCTATGGTTTCAAAATAAATATATAAAACACCAGATACACGTCGTATCGGAATTCCTAGAGGGCAGTAAGCGTATATTGGATTTTGGCTGTGGTGACGCAACGCTTACGTGTGCATTGAAACGGAAATATCCGAAAAAACAATTCGTTGGCCTGGATGTCGTTCGTGTGACACCGGTATGTAAAAACGTATCCTTTCAGATCTATGACGGAGTGAAACTCCCATATTCACCGCACTCTTTTGACACGATTATCATTTATCATGTATTTCATCATTGTGAAAATGTACCGATGCTCCTCAGGCAATGCGCGGATATTGCGAGAATTCGTATTGTCATTATTGAAGCGGTTGTCCGTTCAGATACGGATATTCCCGGGCTTCGCATACTTGATACCCTGTTAAATTTTTGGAGACCACATAAAATTGCTATGCCTTTTCATTTTTTAACTAAATCCAGGTGGCATACATTATTTGACGATGCAGGGCTTACTGTTGAGACAGAGCGCAATGCAGGTTTTCTGCCATCGTGGTTGCCAATCGGCGGGACAGTTGTATTTTCTCTTATTCCAAAAAAAACTTAAAACAGAAGGTATGAAAAAACTCATTCTTTTTTTGCTTTCACTGGGATTTGTTATCTTTTCGTTTGTACCCACGGGGTATGAACTGTATAAACGAAATTTTATTCAGCCGGATCGTTATTTTGAGCTCGTCCATAATTTTCCGACGGATTATAATTTTTATCTCTCAAGAATAAGGCAGGGGATAGAAGGAAGAACTTCAGCCATAGAACAGTACACGTCAGAACCGCACAGAGGAAGCTATATCCATGTCTTTTATCTATTCTTAGGGTGGTTGGGGCGATGGAGCAGGGTCCCGTGGGAACGGGGAGGGGATGTGTATCATGTGGCGAGGTTTGTCTTTGGCATGCTTCTTATGATGCTTATTGCAGAATATGTTAAAAAATCATTCGGATTTATGGATAAGCACTCGGAGAAGACATTTTTCGGAGACGCTCAGCAAACTCGCAATAGATCGTCGACCTTATCTCGTTCTTTGCTCAGTGAAGATTCGCCTCAAAAGAAGATACGAAATGTAAAGATTTATTTATGGCGAACCTTCAGTGCTCCTCAAAATGCTTCTCCTCATGCTTCACATTATTATTGGTCGCTAATCGCATTTCTGCTTGCCGTCACCGTTTCCACGTGGCCCAAGCTTGTTGCAGTGGTTAATAATCAAGTCGTACAAGCGACATTAACGAACATTGCACACTGGCGTTTAGGCGGGTATATGGCGTGGTGGAGCGTAATAGATAGTTTGCAGCGTATCACCCATATCCCGCATCTTTTATTAGGTCAGGCACTTCTGCTTTTTCTTATTATGATGGTTTCAGATCCAATGGTACTTAAAAAACCGGGGAACTGGGTATTTTTAGGAGTCTTAGGATTTCTTCTTGGTATCGTCTTACCTCCTGCACTTCTTTTTGTCTATGTAACGATAGTTGTCTTAATCGGGATTGAATTTATATACGATAAACCGAAAAAACTTTCTTCCTGGCTCGTTTCGCACGTAACCCCTCGAGTAGTTATTGGTATCGTGAGCATTCCTTCTCTTATATACCTCATGCTCATGACTTCATTTTACCCGTGGAAGAGGCTTGCTGACGTCGATATCATCAGACCACTTCCCTTTGAATATCTTGAATATTTCAAAGCAGTCGGGCCTGTTTTGCCGTTAGGACTTTTGGGACTTGCTATTGCACTCAAAAAAAAAGAAAAGGCGATGTTGCCGAGTGTCGCGTGGGTTATAGCCTGGCTTTTTCTTCTCGGTGCGTTTCGCTTTATACCTCAGCAAAGCCCCCTTCGTTTTAGTGAAATGATCCCGCACGTGCCACTGGGAGTGTTGACTGCATATCTATTTTTATTGTTAAGTCGCTCGGGTAAGACATTTTTCGGAGACGCTCAACAAATTAAACACAGCCTTGCTGAGGTCGCCAATAGAAATTTTGATGCGTCTCCAGTTTCTCTCGCGAAAATACGCCAACTGTTTGACGATAGAAAATCTCGCTCGCAAAGTGAAGCCGCACAAAATTTTATTGGCTCCCCGCAAGGCATTTCTTTGGTCATTAGTAATTGGGTATTTATTATACCAGTGACTCTTATTCTTTTAGGCGGCGGGGTCATGTATTCTTCATTGTTATGGCAAAAAGATTTTATAGATATGAAGCTTAAAGCTGCCTATCCGCTTGTGCCAACCGGAGGATATGTGATGTATCCATTGAAAAGTTTTATTCTAGCCATGAAGTTTATACAAGACAATACGAGTCGGGGTACTGTCATACTTTCTGAAACTACTGCAGGTAACTACATGCCGGTATATTCTGGTAATACTGTTTACGTGGGCCACGATAATACAGTCGATGCCGAGAGGAAACACATGCGCGTTTTTGAATTTTTTTCTGCGCAAATGACAGTAGCGCAAGCAAAAAACTGGTTAAACAATAATAATCTTCACATCATCTTCTTCGGACCGCAGGAGCGTGAGGACGGGGGAGTTGCAGATTTGGCAAAGGTGTACCCATTTCTTGATGTTGCCTATCAGAATGATTACGTAACGCTTTATAAAGTCAAGTAAGCATTGTTACATTGCTAAAAATCAAAACAATGCAACAGTGTAACAATTTAACAATATAACAATGAAAAACATTCCATGGGTTCCAATATTTGCTTATATTGCAGTTATTGCTCTCGTATTTAGCAGAATACTTATCCCCCAACAAGGTTTTCTTATATTCGGTGATGACATACACCGATCGTACTATTTTTTTATTCAATATTTGGTTACGTCCATCAAAGAGGGGACTATTCCGTGGTGGAATCCGTATATGTTTGCAGGCACTCCTTTTCTGGCAAATCCCATCACAAACGCATTCTATCCGGTCAATTGGCTTTTTTTTGTGTTTCCGGCACATGTCGTGTATCTATGGAGCATCATGCTACATCTGCTTATTGCGATGACAGGGATGTATACCCTGCTACGCAGGGTAATTTCCAATTTCCAATTTCCAATTTCCAATGAAAAACAAAAACTTATCACTTATCGCTTATCACTTATCACTTCACTTCCCGCGTGGGGGGCGGGTATTGTGTTTGGACTATCGAGTTTTTTTGCGCCAAGGATATTTGCTGGACATATAGATGTGATTTCTGCGGCGTCTTATATGCCCTGGATAGTCTGGGCTATAGTTAATTGTCAATCGTCAATGGTCAATTGGAGAAGATGGTGCATTATTTCTGGTGGTTTGATTGCTTTGCAGCTTTTTGCGGGGTATCACACGATGTCACTTTTAACACTTGAGGCGGTAGCTATTATTACTGTAATAAATTGTATTACGGTAAGAAAAATACAACCATTGGTGCGAATGTTCATTGCAGTTTTGATCGGGGTTGGTTTAGCAGGGGTTATTCTTCTTCCAATTCAGCAATTTGTTGGCTTAAGTATCCGAACGTTTGAAAAACCGTATGAATGGTCCTCGAGTGGATCACTCGCACCAAAGGAACTTATCCAGCTTATTTCGCCCTTCGCGCTCGGTGATCAGTACACCTATACAGGCAATGCTCCGAATTACTGGGAGCACGCGATATTTGTGGGAAGAATAGGGCTTATAGTAGCTTTTCTTGCATTGGTTGGTTTAGCGCGCCACTTGCAAGGTCGGACCTTGCAAGTGAAGCATAGGGTCTATATATTTGGAGTATTAGGGATTATTATTTTTGGACTATGGATGAGTTTAGGCAAAAATGCACCAATTGACCTAAATCATATTCTTTGGCGATTTACTTCCATATATCACTTTTTACGAATTCCAGCCAGACACCTACTCCTTGTTATTTTTGGTATGAGTATTTTGATTGGGTATGGCTTAAGTATCACTCGACAGCGATACATTCAACAAATGATTGTTATTCTTTTGGTTATAGAAATGATTTGGTATGCAAAACATTTCATTACCCAAAAAGTATTACCAGAGGCTCGACATGATAAAGAACTTATTGCGCTCCTTTCTTCACCCCCGGGGTGTAAAGCTACTTCCACCCCGGGGGTGGATGGGAACAATTGTGAACTTTATCGAATCTTGCCGAATTTTGGCGTGTGGGTAGCACCACGGGACAGTTTGGATTTTGATAGCGTCATGGAGTATAAACTTTTTTCTACGACAGGGTATGACTCGACATTGCTTCGTAATTATTACGAGTTTATCGACGCAATAAATGGGGCGGTCAAGCTAAGCATCCTCCAACATGATGTACAAGTGCCCTATGTCGATATCTTTACAACGAATTGGAATATCCTTAATGTCAAATATCTTCTTGTTCCGACCTTTGCCGATCCCTTAGGAGGTAAGTCAAATGGTCAATTTACACTTATCAAGGAGAAAAGTGATCAGCAATATCGTCTGTATCAAAATTCCAGCGTTCTTCCCCGTTTTTTTCTTACTTCACGACTGCGAAGTGTACCTGATAGAAAATCGTTATACGAAGCAATTCGAACAAAAAACGTGGATTTGACTACGGAAACGCTTGTTGAGGAAAAAAATGCACCTAAACAAGTTCCAGATATGCGGGAGTGTTTGGAGGCAACGGGTATTGGTGCAGAGATTAAACAATATAATCCAAATAGAATTGTATTATCCGTCGTTAGTCCGTGCCCGGCAGCTCTGACCAGTAGTGAGGTCATGTATCCGGGATGGGAAGCGTACGTTGACGGCAAAAGAGCAGAACTTTTTGAAGCAAATCTCGCTTTTCGAACCTTACTTGTTCCTCAAGGGGAACATACTGTAGAGTTACGATTTAATCCCAAAATTTTTTACTACGGTGGGATGATAAGTTTTTTCACTCTTATCGCAAGTACTGTATGGTGGAGGAGAAGTTAAATTTCTTTTGCGTAGCGAAGGATCCGGGAAGGATTTCCGGCGACGACAGCAAAATCAGGGACATCCTTCGTTACAACAGCACCAGCTCCAACAATTGCGCGTTTTCCGATAGTTAGTCCACCCAAAATCACTGCGCCAGAGCCGATTGTTGCGCCATTTTTCACGAGTGTTTTTTGAAAATCGGATTTTTTATATTCTTTTTTTCGTCCGTCAGGGTGGGTGATACGGGGGTATTTGTCGTTAATAAAGATGACGTGATGGCCGACAAAAACGTCATCTTCTATCGTGACGGCTTCACAGATAAATGCATGGGACTCAACCTTTACTCGATTACCAATACTAACTCCTTCTTGTATTTCGACAAATGAGCCGATCATGCACTCATCGCCAATCGTTGCGCCATAGAGGTTGACGAATTGCCAAACTTTCGTATTTTTGCCGATCGTACAATTTTTTATACATTGAATCTGATTCATAAAAATAAGTATATCATCAAAATCCTAGATATCTCAGCTTTATGAAGCAACATCTGGGATACGTCATCGAGATCTTGGCGCGTTATGAAAAAGTTTTATCAATAGACTCATGGTGTATCCGGCAAAGAGAAACACAATCGGGTATACAGGCAATGTATACCGTTCCTCTGTCGGAGTAATTGTTCCGATAAGCGTTATATAAATAACCCATAATCCTACAATGAGTGAGAACCATTTTTTCACCATGTGTTCCACGGTATTTGTGCGTCTATACCAGGAGATAAATCCATACGTTGCCGTAGCTAACAACACTATATTGCCCCAGTATACCGAAAACGTAATCACCGCATCTCTTTTTTCGGCAACATACGTAAATAGCACATGTTTCTCCCAGACGTATTTCATTTTCAGCAGACGGGATCGAAAAAATTTAGAAGGATCACTTTTGATTTTTACCAGAGATAAATCAAGATACTTTTGCGCCATGAGCTTTCTTTCCCGGGGAGTTTTCGCATAGGAGAATTCGCCGTAGAGCTTGAGGACTTCATCAGGAAACGGATAATATTCCGGATACGGTAACATTCTGTCTATATAAAGACTAAGAAAAAGATTTTGGACAAATTGACTCTCTACGACAAGAGGAGAAAGTTGATTGTACCACTTGTAATTGCCATAGAAGCTATAGGTAAACGGAAGTAAATATAAAACAATAAAGATTGTCAGGATAAGCTTTTTTACGTGCGCTTTATACGTCATATGGGAATAGGCGAGTATACTTATTGCACCTACTAAAGCCACTGATATGTATAAAAATGGGGGTCTAACTTGAGGGAGAAAACCATACAGGAGACCTAATGGTATCAGGTGTCGCGCTTTTTTTTGTTCCAAAAACACCACTGTTAGATATATGGCAAGCGTCGTAAAAAAAATCGTCATAATTTCTGTGAGCATGACGCCAACGAGAGCTCCCGTATAGGGGTTAAAGATGTAGAGAATACATGCAATATGTGCAGGTGTTTCTTTTTTTATTATTTTTTTCGCTAAAGTATAGACGAGTATGCCTGTAGCTGAATCAGTGATTGCATGCATTAGTATCCATGCGTAGGTGTTTTCTTGTCCAAAGATCTGATACATAAGTGCTATAAATAACGCATACCCGTGGGTTCGAAACGGATGTCGCCATAAAGGATTTTGGAATATATGTATTGCTATATCGTGGTATTGCAGTTGATCAAATACAAATGGCTGAGGAACGAGCTCTATAAACCATAGGCGGAAGAGAATGCCCACAAGAAAAAGATAGAATAGGAATACACGTTTCATGATTGGTCATTACGATAATATTTTTAATACGAAAAATAATCGAAACGCATCAAAAAATGATTCCAGTACACTTCGGGCAAGAGCTCCTCGACCACGGTCTGTTGGTTTTTTATAAAAATGAACAGGCAATGCTACCATATGCGCACCATTTCTGATTGCACGAATGATCATTTCTGCTTCAAAAAACATACTTCTTGAGATAATTTTTTTTCCCGAAAAAAGAGACCGGGAAAACAGTTTTATGCTGCCTGCATCGATGGTATCAATGCCAAAAAGCATTCGGGTTACCACATTGTATCCATAGGACACAATCTTTCTATAGAACGAATATACGGATTTATTTCGTTTCCCCACGACAATGTCAGCATTTGTCCCGCCCATCGCTACAATAAGCTTGCCTATGTCCTCTGGATCCCAGTCGCCATCTAAACTAAAAAGGAGAATATAGTCATTGCGGGCTTCCTTATAGAGATGAAAAATCGTTTTTGGTATTCCCTGATTTACTCCATGGGTGATGATACGGATAAAGGGATAACGGGAAGCATAGCGCTTCAGTATACTCGGTGAAACGTCAACACTTCCGTCATCGCAAATGAGTATTTCAAAAGAACGAGAATTGCTTTTGAGAACCCGGATACACAGGTCAAGCTGTTTTTGAAGAGTAAGTGCATTGTTATAAAGAGGTATGACAAGAGAAAGGGTATCGCTTTGATGAGGAATATATGTAGTACGTTTCACGATCTCTAGATTAGGAATATGTACGAATGGTATTATATGCTTGTTATGAATATACCATTTGTTGATCTTTCCCGACAGCCGAAAAAACTTCATACGACTATTCATGAAAAACTTAAAAACGTTATTGGCAAAGGAAACTTTATCTTAGGCCACGAAGTAGGGGAGTTTGAAGACGCGTTTGCAAAATATCTAGGAGTGAAGCATTGTGTCGGTTTAGCGTCGGGAACAGATGCGATATTGTTATCACTTATGGCGCTTGGTCTAAAAGAAGGTGATGAAGTCATTGTTCCCGCTATGACCTTTATCGCTTCTGTTGCGCCTCTTATACACCTTCGCATCAAGCCGGTTTTTGTTGATATCGCTTCGGATATTGTCAATATTGACGTCACAAGAATCGAAAAAGCCATAACAAAAAAAACAAAAGCAATTATTCCAGTTCATCTTCATGGGTTTCCGGCCGATATGAATGCGATTATGGATATCGCGCATCGATATAAGCTTTTTGTTATCGAAGATGCAGCGCAGGCGCACGGGGCATTAATTAAATGCAAAATGCTAAATGCTAAATGCAAAATTGAAACGCAAAAGTATACATCTAAAAAACGTGATGAAGAAAATAATTGGAAAAAAGTGGGGACGATAGGTGATATCGGGTGTTTCAGTTTTTATCCATCAAAAAACCTTGGTGCGTGGGGTGATGCCGGAGCGTTAGTGACCAAGAGTGACGAGATAGCGGGTCGCGTACGGCTTCTTCGTGACCATGGGCAAGAAGCAAAATATGTCCATTCGATTTTAGGATACAATAGTCGACTTGATACGATACAAGCGGTTGTCTTGTCTGCAAAGCTATCCTATTTAGACTTTTGGAATAAGAAGCGCCGACAGACTGCGCAGCTTTATAGTCAACGTCTCCGTGATCTCCCTGTGGTATTGCCAGCGGAGCTTGTAGGAACCCGAGCAATCTATCACGTTTATCAAATACGAACAAAGTTACGAGATCAACTTCATGCGTATCTGATAAAGCAAGGAATTCATACAAGTTTTCATTATCCGATTCCATTACATCTCCAACCAGCTTTAAAATTTCTTGGATACAAAAAAGGTTCATTTCCGGTAAGTGAGCGCTTTGCAGATGAAACTCTTTCATTACCTATGTTTCCCTATTTGAGTCACAGAGAAGTCCGATTTGTTGCGAATTACATTCACAGGTTTTCGGACGACTAATCCTATATTTCCCCCTGCAAACGAAAACGCAGTAGTACTCATTCCTAATACATTCAATATGCGTTCTCCGGTAGATTTAAGCGATTTTGGTAGACCGCTCATCTTTAACCAGTAACTTAGTGGATACGTATTAACTACAGGAAACACCAAGGGAGAGGCAAATCCATGATTGTTAAACAACGTTGCTAGAGTTTTTTTATCGAATAAAAAGATGTGCTCTATGTCAAAAATCGGAGATTTTTCTCCAAAAAGCCGAACCGATAATCCTTGTGCATCATGGACGACGATGAGCATATGTCCGCCTGGTCTTAACAAACGGAACGATTCTGATACAAAAAGATTAGGATCTGTCAAATGGTCGAGCACATGGAAGCTGCAAATTACGTCAAAGCTTTGGGCAGGAAACTGATATTTTTTAAATACATCGATTTTTATTCGATTTTTAAGCCACACTGGAGACTCTTTGACCATATTCCTCCCAGGTTCTATGCCCCAGACGTCACGAATACCTTTTTCCCGCAGCAACGTCAGAAAAAAACCATTTCCACAACCCACCTCAAGTATTTTAGGTTTTTTGGGAAGAGATTGAATGTACGTATTAAACAGTCTCATATACGTCTTACGTGCATAAGGGATTTGTTCTGCATACGAACATGTGCTTTTTTGATACAATTTGTCAATATATAATACAGGGAAAATCGGGGAAGAAAAAATTAAATTGCATCGTTTGCACCGTACTATTCTATAATGACGGGTGTCAGGAGTACGCCGGGCGGAAAATGTATCAGAGGAAATGAGTTTTTTTTCAAAAGATGCAGGATATAATACGGTTACATCTTGCTTGCTTTTGCACAAAGCACATTGTATACCATTCATACTCAAAGTCTATGCTATCACAAAAAATTGCAGTCGTAACCGGTGGTGGCGGGTTTATGGGTTCTCATCTTGTTAGACGACTTCTTCATGATCGTTTTTCTGTGCATGTCATTAGCAAACATACCACGAATGTACATAGACTGCGCAGTGTTATGTCAGATATAACGCTGCATAAAATCGGACTTGAGCGTCGAGATAGGTTACAGACGGTATTACAAAAGATTTCTCCATCTCATATATATCACCTTGCAGCGCATGGATCCTATCCGCATCAAACAGATGTCGATGAAATGACCGTGGTCAATATCTACGGTACCCTCAATCTTCTTGTAGCAAGCCAAGACATACCATATAAAGCGTTTATCCATACAGGAAGTTCATCGGAGTATGGTTTTAAGTCCCATGCGATGAAAGAAACAGATGTTTTGGAACCGATAAGTTTTTACGCAGCGACGAAGGCTTCTGCTACGCTGCTCTGTCAAGTATTTGCAAGGCAGTATCGCAAACCTATCGTCACGCTCCGACCATTTTCTGTTTACGGACCTGGAGAGGAACCTTCGCGTTTTATACCAACAATTATTTCTCGCGTACTTACCAATGCCCCCATTCAGATTACTCCGAAAAATGAGCGCAGAGATTTTATTTATATCGATGATGCCATTGATGCGTTTGTTTGTGCCGGAGAAAAAGCATTACAGCTTTCCGGTAATATATTCAATATTGGCACGGGGAGGCAGTATTCGAATGATGAAGTTGTGAAACAGCTTTTTGGTGCTGTACATAAGTCAGTTCCCGTTGAGAAAGGAGCGTATCCTCCGAGAATGTGGGATACTCCCCATTGGGTCGCAGATATGACTTTGACGAAAAAACTATTAGGCTGGAAATCCAAAATCTCTCTTTCTGACGGTTTAAAGCGTACATATGATTGGATGAAATTGCAGAAATTTGATGTATGAATTCGTCTGAACGCCTCCTAACAAATCGTTTAGAGCGGAAAGCCAAAATTGTCAGAAAAGATATTATCGAGATGGCGTATACCGCTGGTGTCGGTCATATAGGTCCGGCATTGTCCATCGCCGATATTCTGACGGTCCTAGCGTGCGAAGTAGTAAAAAGAAACAAACGTGTTCGTCTTGATCCCTACCGAGACCGGCTTCTTTTAAGTAAAGGACATGCAGCTTCGGCTCTCTATGCGCTTTTGTATAGAACCGGGCGTATTTCACGCAAAGATCTTCTTTCGTATTGTCAAAACGGGGGCGCATTCGGTGATCATCCGGAATACAATCCTCGTATTGGTATCGAATTTACTGCCGGTAGTCTGGGACTCGGTTTGTCTGTCGGTGCAGGTATAGCATATAGTCTAAAAAATTATTCCAATAATAAAAGTCGAAGAAGCCCCATGGTGTATGTCGTTTTATCTGATGCAGAACTTAATGAGGGAAGCATATGGGAAGCAGTCATGTTTGCCGGCCATCACCATATTTCCAATCTTGTGGTCATCGTAGATGATAATGGACAACAGGCATTTGGTAAAACAAAAGACATCATCAACCTCAAACCTATACAAACGAAGTGGGAGGTATTTGGATGGACAACGCATACCATCAATGGGCACGATATACCAGAGTTATATAAAACATTTCGATCTCTATCGACGACAAATAACCGTCCACAGGTTATTATTGCAAAAACTATAGCGGGATACGGAGTGAGTTTTATGCATCGCAAGGTCCTCTGGCATTACTGGCCGCTTGATAAAAAATTGTATCAAAAAGCATTGTCTGATATTGCACGAATGTGATTTTCTATGCGATACGCGTTTGTACAAACTCTTATTGAACAAGCTCGGCATGATGACCGTATTGTACTTGTTACTGGAGATTTAGGATTTACTGTTTTTGAGAAATTTCAAGAGAATTATCCGAAGCGTTTCATCAATATCGGTGTCGCAGAAGGGAATATGATGGGTTTTGCAACCGGTCTGGCGCTCACCGGGAAAATCGTATTTTGTTATAGTATAGCAACATTTGCGACCATGCGTCCGTTTGAACAGATAAGAAACTGCGTGGCCGCGCATAACGCTTCCGTTATCATCGTGGGAAGCGGTGCAGGACTATCCTACGGTCATGCATCGTACACCCATTTTGGTGTTGAAGATATCGGGCTCATGCGACTTATTCCGGGTATGACGATCTATTGTCCAGCTGATCCTATGGAAGTACGGTGGGCGACACGTGATGCTATTGCCCGTGCAAAACCTGCTTACCTGCGCTTGGGCATGAAGGGAGAACAAGCTCTCTATGATCGCCCTTCGTTTGGAGTAGGCAAGGGGACAATGCTAAAAAAAGGCAATGATATTGTAATTATTGCGGTAGGTAATATCCTTGCAAATGTTATACAAGCTGCTAAGCTTCTTGAGGGAGATGGTATTGATGCAAGCGTTATCGGTATGCATACGGTAAAACCCATAGATACCAAGCTTATTAGAGATCTTTCAAATACGTATCCACTTATAATAACGGTTGAAGAGCATTCGCTAATCGGTGGACTTGGAAGTACTGTTTCTGATGTGCTTGCCGAGAGCGGGAGTACGACGAGGCTTTGTCGGATCGGTATTCCTGATGAATTTATCCGCACGATCGGATCACAAATATATTTACGTGAAAAATTAGGGCTAAGCCCTGAAGGGATCGCCCGGACCGTTACTAAACAGTATAGGACATTGGTAAAGATATGATTGATCTATCACTTATCCTTCCTGTGCACAATCAAGAACTCATAATGGAACAGGTGTATCAAGATATCGAGCGCATGCTTATGAGTCTTGGTATATCCTATGAATGTATTCTCGTTGAGAATGGTTCGACAGACAGAACATTTGATGTCCTTGGAAGGATTGCTCACCAATATAAATCAGTACGATGTTTTACTTCAAAGAAAGGATACGGATATGCGGTCATCCGAGGTTTGGCAGAAGCGAAGGGAAGGTATGTTTCTTACATGCCTTCAGATGGGCAAGTAGATCTTAGAGTATATCCGATTTTATGGAAGTTAATACAGTCAGATAAATGGGACGCCGTAAAAGTAAGACGCGCAACGAGAGAATCTTTGATGCGTGTGATTGTTTCGAGCGTATTTTCATGGACAATCTCATGTGTCTTTTCTGTGCCGTTACTGGATATAAACGGAAGTCCAAGAATTTTTCTTCGCAGGTGGTTACCAGCTCTTGATTTGACGTATGGAGATTCATTTATTGACGTAGAATTTGCAATTCGAGCATATGAACTTGGATTTCGCATGATAGAAATCCCTATGAAAACGCTTCCGCGGGTCGGAGGAAGGTCCACTCGAAGCTGGAGAACGTTTATAGAATTTATTATGAATATATGGCGATATAAAAGAGAGCGTATGGCCATATAATCATTGTATGCACCAAAAAACTCGCTTTAGTATTCCACATCATTTGTTTTACACAATAATAGTCAGTGCCATCCTTGGCGTCGGATTTCTTCTCTTGTGGTCAGTGCTTAGGTCTGGAGTTGGCTATGGGTATGATGGCGATGAAGTGTACCATGCACAGTTTGTATATCTTTTGGGGCATGGATATAAGCCATTTACGTCATTTTATTTAATGTATTCACCAGTCTACCATGCGTTTTTGTTGCCTGTATTTGTTGCAATGGGATACTCATTTCAAACTCTTTCATTCGTACGATTACTTATGGTGATCTTATTTGTTATACGACTGGTCATATCGTATACCATAGCGCGCAAGATTTTTAGTACACGCGTCGGATTACTATTCGTTTTTTTACTACTTCTCAATCCCTTTGCGGTTTTTTCTGAAATGCAGATTCGACCGGATAATCTTATGATGTTGGTCTATTCATTGGGTGTTCTTCTTCTTATATATGCTCACCAGAAAGCGAAATCGTGGTTATTTGTCGCGAGTGGCATATTGGTTAGTTTTGCATTTCTTATCAACGTTAAAATTTTTCCGAGTATAGGTATCCTTTTTCTTGTGTATGGATACTGGAGTTTCAGTCGAAGAAGCTTTAGAGAGCTCCTTCTTTTTTTATTTGGATTTGCCATATCGTTTACGGTTTTTTCAACGTATTTTTTGGCCGCACATTCTTTTGTCCAAATGGTTACTCAGATGATTATCGATCCGCAAACCGTTTTGGGATCTGTAGCGTACCCGACACATGTGGGATTTTTCTACTTACCGGATAATGTCTATATCTATGGCCTTTCAGGAAAACCATTGACTTGGGTGTATGTGTGGGTTTTGCCGCTTTTAGCCTTTAGCGGTCTGTTCCATCTCATAAGTTCAACAGCACAAAACAAGACAAACGACAAACTTTCATCCTTGCGTATATTCCTCGCATTGTCGCTTGTTGCACAGTGGTTGCTTCTTTTTATGATTCAAACAGTGTTTATCCAATATTACATACCGATTAACTGGTTGTTTGCTCTGTTTGCTGCCTATGGGATTGTTTCCCTGGGGAATCTTTTAAAGCCACAGCGAGTGCTTGCAAGTTTATTTACCATTGGTATCGGTTTATCGCTCCTTGTACTCATACGCGTAAGCATTATTGCCAATAACGCTCGTTCCTCCATGCAGGGCTTAGATGTGATAGCAAAGTTTGAGCGTGTTTGGAAAACAATTCCTGAAGGAATGGCGGTTTTTCCTTATTATCTTTTTCGTCCGATCGGATATCCATTACTTGACATTGTCGGCGTTCGTACAGAGGAGATTGGAAAACGCTATGGTGACGTATCGATATATTTAGAAAGTAAACGTGTACCATTTGTCTTTCGCAACGACTATATGGCAGGGTATTATTCACCACAAACCAACGCGTATATTGATGCACACTATGTAAAAGATCCAACTGTTGAAGAACTCTTCGTACGAGTTGGTGATTAGTGTGTGGAGTTTTTACATCATGAGACAACACAAAAAAGTCATTTTTTTCGTTTTACTCCTCGTGGGATTTTTTTATCGACTCTATCTAGCGACACTTACTGAACCTCGAATTATTTGGGATATGGAGGCGTATAATGATTTAGCTCTTTCAATTCTTAGTGGGGGATTTGCTGCAAGCTGTTGTAATCATGGAATCGGCTATCCGCTCTTTCTTGCCGTTTTGTATGCAATCTTTGGAACTAATAATCTTCTTGCCGTTCGTCTCAGCCAAATTATTCTTGATGTATGTAGCGCATATTTAGTCTATCGGGCAGCAAAACAGTTATCCGGAGAAAACACAGCTAATATTTCGTTTATTCTTTTTCTACTAAATCCCTTCACTGCTTCCTATACTGGTCTTCGTCTCGGGGAAACCATTCTCGTGTTTATAGTGAGCGCTCTTGGATTTTTCCTTACGAAAAAAGATCTTCACAGGTCAGTTCGAACATGGTTTATCCTCGGATGTTTCTTGGCAATTTTCGTTGCGACAAAAGTAGCCTATTATTTCTTTGTTATCCTTTTTGGTTTTTTAATGCTCGCTTTGATACCTGACAGAAAGAAGCTTTTATCATTTGTGCTACTATTCTCAGTTGGATTTTTTGTCATGTCATTCTATTCTCTTGCGGTAAATTACATTGTTTATAAAAAAGCGAGCATTATTCCTCCATACCGTACGACGGGAGGACTTCTCTATGCGAGTTTTTCTTTAGGTAGATATCCTGAACTTTCAAGTGAATTTAGAGATTCTGGGGTATCAATGGAATATAGCGAGGTAACTAATGAATATTATGAGTATGTTAATGCTTCACCACAAAGACTTTATCTGTATCAGCAAAAATATTTGAACAAATTTTTAGAAAGAATGAAAAGTGAGTGGCCGACGTTTATGTCAAATACTGGTCGAAATATCGTCTGGATGTGGGATAAGCGATTTCTGGCTCTTTACAGCGATCCATGGTATCCATCAGACACATTGATACTTCAAATGCTCAATATCTTTTATATTGTTGCTTTCGGTATTGGCGTCATTACCTATATTGCAAAGAAGCGATTAAAAGTGTTCTTGATGCCATTTTTTGTTTTTTCCATTGTGTATTTTTTGTATATAAGTGTAGTTTTGGGCATGGTATCAAACGAAACACGCCTTACGATACCATATTATCCACTTATCTTTCTCTGGGCAGGGTATGGGCTGCAAAACCTTTTTCATACTCTCGGGCTGTTGTATCCCAGGAAAAGTGTTTCGTAGGAATTTTTTGCCATTTTCCTTGTAAAGCCAATTTCATGCCTCGGACTAGTTCTTTGACTGATCCAGGTTGTACAAAAATTATTTTGCCAAAGCTTACTTCCGGTAGTGCCCCTGCTGTGGTCACAATCAATGGTCTTCCCATTTCGCTTACCTCAAGTGCATTTAAGCCAAATGAAGCAGTCAAATCAGGGATCACCACCGCGTCTGCCATTGAAAGATAGGAAGAAAGTTCATTGTCAGGTACCTGTGGCAGGATAGTAATATTTACCTCGGGTGACTGATCATCTGGGGAAGTTACGCAAAGAAGATGTATATTCCTTTGATTTCTTCGCAGTTGTCTAAATGCTGCAATCAATATCTCTAGTCCTTTTGAGATACCGCGTCTGCCGTAATAAAGAAAAACAAATTGTTTCTCAAGAGCGAAATGCTTTCGAAGCATCATTTTTTTGTTTAGTGAATATCGGAGATTCCTCCCTGCCAGAGGAGCTAGCGTGACCGGTTTTTTATTGATCAACTGATTGCCAACGAATCGGGACGGGACGAAGTAGTGGTCAAATGGTAGAGATAGAATAACTCTTTCATATGCTAGATGTAGTAGTCCGACAACAAAACCCATGCGTTCTACCCATTTTGTCGCCCAGATTTCCCAGACAGATATAGTTATTTTTTTACGAGTGAGTTTTGCAAAGAGCCACGCGGGGAGGGCGATCGTGTAGTTATTGCTACTATGGACGAGATTGACATCGTTATAGAACAAAAATAAAAATGGAAAACTTAGTATGGGAAAAAGATAGCGCTTACCGAAATCCGGTAGTCTCATCCGGGTAATAGTCATATCCTTATACGAATACATACTAAATAACCCAAAAAATCGTGTTGATAATAACGTTGCTGTTGGTAAAGATATGGGTTCATCAGTAGAAAATATATTGATTGAAAGTCCTTGTTTTGCCAATCTTGTTCCAACTTCTTCAATGACCCGTTCGACCCCTCCTATATGTGGTGCGAAATATTCAATTATAAAAAGGATTTTAGGATTCTTTGATAAGTCCATAGAGAAAAGAAGCAAATATACATTGTGCTCCGATTGCACCGATACCTGTCGCAAAAAGCACTGTTCGTATTGCGGAAAGATTACCAAAGCCACTGGTAATCCAGTGAATGGTAATTGTAGCCATTATGCTTATGGCGATAAGAAAAAGTATTACACCAAAAAGAAGCAATCGTTCAACAGTGAGACTTTTAAGAAGAATTGTCGCAAGTGGGCCACTTGGGAGATGTAAGGATTTTTGTGTATATGCTTTTGCAAATAGTCCCAGTAACAAAAGTTCAAGGCCAAGGTTTGTTGCTAACATACCTATCGACATGGTGTGAATATCAAAAAACCATCCGAATAGATATTGTCCATGCGAAAGAAGAAATAGGCTTGTAAAAATTCCAAGAATAAAGAGCATAAATCCCGGTACAACGAATGCATATGTAGGAGCAAAGAGGATCATAAATTTTATATGCCGCCATGCATCTTTTAGGGGAGAAAGTTTCGAAGTGCCGATTCTCGGGTAGTAATTGATGGGCACTTCCTCAATCGCCAAGTTGTGATAGATAGCCTTCACGATCATTTCTGAGGCAAATTCCATGCCAGGACTTCGAAGATTCATTTTTTTATATGCCGACCGCCGTAATGCTCGCATACCTGTATGAGCGTCAGATATGTGAGTGCCATAACTTATATTCAGCATTGCGGTAAGAAGAGGAGTACCGATGAATCGGTGAGAAAACGGCATTGCACCTATTTTGATAGTCCCCTTTATACGGGAACCCAAGACAATATCTGCTCCATTTTCAATTTTTTTCACAAATGGAGACAGGGTACGAAAATCATATGTTCCATCGCTATCGCCGATAATAAAGATATCTCCATGAGCATGCTTGAGTCCAGTAAGGTACGATTGACCATATCCCCGTTTTTTTTCTATCAAAACACGCACATTTGTCTTTTTTGAAAGTGCAACCGATTGATCAGTCGAACCGTTATCTACGACAATGATTTCTCCTCTATATCGCAGAGAAAGTTTTTGTAAACCTTGTTTCGCCCACGATATAGCCTGTAGAATAGTTTTTTCTTCATTCAGGCATGGGAGAACGACGGAAATAAGAGGTTTTTGATTATCTGTCATTTATGATATCGAGCAATGAACATAAGGTTTTTCGCCTTAACAAAGAGGTAGAGTCTATGTAGGATATTGTCGAGTTCGTATTCTTGTTTTTTATATAGCGGTGACAGGAGGGTAATAATAAAATGATAATTATAGAAATAGAAAAGTATTTGACTGAAAAAAACGATCCATATCCATATTTTCCAGTTGCTTGTCACCCATAGAGCTGCATCATTAAAATCCAGAACTTTCAGGTCTTGCATGCCATTATCATAAAAAGCCATCGCAACATTGCGTTTGGTCGTGGGATAGACGTGGGTATAGTCTTCATTCCAGAAATCTAGTCCCTGAGAAAGAGCATTGGGCGCAAGCATAACGATAATTCCAGATGGATAGAGATATTTTTTACAGTTACGAATTAATTCATAGACTGCTTCTCCATTTTGGAGATGTTCGATGACGTAAGAGATATATATGATATGAAATTTCCGTTTAAAGTTGACGAGCTTTGGTGCTTCTCCACGATACATTCTTGAGATATGAAGTTTTTGTAACATTTGAATATTTCTATCAAAAGCGCTGTATTCTATTTGGGGTATGGAACGGGTTGCCTGATAGAAATACCCTTTCCCTGGTCCAATCTCCAAAAGAGATAGCTTTTTGTCTGTTTCAAAGAAAGTCACTATATAGGAAAGTATATTTCTATTAAATCGGGTAAGTATGGATTGAATCCACCGTGGGTGGATGTTGGTATAAAAAATATCGTAGAGTTGCATACCTTTGTAGAAAATTGAATGCATTATATCAGTTTGTTTCAAGATCATACGTACGTATATGTGATATAGTAGGTACGTCTTTTTATCAAATTATGCAAGTACTTATTACAGGAGGAGCAGGTTTTATCGGGTCACACCTTGCCAAACGTCTTCTTAATGACGGATTTTCTGTATGTTGTATAGATAATTTTGATGCATACTACAATCCGTCCATTAAGAAAAAAAATATAACTCATCTTTTCTCGAATAAAAAATTTACTTTTTATAAAACTGATATTTGTAATATAAAGTTAATTGAAAAGATATTTACTAAAATCAAACCTGATTTTGTCTGTCATCTTGCTTCAAAAGTCGGTGTTCGGGCTAGTATCACATCTCCACAAGAATATATACGGACAAATATAGAAGGTACGCAGAATATTTTGCAGTGTGCTACTAAATATAAGGTGAAACATATGGTATTTGCTTCATCTTCTTCTGTCTACGGAGATTCCCCGAAAGATCTGCTTTCAGAAAAAGACCGTTGTGTGCCAATTTCACCCTATGGTGTCACAAAATATGCAGCAGAGCGTTTGATAGAAGTACATCACAGGTTGCATAATCTTCAAGCGACAATATTGAGGCTTTTTACCGTCTATGGTCCCGGGGGACGGCCTGATATGGCCCCGTATCTTTTCGTCGATAAAATATATAAAGGCATACCCATCACAAAATTTGGAAAAGGTCAAAGTTATCGGGATTATACGTATGTAGAAGATATTGTTGATGGTATATGCAGCGCTTTAAAATACAATTATCCTTTTGAAATTATTAACCTTGGGAGTGGTAATCCTATCTCTCTTAACAGATTTATTTCGACTATTGAAAAAATTCTTGACAAAAAAGCTATTATTCGGCACGCTCCACGACAAGCAGGGGATATAGAGAAAACCCATGCGGATATTTCCAAAGCGAAAAGACTGTTAGGATATCGACCACAGGTATCTTTAGAGAAAGGAATAAGAGCATTTATAGATTGGTATCGAGAGTCGTTATTGTTTCTTACCAATTAGGGTCCAGGAATTACCATTTGTGTTGAAAATCTTTACGTTTTTTAAACCACTGGAGTAAGCGAGAGAAAGAACCTGATCTCTGCTCCAGTAATGGCTGATTTGAGGTAATAATTGATCAAGAATAATTAATTGAAAATGCCAAAATTTAAATCTCCGTACTAATGTAAAATAAGGGTGAGTTTGAGGAAAAATTTTTAGATAGACATAAAGAAGTAGTGTACAAAAAAAAGCAATCAAATGGATAATTGGCAAAGGGAGTCTAGTCGTCATTCGTCTAAAAATTTTGATTAATACTAAGAGATATCCAGTTCCTTCACTTCCATATACCCATAGGATAACTCGACCGTTTTTTTTCGTTGCCCGCACGAGACGTGTGAGCGCTTTTTTAGGATCTGACAGATGATGTAATACACCGATGCAGAGGACCATATCGAATTTGTTCACATAGGGGATTTCATAGATTGATTTATAACATACAGAAGCATTAGGAAATTTATGCAAATTGCGCTTCGCGATAGCCACTGTATTCCTATCAAAGTCGATAGCGATCACGTGTTTGGCTCCATATGTTAACAACCAGAAACTGTTTCTCCCAATTCCACTCCCAGCGTCCAGTATAGTTTTGTTTCGAAAGTCTTTTGGCTGTAATGGGTGAATCCACCGTAAGAACTGGGTTTCGTATTCAGGGATTATTTTTGGATATTGTATCCACTCAAAACTGAATCGGCCAGGTATATTCATGAAAAGATTCTCCTATGGTTGAACGAAGATTATAGTCTGCTTATTTTTTTTATTTCGTAGATTTGTTTATGTTGTGATTCGAAGTAAGTACGAATTTGCAGTTCAGCTAAAAGGCCCATCAATATAAGTTGAATACCAATCAACATAAAAAAAATTGCAATGAGAAATAGCGGATCACGGTGAACATAAATACCCAAAAAGAGCTTGTGGTACGCAACAAATAAGAGGCTAAGCATGCTTAATACTGTTGACAAGACACCAATCGTACCAAATATATAAGCTGGTTTTGTGCTATAGGAATTCAAGAATTTAACGGTTAATAAATCAAGGAATAGTTTTATGATTCTGGAAAATCCATATTTTGATTTCCCTACAAATCGTTGGCGATGGGAAACAGGCATTTCGGTATATGAAACACCTTTCCAATACGTCATGACCGTCATAATTCTATGTGTCTCTCCATATAAGCTTAGACCCGAAAGAACTTCTCTCCGGTAAATTTTTAGTGAACATCCAACGTCATGGAGTGGTACGCGAAGTAAAAATCTGATCATAGTATTTGCTATAGAAGATGCAAGTACTCTTGGCGCGTTATCCTTTCTATACTGTCGCCAGCCAAAGACAACATCGTATCCCTCGTTTATTTTGTTGATAAACTTGGGGATGTCTTTTGGATCATTTTGTAAATCTGCATCAAGAAACACAATGAGTTTTCCGCAAGAGGCGTTGATACCGGCAGCAATTGCAGCAGTTTGACCAAAATTACGTCTTAATTCAATTACATGAGTGTGAATTGCTTTATGCTTTTTACCGATGAAAGCAGTCAGCGTGTTGACGCTTGAGTCTGTTGATCCATCATCTATGTAAATAATTTCGTATGTGAGCTTCAGTGGTTGTAGAACTTGTACTAACTCCGTATGAAGTCTCGTTAAATTTCCTTGTTCATTATAGAATGGAATGATTACTGATAAATCCTTCATCTTCATAGCTAAGCACTACGAAAGCTAGAGAGTGCCGATGGACATTATACCTTAAATTGTCAAATGGATTTACGTATAAAGGATAAAAATATTTAAACTTTTTTCATGTGCGGAATAACAGGTATTGTAAATTTTACTGCTCAGAAACCGTCATTTGCGATTATTAGTCAAATGAACGATGCTCTCAGCTATCGTGGACCGAACGATACCGGCATTGATATCGTCACTCATTGTGCATTGGGCAATCGAAGGCTTTCAGTTATAGATCTTTCAAAACGAGCACACCAGCCTTTATGGGATTACAAACGTACGCATTGTATTACCTTTAACGGTGAAATATATAACTATGTCTCTTTACGAAATATACTTGAAAAAAAGGGATATCGATTTCTATCAGATTCAGATACTGAAGTTATTGTCAATGCATATAAGGAATATGGGGAGCGGGCAGTTGAGAAACTTGAGGGAATGTTTGCGTTTGCAATTTGGGACGCACGCAAAGAGGAATTATTTCTAGCCAGAGATCAGTTCGGTATCAAACCACTCCATTATTATGTAGATACTGAAGTATTTATTTTCGCATCAGAGATAAAGTCTATTCTTATCCACCCAAACGTACGAAAAATAATAAACCCTATTGCACTCTCTCATTATTTTTCCTTAGGATTTGGATGTATAGCTTCACCTCAAACTATTTTTTCTTCGATATATAAATTACCTCCAGGACATATGGCGACTGTCGCAGAGAAGTCTATACGAATTGACAAGTATTACAACGATTTAGAAAATACACGTTCTGTGACCGTGTCTCACGATGAGGCGATAGAAAAAACGCGAACGCTTCTGTCACAATCGGTTGCAGGGCAGATGGTTTCTGATGTGCCCTTGGGAGTATTTCTTTCCGGTGGTATTGATTCTTCTCTTATAGCAAGTCTAGCCCAGAGGAATTCAACAACGCCTGTTAAAACATTTTCTATTGGATTTGGCGATACACAATTTGACGAAAGTACGTATGCGCAAAAAGTTGCACTATATCTTAAAACAGATCACCACACCCAGGTATTTGGTACAAAAGATCTCCTTGAGATTATTCCTCTTGTTGTAGGTAAACTCGATGAACCCCTGGGAGACCCGTCCATATTGCCTACTTTTTTATTATCTGCAATGACTCGCAGGCATGTTACTGTTGCTCTATCCGGTGATGGGGGAGATGAGCTGTTTGCCGGGTATCCAACGTATATAGCTCATGCCTTTGCAGATAGACTTGAAAACGTCCCTCCGTCTCTTTTAAATAGTCTTCGTACTATTTCATCAAAGCTTGAGTTTATGACTCACATGTTTCCATTCATGAGGCATGCATCGACAGTGTCAACACAGGAGAAATTAGATCGGTTTTTTGCTGGTATCCATCAGAATAAGGCACTGCAATATGTCAATTTTATGGGGCCACTTCCATTGCATGACAAAAATCAACTTCTATTAGAGCATAAAGAAAGTGCCCTGCAATTAGTTGAAAAGCTTTTGGTACGCGTACAACACCTCGATAGGCAAACACAGATTCAGTATCTGGACCTTATGATCTATCTTGCAGAAGATTGCCTGGTTAAAACCGATCGGGCTAGTTCATACAATTCCCTTGAAGTCCGCGTACCATTTCTTGATACTCATTTAGTTAGCTATGTTTTTTCTCTTCCGTCTTCGTATCGCATGCGGGCATTGACGCTTAAATATCTGCTAAAACGTGTTGCAAAAGGATTAGTTCCAGATGAAATCATTCATAGGCCAAAAAAGGGATTTGGTATACCAGTCGAAAGCTTGTTGCGAGGTGAACTGAAAACAATGCTTTTGTCGTATCTATCAAAACAAAAACTCAAAAAACAAGGTTTATTCCACATTTCGTATATTGAAAAACTGACAAGCGAACATCTATCTGGTGTGTCTAATCATGGAAGAGCTCTATGGAGTATTCTGATGTTTCAGTTATGGTACGAAAAATGGTATGGACAGTTATGATTTTTTTTGAGCGATAGCAAAAAGCGACACGCCAAATGGAGGCGATAGATATCTGAGCAAACGAATATCTAGCGCAAATATCGGCTCAAGCATACGATTAAGAAACGGCGACTCGAAATCTGGCCGAATACCCCACGAAAGCCCTTTTCCCCAATTCGTTTTCTGAATAATACGGATAAGAAGTACAGGGAGAAATAGGAGGTAGTTATAATAAGAAATTCGCTTTATAATAAATTGCGTTTTTTCTAATACGTCTTGTAACGTAGATTTTGTATATCTTCGTACGTGATGGGAATCAGTATCTAATTTGCTCCAGAGGAGGGGAGTGGCTGGAACGGCCAAAATAATATATCCACCTTTTTTTACTACCCGGGAAGCTTCCATAAGTAGTTCATATTCATTTTTTTCATGCTCAAGAACATCCAGGCACGTAACTACGTCAAAAGAATTATCCTCGAATGGATAGTGATTGCCTTGAATTAAATGGACGTTTGAAAGTTTACGTGTATTACAAATATCGATTGCAGTATTGGAAGTATCAACGCCGAAAGGAGATCCATATTTTTGAAAAAGCATGATGTTTCTACCTGTTCCACAGCCTATATCAAGGATTGTAGAATTCTTTCTAATTGATACGTTGTTTAGAATTTGAGTAATTAGAGATCTCCGTCCTTTGTACCACCAATTTTGTTCTTCGCTGCGGAATATTGATTGGTATCGATTCACGTGCATATGGTTATTGTAGTCTACAACTTTATCCAATAATATAACGGATAACACATGAAGCCATTATTTCTTGTCACGTGTCTATCTCTACTCGTTTCTTTTTTTATAGCTTATACGTACATACCGAAAGCTATCGTTGTGTGGGATGAAGGCACACATATGAATGTCGCATTTACGATGTTTGAAGAGCTTCGTCACGGGGAGTTTTTATCGTATGTTCGGACAGTTTTGGATCAAACCGGATATCCGCCGTTTATGCCGATGGTTACAAGTAGCATTTTCTTGCTATCCGGCTTTTCTATTGAGACCGCGCGCAGAGTCAATCTAATGTGGTTTGTACTGAGTGCTATATTTCTCTATCTCATAGGTATACGTGTGGGGTTTGGCAAAGATAAAAATAGAAGCGGAGAGCATATTGGATACACAAGCGTTTTTCTTTTTCTTACCTCACCCCTTCTCATTTTTCTCCATTCTGTTTATATGCGAGAGAGTGCATCAATAACAATGTCATTATTGACGGTGCTTATCTATTTTGTCGCAAGAGATAAAGACACATGGTATTACTATATTGCTACAGGACTCGTTTTTTTTGCCCTTCTTATGACGAAATATAGTTTAGGAATTATTATTGCATTGGGATTAACGACAGAGGCAATAATTTATTTTTGTATCACCACGCTTGCCAATCTTCGATTGCAAAAAAAGACTCATCATTCTATTTTTCATTCTTTTTTGTACCTATCCAAAGAAAAAAAACATATCGTACATATACATCTTCTTATTTTTGGGACGAGTGCACTGTTATTTGCGTTGTGGATGATTTATCCTGCAGATAAAATACCAGGATTTATTCGTACGACCACCGACCCAATACAATATTCCACAAAAGCCGCGAATGTATGGGGATATCTTCTGTATTATCCTATGGCGATCATTCTTACGTATAGCGCTTCTTCTGTTGTCGGCATTTTTCTCCTTTTGTTCTACGCTGCATCTTTAGGGTTTTTACGTGATTACAGGATTCGAACATGTTGGTTGATAGTAACCATAAATTATGTATTAGCAACTATTCATTACAACAATGTTCAGGAGCGGTATATTGCAACCAGCGTACCGTTTCTTTTTTTGCTAAGTGGTTATTCATTGATCTATTTTATTAAAAAAATTCTTAGGAGAAACAAAAAGATACTGATATTTTATGCACTCATAAGTAGCCTATTGGGACTCAAGATTATTGTTGATTTATTAGCGCTCCCAAATTATATATACGCGGTTGCGCTACACACATTTCGTACTCCCATATTCAATCAGATTGTATACGAAGAAACTCTCTTTGTTTATGATAGGAATCGTTGGTACAAACCCTTTCCGCAGGCGGGTGCGCAAAAACCTCAAGATGTGGTGGACTTTATAATACAATCCGTTGATTTAAGCAAGCCAGTCTGGATTGATGGGTATGCCAATGAATTATCCCCAGGATATTTTACTATGATGTTTTCTCTCGCCCGGGAGAAAAATGCATATCCGAAATCTCCATATGGCTCTCAAGTGGTGACGATAGAAGTATTACCAGAATCGAAGTTTTATACGTATGATTATACGTTTCAAAACCTATGGCAAATCCCAAATATCCGTGCAAGAGAAAAAGATCAGTCGCTTACTAAAATCCATGAAAAAATATTTGATCAACTCGGTATTCGTGTTGTTATTTATGGGAAATAAGATACGTATTGCTTTGAGTATTTTTTTTGTATGTATTCTTTATGCGATTTCTTCTGTATCTATTTGGAAAAATTTTCAACAGGTTCCAAAGGATAGATACTATTTTGGATCTGTCGATTATGCCATAGATGTGCTCGGCAACCTCACAACGGTTCGGCAGGGTTTTTTAGGAAATTGGCAACGGCATTCATCTGTAACCTCGACAATTGTCGGTAAACCCACATTTCTCAAATTTGAGTATATCCTTATTGGCCAAATCGCGCGTATAAGCGGTGTTGATCCGATATATATGTATTACGTCGCGCGTACTGTTTTGTCTTTGGCAACAATAGCAACGATTGTATGGCTTGTCTATCAAATTTTTTCAAAATCTTACCAACAAGTTACTGCGATGGTAATAATATTATTTGGCACAGGGATTACAGAACCTTGGAAGAGTTACCCGTATCGAATCATGGATAGCATGCCAGGGGATGCACTGGTATTGCAAAGATTAACAGTCGCTGCCCCGCATTATCTTCTTGGAATTTTATTACCACTTTGGTCCATGATCATGCTTTCACGATTTATAGATAAAAAGAAGTTTGTCTATTTTCCTGTTTCCATCATAACAGGAATACTTGCAACATTTGTGTATTCGCCATCAATGATATTGGTTGTTGCTTCATTATTCTTGTTATTTATCAAAAAGAAGGTGTATCGTGGTGCAATCTTTTTGTACGCAATATTTTCACTTTTGCCTATTATATATATCCGATACGTGTCGCAGTTTTGGGATTTCAATACATTTTCAAAAACTGAATTTGTTGTTCCATTTCGATTAGCACCAATAGATTATTTGTTCGCAGTGGGTATACCATTTTTCTTTGCATTGTTTGCCATAAGGAAAGTTTTAGCGAGTAGAAATACATTGCTTCTTATTATAGTTCCATGGATTCTTATGCACCCATTTGCTTCGCTATTTTTAGCAAACCTTATACGAATGAATCCATCCCGGTATTTTTTTGGCCCGTACTTCGTCATTTTTGGTATTCTGGCAACTATTGGCTTAAGAGAGATTATCTCGTTTATTCAACAAAAAACAACAAAGCCACTCGCATATGGAGTCGGAGCAATTCTTGTCATAATTATTTTCGTGCCGAGCTACATTTCTTACGGGGCAAGTATCCAAAATATACGAAATTGTTTTTGCAATGTCCAGTTTTTTGACTATGGGTATCCGAAAAAGGATCTCATGAATGCTATTTTTTGGCTTGCCGATCATACCAAGGAGAGTGATATTGTATTGTCCGGTCCGTATGCAGGTATCATTATTCCTGCATTTTCTGGCAATCGCGTCTACACGAGTTTTTGGCTCCGACTTATGGACGAGTCGACATTTTCCGAAACGGAACGTATGTTACAAAAATTCTATGGTGTATTTATGACTGAAGAAGAGATACGTGCACTACAGATAGAATATGTGCTTTTCGGTGACCAGGAAAGGCAGTATGGCGGGCGAAACATTCTTGATTATCCATTCCTTGCGAAGGTTGCTTCATTTGGAAAAACGCAAGTCTATAAAGTGAACTGAGTCGTCGGCAAGGATACTTTATAAAGTTTAACATTTCCGAAAGTCTGAACTTTCGTTAGGAATGGATTGGTATCAAATCGCTGCAAATCGTACTGTCCTGTATAGGCTTCTTCGTTCGGAAAGGTAAATTTCATATTTGCGCTTTTATACATGGATCCTCGCCAGTCCACCAGGGACGTTGTGGAATATCTAATGGTTTATTTGAGCGATTATCATATATCCAGACTATCGGAACTCCCTGATTTTGAATTGTATGAATTGGCGTATGGGTGAGCATGAAGTTTGTTGCAGCGTAGTAGCGATAAAAAAATGACTGACGATTGAGGATGACCACATAATCACTTTTATCATAAGAAGTGGTATTGAGATGTGTCAAAAGATCAGGTCGAAGATACTTTGCCGCTGCGTCGGCAGCCATAGCGACGGTAACAGTTGACCCGACCGGTGCGCGATTATTAATCCATCCGATAGCAATTTTTTGCGGTCCACCCCAGTAGTCGATATCGTATTTTCCGTATGCGCCCTTTATCCCGCCAACGAGTTCGTTAAAATAGGAAATTTGAAAGGGATGATAGAGGACAATATTACCCATAAGACTTATAAGACCTATAAGTCCTATAAGTCTTATAAAAATCTTTGGTAGGATTGGTTTTATAAAGGTATAGATATTGATAGCTCCTATTGCTGCGATTGCGGATAATGGGTAGACGACTTCTTCAAAATGACGGATACCATCGATAACACCCATTTTTGGCCAAAAGTAACGGGTAAGCGGCAGGAAAAACCAGAGGAGAAGAAGGGAGGCGAGTGGCTTTTTTATAAGATTTATAGGACGTATAAGACTTATAAGTCCTATAAGGAAAAAGATAAGTATAGGTAGTGGAGTTGTAATGGCAAGATACCAGAATGGATAATACCAAGGTACATTGATACCAGAGCAATACCAGGTGCCATTTAGGAGAACTTCAATATTTATCGTATTAATTTGAAAAAACTTCGGAATATAAAGAAGTGTCCCAAAAGGATCTTTCCAAAATGGAATCCACAAGAGGAGAGCGAACATTGGGGAAAAGAGGAAATACAATAATATTCTCACGGGTCCTGCCGCGGGCTTTCCCCCAAGAAAACCCACAAGGGGACCCCTTCTTGGGGGACCCCCTGCCCGCGTCACCCGTAACACTCTATCATTTGAGTTACGTAGGTTTAGTATATGAAGTATCAATATCCACAGTCCTGCAATAATTGGCATGACAAGCGTATTTACTTTTGTATTAAATGCGATAGCAAAGGCGATGCTTGCAAGGAGAAGATCCTTAACTCGCTGGTATTTGACAAGCCGCCAGAACATCCAGATAGCAAAGGCAAATGCAGCAGATTGCGGGACGTCTTTCATGTTGTTATGGAGGTCGCCAAAATAACGAGGGAGAAGAGTTAGGAAGATTAAAGAAGCCAGGGCGGTCGGGAAATTTGTCGCTTCAAGCATAAAAAAGTAGAGGATGCCTATGCCACTCACTCCACTTGCGACAATGGCAAGATTGTATGCATTGTCGAATGCAAGAAGTTTAAGTTTTTCAAAAAATAATTGATAAGAAAGTACCGGGACAATAGACATAAGTGGTCCAAAGGGAAGATCATTGGTAATTAAGGGGCTTGGGTTGGTAAATGGAATAAATTTAGTCAGATCATCTGTAATTGGGCGACCAAGACGAGTGAGCCCGGCAAAGAAATGGTGATGAAAGTCCCACGTCAGACCATAGTCATCAAGAATAAACACATGGATTATAAATACAATGATTGTTAAAAATATACCTAGACGGATGTGATGTTTATTCATCGTTATTGAATTGAAAAGATAGTAATTTTTGGATTTTCGTACAAAACCCATAAAAAGGTGTAATAGGATGATATATCTTTTGGGTTACCAAAGCGTGATTCCCAGAGAACGTAGCCAATGTTGTTTGAATCAAGAAAGGATTTTCCTTCTTCACGTGTCATTTTTTTGGTATAAAAATCGATAGTTTTTTCAATTTTTGTCTTGTAATCCATCGTAAGCGTTGCGTGTCCTTCGTAGACGTTATGTCCACTTACTACAGGAACAAATGATTCAAGTGTATGGACAGCCAAGACGTTTTTATCATGTGTCTGGTTTTTGAGTACCATAAGTCCATTGTAAACATCCCGGTCAAGGAAATTTAGGTGTGAATTAAGATAATACTCATTTATTCGCTCGCGAAGTTCTATGAACAGTCCTGGAATTTGGAAAATTAAAAAAAGCGATAAAATTCCATAAAAAAGTTTCCCATTGAGCTTAAGGCTAAGCCTTGAACGTAGGAAGGCTGTTGTGACCGCTATTCCTTCTATGGCTATTGCAGCAAAAAAAACATATGCCGGTGGTTGTAAAAGACGAAATGATGGGGTCTGGGTAAACTTAGCAAACCCAAAAAAGTAAAGCCCTATAGGCAAAAATGCGTAGACTGCGCCAAGGACGCGAAGCGGAGTTGCCTTTGAAAGAAATGATTTAAGACCAAAGGGGATAAGTATGACGATAAAGCCTGCCGAGAGAAGAAATGTTTGTATTGACGTAGGAGATTGTGTTGCCTCCCACTGCCTCACAAGCTGCCAGAATGGGTGAGAGAGAAGTTGCCATTGAAAGACAGTAAGGATGCTTATAGGAGCAAGACAAATGAATAAACCCAATACCATATGTCTTATAAAGCTACTTGCAAGGTCCGACCTTGCAAGTAGCGCCAGCAGAAGTACTGAAACGCAAAAGATCAGGAGATTTGTAAACACATAAAACGTTGACACGGTCATGAGAAGCGAAAGGATGATTGCGTTTCCTGTCGAAAGTATCACAAAATTTTTGGTAATCTTTGTTTCTCTTTTTGCGATTACTAGAAGTTTTGCAAAAATATATATGGATGCGAGCGAAAGTATATTTTGTACTATTTGATGGCTTACCCCGCCAAATCTGTTGAGGCTTTCTGTATACGCGTAAAAATAAGTGATGGGGATAAAAGAGAATCCTTGTGATGTTTTTTGCAGCAAACCCAGATTCGTACTAAAAAGAGCGATAAGGAGGGCGCCAATACGTTTTTCTCTCTGATCCGGAAATAGTTGCCGAAGCACGCGATACAGCAATAAAACATAAAGAATCGATACGATAAAAATGCTTGCGTCATACACTGACCAAACGGGGATAGAAAGAATCAGCGATAGTTTTCCTAAAAGAAGATTCCAAAGCCAGTTAAATCCGATTGGATTTTTTTCTAAGGTATAGGCATTGGTCAGATACCATTTGCCCATTGCCCCCTGTGCCAGAAGGGAGAGGTAAAAAAAATAATCTTCGTACCAGTGCGTGATACCGATAAATATCTTATCCGGGGGTGTTTTCAATGCCCAGTAGAAAACGTGAAGAATATTAAGAAAGGAAACAACAATACTGAGAATAAAAACACCAATCCATTCACGATATTTTTTCATGTGACTCATGATACAATGGCCAGTATTAATTTCTCAATGATACTACAGATAAAATTATGCAGGAAAATATTATTCCCTTGCTTCAGTGTCCAGAGTGTCAGGGTTTACAATTAAAGCTAGAAGTTTTTAAAAAAGATCGTGACAGAGATATAAAAGAAGGAGTTGTCACGTGCCGAAAATGTCAGAGTTGGTACCAAATAGAAGATTATGTGCTTGAGTTTCTTCCGACACATCTTGCCTATCGAGAAGATCGTAAACGGTTTTTCAAAAAATATAAGCATAAACTTAAAGGACTACATAGTACCAGCGGATCAAATAATCAATCTCCACAAAGAGAACAACAAGAATATTTTGATTGGTACGCTAACAATGAAAAGCAAAGTTATACCAGTTATGCTGAGAGTACATTCTGGAAATCAGTTGATGCGCTAATTTTTGGAGAGTGGAAAAAGCGAATTGCTTTCGGGAGCCATTTGCTTGACGTGGGTTGTGCGCAGGGGAGAAGTGCATTTCTCGTGGCCGATCTTCCAATAGATATTACTGCGTTTGACATATCAAAAAAAATGGTACGGGAAGCGGTAGTCCGATACAAAAAGAAAAAATATAGAGCAACTATGTCGTTTCTGGTCGCTGACGCGACATATTTTCCATTTTCTCGTCAATCATTTGACTGTGTACTTTTGTATGGTGTCCTCCATCATCTAGCAGATCCGGCTCTTGCCTGTCGTCACATAGCTCGTGTCCTTCGTACGGGTGGACTGTATTTCGGATTAGAAAATCATACATCTCTTGTTCGAGTGATCTTTGATCTCTTTCAAAAGCTGTATCCAATATGGTATGAAAAAGCAGGGAGTAAACCGCTTATGAATGAAAAAGACATAACGACATGGTTTAAAAATACTGGCATGAGTATACATACATCTGTTCAGACATTTGTTCCGCCTCATGTTATCAATATACTTCCTAGGAAATTTGCGACAAACGTACTTATTGCCACAAATTCATTGGGTACAGTATTGGGACTTACTTCGTTTGGCGGACTATTAGTTATTGAAGGAAGCAAAAATGTAAGATCATGAAGGTATCATCTGTAAGTTTTATAATTCCGACATACAATAATGCATCAATCATAGAAACAGTTGTCAACGAATCGTATGCTGTTGGTACACAGATAGCCAATGATTTTGAAATTATCGTATGCAATGACGCTAGCCGCGACGATACATCTAAGATACTCCATACGCTTCAAATAAAGATTTCGCAACTACGCGTACTTACGCATCACGTAAACGAGGGATATGGAAAGACGATAAAGGAGCTTTACTACGCAGCAAAAAGCGATTGGCTTTTTTCTATCCCTGGAGACGGACAAATCGATGCAAAGGAAGTCCTGAAACTTCTTCCCTTTGCAAAAGACACTGATATGGTCATTGGCTGGAGAGTTTCGCGAAATGATCCTAAGGGCCGGATTTTTCAATCGTCTGTCTACAATATACTTCTACGAGTATTATTTTCTATCAATATTCATGACGTTAACTCTGTGAGACTTATGAAAACATCTATCTTTAAAAAAATATCTCTGACTTCGATATCTGCATTTGTTGATGCGGAGCTATTAATACAAACCTTAAGAAATGGATTCGTGGTTAAAGAAGTGCACATTAAACATAGACGTGATCAATCAAAAGGGAGCGGAGGACATGTCAGTACGATTTTTGCAACAATTGTTGAGATGATCCGATTTAGCTTCGCCCCGCTGAGCGGGGCGAAGCTAAGGGTAAAAGGAAAATTATGAAACTTGCACGACTTATTCCTCGTCTTACTTTCTTGCTTTCGCTTCTTGTGTTGCTTGTGTTTCTGTGGTGGCATTTTAAGCTTGGAATGACGCGCTATTTTGATGTTGATGAGTTTGCGCATCTCCACTTTACGAGCTTAATTGTTTCCGGAAATAGACCGTATATTGATTTTTTTTCTTTTTTCACTCCGGGATTTTGGTGGTTTTTGGCGCCTCTACTGGCTACAGGATGGGGGAGTACGCTTCCGTATGTCACAAGTCGGATAGCAATGTTTTTTGTCTTTGTCGGGCTTTGTAGTGTCTCAGGACTAGTATTTTGGGAACTGCGGGCAAAAAGTTGGACGATTATCCTTGTTCCATTATTTTTAGCTTTTTTACCGCTTCCCTTTGACAAATTTTTAGAAATTCGTCCGGATCTTCTTGCAGTATTTTTTGCAATGCTTGGACTTTGGAAAGAGCTTCAATTTTTTCGGACGAAAAAAGCTCATACCGGATTTTGGGCAGGAATATGGTTTGCGCTTTCAAGTATTATACTGACAAAGGGAGCACCAACAATTATTTTTGCCCTTCTTATAGGTTTATTTGCTTTACGAAAAAAAGTTTTTTCAATGGTGCTTGGATTTTTTTTACCACTCGTTTTGTTTTCTCTATGGGTTTTGACACTTGGAGATTTGTCTTTGGTACTGTATTCACTTACGAAGCTTCCTCTTGAAGCCAACAGAATAGGAAAAACATTTTTTATGTCGCCAGATCTCTTTTTTTATCCGAATCAAATTTTTTATGGAAACTTCGGAGTAACACGCGGACTTATTGTCAATCATGCATTTTGGATTATTGGAATTATTATCGGTGTCTATCGAATGCTTACTCCATACATGAAAGAAGGGAAGAGAGGGATATGGAAGGAGCTTCTTATTTCAGGAACATTTGTTACTCAGATACTATTATATGTCCTATTCTTTCCGCTTAAACATACACAGTACCTCATTCCAATTGCAGTTTTTATTGCCATTTATGTTACCGATATCGTCGAGAGTATTTGGCAACGAGTAGCGACAACAAAGATAGGCAGCGTCTTTTTTATGGTATCATTTTTTTTCATTGTTTTTGTTTTGTATGATACGTTTGTTGAGGTTAATGAGCCTAAGCTTGCCTGGACCAATAGTGATACACTTTCTGAGCTTTCTACAATGTACAAAATCATTCCGCCTGATGCATATGTATTAGATCTTGAAGGAGCGATTCTTTTTGGCAAAGACCCCTATTATGTATGCTGTCTTCCGTTTGGTCAGTTTAGCCAGTATTTGAGTCGTCCACTGCCAAAGCTTACGCAAAGCCTTGAGAAGACCAATACGCAGTATATTTACAAGGGCCATCTCGACCGCCTATCGACGCTTTCACCAGAAGATCAATCATATATAAATCAAAACTACAAACAGTCACCGCAATCTGATGTATTGCTTGTTGGCAAGCCATGAAGAATATCTTACTTACTGGTGGAAGTGGACTCGTTGGATCGAGACTGAAAGAAATTTTGGGAAAGAAATATTCCGTTATTGCTCCGACGAGTGATGAGCTTGATATCACAAGTAGCGCTCAAGTAATATCTTTTGTGACAAAGATTCACCCTGATGTCATTGTCCATACAGCGGCGTTTACTGATGCAACACCAGCTGAGAGGCAGCGGGGAGATAAAACGGACTTATGTTGGAAGGTAAATGTTGAAGGGACGAGAAATATTTCCCAAGTAGCCAACAAGATCGGAGCGTATCTTATATATATATCAACCGGGTCAGTTTTTTCCGGCACTAAGGATAATCCAGGGCCGTTTAGAGAAGATGACGAGCCACCACGTGATCCATCACGGTTATCATGGTATGGGTGGACCAAGAATTGCGCAGAGCGAATCATATTAAATACAAGTACTTCCTCTTTATTCCGACGGGTCCTGCCGAATGGCGCTATCATTCGCATCTCCCATCCGGTGAAAAAGGAAGGACCTGGAGCCCAAAGAGATTATATCCATAACCTTTTTCATCTATGGAAACAAAAAAAGCTTTATCCACTTTTTACGGATCAGTTCTTTCCGATTACCTGGATTGATGATGTGGCTTCCGTGATTGAAAAACTTATCAAATCACCACGAAGGGGAATCTTCCACGTCGCAAGTCCAGATTTTGTCTCACCATATGAATTGATTCAATGGATAATACAATCAAGGCCTGGCCTCGATTATCCTATTCGGAAGGCATCTATGGATGAATTTTTACAAAACGTAGAATTTTCACTGCGCTTCACCCGGTTTTATGCGATTGATTCTTGGAAAACTCAGGAACTACTTAAAGTACGATTTCAATCCTGGAAAGACATGGTGGATACGGTTTTGGAAACGGAACAGTAATTATGTATCTGTTGGAACTGATGATGTGACACTCACGACTCCACCATTTATATGTATGAGTGAGACTTCTAGCCCAGTTTTCGGAATTGTTACTTGTGTTTCAATTTGTTCCTCATCTGAGTTTGTTGAAGCAACACCAATATGATTCACGCTTATATAAGTTGCTAAAAGCTCATGGTCTGCTTGTGCTATCGGACAAGCTGCGCAGTTTTTTCCATCTGGATCATACAATAGTTTCCAGGAATAGCCAAACATTGACCACTGTGTCCGGTAGTTTGCCCTTGTTCCGCATTTTCTAAAGCACCTGCCAGATAACGAGGTTCCACAGTTTGCAAATCGAGAAAAGCTGTTGGAACTTCATTCATAACTTATCAACAAACAAGCGTTATACTACCAAATTGCGTATCGTAAAGCAATTAAACGAGAAAAGGATTTTATCGTCGGAATCGGTTTAATGCATTGAGATCAATACACCCGGCTGCTTCATGAATAGCTTGTTGAAATTCTGCGTCAGAGACATCCCCATACAAAGGATATTCCATGCCTTCGGTAAAAGGAGGCAGTGTTTCCAGATGTGCCTGACGGCGTAACAATAGGATCAGGAAATTCTTGTGGTTTCGACCATTCGGGTTGATGAGGAAGGATGAGGCCTCCACCGCTCCGTTCACGTTCAGGACCACCCCGAAAAAGTTTTTGTAAAAAATCCATGAGTTATTACGTTATCAAACGATGTTACTGTTAAACGATTGATTTTATGAAACGAATACTTTGGCAGGTAAGAAAAAGACAATCCTTATCCTAAGGATACTATGGTAGCCATGCATTATATATTAAAAGGGGTCATGAAAAGAAATGGGCAGCGATGGATTAGTAGGCGAAGAGATTTTTTTCCAATTCTTTTCTGGTTCGTTTCACTCGGTACTGCGTTATCGATTCGTCATTCGTTTCATTGCGCCAGACTGTCAAAAATAAATTTTTTTATAAGAGACTGGTACGGGACATCCATCAGATGAGCTTTTAGCTTGAGTCTCTCAATAAGGCTTTCGGGAAGCCGTAACGTGATAGGACGGCTCGTCAGCTTAAGATTGGAAAAACGCCAATTCTCCAAACTTTTATATTCCACATATTCAGTAGAGTCATGAGTTTGCCAAAACTTTCTTTCCTTTCTTTCATTTGGCATTGTTATTTTCTCTTTTTAGAAACTCCAAAATATAGTCGCAATATCTCGTGTATTGGGTGAGGCAGTCTTTGATGGATGCGTAGAAAATTTCCTCATCGAGTTTTCGATATTGATGGACGAGAATATTGCGAAGACCCACGGACTTGGCTATCGTTCGGGCAAATTCTTGCGTGTATACTCCAATATCTGACAGTAAGAGGAAACATTCTTTAAAGTCAAACGGCAGCTTCCCTTTGCCGCTCCTGACGATAAGATGTTGGTTTATGTTTATTGCTTCCCCCACGATCACTTCCATGACCCGCTCGATGGATTTGTGCTTCCAATAATCCTTCGCGATCTCATCGAATGGGACATCGCGAAGCTCGCCGAGTTTTCCCAAATCAGCAAGGATCAAATCTACTTTTTGCTCAATCATCTCGCGATCAATCATGGATCATCGCCTCCAATCGTTCCTGCTGCTCGCGTAGCATTGCGCGGTGCATGGGGAAATATACGGTCCCTTCATCTACATAGCGCCGGTTGGTAAGCATCCGAAAGTCATCGTACGCATCCTGGTCGCCAAAAAGGAGGATTCCGTCGCGGACGACCTGCATGGTAAAGAGCGGGTCAGCGTCGTTAATAAAACGCACATCAATGTTTTTGCCCCGAAAGACATCAGAAATACGGCTAAATGCTGTGGTAAACAGCGGGTAATCCGGCTCCTGCCCTGTCATGACCGCAATGTCCAGGTCTGAATCCGGCCGCGTTTCACCTCGGACGGCCGATCCGAACGCCACGATAAAAACAGCCCCGATCTCCCGGGCCACTGCGGCAAGTTGCTCTTCTTGGTGTGCGGTAACATTCATGCAATCATTGTAGCACAGAAAAATAGCAGATTACCAATTTTTTTCTGGAATTTTTGAGAGAAGGATTGATGGGTTCGGGTAGGTTGCCCGGATCCAATCGATGTAGCGGGAAAGACCTTCTTTGATAGAGATTTTTGGTGCAAAGGAAAGTAATTTTTTAGCTTTTGTTATATCTGCTGCATGGCGGGCGACATCGTTAGGGCGGGAAGATTTATAGATAGGCTGAAAAGGTAATGCAGTAATTTTACATATTTCGGAAGCAACCTCCCCTACGGATACATCCTTTCCGTAGGCGATATTGACCACATCACCCAGGAGTTTGTCAGACGTTGCTGCTTTGACAATGCCACCCACGGTATCGTTTATATATGTAAAATCTCGTTTCTGATCACCATTACCGAAAATAAATGGCTGTTTTCCATTGAGCGCGCGGACAACAAAGCGCGGAATGACTTCCCCGTAGATACCGTCAAAATGACTTCTTGGACCATAACTATTAAACGGCCGTACGATAATTGCGGGGAGATGTTCATGAGTAGAAAAAAGCCTGGTATAACACTCTCCAACATACTTACTCATGCCATACACGGTCGTTGGATTGATGAGATGGTCTTCGTTCATGTTTTGTTCTATTGAAGTACCGTACACTTCTGAGGAAGATATGTATACAAATCGTTTCACCCGTGCAATTTTACCAGCAAGAAGAGCATTGAGAGACCCAGTGGCATTTACTTCGTGAACGTATGTCGGGTTACCCAGGGATAACCTTACACACGCTACTGCCAGATGAAAGACAACGTCAACACCTTTCATTGCCCGGGTGAGTGTATCTGCATCAAGAATATCTCCCTTAATAAGGCTAACATTCGCCATGTTTTTTACTTTAGAATCAGTGATGACTGCGGAAGAAAAATTATCATAGACAATGACGCGATTCTCTTTTGCCAACGTTTCTACCAGATGCGATCCGATAAACCCAGCCCCTCCGGTAACAAGAATAGTGAGATTTGAAAGCTTCATAAATATCTATAATTTTATCAACTTGCCCCCATTTCGGAGTGACTCCGTCGCAGCTTCAAGAATTGTTACAACACGAGTGCCTGAAGCGCCATCAGTGAGTGGAGTTTTTTTCGATATGATAGCAGAAACAAATTCTTGAGCTGCACCAAACAGTCCCTCCCGCATAGGTATATGTGGCGCAACCATCGATCCCATGCGGTATCCTATCCGTCTTTGGTAGAGATCATGCGGATCGGTCGTTATGGAAATCCCCTTATCATATATTTTTACTTTTTCTGAAGGCTCCATGTCATCGTAGGAAAGCATTTTTTTAGACCCAATTATTTGCATCGTTCGGATTTTGACTGGAGAAAGCCAACTTACGTGACAATGGACGTAAATATTGTTGGGATAACGTGCCACTACATGTGCAACTGATTCCTGATTTAGCCTCAGGTGATTAGTACCTGTTGCTGAGACATGAGTCGGCAGTACACCGAAAAGATAGTCAAAGATCGCAAAATCATGTGCTGCTAAGTCATAGATGACGTTGCTATCATTTTGAATAAGTCCCAAATTAGTGCGAACACTATCGATATAAACGATATCTCCAAGCTCTTTTTTTTCTATTGCCTCACGAATTTTTTGGACCGCCGGCGTATAGACAAACGTATGATCTACCATAAGACATACCTTTCTTCTTTTAGCCAGGCTAACAAGTCTTATAGCATCCGCACGCCGTATAGTTAAAGGTTTTTCTATCCACGTATGTTTCCCGTGTGTTAACGATTGGTATGCTAATGGAAAATGTGTGGATATTGGAGTTGCCAGTACTACTGCATCGATACTGGGGTCACTAAAAATTTCTTTAACAGCGTTAGTTGTCCGTATGTCAGGATACAGCCGTTTAATTTCTTTAAGAAGTTGTGAACGAAGATCGCAAACCGTAGACACGTGCGCTTGTCGAATCTGTGAAAAATTCCGAACAAGATTCGGTCCCCAGTACCCGTAACCAACAATAGCGATATGCAGTTGCTTCATGTTTAGGGCGAACTCCAAAATAACATGTCCATTTTGGATTCGCCACAAAGGAGCGCAATCTAAATAACAACATGAATATGTTATTTAGAAGCGTCTCCTTAGCACATACCATACTTAATATCGATAGAATTTACAAGTGAATGAATCATATTTTCGACAGTTTCTCTCGTAATGCAAGAAACAGTGGCTTAGGGGTGAGATTTTCCGTTAGAAGGCCGAAGTGTTTTTCAGGATTACCCGGTTCGTATATATGAGTTCGTGTGTCTGCAAGATGCCAGAGAAAAAACGGCATTCCTGCTTTTTGTGCCACGCGGTATACATCGATATAGAGAGAAGCAATGGTGGCCGGATCTATGCGCACCCAGCGCGGACTTATGCCGTATTCTGTGATCCATATTGGCTTAGCGATACGTTTTTGCAATTTTTTAAGGTTTGTGATGCTTTGGGTAAATTGAGCTTCAAATGCGTGTTTTCCTTGCAAGGAAAAATAATTATGGAGTGTATAGAGATGAACACTTGCGATATCAAAGTGTTTACGAGCGCCTGCGTCAAGCGCTTTTTGGAAAAATGTATGATCGTGACCAGGAAGTAATTTTTTGCTGCCGTCGCCGACCATACCGGCAAAAAGAATTTGAGCGTTTTTGTCAATGGAAGTAATGATATTTTTTGCATTTGAAAGTATCTGTATGTAGGAAGAAGGATCAGGAGCTGTAACGGCGAATCGTTTTGAATCCATTTCGTTGAGTATCTCCCAGTGCGTTATTTCATGCGATAGTACCGAGACGTAGGTACGGACAAATTGTGAGAATTTTTCTTTTTGGCGGGTGACTGGCGTATAAAAAGCATGTGGGAAAAAAGATCTAAGTACTGTGCCGGGGACAAGATTTTTTAACGCTCCAAGAATATTGATATTATTTATTTTGCAGTTTTTTACAAATATTAATAGGAGCGGTAGTGGTGGAGGTTCATAAAAATTGATCACGAGGCGTACCCATGAAACGCGCAATATTTGCAATGTTTCGATATATGTTGCTATGAGGTGTATATTTTGTGCTGTCACTTCAACATTTATCCCAAATCCAGGAAGTTTCGGCAGTGTTTTCTTTTTCATATTTTTATAGTTTACTACAAAGGTGAATGAAGAAATAGTGAAATAGTAAGTTATAGAAAGATGATTATAGATATACATAGATTATCATGTATCTATTTAATATCATTGATGATAAGTTTTTATAACAATATACATCATACCAATCATTTATTAGTAGGTTCTTTTCTTCATCCTTGACTCCTGGCTCCAAATAGCTAGAATACAAAACTATTGTTCTTTGAAAGTGCCCCTGTAGCTTAAGTTGGTAGAGCACCCCGATGCGAAATCGGGAAGGTCAGTGGTTCGAGTCCACTCAGGGGCTTTGGTAATTAAAATTGGGGAGTTAGCTCAGCTCGGCTAGCGCACTCCGCCAGCTGGCGGAGAGGTCGAGGGTTTCCTGCGGAGCAGGATCACGCTTCGCGTGACAAGTCCCTCTTTCCCTTTATATGGCGATGAAGCTGAGCGGTTCAGCAGGAGGCTCATAACCTCAAGGTCGTGGGTTCGAATCCCATCATCGCCATCTTGGTCCTTACGGATCAATTCCTTTTAAGGCCTGTCGCCTAGTGGACCAAGGCGCTTCACTGTAAATGAGGTATCGTAGGTTCGAATCCTACCAGGCCTATGAAATATTCATCCGTTAGATGAGTTTACTCGTAAGCGAGTACAATTCGTTTAACGGACAATACGCCGGTGGCGTCGTGCTAATTTACTCTTGAGAGTGGAGTAGAAAAGCCCTCCTCGCGCCGCCGGCACCTACAAACAACCGGCAGATGCCGCAAGAGAAATTGAACCATTGACTCAACCTTGAGTCATAATTTCTCTTCGCCTCGCATCTGCCGTTTTTTATTGGCTTTAGGGTCTGATTTTCGGCAGGGTCTGACCCTTGTGAATTTATCGCCATCATTGAGACCTCAGCGATAATCATGTAATATGAAGCCCATAATGAAACCGTTTTTTTCCATCATCATTCCCTATCACAATTCATCTGATACTATTGGCAGACTTCTCACTTCGATTGCCAAGTCAAAAAGAGCGCCTGCCCATGAGGTAATCGTGGTGGATGATGGGAGTAAAGTAAAATTCAAAATTCCAAATTCTAAACTCCACTTGCGAGTTGTGATATTACCGAAAAATTTCGGTCCTGCGGTTGCACGAAACAGGGGAGTGAAAGTCGCAAGGGGTAAGTTCATCATATTTTTGGATAGCGATGTCGAGCTTTTTAGCGATACACTTGGAAATCTTTATAAAATTTATATTGATGATCCCGATATCGTCGCTGTCACTGGTGTGTGGGTGAAGGAGCAGCGATCAAAAGCGTTTTTCCCAAACTTTAAAGCACTTCGCGATTGGAGCTATTGGATTAACGAAAGAGATAAAAGTGGATACTATTATCTCTTTTCAACTCGTATAGCATCAATCAAACGCACAGTGTTTCAAAGGCTTGGTGGTTTTAACGAGGATTACCCGGCACCTCTTGTGGAAGACATAGAACTTACCTATCGTATTGCGAGGCGCTACGCCATCATCTTTGCTCCCAATGTTCGCGTCCATCATGAATTTGAAAGTTTCTGGCCGATTGCTAAAAAATACTTCTTACGCGCTTACTTCTGGACTCAACTGTATCAAAGTAGAAAGAAGTTTGATCCTGTAGCTACTACTTGGCAGGAAGCGATTACTACGATATCTGGAGTTAGTACGGTAGCACTAGGACTTGTCAGTATTCTATTTCTCCCAATGCTTCCAGTAATGCTGAATGCTGAATGTAGAATGCTAAATATTCCTTTGCAGATTATTTGTTATTACCCATTCATCATTTGGCATTCGGCATTCGGCATTTTGCTTCTCCATCTCTTCCTTATTCGTAAATTCCTTGTCTTCCTTTACCAAGAGAAAGGTCTAGTGTTTGCCATTAAAGGATTCTTTATGGGACTTATCCTGTACTGCTTCATTTTTGCCGGAGCTTTCTGGGGAAAAGTACGCTCTTTTGCTCTATAGTGTCCTCACGCGCGATGGTACTATAATAAATTTAATTATCATGAACATAAAAAGATTTGTAATCACAACGATTGGGGTATTGCTTTTTGCTCAGAGTGTCTATGCATCAGAGCTACATAAAACGCTTCTTTATACATCTTCGAATCTTTCCGGTCACGAAGTAGTAGCTGAATGTAATCCCGGAGGCGGAACCTCGTGCCCATGTTCTCCTGCGGATGTAGCAATCAGTCACACAAAAAAATTTGGAACGGTCATTGCAAACCCGAATAATCTGAATACGTGGGTGAATGCTATAGGGAATAAAAAGTTTATAGAACAACTGCCGAATAAGAAGCCAATAGATGTATCGGTATATAAATATATTGTAGAAACACGCTTACCTGTTTTGCCAAAAGCGGATACAAATCAAAGGAAGAATCCTCAAGGAGTCCATGCCATGATACAACTTTATGACGGCCGTAATGCTCTATGGCAGGCAAATAAGCATACATTAGAAGCAGTGATCTACTGGGAGCTTAATCCATTTACGAGTGAATATGGAAAGATAAAAATATTTACCGATCCTCCGTATACGCTCATTGATACTGGTATTAAAGTCGTGCCTGATTTGCGATGGCATACATTTGAACTAACAGCTGATTTTAAGAAACAAGAATATCGTTCTATAGTTATTGATGGCAAAACAAAAAATTTAAGTGGAACAAAATTAATTTCAGTCTATCAGCCGACGTGGGCAGAAGAGGTAACGCTCGCGCTTACCACTGAGTCATTACCTGCCTGGCCGTGGCAGGAATGTACGTATGTATTTAGCTGGAGTCAAGAATTTAGAAATGTCTTATTTTATAAGCTTTTATAAAAAATTTATTAGAACTCATCTCATTTGTAGATTTATTCCCCGGTAGCTGATTCTGTCGCTTGTGGGGGTTGGGGTGGCGTACCGTCTTCATTAGGAAGCGCAATCGGAGGCTTTATTTTGAGGGGCGGACTGCCGGGTTTTGAGAGACCGGATTGTTCAGGTGCTTGAGGGGGTGCTTGTGCCGGTGCAGGTGCTTGTTTTTCTCCAGTTGTCTTTTTCAGAAGTGCTGTTTCGTTATCTACTTTTTTTACCTCATCGCTCCCTGCCGGAATAAGTGATTTCGTTTTTTCAAGCGCAGCAATTGCCATGGCTGTATCTCCCTTTAATTTGTATATGTTTGCCAGATTATAGTATGCATTTGCAAAATCCGGTTTTAAATTTACCATTATGGTAAATTGTTGCAGAGCTAAATCATACGCATTGGTCCAGATATACAAGCCTCCCAGACGCATACGAAGATTGATATTTGTTGGATCAAGAGCTATGGCCTGGCTGTAGCCTGCGATAGCAAATGTTTCCGATCCTTCCGAAATACCGATAAGACTTTCGTACAAAGAGGCTATATTTTCCCACACAAGAATGCTCTGTGGAGCTAGATTTAGAGCTATGCGTGACTCACGGATTGCTTGCTGGATCAGGGCTGTGATCGTATTTCTATCCTGATCGCTTATCGTGCCGGCCGGTTTTCCTTTCTGTGTCTCGATAGCGCTTCGGGCGATAGAGCTTGCCAGGGCAAAATTCGTTTGGCTAAAGGCTATATGCATACGCGTACTTGACGGCAGAATCTGCAAGGCCTTTATTTGTTTTTCATACGTGGTTTTTCCATCATTTACCTGGTAGGATTTGAGTGATTCAAAAAACGTCATTTCGCCAATATAAAGACGCCCGAGGAGATAAAATCCACCGACAACCAGAATAAGTGCTGAAGTCATTACTGTATAGGATATCCATGAAAGTTCACTGGGAAGGTGAAACCTGTATATATGTGCATCTTTTTCTACGGACAAAACAATAACGAAAATAACAATAAAAACGGTGATACCCGGCGGACCCAAAAACAGCGACAGGAGAACAAAAAGAAGAGATAGTGCCTTTAGGTACGAGGCGTAGCGGAGCAATGGAAGCGATTTTTTATCAGTTTTTAGTAACGTACTAGTGAGACTCAGGAGACTTTTTGCTACAACAAGGAGTGCAAAAAATCCAGCAAGCCCTAGCGTTGTGAGAATATGGAGAACAAGCGTGGAATTTGAAAGGAATCGTATATTCCAGACCGGTGAGAGATTTAATTGTACCGGACGACCGCTGGCAAACGCGTTTAAAAAATTTTCCGGTCCTACACCTAAAAAGGCATTCCGTATATTTTTCATCGATTCAAGAACTATCGCCCAACCAGAGTTGATCGGCAGATAACTTGATAGAAAAGAGGGTAGTATTTGATAGATAGTAATACCAAGCGATCCGGTAACCAGAAGTGTAGAAAGGGAAAATATCGTGATCTTCGTCTCATTTTTATCCTGTATGCTCTCCAGTAATTCTCCTATAAGAAGCGGGAGTGTCATACAAAAGATAACAATTGCTGTTAAATTACTTCCTGTCGGTGTCCATCGGGTGCTTGAGAGAAATGATGTGGGAGCTATCGTTTCACCAAGACCGACGAACTGATACAGTGCGAGAAGCCCGATAATGTTGACACTGGCAAATAATCCCCAGCGCAAATATTTTCTTGTAGCAGGGGTATACACATGGGATCCGAAAAGTGAAAGGAGTGTCAGCGCGCTAAATGTCGCAAGCCCAAGAGAATTTGTCAGGCCGTCTATTTTGTTGGTAGAAACGATAAGTAGTGTAGCTAGAGAAGAGACGGTTAAAAGTGCAAACCCCACAATATTTGAAGATAACGTCAGAACGATTGACCCGGTTAGCACCGTACGAAGTGCCCACAAAAGGAGAATGACAAGCGCGCTTCCTAAAAGAAGGACCCATTTGTTAAAGTCATAGAAATCCGCTGTAAAGGGCAAGAAAAAAAGCGGCAAGAGAAAGAACGAACCGACCATGACCCAGACGGTTATATGATCAATAGATTTTTCAGCGTTTTTCATACTCTATATGTATAGCTTTTCTACTATAACAAACTTCTAGTTGATGATCCACCAGTTAAATTGAATCTCATTACTTACTGGTTCATCAAGTCCAACGGTAAAGCCTACACCTTCAGATTTTGATTTCATATATAAGACATGGTTTGAAGTACTTGTAATAGGAGTGATATAGACAAAGCTGTTACTACTCACTTTCGTTGATGTAATTATCACCTCTGTTGTGTTTGCCGGTAAGGTACCTACACCGATAATTGCATTACTCGTGGTTTGCGCAGATTGAGTAGCTAAGCGAGTAGCATTTTGTGCAATAACAAGTTTGCTTGTTTCAAGTTGCCCTGAGAAGGTCGCATTTCCGCTACTATCAAAAGATGCGACAGCGCCGTCTTGGCCTTTCACAAGGAATCGACCGAATCCAGAAGATGAAGCCTCGGCAATTCCTCCGCTCACTGCATTTGCCAAATTAGACGAACTTGTCGAATTGGGCAAATTTGACAAATCTATGGTAATGTCTTCTCCAATGGGACTAATCGTATTGGTGCCAAGAGTTCCTCCGACGGTTACATTTCCGGTTACTGCGAGATTACCGTTAATCTTGATATTTCCACCCGTATCAATGACGAGTGTACCAGCCATGACGTCGAGACTTGCGAGCTTACTTCTTTGGATGAAAAGTGTTTCTCCGATGCTTTCAATTCCCTTTTGATCAATTCTTACTGACGCATCAACCAGGAGGGGACCGGCAATCGACGTTGCTCCCAAGCTCGTGCTTCCGAGCACTGAAAGATTATTTGCGATACGAATAGAACTGCCTAGTTCAATGGGCGGACCAGTTTCATTATTTGCGCTGGTTAAGGAAGCAAGAAGAGCCGAGGTAGAGGCGTCAAGCGACGTATCTTCACCTGACAGGCGGGGAGAAGGAGTTGCTTCAAAGACATTTGTTACATTGGTAATGTATTGAGCAGCAAGGGTAGCGGTTTTGAGATACTCCAGCTCAGCGATAGTCCCGACAATCCTGTTTGCATACAGTGTCCCAGATATAGACGCATTGCCGAGTACTTCTAAGGCAAGTGTATTACCAGCAGATGCTGACGATGTTGCAATCGTTTGAGAATTATCTATTACAATACGACCATTGATTCTTACCCTATCATCAGAAAGGGGAGTGATGACATTCGTCTTGATCTCATCCACTTGAGCAAGAGGACTTATCAAGGTGCCACCTTGCAGAGCTTGCAAGGTGGCACCTTTTGAAACCACTGAGAGTATATAGTCGGCCAAAGAAAGACCATTGATGGTGAGCGAATCTGTTGCCAACTCCTTTGTCTTGATTGCTCCCGCGGTGAGAGTGCCGATCATGGCTTCTGAGAAAGCACCGATACGGTTGATCTGGACTCCTATGTCATCAAACAGCGCATAGATTGGAGATGAAGATGAGGAAGTAGCAGGTGATGATTGATCGGCCACTTCGAGATTGGGAATTTTTTTGATGTGCATATCGCCAGTTGAGGTGAGGTAGAGACTTGGATCATACGATGTGAGATTAAGGAAAACCATAATTTTCCCCACGACCGTTCCGTCAGGAAGAGTAAAACAGGGCTTAGCCGGATTGGTACCATCATCATCAGGCCAGACAATTTCATCCAAACTATTGACAGCCGGGCATGATGAAGAGTTCCAGTCGGATGTCGACTCTAAGGCTTTTCCAACGATAGAGCCCGGAAGCGTTGCTTTCATACCAACACCGGGAAGAGCAGAGGAGGTAACAGGATCACCGTTTGCTATCTGTCCGTTTTGAGTGATCACGATCACTGGTACCCGCCCTGTCAGAGCCAGCTGAACTGAATTTGATATGTTAACACCCATAACCATATTGGGATTAGTGGAAATGACACCGGCCAGTTTTTGATCATATGGTTTACTTGAGCGAACCATTTTTACCGCTTCAGCGGAAATACTAACCAGTTCCCCTGCCTTGGGCGGCGGGCCGGTAGATTGAAACCATTCAGCCAAATCTGCGCCGTCGGCTGTAGCTGGAGTTGCCAGTATTCTCCATCCGCCATTAGCGTAAACAATCGTGTAATTTTCGATAACCGTAATTCCGCAGTTGGTACAGGCAACGGAACTGACTGGCGTACCATTTATCTGAACAGTGACCGTTCCCGTAAGAGAGCTACACCCGCCATCGGTATATCTACTGCTGATAAAAGCAAAACTTCCCTCGGTATCAGACAATCCGGTAATATTAAAAGTGTAATCACCACAAAAGGAAGCAGTGTCTGTAAATTGCACGAAATACGCAAGGGCTTTTGTGGAAATGGTACTTGAGCCGCCCACATCACTGGTTATGGTTGTGGTAGAAACATTTCCTCCCCAATTGCCGACCACGTCCAAAGTTCTTGTTGGCCCCGTCGTCCCGATGCCGACGTTTCCACCAATAACAGCGAGTTTTGCTGTTCCTGGTGAAGTTGTCCCGATGCCGACGTTGCCATTCACTGCAAGGCCATTAGTTAATGCTCCTGGTGCTGCACCGCTATAGCCAATCATGGCATTCCCATTTACGTATAGAGTCGTGGGGGGAGCTGAGGTTCCGATACCGATGTTTGTTGAGTAAACTGGATTGTTATACATATCTGTTGTTGATCCCCTAAGAAGCCAGAGTGTTTCACCATTGGGACCAGCAGGACCGGTGGGACCTTTTGATCCAGTCATTCCCGTAGTTCCTGTGGGACCCTGATTTCCCGTTGTTCCAGTTGTTCCTGTAGGTCCTTGGCTCCCCGTGGCTCCGGTAACTCCCGTTGGCCCTTTGTCTCCGGTTGCTCCAGTAGTTCCCGTGGGTCCTTTGTTTCCCGTTGCACCCGTCGTTCCCGTTGGACCTTGATTTCCTGTGGCTCCGGTTGTTCCCGTGGGACCAGAGGCTCCCTGGTTTCCTGTTGACCCAGTACTTCCCGTAGGTCCTGAGGCTCCTGCATTCCCGGTAGCTCCGGTAGTTCCGGTGGGCCCTTTGTCTCCGGTTGCTCCGGTGACTCCCGTGGGACCCTTATCTCCGGTAGATCCCGTAGCTCCTGTAGGTCCTTCTCGTCCGGTAGCTCCGGTAGTTCCTGTAGGACCCTGATTTCCAGTAGCTCCGGTGACTCCTGTGGGTCCAGATGCTCCCTGGTTTCCTGTTGACCCAGTACTTCCCGTAGGTCCTGAGGCTCCGGCATTGCCGGTAGCTCCGGTAGTTCCGGTGGGCCCTTTGTCTCCGGTTGCTCCCGTGACTCCCGTGGGACCCTTATCTCCGGTAGATCCCGTAGCACCAGTCGGCCCTTCTCGTCCGGTAGCGCCTGTTGTTCCCGTTGGACCTTGATTCCCCGTGGCTCCGGTTACCCCCGTGGGTCCAGAAGCTCCCTGGTTACCTGTAGATCCTGTTGTTCCCGTGGGTCCTTTGTCTCCGGTTGAGCCGGTAGTCCCTGTTGGTCCTTCTCGTCCGGTAGCTCCTGTAGATCCAGTAGGTCCAGATGCTCCTGCATTGCCGGTGGATCCTGTTGTTCCTGTGGGACCTTTGTCTCCGGTAGATCCGGTTACACCCGTAGGTCCTTTGTCTCCGGTAGATCCCGTAGCACCAGTCGGCCCTTCTCGTCCGGTTGCTCCTGTAGTCCCCGTGGGCCCTTGATTGCCGGTAGCGCCGGTATTTCCGGTTGGCCCAGAGGCTCCTGCATTCCCCGTGGCTCCGGTAGAACCCGTGGGACCAGCAGTACCGGTGGCTCCGGTGGTGCCGGTTGGCCCTTGATTGCCTGTGGCTCCGGTAGAACCCGTTGGACCAGAGGCTCCTGCATTCCCCGTAGATCCCGTACTTCCGGTTGGCCCTTTATCTCCGGTTGCTCCGGTTACACCCGTAGGTCCTTTGTCTCCCGTTGATCCCGTAGCACCAGTCGGCCCTTCTCGTCCGGTAGCGCCTGTTGTTCCCGTTGGTCCTTGATTCCCGGTTGCTCCGGTGACTCCCGTGGGACCAGATGCTCCCTGATTTCCGGTTGACCCCGTGGTTCCCGTCGGCCCTTTATCTCCGGTTGCTCCGGTGACTCCTGTGGGACCTGCATTGCCAGTGGCACCAGTTGACCCAGTCGGTCCAGAGGCTCCCTGACTCCCTGTGGAACCAGTGGTTCCCGTAGGCCCTTTGTCTCCGGTTGCTCCGGTTACACCCGTAGGTCCTTTGTCTCCGGTAGATCCCGTAGCTCCTGTAGGCCCTTCTCGTCCGGTTGCTCCTGTAGTTCCTGTTGGTCCTTGATTCCCGGTTGCTCCGGTGACTCCTGTGGGTCCGGAAGCTCCCTGGTTACCAGTGGATCCTGTTGTTCCGGTTGGCCCTTTATCTCCGGTTGAGCCGGTAGTCCCTGTTGGTCCCTGATTACCGGTTGACCCAGTACTTCCCGTAGGTCCAGAGGCTCCGGCATTGCCGGTGGATCCTGTTGTTCCGGTGGGACCTTTGTCTCCGGTTGCTCCGGTTACACCCGTAGGTCCTTTGTCTCCGGTAGATCCCGTAGCTCCTGTAGGTCCTTCTCGTCCGGTTGCTCCTGTAGTTCCTGTAGGACCCTGATTTCCAGTAGCTCCGGTGACTCCTGTGGGTCCGGAAGCTCCCTGGTTACCAGTGGATCCTGTTGTTCCGGTTGGCCCTTTATCTCCGGTTGAGCCGGTAGTCCCTGTTGGTCCCTGATTACCGGTTGACC